>Ga0299914_10004491_pt1 | contig 10060 bp, 12 predicted proteins | sample RVTome_10_FD_201361 | JGI IMG/M metagenome (GOLD analysis project Ga0299914, IMG submission 201361) | Soil microbial communities from uranium-contaminated site in the Upper Colorado River Basin, Wyoming, United States - RVT153D57 (version 2) ... | reverse complement strand
AGGACGACTACCTGCCGGGCCCTCTCCGTGAATCGCTCAAACACCTGTCAAACCGCCCTCTGCCTTCGCTCTTGAAATCTGTTGCTCGTAGTTCTAATCGCCTCGGGGGACGCGACGGCGCCGGTGGCTCCATCCACTTCATCGGCCGCGGGTTGCCGTGGGATTAGAACCTCCGGTTGTCGACTACAGCGAGGAACGAGTATATCCGGGGGGCTTCTCGTGCCCGCCGGCCTGGGCCGTGCCTGGACGAGCTTGGGCGCAAACTGCGGCCATCGACCGCCGTCAACCCCGCTCGCCCTGGGCTAGCCGGCGACGTGGACCACGTCGGCCTCGATCTGGCGCTGTCCGTACGAGCCCGGGTACACGGGGCCCGCGGCGCTCACCACGTCGCCGGGGCCGGGTAGCGGCGCCGGCCTCAACGCCGGGGCGACGTCGACGACGGTGATCCCCGGCGCCGTCACGCTGCCGGCGTCCAGGAGCACGAAATGGGCGTCGCCGTCGCCGTCCGGGTCGACCCGCTCGACGTAGAGGATCGTGCCGGTGGCGCTCGCGCAGTTGGCCGCGGCGGTGGGGCACCGAGCCCGCTTCACCGCGTTCTCCTTCCGCGCGTCGGTCGCCTTCGCACCTTCGCTCGCGGGCGCCGACGACGGTGCGGCGGCGCGCTCGTCCTCGCCGCACCCCGCCACCCCGACGAGCGCCAGCAGGACCGTCGCGGCCGCGACGGTCAGCTTCGCATGGCGGGGAACAGCAGCACCTCGCGGAGGCTGGTCGCGCCGGTGAGGAGCATCACGAGCCGGTCGATCCCGAGCCCGACCCCGCCGGTGGGCGGCATCCCCGCCTCGAGTGCCTGCAGGTAGTTGTCGTCCATCGGCTGGGCCTCCTCGTCGCCCCGGGCGATCTCCTCCGCCTGCTGCTCGAACCGCCGACGCTGCTCGTCGGGGTCGTTGAGCTCGCTGAACGCGTTGGCGATCTCGAACCCGCCCACGTACGCCTCCCAGCGCTCGACCAGTCCCTCGTCGCTGCGGTGGCGCTTCGCGAACGGCGACATCTCGACCGGGTAATCCATGACGAACGTGGGCTGGGCCAGCGTGGGCTCGACCTCCTTCGACAGCAGGCCGTCCACCAGCTTTCCCCAGCCTTCCTCCGGGCTTGCCTCGGAGCCCATCGCCGCCGCGAGCGCCTCGCGCGCAGGGTGCTCGAGGACGTCGATCCCGGTCTGCTCGCGGATCGCGTCGCGCAGCGTGATCCGGCGCCATGGCGGCGACAGGTCGATCTCGTCTCCGTTGCGCTCGACGATGGTGGTCCCAAGCACCGCGTGCGCCACGTGCGCCACCAGCTGCTCCAGCCGCGTGGCGGCGTCCTCGTAGTCGGCGTACGCCTCGTACCACTCGAGCATCGTGAACTCGGGGTTGTGCTTGAACGAGATGCCCTCGTTGCGGAAGTCCTTGCCGAGCTCGTAAACCCGGTCGATGCCGCCGACGATGCACCGCTTCAGGTAGAGCTCGGTGGCGATCCGCAGGTAGAGGTCTCGGTCGAGGGCGTTGTGGTGGGTCACGAACGGCCGCGCCAGAGCGCCGCCGTAGATCGGCTGCAGCACCGGGGTCTCGACCTCGACGAACCCGCGCTCGTCGAGCCAGCGCCGGGTCTCGGCGACGACCCGCGCCCGCTTCAGGAAGCGGTCGCGCACCTCTGGGTTCGCGATCAGGTCCTGCTCGCGGTGCCGGTAGCGCGTGTCGACGTCCTCGAGCCCGTGGAACTTGTCCGGCGGCGGCCGCAGGCTCTTCGCCAGGAGTCGCCAGTCGGTCACCCGCAGGGTGAGCTCGCCCCGGCGCGACTTGAACGCCGTGCCCTCGACGCCGACGATGTCGCCGAGGTCGAGGCCGACGAGGTCCTCGTGCCGGTCGCCGAGGTCGTCGGCGCGGGACTGCAGCTGGATCTTGCCGGACCCGTCCACGAGGTCGAGGAAGGCGGCCTTGCCCATGTCGCGCCGTGACGCGATCCGCCCGGCGACCCGGTACGAGGCGTCAGTCTCCTCACCGGACTCGAGGGCGTCATGCGCCTCGCGCACCGCGGCGATCTCGGTCCGCCCCTCGAACTCGTGCGGGAAGGGCTCGACCCCCGCCTCGCGAAGCCGGGCGAGCTTCGCCCGGCGCTCGGCGATGATCGCCGGCTCGTCAACTTCCGGCCGTTCGGGCTCCTCGTTCACGGCGCGAGCCTATGAGACGAGAGCGCTACGCAGCCTCGATCTTGGTGATCTTGAGCTTCTTCTTCGGCCCGCGGGGGACGTCCACGCTGACGACGTCGCCGCGCTTGTGGCCCAGCAGCGCCTTGCCGATCGGCGACTCGTTCGAGAGCTTCTGCTCGGCAGGGTTCGCCTCGGCAGGCCCGACGATGTGGAATTTCTGGGACTTGTTCGACTTCTGGTCCTTGACGTGGACCAGGACGCCAACCGACACGCTGCCGGTGTCGATGTCCTTCTTGTTGATCACGATCGAGCGCCGCAGCCGTTCCTCGAGCTGCGCGATCCGCTGCTCGAGCAGGGCCTGCTCGTTCTTGGCGTCGTCGTACTCCGAGTTCTCCGCGATGTCGCCGAACTCGCGCGCTTCCTTGATGCGCTCCGCGACCTCACGCCGCTTTACGGTCGAGAGGTGCTCGATGTCGGTCTGGAGCTTGTCCAGCCCTTCCTTGGTGATCGGGATCTCACGCGCCACGTGCGGTCCTACCTCTTCCTCGTCGTCTAGGCACGAACGCCGCCCTTCGAGGGCGGCGGCTCACTTCACGAAAACCGCCCGATACGCATGCGATTCACGCACGCGGGGTCGGGCAGGCGCGGAATTATAGCGGGGCGGTTTCGCCGTCAAACGGGCGCGAAGTCGCGTCTTTCGCCCGCCTCGAGCAGGGCTCGAACCTCGTCCAGAGAGGTCGTCCGCTGGTAGACGTCGGCGGCCTGGCCGTGGATGCCGAGGCGCTCGAGGTACCACGGGTAGAACTTGCGCAGGTTGCGGGCCGCGCGAACCGGGCCCCAGTGCTCCTCGGCTCGCTCGAGCACCCATTGGAGCTCTGCGATCACTTCCGCTCGCGACGGCGGCTCGTGGCGGACGCCGGTCAGCTCCTCGAAGATCCACGGATAGCCGAGCCCGCCGCGGGCGACCATGACCGCGTCGGCGGCGGACCGCTCGTACGCTTCCCGGGCCCGCGGAGCGTCGGCCAGCCCGCCGGAGATCAGCACGGGGATCTCGAGGCCCCGGGCCCGCAGTGCCGCGACCAGCTCTGCCGCCGTCACGTAGTCGGGATCGCCCTTGTGGTGCACCGCGGCGGGTCGCGGATGGAAGCCGATCGCAGCGACGCCCGCCTCGTCGGCCAGCCGCAGCGCCAGGTCGTAGCCGGTGCGATCCCCGGGCCGCAGGCCCGACCGGATCTTCACCGTCACCGGCAGCCCGCTCCCCTCCGCGGCAGCCCGCGCCACGGCGACCGCCGTGTCCGGCTCGTCGAGCAGGGCGGCTCCCGCGCCGGTCTTCACGACCTTCCGGACCGGACAGCCCATATTGAGGTCGATGACGTCCGCCCCGGCCTCCGCCACGGTGGCCGCGGCCGAGCGCATCGCCTCGGGGTCGGGGCCGAAGAGCTGTAGCGACACCGGATGCTCCTCGGGATGGATCCGGAGCATCTCCCGCCGCGTCCGCTCGTTGCCGTGGTGAAGCGCGAAGCTCGACACCATCTCCGAGACCGCCATCCCCGCCCCATGGCGGCGGGCCTGAAGGCGCACGAACCAGTTGCCGATCCCCGCGAGCGGAGCCAGCAGCACGCGGTTCGCGACCTCGATCCCGGCGATCCGGAAGGGGCTTGTCAGTGGGGCCTGGGCCACCGTCCCGAGAAGGGTAGGCGGGGACGGCCCTAGGAGCGCGACCAGCCGCGGCGGCGCCGGGGGCCCGCCCCGATCGCGTTCTCCGCGGGAGTCCGGTGCTGGTGCTCGGACCGCGAGCCCTCCCACGAACCCGACGACATCGCGCGCGAGTCGAATCGAGCGCGGCCGAAGATCGGCGAGTCGGTCTCGTACTCCTGCCCGAACCCCCGCTTGTCGAGGGCGTAGCGGGAGCGGTCCGGGCGCTCGTAGACGGTGAGGTTGCCGCCGTCCCCAACCACGCGATCGTGCTTCATGGGGAATCTTTCCGCGGTGGCCATCCGACCTGAGCCTACAGCCCCGTCCGGGCCCGCCCTGGAGGTCACCGGTTACGAGCGTGGATCAGGTGGAGGCCGCGAAGGGTCAGCAGGTCGTCGATCTCGTCGATCGTCTCGCAGAAGGGAACGATCGCCTCGGCCAGCCCGCCGGTGGCGATGAACGGCGTGTCTTCGCCGAGCTCGGCCGCAATCCGCCGCGCGACGCCGTCGATCAGGCCCGCGAACCCGTAGACGACGCCCGACTGGATCGCGCCCCGCGTCGACTTGCCGACCGCCGTGGCCGGCTCGGCGAGATCGATTCGCGGGATCCGGGCACCGCGCTCGGTCAGCGCGGTCAGCGAGATCTCGACGCCCGGGGCGATCGCGCCGCCGAGATATTCACCCTCGGCGGAGACTGCGTCGAAGTTGATCCCGGTCCCGAAGTCCACGACCACGCAGGCGCTGCGAAACCGCTCGAACGCCGCGACCGCGTTCACCAGCCGATCGGCGCCGACCTCGTACGGGTTGTCGATCCTGATCGCCATCCCGGTCTTGACGCCGGGGCCGACCAGCAGGCACTGCGCGCCGTCGAGGTAGCGCTCGGCGAGCTGCTCGTACTGAGCGCCGAGCGGCGGCACTACCGAGGAGACCACCAGCGCCTCGACCCCGCGGAGCTCGAGTCCGCTGAGTGCCATGAAGCCGGCGATCCGCTCCGCGAGCTCGTCGCCGGTCATTCCGGCCCGGGTCTGAAAGCGCCAGTGCTCGACCATCTCGTCGCCCCGGAAGGCGCCGAGGTGGGTCTGTGTGTTGCCGACGTCGACCGCGAGGAGCACGCGGGAAGTATCCAAGACCCGGCGCGGCGCAGGCTCGGGGTCGCCTAGGATGCGAGCGCAATGCCGCGCGCGACCCTCTACGTGATCCCCGGCTCGCACCCGGCGATCGCGGTCCAGCGGATGCTCGAGCACAAGGGCATCCCCTACGGGCGGGTCGACCTCATGCCCGTGATCAGCCGAGGGGTGCTGATGGCGATGCGCTTCCCGGGCGTGACGGTCCCGGCGCTCAAGGTCGACGGCCGCAAGCTGACCGGGTCGCGCGAGATCTCGAGGGCCCTGGACGAGATCCAGCCGCAGCCTGCCCTGTTCCCGGCCGACCCCGAGCGTCGGGTGGCGGTCGAGGACGCCGAGCGGTGGGGCGAGGAGGTGCTCGCCGACGCCACGCGGCGGATCTTCTGGAACGCGATCAAGCGCGACAAGACGCCGCTTCGCAGCTACCTGGGCGACGCGCGGATCGGCGTTCCGCACGGCCTCGCCGCCGCCACCGCAACCCCGATCATCGCCGCCGAGGTGCGAATCAACGACGTCAGCGACGCGGCCGTTCGCGCCGACCTCGCCGGGGTCCCGGCTTGGCTCGACCGCATCGACGGCTGGATCGCCGACGGTCTCCTGGGGAGCGACGAGCCCAACGCCGCCGACTTCCAGATCGCTGCCGGCGTCGGCCTGGCGATGACGCTGCAGGACCTGCGCCCGGTGATCGCGGCCCGTCCGGCAGGCGAGCACTCCAGGCGCTTCGTGCCCGACTACCCGGGCGACGCGCCGCCGGTGCTGCCGGCCGAGTGGCTCGAGCCGCTGCGGGCGGCGTCCGCGGCTGCCTAACCGCTCCTCGTCCCGGGCGCAACGCCCAGGCCGCTCAGCGCTTGCGCTCGCAGCCCAGCAGCCGGTCGGCACCGGCGCCGCCCAGACAGCGGTCGGTGCCCCCGCCGCCCTTGATGCGGTCCTTGCCCTTCCCGCCGCAGATGACGTCGTTCCCCGCGAGGCCCTTGACCAGATCCGACCCCCGGGGAGCGCTGATGATGTCGCGCGCCGAGGTCCCGACGATCGAGTCATCACGATTCGAGCCGACGATCGTCGCCTGCCTGCCGTTGCAGCGGCCGCTGAGCGGCGAATCCCCGGGCGTCCGAACGCCCCAGTCGGGATAGGCCCGGCTCGGTCACGCAAATTGCGTTCCGCAGCGTGCTACAGCCCATCGCGATCATTCCGTTCTCGCCCGGGAAGGCTGCGGATGCGACGGTCGGGAGGGCCGCCGCGAATGCGGCCGTGGCAAGGACGATTCCCAGGCCGTTGGTCAAGTTCTTGGTCACACAGCAGTGATACCCGCGAATCGGCAGTGACGGCACCCAACCCCAGGGTGAATCCGCGCTCACCTCTCGAGGACGCAGGCGGGCCCGCCTCCATGAATGCGGCGTCCCTCGACGGCGGGGCCGCTCAGCGCGCGAGCCGCCCGGCCCACTCCACGCGCTGCCCCGCCCCCACCGCGGGGACGAAGCTCGCGAGCGGCCGGCCGTCGGGCAGCTCGAGCTCCGGGTCGAGCTCCAGCAGGGGCTCGAGCACGAACCGGCGCGACGTGACCTCGGCGTGCGGCAGGGTCAGCCGCTCGTGTCGTAGCTCGAAGTCGCCGAGCAGGAGCACGTCGACGTCGATCGGCCGCGGGCCGTGGCGCGGGCCGCCGAACGCCCGGCCGAGCTCCGCCTCGACGACCTTGCAGACGTCGAGGAGCTCGAGCGGCTCGAGCTCGGTTCGCACGCGCACGGCCGCGTTCAGGAAGTCGGGCTGGTCGAGGATCTCGCCCATCGGCTCGGTCTCGTACAGCGAGGACACCGCCTCGACCGTCACCCCGTGGTCGGCGAGCAGCTCGAGCGACCGGCTCAGGTTGCGCTCGCGCTCGCCGACGTTCGAGCCTAGGCCGAGGTAGCCGATGCGCGCCGGCACCGTTCAGCCCTCGTCGTCCTCGTCTTCCGCCGGGCGCTCGTGGATGACCTCAACCGCGACCTCCTCGATCGAGAGCGGCAGCGGCGGCTCCGGCTTCGCGGCTCGCACCCGGACGTGCTCGCACCCGAATCGCTCCGCGAGCCGCTCGGCGATCACGTGGGCGAGCCGCTCGAGCGTGCGGTAGCTGCGCTCGGTTGCGGCCAGCGCGACGATGTCGCTGACCTCCCCGTAGTCGATCGTGTCCTCGATCCGGTCGGTCAGCACGGCGTCACAGTCGGGGACGTCGAACGACACGTCGATCTCGAGCCGCTGGCCGACCTCCTGCTCCGCGTCGCTCACCCCGTGGTGGGTGTAGATCGAAAGCCCGCGCAGCTCGACCTCGACGGTCGAGTCGGGGCTGTTGCGCCCGGCCTCCATGCCAGGAAGCTACCCGTCTGGGCGCCTCAGCGACCGGCTGCGGCGGCGCGGGCGAGGCGCTCGTCCGTACCCCATTCGCGCCGGCCAAGGACCGCCTCGGCGACTAGGAGGGCGTCCCGCACCTCCCGTACGTCGTGAACCCGGAACGCTTCGGCGCCGTTGCGCAGTGCGAGCACGTTGGACGCGATCGTCCCCCCCAGCCGCGCCGCCCCGTCCCTTCCGGTGAGGCGACCAAGGAAGCTCTTGCGCGAGGTGCCGATCAGGATCGGGCGCCCGAGGGCGCGCAGCTCGCCGAGCCGGCGAAGGAGCTCCAGGTTGTGCTCCACGGTCTTGCCGAACCCGATGCCCGGGTCGACCCAGATTGCGTCCTCGTCGACGCCGCGCGCGACCGCGAACGCGATCCGCGCCGCGAGGAAGGCCCGCACGTCGTCGACCACGTCGTCGTAGGCGGGGTTCTCCTGCATCGTCCGGGGGGTCCCCTGCATGTGCATCAGCACCACCCCGCAGCCTCGATCGGCGCAGAGGTCGGCCAGGTCCGGCTCGGCGCCGAACGCCGTGACGTCGTTGACCACCTGCGCCCCGGCGTCGAGCGCCGCCTCCGCGACGGCGGCCTTGGAGGTGTCGATCGAGACGCTCGCGCCCGTGTCCGCGAGCTCGCGGACCACCGGCTCCACCCGCCGCTGCTCCTCGCCCGCGTCGACGGCCGGCGCCCCGGGCCTCGTGGACTCGCCGCCCACGTCGACGATGTCGGCGCCGTCGGCGAGGAGCCGGTGCCCGTGTGCCACCGCCGCGTCCGCGTCCAGGTAAAGGCCCCCGTCCGAGAACGAGTCCGGGGTGACGTTGACGATTCCCATCAACCGCACACGGCGAGTATGACGCCGGGGCGGAACGCCCGATGCTCAGTCGCGAAGCCGCCTCTTCAGGCCGAGGAGCTGGCTCCGCGGGATCCCGGGAACCTCGTCCAGCGCGGCCGTCGACGGGAGCAGGCCGTCGTGGCGCAGGGTCAGAATGCGACTGGTCTGGGTCACCGAGAGGCCCAGAGCCCGCAGATCCTCGAAGGTCGCGGAGCGCAGGCAGATCGGGTCCGGTCCACGCGTGTCGGGCCCGCGCTGTGCCTCGTCCGACGTCACCCCCCGGACGATCTCGCGCGCCGACGGCAGACGCTGGAGCGCGCGGGTCCGCTCGTCGATCGCTGCGATCGCCACCTCATACCTCTCGCACGCTTGGTCGAGCTCGCGCTGCAGTCCTGTCAGCCGGGAGACCCGCGCCGCGACGGACGCACTGGCGCGCTCGTCGCCGCGGCCGAACAGACGGCCTCGATGACTCCGATGCGTTGAGCCGAACACGGAGATCCCTTTCCCGAATACCGACGGTAGCCCAGGGCGGGGCGGGGCGCAATACCTGAAAACGCTACGGCGCGCGCGCTCAGCGCTCGTCCGCGCGCATCTCGGCCGAGCCGCCCGCGAAGCCCGGGCGCGGCCTGGTCACGGGCCGCGGCCCCTCGCGGCCGGCCGACTTCTCGGTCTCGGGCTCAGGTTCCGGAGCGGCCGAGGCGTCCTCCTCTGACTCCGAGCCGAACACGTCCTCCACCGACGCTCCCTCGAGCAGGGCGACGAACTCCTTGGCGTCGATCGTCTCGCGCTCGAGCAGGATCTTCGAGATCCGGTCGAGCTGCTCGCGGTTGTCGGTGAGGATGTCCTTGGCGGTCTGGTGGGCCTCCTCGACGATGCGGCGGATCTCGTCGTCGATCTCGCGGGCGATCTCGTCCGAGTAGTCGGGCTCCGAGGAGAACTCGCGACCCAGGAACGGCTGGCCGCGATCGTGGCCGAAGACGCGCGGGCCGAGGCGCTCGGACATGCCGAAGCGCATCACCATCTGCTTCGCCGTCGCCGTGACCTTCTCGAGGTCGTTCGAGGCGCCGGTGGTGATCTCGCCGAAGACGATCTCCTCGGCAGCACGTCCGCCCAGGGTCATCGCCATGTTGTCGCCGAGCTCGGCGCGCGTGGTGAGGAACTTGTCTTCGCCCGGCAGGGCGATCGTGTAGCCCAGGGCCTGGCCGCGCCCGATGATCGAGATCTTGTGGACCGGGTCGCAGTTCGGCAGTTTCTGCCCGACGATCGCGTGGCCCATCTCGTGGAAGGCCGTGACCAGACGCTCCTTCTCGGACATCACCCGGGTCTTCTTCTCGGGGCCGGCGATCACCCGCATGATCCCTTCCTCGAGCTCGTGCATCGAGATCTCGCGCTTGCCGGTGCGCGCGGTGAGGAGCGCCGACTCGTTGATCAGGTTCGCGAGGTCGGCTCCGGTGAAGCCGGGCGTCTGGCCCGCGAGCGCATCGAGGTCGATCTCCTTGGCGAGCGGCTTGCCGCGGGTGTGAACCTCGAGGATCTGCTTGCGGCCCTTGCGGTCGGGCCGGTCGACCACGACCTGGCGGTCGAAGCGCCCCGGCCGGAGCAGCGCCGGGTCGAGGATGTCCGGGCGGTTGGTGGCGGCGATCAGGATGATGTTGTCCTTCATTTCGAAGCCGTCCATCTCGACGAGCAACTGGTTGAGGGTCTGCTCCCGCTCGTCGTGGCCTCCGCCCATGCCGGCACCGCGATGGCGGCCGACGGCGTCGATCTCGTCCATGAAGATGATGCAGGGGGAGTTCTGCTTGGCCTGCTCGAACAGGTCGCGCACGCGGCTGGCGCCCACGCCGACGAACATCTCGACGAAGTCGG
>Ga0299914_10004490_pt1 | contig 10061 bp, 9 predicted proteins | sample RVTome_10_FD_201361 | JGI IMG/M metagenome (GOLD analysis project Ga0299914, IMG submission 201361) | Soil microbial communities from uranium-contaminated site in the Upper Colorado River Basin, Wyoming, United States - RVT153D57 (version 2) ... | reverse complement strand
GGCGGACAGTTCGTGGATTTCGGCGACGCGTCGGACGAGTATGCCCGGCTGTTCGGGCTCGCGACGCCCGACGGTGGTGGGCTCCTCGCGGTCCGCGGGCTTCGGTTCGACGGCGCGCTGTCGTCCCTGCTGGTGCTGTACGAGCCGCGCAAGATCTTCGGCACTCGCACATCGGAGCGATTTGCCCCCGCGGCGGCCCTGTTCGAGCTGGCCCAGGCGCGCTTTCTCGAGCACGAGGCGCGCGGCGAGGCCGAGCGCACGCTGGAAGAGATCACGCAGCGCCTGCACGACGAGTACGAGAAGAAGCTCGCGTCGCTGGAGGAGAAACTGCTCAGGGCCAGCGGCGAGTTCGCCGCGGGCGCCGATCCCGCGCGGGTGATCCAGCTGGAGCGCGAGCTGGCGCAAGCCACCGAAGACGCGCGCCGGACGCAGAAGCGCGCCGACGCCGTCGAGGCCACGGTGAGCAGCGCGGTGGAGCAGCTCGAGATCGCCCACATCGAGCTGCACCGGCGCAGCGAGCAGCTGCGGCAGCGCACGCGAACGCTCTACCTGATCGACCGCGTGCTGACACTCGACAACACGACAGACGATCCGCGCCAGCTGGCCGACGGGCTTCTGGCGCTCGTCGGCGATGACATGCACTCGCAGCGCTGTTCGCTGTTGCTGCGCGCCCCGGAGGAAGGGTTCCTCTACATCGCGGCGGCGAAGGGAATTGCGCCGAACATCATGGAAGGGGCGCGGGTGCGCGTGGGGCACGGCGTGGCCGGTAAGGTCGCCGCCAACCGGGAGCCCATCCTCGTGCAGGACGTGAGCGAAGCGAAGGACCATCCGCTGCTGCGTGACGAGTACTTCACCAGCGGCTCCTTCATCAGCTTCCCGCTCGTGTATCACGACGAGTTGGTGGGCGTAGTGAATCTCACCAACCGCGTGATGCAGGGTGTGTTCGTCGATGAAGACGTCGAGCGGGTCCGCCTGTTGAGTCTCGTGATCGCGCTCGTGGCCTCTCAGGCGCGCCTACCCGAACGGCTGGTCCAGACGCTCAGTGTCGGCTAGCGCGACCACCGCGGTGCAGGCGGCCATCCGCCGGCTGGCGGCGGGTGAGGATCTCACCGCCGAGGAAGTCCGCGCGGCGTTCGAGTTGGTCATGAGCGGCGAGGCTTCGCCGGTGCAGGTGTCCGCGCTGTTGATCGCGCTGCGTGTGAAGGGGGAGACGCCGACCGAGGTCGCCGGCGTCGTTCACGCGCTGCGGTCGGCCATGGTGCGACTGCCCGCGCAGGAGCCGGAAGCGCTCGTGGATACGTGCGGCACCGGCGGCGGAACGGTGCAGACCTTCAACATCTCCACCGCCGCGGCGCTGCTCGCGGCGGGCGCGGGCGTACGGATCGCCAAGCACGGCAACCGGTCCTTCACGTCGCTCTGCGGCAGTGCCGACGTGCTCGAGGCCCTGGGCGTGAAGATCGACGTCACCGTGGCCGTGATGGAGCGCGCGCTGGCCGAGGCGGGCATCGTCTTCATGTTCGCGCCACTCATGCACCCCGCCATGCGTCACGTCGGGCCCGTCAGACGCGAGCTGGCGATTCCGACCGTGATGAACATCGTCGGTCCACTCGCGAATCCTGCGATGGCCGGGCGCCAGGTGGTCGGCGTCGCCGACGAGCGACGCGTGCCGCTCCTGGCCGGCGCCCTCCAGGAGCTTGGCACCCGGCACGCGCTGGTCGTGCACGGCGCCGGCATGGACGAGATCTCGCCGCTCGCGCCGACCGAGGTTGTCGAGATCCGCGATGGGAAGGTCACGAACTGGAGCATCGATCCCGCCGCCCTGGGCTTCACTGGACTGGACGCGGCGGATCTTGCTGGGGGGCCGCCGGAGGCCAACGCGCGCGCCGTGCTCGACGTGCTCAATGGCCAAGGCGCGCGCGCCTCGATCGCCGCCGTGGTGCTGAATGCCGGCGCGGCGATATACGTCAGCGGCATGGCCAAGCGCTTCGAGGACGGCGTCGCCGCGGCGACAAACGCGCTGGGTTCGGGCGCAGGAATGGCGGCGCTGGATCGTCTCCGCGCCGCGTATGACACGGCGGCTCAGTAGCGGCGCAGAACTCCGACGACGACCCCCTGAATGGTGATGTCGTTCTCGTGAACGTACATCGGCGCCATCGTCTCGTTGGCCGGCTGAAGCCGGATACGCCCGTCGCGCTCACGGTACATCTTCTTCACCGTCGCCGACGTGCCGTGCAGCATCGCGATGACCATCTCGCCGTTATCGGCGCTCTTTCGCTCGTTCACGACGACGAAATCGCCGTCGCGAATTTGCTCGTCGATCATCGAGTTACCCCGAACCTTCAGCACGTAGTGGCCGCCGCCCCGGGTGATGAAACTCTCCGGCACCGCGACGCTCTCCTCGTGGGCTATGGCCTCGATGGGTACGCCCGCCGCCACGGCGCCGAGCAGGGGAAGCTCCACCGCGCGCGGATTCACCTCGCTCGGGAGGATCTGAATGGCGCGGCTTTCGTTGTATGAGCGCTTGATGTAACCCTTGCGCTCCAGATTGCTCAGGTGCTCATGCACCGTCGCCAGCGAGTTATAGTTGAAGTGTTCGGCGATTTCCTCGAAGCTCGGCGCGTATTTGTGCTGTTCGCTGTACGCCTCCAGATAGGTGAGGATCTCTCGCTGGCGCTTGGTTAGTGGCATCTTGAGCCCTCTGGCGAGACCCGGGTCGACCGGATCACGGGAAACCGAATAACAGCCGAATGTCTCCACATTATCCGAAGAAGGACCGAAGTGCAAGCCTCGCGTGAGTGGTCCCCCCCTGGGGGTACTCTCGGAGAGATTCTCGACGAGACCCGCCGCCGGCTCGCTACCATAGGAAAGGTTGGTGCAGGAAAGGTTGGTGCGGGAGCGGTGTCAGCCGGGGCTCCACGACGCCCCGCGCTGTCCGAAGCGCTGCGCGGGCCTCAGGTAGCGGTGATCGCGGAAGTGAAACGGCGTTCGCCGTCCAAAGGCCTGCTGAACGATGGACTGAACGCCGGCCTTCAGGCGAGCGCGTTCCAGGCCGGTGGCGCGTGCGCCATCTCCGTTCTCACCGAGCCGACGTACTTCGGTGGCAGCAGCGATGACCTGCGTGCCGTTCGCGCCGCCACCTCACTGCCCGTGCTCCGGAAGGACTTTCACCTGGAGGAAGGACAGCTGCACCAGGCGCTGAGCGAGGGCGCATCCGCCGTTCTCCTCATCGCGCGTGCGCTGCCGCCGGAGCGGTTGCCCGCGCTGATGGAAGCCGCTCGCGCGCTCGACCTCGAAGTGGTCGTTGAAGTCCGGACGGAGTGGGAGCTCGAACGAGCGCTGGACGCCGGTGCCGGGATCGTGGGCGTGAACAGCCGCGACCTCGAGACGCTCGATGTGGACGAGCGCGTCCCGGCGCGCCTGATTCCGTTGATCCCTTCGGGCGTGGTCGCCGTCTGGGAGAGTGGGGTGCGCGACGCAGCCGACATGCGCCGGGCGGCCGATCATGGGGCCGATGCCGTGCTTGTCGGGTCGGCGCTCTCACGCTCGAAAGATCCAGCCGCGCATTTGCGAACCCTCACCGGCGTGTCTCGCCTCGGCAGGCATGGTTGAAGTCAAGTACTGCGGCCTCATGCGGCCGGAAGACGCGCGCGAAGCCGCGCTGCTTGGCGCCCGATATGCCGGCGTGATATTGGCGGATGGCCCGCGGAAGCTCATCGATGACGTCGCGGTGCGCGTACTGGCCGCCGTGCCGAATCCGGTCTCGCGCGTGGGCGTCTTCGGCGACGACCAGCCCGAGGAGATCGCCGAGCGCGCGCGCCGGCTGCGTATCGACGTCGTCCAGCTCCACGGTGATCCCACGGCGGCAACCATTGCCCGTGTGCGCGAGCACTGGACCGGCGACGTCTGGGCCGTGCAGCGCATTCGCGGCTCGGATGTGCCGGCGAGCGCCGTCGATCTCTTCGCCGTGGCAGACGCCGTGGTCCTGGATGCCCGAATGGATGGCAAGCTCGGGGGCACCGGCGTCGCGCTGCCCTGGAAGGACATCCGTGATCGCATCCACTCGCTGCGCGCCGGACGGGCCCGACTCGTGCTGGCGGGGGGACTGACGCCGGACAACGTCGGCACGGCAATTCGACTGCTCGAGCCGGACGTCGTGGACGTATCTTCGGGCGTCGAACGGGAAGTGGGAGCAAAGGACCACTCGCTCATGCGAGCGTTCCGCGACGCCGTTTACAGCGTGCAGATCCGATGACCGCGACAGCCAGTAACGACCGATTCGGCGTATTCGGCGGACGCTACGTGCCGGAAACGCTGGTGCCGGCGCTCGACGAGCTCACGACTGCGCTCGCCGCGGCGCTGGCCGATCCTGCATTCGACCGGGAGCTCACCGATCTGCTGGCCACGTATGTGGGGCGTCCGTCGCCACTCAGCGAAGCGCCACGTCTCTCCGAGGCACTCGGCGCCCGGGTGTTGCTGAAGCGCGAAGACCTGAACCACACAGGTGCCCACAAGATCAACAATACGGTGGGACAGGTGCTGCTCGCGCGCCGCATGGACAAGCGCCGCATCATCGCCGAAACGGGCGCGGGACAGCACGGCGTGGCGACGGCCACGATTTGCGCCCGCTTCGGGCTGGAGTGCGTTGTGTACATGGGCGAGGAGGACATGCGGCGTCAGGAGCTCAACGTCTTCCGCATGAAGCTCCTGGGCGCCGAGGTCGTTCCGGTCACGGCGGGGACGCGCACGTTGAAGGACGCCACGACGGAGGCGATCCGCGATTGGGTAGCCACCGTGGATACGAGCCACTACGTCATCGGCTCGGTCGTGGGGCCCGCGCCGTATCCGCGCATGGTGCGTGACTTCCAGGCCGTGATCGGGCGAGAGGCGCGCACACAGATCGTGGAGCGCACGGGCGCGCTGCCCACCGCTGTCGTGGCGTGCGTGGGCGGCGGGTCCAACGCCATAGGGATGTTTCATGCCTTCGTGGACGATGCCGACGTCCAGCTGATCGGCGTCGAGGCCGCGGGGGAGGGGCTCGACTCCGAGCGCCACTCGGCGTCGCTCGCGAAGGGCACGCCGGGCGTGCTGCATGGATCCATGAGCTACCTGCTGCAGGACGCGGCGGGACAGGTGCATCCCGCGCACTCCGTTTCGGCCGGCTTGGACTATCCCGGGGTTGGTCCCGAGCACGCCTTTCTCAAGAGCACCGGCCGCGCCGAATACGGTGCCGTCACCGACGGCGACGCCCTCGAGGGTTTCCGGACGCTGTCGCGCCTGGAGGGAATCATCCCGGCACTCGAATCCGCGCATGCCGTGGCCTGGGTCACCATGCAGCGTGACCGGTGGACTCCGGGTGACGTGATTGCGATTTGCGTCAGCGGGCGCGGCGACAAGGACGTGGCGCAGGTGATGCACATGAATATCCTGGACCTGTGACGCGCCCGGCCGCGACCCCAACCAGTGCGGGTGGGTCGGCGACTGCGGGGCAGGCAGAGCTTCCGTTCCCGCCCGCGCCCATCGAAGAACTGCTGCGGCTCTTCGTCAAGGCGGGGCGTGCGCACCAGTTGTACCTCCCCAACAATCCCGTCTACAAGGGCGCAATCGACGCCGCGCGCGCGGCGTTCGCTCCGATCTGGCAGCACACCGACGAATTCGCCCTGACGTTCACCGAGAGCGAGATCCGCTGGCTCGGGTCTACGGTGCTCACGGAAGGGTCGAAGTCGCCCGACAGCCTGCCGTGGACCTTCTTCAAGGACGGGGTGCGTGAGGTCACCCTCACGGAAGGGTTCGAGGGCGAGGAGCTGGTGCGTCTGTTCGACATCCTGCACCGAGTTCGAAAAGCGTCGCCGGATGAGGACGACCTCCTGACCCTGCTCTGGCAGGCGGACTTCAGCCGGCTGCGGTACCGATACGTGGATCTCGGCGCCGAACCGACAGCTCCGCTGGATGCCGATGGCGCCGAGCAGACGCCACACTCGGATCCCGCCGCGGTGCGGTCCGCAGCGGAGGAACCAGCCGAGGAATCGCGGCAGGTCGTCAACATGCAGGACTTCGACGCGACACTGTACTTCCTCGACGAGAAGGAACTGCAATACCTGAAGGAGGAGATCGAGCTGGAATACCGCGGCGATCTCCGCCAGAACGTCGCGTCGCTGCTGCTCGACATCTACGAGGCCCAGCCGTCGCCGGCGATCCGGGAGGAAGTCAGCGAGATCATCGAGTACCTGATGCTCCTGCTGCTCTCGAGCGGTCAGCTGCACACGGTGGCCTACCTCCTCGCGGAGTCGCAGGCAACCGTGGCGCGCGCGGCCGGTGTGACGCCAGAGCAGCGCGACAGGATGGGGCGTCTCCCGGAACGACTCAGCGCGCCGGAGCCCCTGGGGCAGCTGCTCCAGGCACTCGATGAAGCGGCGGACCTGCCGCCGCAGAGCGAGCTCACCGAGCTCTTCGAGCAGCTCGAGCCAGCGGCGCTCGGAACCGTATTCGCATGGCTGCCGCGCCTGCAGAACGCGCGCATCCGGTCGCTTGTGGAGCAGGCTGCCGATCGCCTGGCGAGCGCGAACAACGCCGAGCTGGTTCTGCTCATCGGCTCACGCGATACGCCGGTCGTAGCGGAGGCCGTGCGCCGCGCGGGAGAAATGCGCACGCCGGCGGCGGTCGCGCCGCTGGCGAGGTTGCTGGCGGACGCGGATGTCCACCTGCGCCAGCTTGCCGTGCAGGCTCTCACGAACATCGGCTCGGCCGGCGCGCTCCAGGCACTGGAGCGGGCCATTGACGACGACGACCGCGAGGTACGCGTGGCCGCGGTGCGCGCGCTCGGCGCGAAGTCCTACAAGGGCGTCGTGCACCGCCTGGAGTCCGCGGTCAAGGGAAAGGCGCTGCGGTCCGCGGACCTCACGGAGAAGATGGCGTTCTTCGAAGCCTACGGCGCCATGTGCGGCGACGCCGGGGTACCGTATCTCGACGCGCTCCTGAACGCGAAAGGACTGTTCGGACGGCGGGAGGATCCGGAAGTGCGCGCGTGCGCCGCAATGGCGCTCGGACGCATTGCCACGGGCCAGGCGCAGGAGTCGCTGCGGCGCGCCAGTGCGGAAAGGGACGTCGTGGTGCGCAACGCAGTCAACCGCGCGATGCGCGGCGGACAGGGCGGGGGAGGCGGCGCGTGACCGCGCAGAAGCCGCCGCGCGTCACGATGACCATCACCGCGCCGGTCGGTGACGGCGGCGCGGACTCGATGATGCGTCACAAGGGACGCGCGTTCATCCTCGCCCTGTACCAGGCGCTGCGCGCGACGAAGCTGTACCCGATCGGCCATTCGTCCGTGCAGCGCGCGCTCGAGGATATCGCGACTTACTCGCGCGAGATCGCCGCGACGGAGGGGGAGCTCGAGCTCCGGGTCTCCGGGGAGTTCATCTTCGTCAACGGAACGCGTCTGCGTCTCGATCTCGACAACTACGCGGCCTTCAGCCACGTCCTGTCCGTGTTTCGCGTCGCCGGCATCGGCGTCCTCCACGCCGGCGATGCCGCCGCGGCGCGCGACTGGCAGGTGCTGCTGTCGCTGGCGCAGGGCGGGACGGATGCCTCGCCCCACGACCGGCTGTACGAGATCATGGAGAAGCTTGATGCCGCGGGCGTCACCGCGTTCACGCTGGCCGAGCCGGCGGCGGAATCCGGAGAGGACCGCGAACGCTCGAAGGAGCGCGCCAAGCGCACCTACTCGCAGTCCGTGGCAGTCACGAAGGATCTGATGACCTCCGTGCGGATGGGAAAGAGCCCGAACATCAAGAAGATCAAGCGTGTCGTGCAGAGCATCGTGGATCAGATCCTCAACGAGGAGGCGTCGCTGATCGGGCTCACCACGATCCGCGACTACGACGAGTACACCTTCACGCACAGCGTCAACGTCTGCATCTTCTCAGTGGCGCTGGGAAAGCGCCTGGGGTTGACCAAGCTGCAGCTCTACGACCTGGGTATGGCGGCGCTCTTTCACGACATCGGCAAGTCGCGCGTGCCGGTGGAGGTGCTGAACAAGAGCGGTAGCTTGACGGACGCGGAATGGCGCCATATTGCCGATCACCCCTGGCTCGGCGTGCTCGCGCTCTTTCAGATTCGAGGCACCCAGGAGTTTCCCTACCGGAGCATGGTGGTGGCGCAGGAACACCACATGAAGACCGATCTCACCGGCTATCCGCGCCCAATTCGCGCGCGGCACATGAGCATGTTCAGCAAGATCGTGGCGGCCGCGGACGGTTTCGACGCCGCAACGAGCCGGCGCGCGTATCAGACGGTGCCGTACAACCCGGCCGAGGTGATGAAGGAAATGCGCGACAATCCGCGGCGCGGGATGGATCCGGTCGTGGTCAAGGCCTTCATCAATCTCACCGGCATCTATCCCGTGGGCACACTGGTCGTGCTGGATACCTTCGAGCTGGGGATCGTGCACGCCGTCAATCCGCTGCCGGAGATGCTGGCCCGGCCCATCGTACGGATCGTCAGCGACCCGATGGGCAACCTCATGAACCCCGGCACGCTGGCCGACCTGGCGGACCGGAAGGACGACGGTTCGTTTCTGCGGACTATCATCAAGACGGAAAACCCGGACCGGTACGGCATTCGTGTCAGCGACTATTTCGTCTGAGAGCTCGCCCCTGGCCGCGCGGTTCACCGATCTTCGGCGACAAGGTGGGGGGCGCAAGGCCCTCGTCATTTACGTGACGGCGGGCCACCCCGATCCTCACCGCTCGCTCGAGCTCCTCCAGGCGATGGAGGAATCCGGCGCGGACGTCATCGAAGTCGGCGTTCCGTTCTCCGATCCGATGGCCGACGGTCCCGTCATCCAGGCCAGCTCTCAGCAGGCGCTGGCGCACGGCACGACGTTCGACGCCGTCCTCGGCCTCATCGCGCGCGCACAGCTGAAGATTCCGGTGGTGCTGTTCAGCTACCTCAATCCAATCATGGCTGCCGGTGACGACGCCCTCACGAGGGCCGCCGCCGCCGGCGTGCACGGCCTGCTGATCACCGACCTCCCGGTTGGATCCGATCCGGCACTGGAGGCACGACTCGCGGCCGGGCCTCTGTCATTCATTCGCCTGGTGGCTCCCACGACGCCGACGGAGCGCATGCGCCTCATCGGACAGAGCGGTAGTGGATTCGTGTATCTGATCAGCCGCCTTGGTGTCACCGGCGCCCGAGATCAGCTGCCGCCCGAGCTTCCCGCGACCGTGACGCGGCTCAAGAGCGCAACCGAGCTGCCGGTGTGCGTCGGTTTCGGGGTCTCCACGCCTGAGCAAGCGGCCGCGGTCGCGCGTATGGCCGACGGAGTCGTCGTGGGCAGCGCCATCGTGCGCGCAGCGGAGAAGAGCGTACAGGACGCCGCGACGCTCGTGCGCGCCCTGCGTCAGGCCGTGTAGAGGAGAGGCATGTCCGAACCTGACGCCATTACGCTCCAGGGAATGCGGTTCCATACGCTGATCGGAGTATTGCCGCATGAGCGGGAGCATCCACAGCCGCTCGAGATCGACCTGACGGCCTGGGTCCGACGCGGCTCGGACGTCGTGGACTATCGCCGCCTCTATGGCAGGGTGCGCGACGCGGCCGAATCGCCGGCGCTGTTCTATCTCGAGGAGCTCGCCGACTCCATCGCCGCCCGCGTTCTCGAGGAGGAAGCCGTGCAGAAGGTCAGGATCGCCCTGCGCAAGCCGCACGCGGCCGTGGGCGGGCCGCTCGAGTTCGCGCAGGTGACGATCGTTCGCGAGCGCAATGGGTGAAGTGGCGTTCATCGCGCTCGGATCGAACATCGGAGACCGTCAGGCGCACCTGGAGCTCGCGCGACGCGAGCTGGCGGCGCTCCCAGGTTGCCGACTGCTCGGCGTGACCGTCCCTGAGGAGACGGAGCCGTTCGGGCCTCCCGGACAGGCACCCTATCTGAATCAGATGATCGCACTCGAGACCGATCTCGATCCACATGCACTGCTTCGCGCGCTTCATGACATCGAGGCGCGCGCCGGCCGGGTGCGCGGCGAGCGCTGGGGTGCCCGCACGCTCGACCTGGACCTCGTGAA
>Ga0299914_10004489_pt1 | contig 10066 bp, 5 predicted proteins | sample RVTome_10_FD_201361 | JGI IMG/M metagenome (GOLD analysis project Ga0299914, IMG submission 201361) | Soil microbial communities from uranium-contaminated site in the Upper Colorado River Basin, Wyoming, United States - RVT153D57 (version 2) ... | reverse complement strand
AGGGAGCGGAGCAAGGCCCCAAAGCGGCCGCGATCTTCGGCCAAATCAATCGAATCGGGCGGCGTTCCCCAGATCGGAACCCCGGCCTGGTGTAATCCGGGGGTCAGATTAATGGGCGTCTGGCCGCCAAATTGGACGATAACCCCTTCCGGCTTTTCCAGTTCGATGATGTTGAGGACATCTTCCAGCGTCAGGGGTTCAAAGTAGAGGCGGTCGGCCGTGTCATAATCGGTGCTGACCGTTTCTGGATTGCAGTTGACCATGATGGTCTCAAAGCCCATTTCCCGCAGCGCCCAACAGGCATGGACACAGCAGTAATCAAATTCGATGCCCTGCCCGATGCGGTTCGGCCCGCCACCTAGAATAACGACCTTGCGGCGGTCGGTCGGATTTGCCTCGTCGCCCCGTTCGTAGGTCGAGTAGAGGTAGGGGGTGTGGGCTTCAAACTCGGCCGCGCAGGTATCCACCCGGTAATAGGCTGGTACGACTCCGACCGCTTTGCGCCTTTGCCGAACGGCCGCTTCCGATACGCCCAACGCCTCAGCAATAACGGCGTCGGCAAAGCCCAGCTTCTTGGCGCGGAGGAGGGTGTCGGTGGTTACGGCCGACAGCGGATCGGGGTGATTATCTCGAAAGCGGATCAACTCCCGCTCAAAGCCGAGCAGCGTTTGTAACTGGCTCAGGAACCAGGGGTCAATGGCCGTCTGGGCCAGGAAGCCGTTACTCGTCTCTGTTCCATCGAACCAGGAGGCAATTTTGAACAGCCGTTGGGCCGTTGGCAGGTCGGACGGGGCGTTAGCCACTTCCGGCCGTTCGCCCAATGCCCGGCTAAATCCGGCGATGCCGATGTCCAGCCCCCGGATGGCTTTGTTCAGAGCTTCGGGGAAGGTACGGCCGATAGCCATCACTTCACCAACACTTTTCATCTGCGGCCCCAGGGTGGCGTCCACGCCGGGGAATTTTTCAAAGTTCCAGCGCGGGATTTTGACGACGCAGTAGTCAATGCTGGGTTCAAAGCTGGCCGGTGTCACCCTGGTAATGTCGTTGGGAATCTCATCCAGAGTGTAGCCGACGGCCAGGAGAGCGGCGATTTTGGCGATGGGGAAGCCGGTCGCTTTGCTGGCGAGGGCCGAGGAGCGGGAGACGCGGGGGTTCATCTCAATGACGATGGTTTCGCCGCTCTGGGGGTTGACGGCAAACTGGACATTGCTGCCTCCGGTTTCGACCCCGACCGCCTCCATGACGGTGCGGGCCAGATCGCGGAGGTGCTGATATTCGCGGTCGGTCAATGTTTGGGCCGGGGCGACGGTGATGGAGTCGCCGGTGTGAACGCCCATCGGGTCTACATTTTCAATGGAGCAGACGACGACAAAGTTGTTGGCTCGATCCCGCATAACCTCCAGTTCGTACTCTTTCCAGCCCAGGAGGGAGCGTTCGATTAACACCTCATGCACCGGGCTGGCGCGGAGGCCGTGTTCGACAACGGCCGCAAAACCCTCTCGATTATGGGCCACGCCGCCGCCGGTTCCGCCCAGGGTGAAGGAGGCCCGGATCAGGGCCGGAAAGCCGATGTCCTCAATCGCTTTCCAGGCTTCGGCCAGGGAATGGACGAAATAGCTGTGGGGGATCGGCACGCCGTTGTCTATCATGGCCTGCTTGAAGCGGGAGCGGTCTTCGGCAATGCGAATGGCGTCGAGGTTAGCGCCGATTAGTTGGACACCGTACTGGTCGAGGATACCGGACTCGGCCAGTTCAACGGCCAGATTCAGGCCGGTCTGGCCGCCGACGGTGGGGAGGAGGGCGTCGGGCCGTTCGGCGGCAATGATTTTTTCGACAACGGCCGCAGTCAACGGCTCAATATAGGTCGCGTCGGCAAATTCAGGGTCGGTCATAATGGTGGCCGGGTTAGAGTTGACCAGCACAATGCGGTAGCCCTCCCGCCGCAGCACCTTACAAGCCTGCACCCCCGAATAGTCAAACTCACAGCCCTGCCCGATGACGATGGGGCCGGAGCCGGGGATTAGGATGGTTCTGATGTTGGGGTTTTTGGTCATGGGGGTTTGGGTGATTGGGTGATTGGTAATTGGTAATTGGTAATTGGGTAATTGGGTTGATTGAGTTGATTAAAAATCCGCTTAAATCCGCTTCATCCGTGTCATCCGCGTTGCTATTCCGCTATTCTTTCTCTTCATCCATCATCTTCACGAAGCGGTCGAAGAGGGCGTCGGAGTCGTGGGGGCCGGGGGAGCTTTCGGGGTGGTATTGGACTGAAAAGGCTTTGTATTTGTCGGCGATCAGCCCTTCGCAGCAGGCGTCGTTGAGGTTGACATGGGAGACGATGACATCTTCCGGCAGGGTGCCGGTGTCCACCGCAAAGCCGTGATTGTGGCTGGAAATTTGAACGGCCCGGCTGTCTGTCACCTGAACCGGCTGGTTGCCGCCCCGGTGGCCGAACTTCAATTTATAAGTTTCAGCCCCCAGCGCCAATCCTAGAATCTGGTGGCCGAGACAGATGCCGAATATCGGCTTCTTGCCCAACAGCCGGCGAACGTTGTCTATGGCGTAGGTAACGGCCGCCGGGTCGCCCGGCCCATTCGAGAGAAAGATACCGTCGGGCTGGTAGGAAAGGACTTCCTCGGCCGTTGTCGTCGCCGGAATAACGGTAACGCGACAGCCCCGCGCTGCCAGCAGCCGCAAAATGTTGCGCTTGATACCGAAATCGTAGGCTACAATGTGATGGCGGGATAGGGTTTCGACAGGCTCGGTTTCGACAGGCTCAACCTTCGGCTGCCACCAGTCCTGCCCCTCATGCCAGTGATAGGGTTCGGCGCAGGTTACTTCCTGGGCCAGATCGAGGCCGTTCATGTCGCGGGTGTTTCGGGCTTCGGCCAGCAGGCGAACGGGATCGGGATCGGCCGAAGAGATTGCCGCCCGCATGGCTCCATAGGTGCGGATGTGGCGTACCAGAGCGCGGGTGTCAACCTCGGTAATGGCGACAATGCCCTGTTCGGCCAGAAAGTCGGGCAAACTTTGGTTGGCCCGCCAATTGCTGACAATGGGGCTGATTTGCCGCACCACCAACCCGGCAGCCCAGACTCGGCCGCTTTCCAAATCTTCGGTCGTTACTCCATAATTGCCGATATGGGGCATGGTCATCGTTACAATTTGTTCGTGATAAGAGGGATCGGTTAGAATTTCGGGATAGCCGGTCATACTGGTATTAAAAACAATTTCGCCGGTTGTGTCCCCAATGGCTCCAAAGCCCTGTCCGGGCCACTGTGTTCCATCTTCAAGTACCAATAAAGTTGCCGGAAAAGAATTCATATGTACCTGGGTCGAATTACGTATAGAGAAACCGGGTTTTTGCCAAAAACCCGGTTTCTGAAACTCTAAGCCAACGGGGGATTATAGCGGAGTTCGTTAATAGTTGGTAGCACTAACGGGTTTGACGGTACAATAGTATTGGTGAGGTAGCAGTTTGGTACTAGGAGGAAAGGGTGACATTTGAAATTGGGCTGGTTTTGGGCATCTTGGGGATAGCCATCGTCCTGTTTGCATCGGAAAAAATTCGGGTAGACGTGGTCTCTATGATGGTCTTATTGGCCCTGCTGCTAACCGGCTTGCTGGATACGGAAGAGGCGTTTTCCGGTTTTTCTAACCCGGCCGTTATCACCGTCTGGGCCATCTATATCGTCAGCGCCAGTCTGACCTTCACCGGCATTGCTGATTTTATCGGCCGTTATCTGGCCCGCATTGCCGGATTGCAGGAATGGCGGCTGATATTGGTTATTATGGTCACGGTCGGGGCCATGTCGGCCTTTATGAACAATATCGGGGCAACGGCTGTCTTGCTGCCGGTGGTAATCAATCTTGGCCGCCGCGCCAGTATCGCCGCTTCCAAACTGCTCATCCCCCTGGCTTTTGGCTCGCTGTTGGGAGGCGTCACCACCCTCATCGGAACCCCGCCCAACCTCCTGGTCAGCACCGCCCTGGAAGAGGCCGGTTTCGCCCCCTTTGCCTTGTTCGATTATACTCCGATGGGGCTGATCATCATGATCACCAGCATCGCTTATATGGTTGTAGTCGGCCGTCACTTGCTGCCCATTCGCGGTCTCAGCCATATGGACGCCGATGACCTGACAACGGAGTATGAGCTGCGGGAGTATATGGCTGAACTCCACGTCCAGCCCGACTCGCCTCTGGTCGGCAAAACCATTGTTGAAACCCGCCTCGGTGAAGAACATGACGTCACGGTGATGGGCGTTATTCGAGACGGCCGGGTTCGGCTCGGTATTCTGCCCAACGCCCACGTTAGATCCGGCGACCGGCTTCTGGTAAAGGGCAAACACGAAGAAATTCTGCGAATAGGCGACCAGATTGGGGCCTTGCTTGTCCCGGAACATATCCTGGGCGATGACGACCTTAAATCCTCCGAAGTCACCATGGCCGAACTGGTGGTTAGTCAGTTGGCTAACTTTGTGGGCAAAACCCTCAAAGATATTGATTTTCGGAACCGGTACGGCTTAACCGTTCTGGCTATCTGGCGCAGAGAAACCGGGATCGAGACCGGATTGGGCGACGTCCCGTTGCAATTGGGCGATACTTTGTTGGTTCAGGGGCGACGGGAGCGGATCGAAGGGCTGCGTGGTAACAATGCTTTCTTACTGCTGCGTTCGCCGGATGAGCCGAGCCACCGGCTGTCAAAGGCGCCTATAAATCTGCTCATTTTCGTAACTATGATCACTCTGGTCAGCCTGGGTATCTTGCATATTTCGGTGGCGGCCGTTTTAGGAGCGATTCTCTCCGTGTTAACCGGCTGTCTGTCAATGGACGAAGCCTATAACTCTATCGAGTGGAAGTCGGTCTTCTTGATAGCCGGAATGCTGCCGATGGGTATCGCCATGGAAAAGACCGGCACGGCTCAATTTTTATCGGACCAGATTGTCAATCTGGTCGGCTCCTTTGGGCCGGCCGGTATTATGGTCGGCCTCTTTATTTTGACGACCATCATTACGGAGTTTATGTCGAATGCGGCGGCGGCCGTCCTCGTTGCACCCATTGCCATCAGCGCCGCCCTCAGCGTCGGCGCCGACCCCCGCGCCTTTGTGATGGGCGTCGGCATCGCTGCCTCAAACTCATTCTTGTTCCCCATCGGCCACCAGGCTTCCGTCCTCGTCTACGGCCCCGGCGGCTACCGCTTTTTCGACTACACCAAAGTCGGACTGCCGCTGACCATTATCATTTGGATATTGATGGTTATCTTCCTACCCATGTTCTGGCCTTTATAAAGAGTTGATTGGGTTGATGGCTGACCAAACTGCGGTCAGCATGTTGATTAGGTTAATTAAAAACCTTCCAATCAACTCAATCAACCTAATCAACCTGATTAACCTTATGCTCCCAAAACGCCTCCGCAGTCAAACAGCCCTTCCGCTCCTGTTACTTCTCTTGCCGTTGTTGTTTCTGGCTGCTTTTTTCTTTTATCCGCTCCTCAATATCTTTCGCCTGACCTTGACTTCGGAAACCATCGGCGAGGTCGTCAGCCGGCCGTATATTATCAGGGTCGCCTGGTTTACGTTCTGGCAGGCGGCCGTTTCTACCGGGTTGACCCTGGCGCTGGGGCTGCCCGCCGCCTATCTCTTCGCCCGCTTTGAATTTCCGGGCCGGAATCTGCTCCGCGCTCTGGCAACGGTTCCCTTTGTCATGCCCACCGTCGTTGTGGCGGCCGCTTTCAGAACGCTGTTGGGCAACACCGGCCCCGTAAACCAGGCTCTTATGGCGCTGATGGGGCAGGAAAGGCCGGTATTACAACTGGAGCAAACCCTGGCGATTATTTTGCTGGCTCATATCTTTTACAATCTGGGGGTCGTTATCCGGCTGGTGGGCGGCTTTTGGGCCAATATGAATCCCCGGATGGTCGAAGCGGCCCAGGTGTTGGGCGCGTCTCCCTGGCGGGCGTTCCGCACGGTGACGCTGCCTCTGTTACGGCCGCCGCTGTTGAGCGCGTCCCTGCTCGTTTTTCTCTTTACTTTCACCAGTTTTGGCGTGATTCTGCTGCTCGGCGGCCCCGCATTCAGCACCCTGGAAACGGAAATCTATCGCCAATACGTCAACTTCCTGGAACCGGATGTGGCGGCCGTCTTATCCATCCTGCAAATCGCTTTTACCTTTATCCTGATGAGCTTATATGCCCATTGGCAGCAGCGTTCGGCCGTTGCCCTCGATTTTCGGCCGCAGGCAGCCACCCGCCGCCCGGCCCAAACCACGCTCCAACGGACGGCCGTTCTGCTGCTGGTCATCGGTATCTGCCTCTTCCTGGTGACGCCGCTGCTAACCCTGGCCTGGCGCTCCTTTGTGGGCGGGGACGGCCGCTTAACGTTAGCCTATTATAAAGCCCTGCCCGTTTCCCGGCGAGGTAGCATCACCTTCATCCCGCCCCTGGCCGCCGTTGCAAACTCCCTGGGCTATGCCGTTCTGACCGTCCTTTCGGCCGGTTTTCTCGGCCTCCTTTCGGCCCTGGTTCTGGCGCGGCCCTCTTCCCTCCGGCGCTGGCTGGAGCCGGTCTTTATGCTGCCGTTAGGGGCTTCAGCCGTTACCCTGGGCTTGGGCTATGTCGTCACCCTCGACCGGCTGCGAACGTCGCCCTTGTTGGTCTTAATTGCTCACACATTGGTTGCTTTTCCCTTTGTGGTGCGGAGTTTGCTGCCGGTGTTGCAGGGCATCCGGCCCAGCCTGCGAGAGGCAGCGGCCGTTCTGGGAGCCTCTCCCTGGCGCGTCTGGCGGGAGGTTGATCTGCCGATTGTCGGCCGGGCATTGTTGGTAGCGGCCGTTTTTGCTTTTACCGTCAGCCTGGGCGAGTTTGGGGCAACCAGCTTTATTGCCCGCCCCAACAGCGGTTTCCTGACCATGCCCATCGCCATTCAGCGCTACCTCAGCCAGCCGGGGGCATTAAACTTCGGGCAGGCGTTGGCAATGAGTACTATCCTTATGGTTGTCTGCGCCGCCGGGTTTGTGGCTATTGAACGGTTTCGGATTGCGGATATTGGGGAATTTTGAGTTGATTGGTGATTGGTGATTTTGTTGTTGGGGGTTTGTTTTGAGAGATGTTGGACGTTTCTAGGGTAAACAAGGCGTTTGGAGGGAAAACGGTGCTGCGGGACGTTTCGTTTGAGGCGGCCGAGGGGGAGGTGGTGGCTTTGTTGGGGCCGAGCGGCTGTGGGAAGACGACGCTGCTGCGGATTATTGCGGGGTTGGAAACGGCCGAGCAAGGCCGAATCACCCTCAACGGCCAGGATTTGACGAACGTACCCGTTTATCGCCGGGGTTTTGGGATGGTTTTTCAGGATTACGCCTTGTTTCCCCATAAGACGGCCGCCGAAAATATCGCTTTTGGGCTGCGAATGGCCCGTTGGCCCGCCGTCCGGCAGCAAGAACGAGTGGCGCATTTGTTGGAGATGGTTGGCCTGTCCGGGATGGGCGAACGGGCGGTGTATGATCTTTCAGGCGGGGAACAGCAGCGGGTGGCGCTGGCGCGGGCATTGGCTCCCGCGCCGCGCCTGCTTTTGCTGGACGAACCGTTGGGAGCCTTAGACCGCGCCCTGCGGGAACGGCTCATGGACGAACTGCGCTCTATTTTGCAGCAAGCTCTCGCCGAAGTGGAAGGGCAGGAAAAGGTGACAACGATCTATGTCACCCACGATCAGGAGGAGGCCTTTGCCGTTGCCGGCCGGATTATGGTGATGAACCAGGGCCGTATTGAACAATCCGGCACGCCGCTGGAACTATACCGTTCGCCGGAGACCCCGTTCGTGGCCCGTTTCCTGGGGATGGATAATTTACTGCCGGGGACGGTTGTCGGCCGACGGCCGTGTCTCGTCGAAACGGCTATCGGCCGTGTTGAAGTGGACGGCAATTGTGAATACGAGGCGGGGAGCGAAGGGGTGGTGCTTATCCGGCCGGAAGCGGCCGAAATTGTGGCTGCGGGGCAGGAAGGGAAGAATGAATTAACGGCCGTGGTGCAAGACATTTCGTTTCGCGGCCGTTACCAGATCGTCCAAATCGCCGTAACCAAAAATGACCAGATAACCCCCTTAAAGCTCTCCTTCGACATCGAACAGCCTCTCCCGGAGCCGGGCGGCCAGGTCAAATTGTCACTTCTCCCTGAAGAATGCCGCTTTTATGATGGATCGTAAAACGTAAAACGTAAGGGTTGAGAGGTTACGTTTTACGTTTTACGCATTACGCATTTTTTGAACGCTTCCTTAGCAGGACAAAGAGAGGGTTGCCACTAAGATAGGGAGGGGCGTATAATTCACCACGCACGCCCTGATTGGCTTGTTGTAGTTTGGGGGGTGAGTTTACGTAGACCTTCAAGCAGCTTTTCAGGGTCTACGGTTAATGATTTACGGAGAAAAAGTACAATGGACTCATTTTTATGGACCGTAGGGGCTTTCTTTTTAGTCCTGACGCCAATCATTCTGGTGCATGAACTCGGTCATTTTTTTGCGGCCCGTCTTTCCAACATTCGGATAGAAGAATTCGGGTTGGGCTTTCCACCGCGGGCGGTTAAGCTGTTTGAACGGAACGGCACCGTCTATTCCCTCAACTGGATTCCGCTGGGTGGTTTTGTTCGGCCGTCGGGAGAGGATGACCCATCCATTCCCGGTGGGCTGGCGGCCGCTTCCATTCGAGCCAGACTGTTCACGCTGTCGGCTGGGGCGGGAGCGAACTTTCTGCTGGCCCTGCTGATATTCTGGGTTGCTTTTATGATTGGCCCGCCAATTGACGAAGTGTCCATCCCCGAAGTGATGCCCAATTCGCCCGCCGAAACGGCCGGAATCCAACCGGGCGATGTTATTGTGCAGGTCAACGGCCGTCCCGTGACCGATTCCACCACCGTTGTGGAAGAGGTTTCCGGTTCGGCCGGTGTTCCGGTTGAGTTCGTCATTTTGCGCGACGGCCAGGAGATTTCTATCGTTGTGACCCCCAGGCGGCCAGGTGAATTTAACCCGGAGACGGATGGCCCAACCGGTATCTCATTGGTCTCCGCCCCGACCGGCGAAAATAACTCCTTTGGGCCGGGGCGTTCGCTGGTTATGTCTTTTGAGATTACCTATGACATTATCGCCCGCACCGTTCACGCCCCGATTATGCTCATCCGGGGACAGATTTCGTCCAGCGAAGCCCGCCCGGTGGGTGTGGTGGGCATCAGCCAGCTTGCCGGTCTGGCGGCCGAAGAGACGGCCACTCAGCGAGATTTGTTCCCCATTCTCTGGTTTACGGGTATTATCAGTGTGGCGCTTGGTTTTACGAATCTGCTGCCTATTCCGGCCCTGGACGGCGGCCGAATCATGTTCGTTCTGATTGAAGCCATTCGCGGCCGTCGCATTGAGCCGGAACGGGAAGGAATGGTTCATCTGGTGGGCATGTTGCTCTTGCTGGGGTTAATTGTATTGATTACCATTCAGGATATTGTCAATCCTATTATTCCGTTCTAGCGATTAATAGACAACGTTCAGAAACCGGGTTTTTTTGAAAAACCCGGTTTCTCTATACACTATTACCAAGAGATTGGAGACTGAGGAGTGGAGATTAGAGGCATTAAAAATGCCCATCTCCTAACTTCAATCTCTAATCTCTGTTTTTTTGAAGAGTAATCGTTCAGTCCCTCTAAAGACTTTTGTTGTTTTTCATCTCAAAATTACACCTTTAGAGAAGCGCGAAACAACAAAAGTCTGAACACTTACATTGGAGAAAAAAAGATGGATGAAACAAGTCCTTTCACAGAAGTTATGGATTCCTTAAAGAATGACGAACAGGTTTCCATTCCTTTATTGTATCGTTTCTCAGACATGGAGCCTGGGGAGTGGGAACATTTGCGGGCTGTCTGGCCGACTCTGGGTGACGAGCGTCGTCGCGTCATTATCCGTCATCTGGCCGACATTACCGAAGGGAGCTACCAGGTAGATTTTTCAAACTTTTTCGCAATGGCCCTAAATGATCCCTCGGCCGCTGTTCGCCTGGCTTCTTTGGACGGGCTTTGGGATTCGGAAAAGCTGTCACTCAT
>Ga0299914_10004488_pt1 | contig 10066 bp, 5 predicted proteins | sample RVTome_10_FD_201361 | JGI IMG/M metagenome (GOLD analysis project Ga0299914, IMG submission 201361) | Soil microbial communities from uranium-contaminated site in the Upper Colorado River Basin, Wyoming, United States - RVT153D57 (version 2) ... | reverse complement strand
GATCTGAATCCGATGTTGAAGTGAAAGCTGTCGAGGGCCTCATCGGGCGGGACGACGTCCCGGATCACGTATGCCCCGGCGACATTGCCCTTGCTTACGCTGAACGGTTCCCCGAGCCGGTACATCATCCACCCGACGAAAGAGCCATCGCTTTCGAAGGTCGTTGACTCCTTATCGAGGGTGAATCTCTCATCGAAAGTTACGTCGACGAACGCCGTCTTGTTTCCGATGATCGAGATGAGGTCTTGGGACCGTTGGGCCACTGCAGCCTGCCCGCTTTGCATAGTCCCGACGACCATGGCGACGATGAGGAGCAGGGTGCGCCAGGTATATCTCACGATCGCGCTCCTTCGAACTCGACCCACCGGTTGGGTCTTTCTTCGAGATACGAACGAGAGTCCGGTTTTCTGACGGCCGAAGCCGAGAAAGTTGGGCGGATCCCGGATCTCGAAGGCGTGCTGATCTCTGCGGGCAAGATCGACCTCCAGATCGGGCTGCGCTGGGGCATTCATTGGCACGTAGAGGTTCGCCTCCGTAGCCGATACTCCTCCATCGCCACGGGGGCGCGGCCTCTCCGTAAAAAATCGAGATTTTTTCCGTTCACCCGTCAGAAAACGACCCCCTCCTGCGTATCTACGGGGCGGCAAGGCGGAAAAGGCGGCGGAACGCCCGTTTTCCAGGCGCCTTGAGGTGCCGGGAGGGGAGGTGGTCGGCGGGACGAGGGAGCGACTTAAGCAACAAGGACACCCCAGACGGGTGTCCGGCGGGCAAGCCGGCGACGACGGATCGGTGTCGCCGGATCGGTACTACAGGGAGGATCTGTTTTGAAGAAGATCATGACTTTGCTAGCGGCAACGGCGCTCGTCGGAAGCGCTCTGTTCGCAAGCGCAGGTGCGGCGAGCGCGAGTGCTCCGGAAAAGGCCAGCCCGGCAGCCGGTGCGGCCATCATCGCCTGCCAGGCGAACCTTCCGTCGTGGCCCAGCTCGGGCAGCTCAGGAACGTGCACCAACACGGCGGCGGTGGGTGTGGGCCTCCACGGCACGACGCCGGCGACGATCACGAGCATCAACGCCTCGTTCAGCTACAGCGAGCCCTGCTTCTTGGGTGAGCCCCCGCTCTTGGGGAACGCCTCCGGAACGGCGACGCTCGGTTCGAGCGCGGGCCCGATCACTGTTTCGTTCGACTGGGTACGCGTCGGTCTTACTGCCGTCGTCGTGACCAGTGGTCCGACCGCGGGCGGCCACCCTCACGGTGGCGCCGGAGCAGGAGTTGCAGCTTTCGCTCCACTCCCGCCGCTCGGCACGTGTGCACCAGGTGGCTCGATCCCGTTGACCGCTCAGGTCGTCGGCGTGGCCGCCACGGCCGGTACGTAGAAGCACTTTGACGCATTGGAGGCCGGGCGGCGGCGAGTGGGGCCGTCGCCCGGTTCTCCGAACTAGCGAGAGGAACAAGAGGATGAACATGTCGGCCAAAGCGATCAGGATCTGCGCAGCTCTTGTCGCCCTGTCCGCGTGCGCTCCTTCGGTTGGTGCTTCTCAGCAGGGGCCCGGAACCGTTACGGGACAGGACGACTCGGCCTCGCAAAGCTCCGAAGGGACATCGACCGAGGGCCCGACGTCCGGTGTCGATACGTCGATCGCATCCTCCTCTTCATCGCAAGGAGCCGAGGCGCCCGGTGGCACGAGCGTTGGTGGGAAGGCTTCGGATCGGCCGCGCGCGAAGGGACCACGCCCGGCCGACATCCCGTTCGATCTTCCGGTGCCGATCGCATCGGAGTTGTCTCCGGTGTGCGCGGACCGTGGTGACGAGATCCAACTCGATGTGACTACGAAGCCGGGCGGCGCCATCGCGTACCAAGCCGTTTACTCCGACAACGGTGGCGGTGCAGCCGTGCCACTCGGTGAGGGATACGGCGGCAACGACAAAGGTAATGCCGACGAGGACGGCAACTGGTCGAGCTCGTGGATCGTGGGACTCAACGCCCCCAGCGGGCCGGCGCGCGCGGACATCGTCGTCGGACACAAAGGCGAGTTCGGCTACGACGGGCCGGAGTTCGCAGTCGCCAACAAGGACGGGGATTGCCCCGCGACTTGGTTCTCACAAGAGAAGGACGAGTGATCCTCCTCGGTCACCCATACGGGTGAAGGAAGCAGATCGGCTCAGCAGAACCGCGAGGAGAGTTCTGGCGGGATCCAAAGAGAGGTTGAGATGTACACACGGGGAGAACGAAGGGGCCGACCATCGTCGGTGAGGGGCCTTCTCTGCGCGCTGATCCTGATGACGTTCGTCGTCGGATCCGTGGCGGCGCCCGCTTCGGCGGCAAAGGGCAAGCGTCTCCGGGCCGGTATAGATGTCTTGGGGAAGCTTCCGGAGCCATCGGAGATGAAGGCCGACAAGACAAACCTTATCGATATCGATGAGAAGGATCACCGGCTCCTCTACCTTTCGAGGACGGCGGAGATAAAGCTTCTCGAGTACGACACGGCTTCCGGGATACCGCAGTTGGTCCGTGAGGAAAGTCTCGGGGACCCCAACGAGTTCCAGCTCGATTTCGCCTCCCCTTACACGATCGCGGTGGATCGCGAACGAGACCAGGCTTTCTTCAAGGCGATCTCCCCGACAGGTACCCTTCTGAGAGTCGTCGACCTCAAGAACTTCAAGGTTCTCGGCACCTGGGACCTTACTTCCGCGGCCCCGGGTTTCTTCGCCGATGGGATCACCTACTCGCCCGAGGACGGCCGCATATATATGGTCGGTGCGTTCTACGGAGAGGCTCACGTCCAGTACGCGATGGACTATGCCAGTGCGGCCAAGGTCTCAGGCGTAGTCGCGCTGGATCTTCCCGAGAAGGTCGAGGGGACTCCAAGCCTGGCATGGCTGAAGGCGGTCCCCGAATGTCAGATGCCACTCAACACCAAGACCGTGGGCTCGTTGATCGCGCGCAGTTCGTCGCGCCCACTCCTATATTTCGCCTGCGTGCGTCCCGACCCGTTCCCGGGTGAATCCGGTTTAGTGAGGTTGTCTATCGACCCCAAGGCGGATCAGGCAGCGGCGCAGGATTTCGTTACGGATTTCTTCCCGATCTCGGGGAGCTACTCGGTCACGTCCTACGGTGTCATCGGTGCCGCCGTCTTCGACCCGGTCTCCGAGCGATTCTTCATGAACAGCGTTTCGGCCACGACCCCCGGGACTTGGGTGTTCGACGGGAGGCTTTCCGCGTGGATCGGTTTCATCGCTGCTCCCGACCGCAATAACCATTTCCTTGGATTGAACCCATCTAACGGCCGGTTCTACGTCGCCAGTCGGGACGGGGACGGGGCCGGCGGGGGCGGGTACCTGCTCGTCGTCGATGGACGAGCGACCCCGATCCCCCAAGGTGATATCTACCCCGGGCTGGGGACCTACGGTTTCCTGATGCCCGACCCCGAGTCGGGACGGTTGTTCACACAGATGGAACTCGGCAAGCTCGGTTTCGGCGAGAAGGGTGAGAGGGGTTTCGTGGTGTTGCAGGACAACACGCCGGCCCCCGATCGGCCGAGGCCGATCGACTACGACTCACTCACCAGCGATCTTCCTGAAGGACCGAAGACGACGACGTCATATTCGGCGGGCGTTAACGGTTTCGGAACACGGGCCGTGCTCGTCGGAGGTTATGGAGGGGTCGTCAGCATCTCCGGCGTTGAGGTCCTGAACGGGCGAGTCAGGTCCGGCGACCGTGGCACCACGTTCGCGCGGTTGCCGTCCGTGGACCTCAGATCCGTCGGGGCGTCCGCTTCGGCGCACGCGATGGTTCCGGACGCGAATACCCAGGCGGAGTACGACCAAGGAAGCCAGGGCAACGCATGGCCCTGGCGGGCTGTGTCCTGTTTGGACGGGAACGGGGCGGCCGTGTCGGACGAAGACGTTCAGCAAGGGGGTTACGCGAAGGTCGAATGCGACCTCGCCAAGGGGATCGTCAGCGCAACGTCGACCTTCGGCAAGATCGACTCGGCGGGCGTTTCCGTTGCGGGATCGACGATCACCTCGACGGCCAGACGCGATCCCAAGAAGGGAACCGTGACGGAGGTCGCCGCGGAGGCGAAGGGCATCGAGATTCCAACCCCTCAAGGAACGCTCTCGATCGCCAAGGTCACGTCCTACGCGAGCACGGCGGCGCACGGACACCGCGGAACCGCCAAGACGGAGTGGTACCGAGTCATCACGGGGGTTCAGGTGCTGGACGCGGAGGGCCAGGTGGTCCAGACACTCGGCGGTTGCGATAGCCGCGAGAAAGAGAACCCGTGCGAAGACCTCGAGGACGCGATCAACGGGCTGGCTCCGACTCGCCTGAGAGTTGCGCTACCGAAACCGAGTCAGATGCAGACCCCTCGGGGCGCGTTCGCCGGCGTCCAGCAGAACGATAGGGACTACTACAACTCGAGAACGGTGAACAACCAGGGCGCCGTGTTCGACAGCGAAGAGGGATCTCGAGCGGTTCCGGCATTGGAAATCAACATCTTCAACGACGGCCAAGAGAAATCCCGCCTCGTCCTGCAGCTCGCCGCGATCCAGGCGAACTCGATCTACACGATCTCCCCCGAAGCTCCACTGGGGCCCGAGGAGGGACCGGTGAACGTGCCGCCCGCGACCGACGACGTACCGGCCGATGTCGGGTCGAGCGACTCGCTCGGCGGCGGAACGGCCGGCGACATCTCCGTCGACCCCCTACCGGCCGCGGATGACGTCGCGGTCGAAGACGCGCCTCCTCCCACGGAGTCCGTGCCGGTGGCGAGCACGCAGATGGTGGACGGCGTGCTGGCGTTCTTGAAGCGAAGCCCACAGGAGGCGTTTCTAGTCGCGCTCGTATGGCTGACGTTCGCCGGCGCAGGCTGGGCGATCTTCCGCAGACATCATCTACTCAAGGTGCTTGGAGGCATGACGCGATGACTAACGATCCCAAGCGCCGACCGAGGGGGTCCGCCTGGGCAGCCGTGTTCCTGGCGGGTGCTCTCATCGGCGGCCTGTCAACCGTTCAGATCGTGCCCAACTTCACCGGAGCGGCCGTCGACCCCGTGACCGGCGAGGTCCTGGACGTGGCGGATGGAACGGTAACGACGGATCTTTCAACGACCGATGGCGGCGCAACCGGCAAAGCCGGTGGGGATGGCGACGCGGCGGCAACGAGCGGCGGGGGTGGCTCCGGTCCATCGACGACGGCTTCGGACGGAGGCCTCCCGCCGGCTCGTGCCGGACTCGAATGCGCCGCCGGCAAGAACGGCGACGAGACGGACCAAGGCGTAACAGGTGACACCATCAAGATGGCAACGACCGTGGCCGAGTCGGGTCCCGGTGCCTCGTTCCTGGGTCAGGTTCGGTTCGCGATGGAAGCCGTGAGGGCGCGGATAAACCGCGACGGCGGCATCTGCGGCCGTCAACTGGAGATCGAGTACCGGGACGACGGCTGGAACCCGCAGACCGGCTCGCAGTACCTGCGTAACTTCATCCAGGAGGGTGTCTTCGCGATCCCGGTCGCCCCCTCCTCGGAGGGTCTCCGCATCGTCATCGACAGTGGTGACATCGACAAGGCCGGTATCCCCGTCGTGGGAACGGACGGCATGCTCAAGGATCAGTACACGAACGCGGCGGGAGCCGCGCAGCCCTTCGTCTGGCCGGTCGCGGCCGCCACGGTGTCGTCGGCTCGCATCATGGTTGAGGAGGCCTACAAGCGAGGCGCGCGCGATTTCAGCATCGTTTTCGAGAAGAACTACCGCTTCGGGGTCGAGGCCGCCCAAGCTTTCAACGAGCACGTCAAGAAGCTCACCGGGAAGCCGGTGGCCGGTTACAACGGACAGAACTCCTGCGTCGACCACTACTGCGGGATCAACGGTGGAGGGTCGAACTACTCGAGCGAGGCGGCCAACTTCAACCGGGGTGATTTCGTAGCGCTCTTCATGGAGCCCACCACGGCCCTCAACTGGATGCGCGATCCCAACGTGGATCCTTCGAAGCAGGTCCCGTTCGGATACGGCGCCGCGCAGCCGTTGTTCACCCGAGGATTCGCCAACTCTTGTGGCTCCAAGTGTCACGGGATGCAGGTGTGGACCGGCTTCAGACCTCCGATCGAGAACTACGCGAACGATCCCGCCGTGAAGCGATACGTCGAGGACCTGAAAAGGACGAAGCCGGATGCCGATGAGTTCAACGCATTCACAGAGGGTGGCTACGTCGGGATGTTGCTCCTCGAGGACGCGCTCAAGAGGGTTGGTCCCGACCTAACGCGCGTTCGTTTGAAGGCGGCTCTCGACTCCACGTGTCTCGACACGGGGCTGCTGATCAAGGGCAAGCTCTGCTACGGCCCGAGCAGCAGGTACTCGAACATCTACATGCAGGGGTTCCAGATCCAGTACAGCGGCACCTTCGCCGGCTGGCGATCGGGCCCGATCGTCAAAGATCCGAGTTTCTGATCCATGGACGATCTCCTCGTTTACGCGTTCCTGTCGATCCCCCTGATCGGGGCGTTCGCCATGTTCGCGCTGGGGATCTCAGTGATCTATCGCGCCTCACGGGTGTTGAACCTCGCCCACGGCGCTATGGCGATGGTGCCTGCCTACCTCTTCTATACGTTCACTCAGAATGGTGTGCCCATGGCGGCCGCCCTCTTGCTCTCGGTTCTGTGTGGCGCGCTTCTAGGCGTGGGGGTCGAACGGATCTTCGTCCGGCGTCTGCGGGCGCAGGGGCCCACCGCTCAGACGGTCGGAACCGTGGCGGTTACGGGTCTGCTCATCGCGGTCGTCGCGCGCATCTGGGGCACCACTCCGATCGTCGCTCCTCCGGTCTTCCCCGAGGGCCAGATCACCGTCGCCGGTGCGGCCGTTCGTTACGGCGATCTGGGCCTGTTCGCGGTCGGCCTGATCGTGTCCGGAGCCCTGTTCGCGTTCTTCACCTTCACAGAGGTCGGCCTCGCGATGCGCGGGGCGGCACAGAACCGCCGGGCTGCATCGCTCATGGGCATCGACCCGGACCTGGCTGCGTCGGCCGCGTGGGCGCTCGGTGGGGCCCTGGCCGCTCTGGCCGGCGTGCTGCTCGCGGCGGTGACGAACCTGGACCCTTACAACCTCTCGTTCCAGGTTCTCCCGGCGTTCGTCGCCGCGCTGATCGGCGGTCTCGAGTCACTGCCGCTGGCGCTCGGGGGGGCCGGGATCGTCGGGCTCCTCTTCGGGCTCGTCCCCGCGATGACGAAGTTGCCTCTGATAGGTGGGCTCTTCCGGTACACCGGGGCGACACAGCTCGTGCTGACGGTTGTTGTTCTCGTGGTCATGGCGATCCGGGGCGGGAAATTCTCGGGGTCGGAATCGTCCCATTCCGGCTTCTCGGCCGGCACCGCGTTCTCCCCGGCGCGTCGCCGGCTGAGCCCCGCTCTCTTGCTGGCGGTTCCCTTCCTTGTCGCCTTCCCCTTCCTCGCTCCCTATTCGCTGCTGGGCACCGGCTTGCTGGCGATCGAGCTGGCTCTCGTTGCCGTCTCGCTCGTCGTGCTCATCGGTTGGGTCGGCCAGATCTCGCTGGCGCAAGCGAGTTTCGTCGGGATCGGGGCCTTGATAACAGCGATGGCGTCGCGCGGTTGGGGGCTGTCGTTCCCTGCGAACGTGCTCGTGGGGGTCGTGATGGCAGGGGTAGTTGCGGCTCTTCTCGGAGCGGTCGCGCTGCGCGTGCGCGGGCTCTACCTGGCGGTGGCCACATTGATCTTCGCCTGGATGGGTGACGAGTTCCTGTTCTCCTCGCCGTGGCTCGGCGCCGGGTCCGGCAGTTCGACGATGACCGACCAGAGGTTGGGGGTCGTAGGTGGTTTCCCAGCCTTCGACTTCACGAGTCGAAAAACACTCTATTTCGTGATGCTCACGATCTTGATCCTGGTCGTTGTGGCGCTGGCCAATCTCAGGGACACGCGCACCGGACGCGCCTTCTTCGCGGTGAGAGGATCGGAGATGGCGGCAGCGTCGCTGGGCATCGACGTGATCCGGTACAAGCTGATCGCGTTCGCACTTTCAGGCGTTCTCGCGGGTCTCGGAGGCGCCCTTCTGATGATCGAGCAACGCACCGTCGTACCCGACCAGTTCGTCTTCACGATCTCTCTCCAGTACCTCGCCATCGCGGTGGTCGGCGGCCTGGGGAGCCTGACCGGCGCGATATCGGCGGGGATCCTGTTCGCGGGGCTCAACGAACTGTTCTTCCGCGTTCCCGCCCTTACCGGGTGGCTCGAGGTCGTTTCTGCGCTACTGCTCACCGTCGTGCTGCTCGCGCAGCCGGGTGGGCTGGCGGCCGCGGCCAACCGTCTCCGTCGGGGCTTCGACCATCTCGACGCGCCCACCGGGCCGCTCGGCCGAACGTTCCTGCGTGTACGCGGGCTTCTGACTTCCCTGGCATCGCCCATCTCCGATCTCGTGTCGAAGCGGCGATCCGTGTGGAGCCCGAAGTTCGAGGGCCGTGACTGGTTCGCTATGGCGCGATCGGGTTCCCAGGTCGAGGCCCCGACAGAAGCGGTCGCCGAGGAGGAGCAGAAGCCCGATGAGACGGCTCCTTCGATCCTCGCGGTGTCCGAACGCCTCGAGCTACCGGCGGACAGGGCCGAGCGCAGGACGCTGCTCGAGGCGAGCGACATCACGGTCCGCTTCGGAGGGCTCACCGCCGTCTCGGACGCCTCCCTCAAGGTTTGCGCCGGCGAGATCGTGGGCCTCATCGGACCCAACGGGGCCGGGAAGACGACACTGTTCAACTCGATCCTCGGGCTGAACTCGCCCGCGTCCGGCAAGGTAGCGCTCTACGGGCGCGATGTGACGGAACTGCCTCCGCACTGGCGCGCCAAGCTCGGAGTCGCCCGAACGTTCCAGGTGTTGCAGCTCTTCAACGAGCTGTCGGTGTTCGACAACCTGCTCGTTGCGTCGCATCTCCATAACCACTCGGGGATCTTCTCGAACCTAGCGGTCACTTCCAAGACGATCCAGTCCGAGATCGACTCGCGCACTCGTGTGCGCGAGGTCCTCAGACTACTGGAACTGGAGGATCTCGCGAACGAGGGAGTGAGGAATCTTCCGTTCGGCACGCTTCGCATGGTGGAGTTGGGCCGCGCGCTCGTGACCGGCGCGCCGTTGCTCTTGCTCGACGAGATCGCGTCCGGCCTCAACGAGAGCGAGACCGATCAACTGTCGGACGTCATCCGTTCGGTGCGTGCTCTCGGCGTGTCGGTGCTCCTGATCGAGCACGACATCCGGATGGTCACTGCGATCTCGGACTACATGTGCGTCCTCAACCGCGGCCAGATGATCGCGGAGGGCTCTCCGGCCGACGTGCAGCGCGATCCGGAGGTGATCGCGGCCTACCTCGGTACGCCGGTCGACGCCACCGAAGAGCCCGAGGCGGTGCCCGCCCATGCTTAGCGTGGAGGGGATCGACGTCTTCTACGGCTCTGTTCAGGCCCTGCGCGGCGTCAGCTTGCGCGTCGAGGACGGCGAGATGGTCTCGCTCCTGGGGGCGAACGGGGCCGGCAAGACAACCACGTTGCGCACGATCTCCGGGCTCCTGACCCCGCGCGGCGGTCAGATCCGATTCGGCGACCGGGAGGTCGCGGGTCTATCCGCACAGAAGGTCGTGCGTCTGGGCATCTCGCATCTCCCCGAGGGACGTGAGCTCTTCCCCGAGCTCACGGTGCTCGAGAACCTCCGCCTCGGTCACTGGTCGCGGCGGCGGGAGCGCGCCAAGCGCGAGGAACGTACGGAGGAGATGCTCGATCTCTTCCCGCGTCTCAGAGAGCGCTCCGACCAGGCGGCCGGAACGATGTCCGGGGGGGAGCAGCAGATGCTGGCTGCGGCGCGCGCGCTCATGTGCCAGCCGGACCTGCTGCTGGTCGACGAACTGTCGCTGGGTCTGGCTCCGATCGTCGTGACCCAGTTGTTCGACGCGATCAGCGCGGTCAACGAGCGAGGTACGGCAGTGCTGTTGGTCGAGCAGTTCGTCCACCTCGCTCTGCAGCACACGTCGAGGGCGTACGTCCTCGCGAAGGGCGAGGTGGTGCTGGAGGGGCCGAGCTCGGACC
>Ga0299914_10004487_pt1 | contig 10068 bp, 13 predicted proteins | sample RVTome_10_FD_201361 | JGI IMG/M metagenome (GOLD analysis project Ga0299914, IMG submission 201361) | Soil microbial communities from uranium-contaminated site in the Upper Colorado River Basin, Wyoming, United States - RVT153D57 (version 2) ... | reverse complement strand
GCGCGTTCCGCTCGATCTTCACGTTCCCGCGTCCGCTCGTCGCGGCGGTGAACGGGCACGCGATCGCCGGGGGAGCGGTCATCGCCTGCGCGTGCGATCACCGGGTTGCGGCTGAGGGCGACGCGCGAATCGGACTGGCCGAATTGCGGGTCGGCGTCCCGTTCCCGGCCGACGCGCTCGAGATCGTGAGGACCGCGACCGGCCGCTATTTCGAAGAGGTCATCCTCTTCGGGCGCAACTACGGGGTCGAGGATGCTCTGAGCCGAGGTCTGGTCGACGAGATCGTTCCGGCCGACGAGGTCCTCCCCACCGCTCTCCGGCGGGCCGAGAAGCTCGCCGCGATCCCGCAGGCCGTGTATCGGCTCAACAAGGAGGCCATGAGGGGGCCCGTTGTCGAGCGGATCGAGTCCTACCGGGAGGCCAACGACGTCGAGGCGGCCCGCCTCTGGGCCTCCGAGGAGGTCAGGGCCTCGATCAGGTCCTTCCTCGACAGCCTCTAAGTGGGTGAAGGGGAGATGGGCTCGGGGGCGAACCCTTCTTTTACGGACAAGCGGACATCTGTAAGGAGATCACCATGAAGAAGACCATCTCTTTCATCGCCCTGGCGGGGCTGCTGCTCGCCTTCACCGGTGGAGCGAACGCCGCGGGCCCGAAAACCGTGTGGGAGGACGTTGCCGGTGACGCCGACAACGGTCAGGGCCTCGGAGCCTCGATCCCCGCGGGTTTCGACCTCGCTTCCGGCAGCATCGCTCGTAAGGGCAAGAACCTGGAGTTCACCGTGGCGCATCACGACATGCCGCCGACCGGAACCTTCCCCGAGGCGTTCCGCTTCCTGTGGGCGTTCTCGGTCAACGGGAAGAGCAACTACCGGCTCACGGTCAAGAGCGTCGACATCGGTAAGCCCGACGCCGCTGCCGGCCAGACCGACGAGAGGGTCGGGCGCGCCGACGTCGCCGGTCATTTCCGGCTGGAGGGCGAGTGCACGCAGGACCAGTCGCTTCCCGTCGGGTTCGTCAACTGCCCGCCCGTCGCATACCTGGAGGGCACGTGGGATGCCGCCACGATGTCGTTCACGGTCAGCGTTCCGATGAAGACGCTCAAGGCGAAGAAGGGCTCTTTCATCGCAGCCGGCGGAGGCGCCAACGCAGGCATCTGCCAGATCTGCTGGGTCACGCACTATGCCGAGCGATCGCTCAACGCCACCCTGATCGACACCGCGGCGATGGTCTCCACATACAAGATCAAATAGGCAGCGAAGTGCGATGCTGTGGGCGTGAGCCACGCCCACAGCCACGTATCGCCTAGACCGACCCGAGCCTCCCAGCGGAACGCGCTGGCGATCGCCCTCGTTGCCAACGGCCTCTTCATGTTCGTTGAAGTGGCCGGCGGCATCGTCTTCGGATCGCTGGCCCTCCTTGCCGACGCGGGGCACATGGCCTCGGACGTGATCGCTCTCGGGATCGCGCTCGCGGCTCAGCGACTGATGGAGCGACCTGCATCGGCGCGTCACACCTATGGACTTCAGCGGGTCGAGGTCCTCGGCGCGTTCGCCAACGCTCTCCTTCTGCTCGGCGTCGCCGGGTGGGTCGTGTTCGAGGCGATCGGACGGTTGGACGATCCGGCGGACGTCTCAGGTGGGGGCTTGTTGCTCGTGGCCGCGATCGGCCTCGTTATCAACCTCATGAGCGCGGGGCTGCTCGCGAAGCGGGCGGGGGAGAGCCTCAACATGCGTGGTGCGACCCTGCACATGTTGATGGATGCCGCCGGTTCGGTTGCAGCCGTGGTGGCGGGCCTCGCGGTGGTGCTGTGGGACGCCCCGCGCGCCGATCCCATCGCCTCGATAGTGATCGCGGCCCTGGTGCTGTGGTCGGGCTGGTCCCTCCTCGGCATGACGGTCCATGTCCTGCTGGAGGGCACGCCGCGGGGGATGGATCCCAGCAACGTCGAAGCCGCGATCGCAGGCGACGACGCGGTGGAGAGCGTCCATCATCTCCACACGTGGAACATCGCTTCCGATACGCCGGCCTTATCTGCTCACGTCGTCCTCGAAGGAGAGGTCACGTTGCACCAAGCGCAGGAGCACGGCGACCGCATCAAGGAGATGCTCGCGTCCCGCTTCGGTATCGAGCACGCGACCTTGGAACTCGAGTGTCACAGCTGCGAGCCTGACTGACCGAAGGTTTCCGCTCGGACCCCGAGGACTTGCCCCGATCTGTGCACGAGGGTCCGTATCGTGATGTTTCAACTTTCCGATCGGTACTTGTTAAGTGCTTGTTATACCTGCCACTCAGTGGGGATAATCGATTCATCCTCGAGCAAAAAGGTGGATGATCCAGATGGAATTTGGGGCGGCCGTGGGGCAGGTCCTGAGGAGACTGAGAACGGATCGAGGTTTGACGTTGCACGGCGTCCAGGAGCTCTCCCAGGGGGCTTTCAAGGCGTCGGCGTTAAGCGGCTACGAGCGTGGAGAGCGAAGCATCTCGCTGGAGAAGTTCCGGGACCTCATGAACCTCTATTCCCAGGCTCCAGACCTCGCCCTTAAGGAGGTTCTCGCTCTCATAGGCGAAAAAAGAGCCGGGGAAAGAGTCATCGACCTGACCGAGACGAGCAAGGATCTGACCGACGGTCGGGAGATCGCTCGCGGCAGGGAGTACAGCGCGCCGGGAAGCCCCTAGAGCTTCTCCAGTCGAGCGCGTAGGCGTTCGATCCTGGCCCGTCCCGCCTCCGCGTCGTTCGCGGCGACCTCCGCTGCGCGCGCCGTCTGCCTCGCCTCGCGCTCTAACCTCGCGACCGCCCGCTCGGCCTCTTCGAGTTCGGCCTCCAACACCTCCTTCTCCCTGCTCGCCTTCTCGGCCCGCTTGCTCGGCGGTCCGCCGCTCGCATCGGGGCCGAGACTCCAGTCGAGTTCGCCGAGATCCTCGAACCCGGTTGCCTGCAGCTCGCGGGAGAGGGTGCCGTTCCTCAGCGCAGAACGTTCCTCGTCGCTTGCACCGCCGTAAAGGGTGCCCGAGACCTTGCTCAGTGTTTGAGCCGACGCGGTGTTCCCCGATCCCTCCAGGACCTCACGCGCCTTCTCGGTGAGATCCGATATCAGTTGATGACGCTCCGCAGAGATCGTGCGGATCTCGTCCGGTGAGGGAGCGGCACGCACGCGCTCGCGCAAAGAAAGTAGGTGCTCGATCTCCCGTTCGTGAATCCGGGCCAGCTGGTTGACGGCCCACGCCGCGACGGAGGGCTTCGGCAGGCCCTTCACCACCTCTGCTTCCTTCGCGTGACCTTCATCTTTAAGAGAGCGCGCCAGAGCGTTCCGCGCTTTGGTGAATCCATCGAGGGGAAGCGCGTACAGCGCTTGGATCGGCTCCTCGCTCGCCATCACAAGAACATAGCCTCCGGCTAGCACCGGCGTTGCAGAGCGGATGGTGATAGACACCCCGCATGGCTGAGATCAGGGTTGGGCGGCGCACGATCGGCGTCTCCAACCTTGACAAACCGCTCTTTCCCGACGGGATCACGAAGAAGGACCTGATCGACTACTACCTGGGCGTAGCGGACGTGATGGTCCCGCACATAAAGGGCCATCTTCTGACGCTCGAGCGGTACCCCGACGGGATAGAGGGCAAGCAGTGGTTCCAGAAAGGAGCCCCCAACTACTTCCCCGATTGGATCGAACGAGCCGAGGTCCCGAAGAAGGGCGGGACCGTCGCCCACGTTGTCTGCAACGAGAAGGCGACGCTCGTGTATCTCGCCAACCAGGCTGCCATCACACTTCATATGAGTCTCAGCCGGAAGGATGCCATCACCAAACCGGATCAACTCGTCTTCGACCTCGATCCCTCGAGCGAGGACTTCAAGGTAGTACGCGAGGTCGCAGGCATGATGCGCGGTCTGCTCGATGAATTGGGTCTCACATCGTTCGTCAAGACGAGCGGGTCGCGCGGCCTCCATATAGTCGTACCGCTCGATCGTTCATCGGATTTCGAGGAGGTTCGTGCCTTCGCCGTCGATGCAGCGAACGTGGTCGCCGGGCGCGCTCCGAAGGTCGTCACGACCGAGGTGCGCAAGGTAGAGCGCAAGGGGCGGCTGTTCCTCGACTACATGCGCAACAACTACGCGCAGACCGTCGTGGCGCCGTACAGCGTGAGGGCTCGACCCGGCGCGCCTGTATCCATGCCCATCACCTGGGACGAGGTCGACGATCGGAAGCTCACGGCCCAGCGCTACAAGATCGACAACGCGATCACGGAGCTTCAGAGGTCGGGGAGCCCATGGGCAGGGTGGAGGCGGCGGGCGAAGTCCTTGAGGCCCGCCCGGAAGAAACTCGATCGCCTGATGGGTCCCTAGGAGCGCCCTGCGACCCAGCCCCGACGGTCGATCGGGACGGCGGTCCTGGATCCCAGAACTACCTTTGTAGTGGGCGGGGGGCAGGGCCGACCAGGCGGATGGCTGACTAGTCACGCGTTCACCATCCGCCATCCAGGAATTGGAAATAACTAGTTATAAAGGATGAAACTTGGGCCCGTTGACGCCGTGGTGCCCAGATAGCCGCTCAAGTAACGCCCCACCTTTTCCGAATCTGTGGAAAGCCGCACCCGAGCGATCAAAGCGGTCACAGGTTCGAAGAACATTCCCCGCAACCGAAAGGCACACGGAATGGAGAAGCAGGGAAGGACTCGGAAGGTACTCGCGTCGATGCTGGTTCTCGGTCTCGTTGCGGGTCTTGCGACGATCGCTTCGTTCGCCGCGTTCAGCAGTACGACGGAGAACAGCGACAACGATTTCGACGCCGGCACGGTCTACATCACGGACAACGATGGTGGCGTCGACATGCTGTACGACCTCACCAACCAGAAGCCGAACGACTCTCAGGTGAGCTGCATCAAGGTCACCTACCAGGGGACGCTCGACGCAGCCGTGAGCTTCTACGGTTCGGCTCCCGGCACCTTCGGTGCTTACGTGACCCTTACCGTCGAAGAGGGCACGAGCGACTCGAGCACCTTCCCGAACTGCGGGGCGTTCACGCCGACCGCCACCGTTTACAGCGGCGAGCTCGACGAGTTCGCCACCGACAACTCGGACTTCGCCACCGGACTGCCCACCGTCGACGATGACGGCGGCGACTGGGTGACCGGCGACACGCAGGTCTACCGCTTCACCGTCACGCTACAGGACGACAACGCGGCGAATGGTGAAAGCTCCGGCCCCCTCGGGACGGACCCCCACTCGTTCACCTGGGAAGCACAGAACATCTAAGGATCTTGCAAGAGCAAGAGTCAGTGCTGCAGGGGTTCGGGCGGGCCCCTGCAGCATCTGCATTTAACGGGAGGACACATGCGAACTAGGGGAGACGGTTGGGCGTTGAGGTCGGGCGTGATGCTCGGTCTCATAGCCGCAACCGTCTTCCTTCTCGCGTTCCCTGTTAAGGGAGGCGGCGGGGCGATGGGCCTCGACGTCGCGATCGGATCGATGCCCACCGGCGAGCTCGACGTGAAGCCGGTCGGACCGTTCCTCCGGGGAGCCGGGCTTGCCCCCGGCGACGATCCTGCGACCGGGACGCTTCATGCTCGCAATCAGACAGGAGTCACTCTGTCGGTAGGGATCAACGTGCTCCCGTCGTCGAGCTACTCAGATGGATTCCTCGAGGTGACCGCGACCTACGAAGGATCGGTCATCCTCAAGGGAACGGTCGGTGATCTGCGCGGCATGAACCACGACCTCCTCACCCTCGAGAGCGGTGAGAGCGCCGACATCGACGTGACCGCTGAGGTCAAGTCCGGCGCGATCGGCTATCAGGGCCGGGTCGAAGACGTGACCTTCGAGCTCCACTCGGAGGTTCGCTGAAATGACCCGCAAGCGCCGGATCTTCGCCTCCCTACTCGTCGTAGGTGTCGCAGCGCTGCTCGTCGGTAGCGCCACCTTCGCCGCCTTCAGCAGCACGACCACCAACAGCGGTAACGACTACCAGGCCGGCACGGTGCACATCACCGACAACGATGCCGGGGGAGCGATGGTCACCCTCTCGGATGCAAGCGGGGGCTCGTCGGCGTCGGGGTGCATCCTGGTCACCTACCAGGGCAGCCTCCCGGCGAACGTTCGTCTCTACGGCTTCACTTCCGGCAACATCGCCCCCTATCTCAACCTCACCGTCACGCGTGGCACGGATAGTTCACCGGCGTTCCCGACGTGTGGGGGGAGCTTCACCCCGGACGGCACCGACTACATCGGTCAGGGCAACGGGGTCATCTACCAGGGGACCCTATCCGCCTATCCGGGCAACTACGCGGCAGGAGTGGTGGACGCGCCGAGTGCGGTCGAGGACTGGACGACCTCCGAAGCTCACGCCTACAAGTTCACCGTCACGATGTCGAGCGACCCGGCCGGGCAGGGCAAGTCCGGCACGGCGACCTTCCAGTGGGAGGCGAGAAACTTATGATCGCGTTCCTTAAGAGGATCGTCTTGTTCGCTGCGTCCGCAGTCGGTACCTTCGTCGTCGCCGTTGCGTTGTCCCCGATACTCCTCGTACCGTTCGGGTTCAAGTCGGCGACCGTGATGTCGGGAAGCATGGTTCCAACCCTGAACGTGGGTGACATCGTCATCGAGCGGCCTATCGAACCCAGTGCAGCACGCATCGGGGACGTCATCACCTTCACCGACCCGAAGGACGACGAACGACTCCTCACCCACCGCGTGCGTTCCATCAAGGTGAAGGGTGACGAGTACACCTTCACGACCAAAGGCGACGCCAACAACACCGAGGAGAAGTGGCACATCGCTGCCGGTGGCACCATCGGCCGGGCGAACATGTCGATCCCGAAGATCGGTTATGTCGTCGGCTCGCATCGGGGGCCGTGGGTGCGGGTGTCGTTCGTCGTGATCCCCGCGGTTATCTGGGCGGTCTATGAGTTGGTGAACATCTGGAGGCCGAAGAGGCCGAAGGCACCCGCTCCGAAACCGAGAGCGCCGGGCGTCCCTCCGCCCCCTCCACCGCCGCTGCCAAACTTCTAGCCGGGAGGCGTAGGACGATAGCGGCTCGGGTTCGCACGGAGGGCTCCTTTCGGGTTATCGAACGCACCAGTTACACCGCCGGAACCGGTCCGGTTCCATGACGCGGCGGACCTTCTAAGGTTGGGGTCGACGACGGATGCAGAGGGAAGGGGCCACCATGCAATATCGCCGCCTCGGGTCGGCCGGAGCGAAGGTCAGTGAGATCGCCCTCGGGAACTGGATCACCCACGGGGGCAGCGTGGGTGACGACGTCGCGAAGGCGTGCGTCCGGGCCGCCCTCGACAACGGGGTCATCTTCTTCGACACCGCCGATATCTACGAGCGCGGGAAGGCCGAGGCGGTCCTCGGCAAGGCTCTCAAAGGAGTGAAGCGCTCCGACTATTTCCTCGCGACGAAGGTGTTCTGGTCGATGGGCGACAACCCGAACGATCGAGGACTGTCACGCAAACACATCATGGAGTCGATCGATGGTTCGCTCGAGAGGCTGAAGACCGACTACGTCGATCTCTACCAGGCGCATCGTTACGACCGGCACACCCCTCTACTCGAAACCATGCGGGCGTTCAACGATCTCGTCCGTTCGGGCAAGGTTCATTACATCGGGGTCAGCGAATGGACCGCCGAGCAGATCAACGACGCTCTTGGCATCGCCGAGGAGATGGGATTCGAGCGGATCGTATCGAGTCAGCCGCAGTACTCGATGCTGTGGCGCGTTCCCGAACAGAAAGTGATGGAGATCTGCCGTCAGGAGGGGATAGGCCAGGTCGTGTTTTCGCCTCTCGCTACGGGGGTCCTCACCGGCAAGTACAGGCCGGGTGAGAAGCCGCCCAAGGACTCGCGGGCGGCCACCGGCGGAGTGATGAACGACGCGCTGATGAACGACAGCGTGTTCGCTGCGGTCCAGGAGCTCAGACCTCTGGCGGAGGAGGCCGGCGTCTCGATGGCGACGCTGTCACTCGCGTGGGTGCTTCAGAACGACAACGTCTCGGCGGCGATCATCGGAGCGACGCGCCCAGAGCAGGTGGAGGAGAACGTGAAGGCGTCCGGCGTGGTCCTCGAGCAGAGCCTCATGAAGCGCATCGACGAGATCCTCGCCGACGTCATCGTCACGGACCCGTCACTAACCGGCTGACAGAGAGCAACGACAAGGGCCGCCTCGGGGGAGGGGCGGCCCTTGTTCTGGTGGGGCGATCTGACGAGCTTCGGCATCACGGACGTGGGTGGGTGATCCAGTCGTTGCCGTCTCGGCTGTCCACGCCGAGCGTCGCGACCGCTGCGAGGAACAGCGCGACTGCGAGCAGAACGATGATCGTTTCCATGGCACACCTCCTATCGGTCTATAAGCCAGGTACCGGCTCTGAGGAAGCCGCGCCCTACGGCGGCGCGGAACCTGTGGTGGGACAAAGGCGACCGGCGGGCCTCTTCCGCGCTGTCTCTGAGCGCTTCCTGGCGGGCCCTCGTCATCTCCTCGAAGAAGTCCGAGTACATCGCCGACTCCTTTCCGTCTATAGCCTTCGTCCGGAAGGCTTGCTTCGTAACCGGTGTTTAGCGTATAGTGGTTAGCGTAACCTGTCAAGTGAAATAGGTGGTGATTTCCGAGATGGCCGAGAACGATGCTCCGGGCGGGCTGAAGCTCGTGCAGGACTTCGTCAACACGGCCGACGTGGAGGCCGCCGATGACGACTGGTCGGCGCCGGGGGCCTTCGCCGCATGGGCCGCCTCGAAGGATCTCCCTGCGGTCGGCCCCGTGACACAGGACGACCTCGAGTGGGCGCGCCGGGTGCGTGAGGCGCTCCGCGTGACGATCGAGGTGAACAACGGGCACGATCCCGATCCCGCGGCCGCCAAGGTTCTCGACCAGGCGGGGGAGCGGGCACGCTTCGCGTTGTGCTTCGATACCGAGTGCGACTCCGGCTGCGAGGGGCGCCTCGAGCCCAGAGCATCGGGCGTCGATGCGACGATCGGGCGGGTCCTAGCGGAGGTCTATAAGGCTATGGAGAACGGGACGTGGACGCGCTTGAAGGCATGCCACCGCGACACCTGTCGCTGGGCCTTCTACGATCACGCGCGCAACCGCTCCGGCAAGTGGTGCTCGATGGCCGTCTGCGGGAACCGTGAGAAGGCCAAGAGCTACCGCGCTCGCCGGATCGATCAGGGCGCATGAAGCTCCTCGTCATCGGCGGAACCGAGTTCGTCGGCCGTCACATCGTGGAACGGGCCCTTCGCCGAGGCCACGATGTGACGCTGTTCAACCGGGGGAAGACGAACCCCGGCCTCTTCGACGGCGTCGAGGAGATCCACGGCGACCGCGGTCGAGACCTCGATCGACTCGCCGGTCGCACCTGGGACGCGGCTGTCGACACCTGCGGCTACGTGCCCCGCATCGTGCGCGCGTCTGCCGATGCCCTTCGGGACTCCGCCGCCCACTACGTCTTCGTATCCAGCGTTTCGGCTTACGGCGACCTAACCGAGCACGGCATAACGGAGGACTCTCCGCTCGGTCGGATCGACGACCCCACGGTCGAGGAGATCGACGAACTCACCTACGGCCCGCTGAAGGCCCTTTCCGAGAATGCCGTGCGCGATGTCTTTGGTAAGGCCGCTCTGGTCCTTCGGCCCGGCCTGGTCGTCGGCCCCCACGATCCCACGGACCGCTTCACGTACTGGCCGCACCGGATCGATCGAGGCGGCGACGTCCTCGCCCCTGCTCCTCCCGAGGCAGGCATCCAGTTCATCGATGTGCGCGATCTCGCCGACTTCACGATCCATGCGGTGGAGGCGTCGGTGGGCGGAACCTTCAACCTCGTGACGGAACCCGACGAGTTCACCTTCGGATCTCTGCTGGAGACCTGTGCGCGCGTGGCCGAGAGCGATGCGCGGTTCTTGTGGGCGGACCCGGAGTTCCTTCTGGCCGAGGGGGTCGAGCCGTGGATGGGGCTCCCGCTCTGGATCCCGGCTAGCGACGACGAATTCGCCAACATGATGCAGATCTCGGCGGACCGAGCCGTTGCCGCCGGGCTCACTTATCGGTCGCTCGAGGACACGGTCCGCGACACGCTCGCGTGG
>Ga0299914_10004485_pt1 | contig 10069 bp, 10 predicted proteins | sample RVTome_10_FD_201361 | JGI IMG/M metagenome (GOLD analysis project Ga0299914, IMG submission 201361) | Soil microbial communities from uranium-contaminated site in the Upper Colorado River Basin, Wyoming, United States - RVT153D57 (version 2) ... | reverse complement strand
GACATCACCGAGAAGGCGGCTACTGAGACCAGAGTGTGCGCCGGGACCCAGCCGGTCGACGAGGGCGTGGAGGCCGAGCCCGGGCGCCACCTCGGAGGCGGGGCACGCCGACTCGGACATCGACGAGACCACAGACACCGACCCTCCGCCTGCTCCTTTGACAGTCTCCACAGCCCGATGAACCGAGTCTGGCGAGTCGAAGGCTACGGCATCGGCCCACTCTCCCAGGGCGGCGCTCACCGCTATCTCCAGACCTCCCGGGATGTCGAGTCGGGAGGTGAGGGAGCCGAGTGTCCCCGGAGCGGATTCCACCACCTCACGGGCGCCGGCGTCGTAACGCCCTGCCAGAGCGCTCGCGATGGCCTCGAGCCGGGCACCTGCGGAGGCGAGCTCGATACGCGCCGTCTCCAGCGTCTCCTCAGCCACCGACCAGAGTTGCTGGGCCCGCGACCTGTCTCGTGATGTCTCGTCGTAGTCGCGCTGGAGGGCACCCATGGAAGAGTCCATCTCCTGGATCTCGGAGTTGATCCGGTCGATCTCCTGTTGTTCCTCGTCGATCTGGGAGACGAGCACGTCGACGCGATGGGCGACCCTGTCGATCTCGCGACGATCACGGGACAGCGACGACTCCAGGGCGCTCAGCTCTCCTCTGACCGCGGCGAGCGCTCCTTCCGGGGAGAGCGAGTTCTGGGTGGCGATGGCCCGCTCCTCGTCCTCGAGACGCCGGAAAGCAGTCTCCGCGGCCGCAGCCAGGGCTTCGGCCTTCCTGCGTTCGCCCTCTGTCACCTCTAGCTCTTCGACGATGGATGCTCTTTCCTCTTCGAGGTCCCCGCGTCGCTCCACCGCAGCCTCACGTCGTCCCGAGACCGCCCGCCCCCGCTCCTGTGCGATGGAACCGATCCTTCGTAGTCGCTCCATGGTGGTCTCCAGCATCGCCGCGGCCGAAGTGTCACGGTCGAGATCGGTGCCGAGACTGTCGGCGAGCTCGGTCAGCCCGCCGAGCTGCTCGGACAGGGCGCTGACCCGTCTCTGGTCCACGTCGAGACCCTCGACGAGCTTCGACTTCTCCGACGTGGCGATGGTGAGCTCGCGATCCAGGGTGGTCAGCTCGGTGCCTCCGAGATAGAGCCGAAGACCGACCACCTGCGATTTGAGGTCGTCATATCGCTCGGCGGCTTTGGCCTGGCGGCGGAGAGGCCGCATCTGACGGCTGAGCTCTCCCAAGAGATCCTGGAGCCGGATCATGTCGTCGTCGGTCCGCTCCAGTCTTCGCTCGGCACGCTCCTTGCGGCGGCGGTGCTTGAGGATCCCCGCCGCCTCTTCGATCACCGCTCGATGCTCCTCGGCCGAGGCGTTGAGGACCCGACCGATCTCTCCCTGTCCGATGATGACGTGCTGGTGCCTACCGACTCCGGAGTCGGAGAGGAGGTCCTGGATGTCGAGGAGACGACATCCCACCCCGTTCAACTCGTAGTCGCTCGACCCGTCCCGGTATAGGCGGCGAGTGATCGAGACCTCGTCGAGATCGAGATCGATCTGGCGCTCCTGGTTGTCGATCACCAGAGTGGCCTCGGCCTTTCCCAGCGACGGTCGTGTCGCGGTTCCGGCGAAGATGACGTCCTCCATCTTCGGGGTGCGCAGCGACTTGGTCGACTGGGTCCCCAACACCCAGGAGAGAGCGTCGACGAGGTTGGACTTCCCGGAGCCGTTGGGGCCGACGACCACGGTCACCCCGGGCCGGAACTCGAGCCGGGTCCGATCGGCAAACGACTTGAACCCGGTGACCTTCAAAGACTTGAGATACAAAGTGCGTCCCTGGCGAATTACGTGCGTGTTATTGAGGTCTCAGGCTAACGAAACCGGGTTGTCTCGCGAGGTTTCTCCCGTTTTCTCCCAATTGGAGACTCACAGGCTGCGCGCGGGCCCCGGTTGGATGAAGAAGTCGGTGAGAGTGTTGTCGGGGGCGACCACGTCGCTCTCGACACCGGTGACCCGGGCACCCGATGGACCGGCCCACATCCAGTCGAGCAGTCGGTTCACTCCCTGGTCGGAGCCCTGGGCGAACAACTCCACCCTCCCGTCCCCTAGGTTGCGCACCCACCCCACCAGATCCAGCGATCGGGCGGTGTGACGGCAACCCTGGCGGTATCCCACACCCTGGACGTCGCCCGAGACGAAGACATGGACGGCCTTGGTCATGGTGCGTTCTGACAGAACGGGCAGAAGTGGGTCGATCGGGCCCGCACCACGATCCTCTCGATGGCCGACCCGCACCGAGGACAGGGCTCATCGTGGCGTCCGTATACACGCAGCCTGACCAGGTTCTCACCCGCCTGGCCGTCGGGTAGGAGGTAGGCGAGGTCGTCGAGGGTGGTCCCGCCATGGGTGATGGCCGAGCTCAACACCTCATGGATTGCGTGCAGCAACCTCTCCAGCTCGTCGGAGGTCAGGGAGCCACCGGGTCTGAGAGGATGAATACCGGCGAGATGGAGTGCCTCGTCTGCGTAGATGTTCCCCAGGCCCGCGATGGGGCCCTGGTCGAGAAGCAACGCTTTGATCGGCGCCTTCCTCCCGTCCAGCCGCTTCGACAGCTCGACCGCGGACGGCGGCTGCGCCCAGGCGTCGGGTCCGAGACGGCTCAGCCCCGAGGCCCCGATGTCGTCCTCGTCGTAGACGGCGACGAAACCGAATGTGCGCGGGTCGACGAACCGCACCACGGTGCCGTCATCGAGCCGGGCCACGAAATGAGTGTGTGGCTCCTCCTCGTCACCGTCGACCGACCACCGCCCCGACATGCCGAGATGGGTCACCATCGTCTGGCCGTCGTCGAGATCCAGCTTCAGAAACTTGCCGTGTCGACTGACGGAGACCACCCGCCTGCCCTGGAGACGTGCAACGACCTCCTCCGGAGAGGAGTTGTGGCGTGCAGTTCGCAAGTGGCTCATCTCGACGGTCTCCATGACCCGGCCGGCCATCGCATCTTGCAGATGACGTCTGGTTATCTCGACTTCCGGCAGCTCTGGCAAACGCTGTCTCCGCACTCGGTGCGGTTACCGTAACGCCGCTGATGGTGATAGCTCCCCGCCAGTTCGGTCAGGTCCTCAACGACGCGATGCACGGCCTGGCCAAAGTCTGGAGAGCCCTCGTCATACCGGCGCTGGCCGCCATGATCCCCGTGAGCGTCGCCACCACCTTCGTATTCACCACAACTGGCGGAGCCGACTTCTTGGACGTTGTCCTCAACAACCCGGAGCGGTTGCAGACGCTTCCGGGCGACGTCTTCTGGGAGCTGGCCCGACCGTTCTACGTAGCCGTGGGCATCGCCACCCTCCTGCTGATCGTCGCCGGAGTCTTCCTCGCCCTGATCAGCCATAGTGCGGTCGCCGCTCAGGTCAGGGGCGAGACGCTGACCAGTGCTGAGGCGACCCGCATCGCGCTTCGGCGGTACGTCACGGGGCTCACCGCCACGGTGCTCATGTTCATCGTGATCGGCGTCCTGATCGCGCTCGGCAGCTTCCTGTGGTTCGTACCCGCCGCCTCGGTGGGGGCTCCCAACGCCACCGCGGCGCTCGTGGCCCTGATCCTGTTGGCCGTGGTCCTGGGGCCCGGCATCTGGGCTGCTGTGTCGGTCTCGATGACCACGCCGACAGTGGCGATCGAGCGACGGGGACCGCTGGACTCGATCCGTCGCAGCATGCAACTGGTGAAGGGCCGTTGGTGGCCCACGGCCGGCTACCTGGCCCTGGTGAGCCTGTTCGGGGGTATCGCCATACAGCTGATCCAATTGGTTGCGCTGCCCCTCGCCCTGGTCGGAGGGGGGGCCGTGCTCGTCATCGTCTCGGCCCTGGGTGTCGTCAGCCAGGGGCTCCTGGTGGCGGCAATCGCCGCGATGTACACCCATTGGTACATCGACCTGCGGGCGCGCAAGGAGGACCTGTCTACGGAATCTCTCGGGTGAGAGCCTCCAGCGCCTCCCTGGCCGCGTCCTGTTCGGCCTCCTTCTTCGAGCGCCCCTCACCGGAGCCGTAGTCGGTGCCGTTGACCGAGACCACGGCGCTGAACCACCTGTCGTGGTCGGGCCCGGATCCATCGACCCTGTAGACCGGTCTGATCCCGTCACGGGCGGTCAGCTCCTGGAGCCGGGTCTTGTAGTCCTTGACGCCGGGTTGTCTCGCCCGCTCGGCCACCTTGTCCTCCCAGAGCTCGAGGACCACCCGGCGTGTGGGCTCGAAGCCACCGTCGAGGTAGATGGCGCCGATGACCGCTTCAACGGCGTCGGCGAGGATCGAATCCTTCTCACGGCCCCCGGTCGCCGCCTCGCTGGCGGCGAGCTCGATGTGGGACCCCACATCGATGTGACGGGCGACCTCTGCGAGGGTCCCCCGGCTGACCACCGCCGCTCGCACCTTGGCCATTTGACCCTCGGCGAGCTGCGGGTAGGAGTCGTAGAGGAGGTCGGTGACGATGAGTTGCAGCACTGCGTCCCCGAGGAACTCGAGCCGCTCGTTGTCCTTGCGGGCCGGGTCGTCGGAGCTGACAGATCGGTGAGTGAGAGCCAGTTTCATCAAGGCGGGGTCGGTGAAGGTGTACCCGACACGGCCCTCGAGGCTCATGGCGCTGTCATGTCGAGTCTTCCCCGCGCTCTTCCAGCGCGCTGGCGATCCGCCCCGGCAGATCCTTGTCCGCGCTGTCCCGAGCCATGACCAGAGCATTGGCGATGGCTCGCCGGCTCGAGCTTCCGTGTGCGATCAGGGCCGATCCCCTAACGCCGAGCAGTTGCGCTCCACCGTAGGTTTCCCAATCCATCTTGTCGCGGACACTGGCGAGAGCGGGGAAGACGGCAGCCTGGACCTCTTCGGGCAGTGTCGACAGCGCCTCGAAGAGATATGAGTTGATCAAGGCTGCGGTTCCTTCCGTCGCCTTCAGAAAGACATTCCCGGTGAAGCCGTCGGTGACGATCACGTCGACCTTGTCGGTGGCGACGTCGCGTCCTTCGATGTTCCCCACGAACTCGACCGGGCTCGCCTCGATGAGGTCATATGCGGCGCGTTCCAGGTCGCGGCCCTTGCCTTTCTCCTCGCCGATGGAGAGGAGGCCCACCCGGGGAGGGTCCGCACCGAGCAGGGCATTTGCGGCGACCGAGCCCATCACGGCGAACTGGACGAGCTGGTCGGCCCTGACTTCCGGGTTGGCACCCGAGTCGAGGACCAGGGTCGGCGTTCCCGGTGTGGGGAAGACAGTCGCAATTGCCGGCCGGGTGACCCCTCGAAGCCTGCCGATGATGATGGCCGCGGCGGCCATTGCGGCTCCGGTCGAACCAGCCGACACGAAGCCCCCGGCGTCACCTGATGCCACCAGCTGGGCGCATACCGTGATGGACGCCTCCGGCTTCTCGCGGAGGGCGCGGGCCGGGTCGTCGCCCATCCCGATGACATCGGGCGCGTCGACGACCGGGAGGGCCGAGTCATGTTTGTCCAGCTCGCTCTCGAGCAACTCCTGACTGCCGACCAGGGCTACGTCGACACCCCGGGCGGCAGCATCCAACGCACCGGCAACGGTCTCGGCAGGGGCGTGGTCGCCCCCCATGGCGTCGAGGACGATGCGGGCCAAGGCCTCAGTCGGTCTCTAAGACTTCGCGGCCCGCATACGTACCGCATTCGCGGCAGGCGCGGTGGGGCAGCTTGGGCTTGCCACACTGCTCGCAAGCCACCGAGCGGGGCGCTTGGACCTTCCAGGCTGCCTTGCGTGAGCGGGTGCGGGAGCGCGACATCTTCTTCTTGGGCACCGCCATGGAGGCACTCCTTGGTTCGGATCAGGGTTCAAACAGGTCTCTGAGAACGGCGAAAGGAGAGTCAGATTCCTCTCCATGGCCGTCACACGGGTCTTTATTCAAGTCGGTTCCACAGATTGGGCAAAGTCCCTTGCAGTCTTTCCTGCAGAGTGGGGCGGCGGGCATCGCCAGGGCCAGTTCGTCGGTCGCCGGGCCCGAGAGGTCGATCTGACGGTCGACGATGGCGTAGCCATCCTCGTCGGGGATCGGAGAGAAATGCTGGGTCCCTTCGGTCGAGATCTCGCCATGCCATTCGGTGAGACAGCGGACACAGACGAACTGGGCGGGCGCAGACGATTCGAAACTTGCGATCACCCCTTCGACGGTCCCCCGCACGACCCCCTGAACCCCCATCGCGCCCTCGACGGTGACGTCTCCCAGCCGCAGGGCAACACGGTGCTCTCCCGAGAACTCTTTGGTAGCCCCCGGGTGACCCACCAGATCGCCGATGTCGAGAACCAGATCCGAGCTCACCCCCCGATGTTACGAACCCGCCCAGGCCAACCGACAGCGCCGTTTCAGACCGGGACGTCGGGGGGTTTGGGCCGGGCCTGGTGGAACTCGGCCCGGGAACCCTGGACCTGGGAGGTCAGGTCGGCGAGGAGGTGGTCGAGCTTCTGCAGTTTGCGCTCTATGTCGTCCTCGGCCTCGAGCCGGAGCCGACGCGAGTCGCCCTCGGCCCTCCGCACCAGGATGTTGGCCTCCTCCACGGCCTCGGCCACGATATTCGACTCCGCCACCAGGGCATCGGCCTCCTGACGGGCCTTGTCGATTATCTCCCGCGCCTTCTCATTGGTCCGAGAGATGAACGCCTCCCGCTCCCTCACCATCCAACGAGCGGCCCGCAGCTCATCGGGCAGACTGGCGCGCAGAGTCTCCAGCTTGGTGAGGAACACCTCCCGGTCGACCAGGGCGTTGGAGGAGAGGGGCATCATCTTCGCCTCGTGGAGGTGGACGATGAGATCGTCGACGATGTCGAGGAGATCCTCCAACTCGGGCGGTGTCGCCGGGCTCTCCGCTCGATCTTCGACGATCACCTGTGGGTCGGTCTGGGTGTCCTGGGTCATGACAGCTTCTCCTTCAGTGCTTTCTCCACCACATCGGGGACCAGTCCGCCCACTGACCCTCCCAACCTCGCGACTTCCTTCACCAGCGACGAGGAGATGAACCGGTATTGAGCACGGGTGGGCAGGAACAGCGTCTCCATGCCCGTCAGGTGATGGTTCATCTGCGCCATCTGTGTCTCGTACTCGTAGTCCTCCACCGTGCGGAGACCCTTGAGGACGGTGTCGGCGCCAACATCGCGGACATGGTCGACGAGGAGCCCGCTGAACGACGTCACCTCGACCGAGTCGCCGTAGATCTCCCGAAGGATGGACTCACGCTCCTCAGGAGTGAACAGCGTCTGCTTGGAGGGGTTGTCGATGACCGCCACCACCACCCGGTCGAACAGAGACAGGGCCCGACCGATCACGTCGATATGGCCATTGGTCGGGGGATCAAAGCTCCCCGGGCACAGAGCCGTTCGTTGGGCCGTCGTCATCGCCAGTCACCTTCTCGTATCTGACGATTCTGGTATCCCCATAGCGTTTATCGGTGGCAACCCGCCAGGTTTCGGGGTGACGGGGGAAGGGGTCTCCGTGTCTCCGCGAGGTGACGACCTCGGCGTTGGGGAGGAGGAGACGGTCCAAAAGGGCGAGATCGTCTCCCAATCGGGTGGCGGGGTGATCCCAGGGCGGGTCGATGAAGACCAGGTGGAAGTGGTGGTTGGCACGACCCAGGTAGTCCTGGACAGTGCTCTCGATGATGGTGCCACCCAAACCCAGGTTGTCGACGTTCTGTCTCAGTGCCTGGAGGGCCTTGCGCCCGCTCTCCACGAACACCGCGGAGCTGGCGCCCCGGGAGAGCGCCTCCAACCCGAATGAGCCCGAACCTGCGTAGAGGTCCGCTACCAGCGAGTCGACGACCCAGTCGCCAATGGACGAGAACACGGCCTCACGGACCCGGTCGGTTGCCGGTCTGGTCCCCTTGGAGTCCGGTGCCTTGAGACGTCGGCCTCCGGCTTGGCCTGCGATGATCCTCACGGTCTCAACTCACGAACAGCCATTCGACCTCGTCTCCCAGCATGGCAGCCACCTCGTCGCGGAGGTCGGGATGCCCCGACAGCATCGGGTCACCATCCACCAAGGCGAACGCATCCCGTCGTGCCACCGCCAGCACGTCGAAGTCGGCCAGGATGTCGGCGAGCTTCAGGTCTTTGAGCCCCGACTGACGGGTCCCGAACACGGTTCCTTGCCCCCGGATCCTCAGGTCCTCCTCGGCCAGGCGAAACCCGTCGTTCGTCCCCACCATCGCGGCGAGACGCTCCTCACCCTCGCTGGTGGTGGGGTCGGCCACCAACAGGCAAGTGCCGGGGTGAAGGCCACGCCCGACCCGACCACGGAGTTGATGGAGTTGGCTGAGACCGAATCGTTGGGCATCTTCGATCACCATGACCGTGGCGTTGGGCACGTCGATGCCCACCTCGATCACGGTCGTGGAGACCAGCACGTCGGCCTCACCGGCGCGGAACGCCGCCATGATCTCCTCCTTGTCGGCCGGGCGCATCTGGCCGTGGATGAGCCCGACCCGCAGATCGGGCAGAAGGGCGGAGAGTCGCTCGTGCTCGGCGGTGGCCGATGCGGCCTCCACCTTGGGACTGTCGTCGACCAGGGGGCAGACCACGAAGGCCTGACGTCCCGCCGCCACCTCCTCCTCGATCAACGTCCACGCCTTCTGCTCCTCGGCCCTGGATATCAGCCTCGTCTTCACCGGTGTCCGTCCCGGGGGCATCTCGTCGATGATGGAGACATCGAGGTCGCCGTAGAGGGTCATCGACAGCGTCCGTGGGATCGGCGTGGCAGTCATGATGAGCAGATCGGGCTCGGCGACGTCGGCCTTCTCCTTCAAGAGCACGCGCTGGGCCACACCGAAGCGATGCTGCTCGTCGACGACGGCGACTCCGAGACGGGAGAAGCTCACCCCTTCTTGGATCAGGGCGTGGGTCCCCACCACCAGATCGACCTGGCCCGAGGCGATGTCGTCGGCGAGCTCGGCCCTGCCGATGTCGGGGTTGTAGTTGGTCGTGGCATTCGAGCCGGTCAGAAGTGCGACGTGGACGGCCGGGCCGTCGGGATGCTCTGCGAAGAGACTGTCCATGCCCATGTGGCTCTCTCCCAACGCCGGCGACAGCCCTGCGTCGGCGAGGAGACCGCGAACACCCAGGTAGTGCTGCTCGGCCAGAACCTCCGTCGGAGCCATCAGGGCACCCTGCCAGCCACCTTCGATCCCGCGGAGCAGGGTGGCGACGGCGACGACGGTCTTGCCGGAGCCGACCTCGCCTTGGAGCAGGCGATGCATGGGATGGCTCGCCCTGAGATCGGTCTCGATCTCGCCAAGCACCCTCACCTGCGCACCGGTCAGCTCGTAGGGCAGCCCGCCGAGGAACCGTTGCGCCAGCTCCCCGTCGACCTCGTGGGAGATACCGATCGCACGTTCCATCTGGAGCCGTTTCTGGATGGCCAGGGCCAATTCGAGGCGAAACAGCTCGTCGTAGACGAGACGTCGCCGGGCCGGCGCCACCTCTTCCACCGTCTCCGGGAAGTGGATCGCGTCGAACGCCTTGTCCCGGTCCATCAGTCCATTGGCCGCCTTGAGCTCGGTCGGAACGGTGTCGTCGATGGGCTGGGATCGTGTCAGGGCATTGTGGATCGCCCTCCTCAGGTGCCCGGGCCCTACCCCACCTGCCGTGGGATGGACCGGGACCACCCGGCCGACGGTCAGCCCCTCCTGACCGCCCGAGAGCACGTCCACGGCCGGTGTCTTCATCTGCAGCGATCCACGAAAGCTCTCCACTTCGCCCGAGAGGGCGACTTCGTCGGCGTTCTGCAACTGCCGAACCAGGTAGCTCTGGTTGAACCAGACGGCCTTGATCCGTGCGCTGTCGTCCTCGATCACCGCCTCGATGATGTGGAGATTGCGACGAGGACGACGGTCACGAACAGAGACGACCTTGCCGATGATGGTGACCTCCGACCCGATGGGGACCCGTGATATGGGCTCTCTACGGGAGCGGTCGATGTACTTGCGGGGGACGTGGTGGAGCAGATCGGCAACCGAGACGATCCCGGCCTCGGCCAGCGATTTGGAGCGTTTGCCGCCGAGACCCTTGACCTGGCCGACGTCGACAGTGGCGAGACG
>Ga0299914_10004484_pt1 | contig 10070 bp, 7 predicted proteins | sample RVTome_10_FD_201361 | JGI IMG/M metagenome (GOLD analysis project Ga0299914, IMG submission 201361) | Soil microbial communities from uranium-contaminated site in the Upper Colorado River Basin, Wyoming, United States - RVT153D57 (version 2) ... | reverse complement strand
TCCCGAAAGACCGTCGAGGCCTACCGTCGCGGCGCGAAGGAGAAGCTCGGACTCGACTCGATCGCGGACCTGCTCCGCCACGCCGTCATCTGGGCATCGGACCGGGGGATGCGTTAAGCCGTTCAGGCGAAGGGTATATCCCCGATCCCGCCTAGATGCCGTTCCGTGCCTGACCCGCCGGCCCGGCGTCATGGACCATCCCGGTCTCATCATCCGACCTTCTGCGTTCCCGTTTTTCTCGTTCTCTCCCCGTATTCGCCCGTAGACGACGTGCTCTTTCACCTGCGACGTGAAGGTTCTCTGAAGCCGCAGGGATTGAGCCAAAGGTGCATATCTTGACGGAGGATAAGCTACGATAGGCTCTTCCGAACGGATCAAGCTAGCTCCCTGAAACCGACGTAGAATTGCAGCCGGCGCATCGCTACCGCGAGAGGCTCCGCGCGTGAGACCGGCCTCCGGCCTGACTCCGTGTCGACCCTCCCGCGAATGGGATCGCCGGCCGGCTCGTCTCCGCCTCTGGGCGTAGAGCGCGGTCGAGCCGGTCCCCACATACGCTGACGGCGCTTGCTCGCCGCCGGCCGAACCGCCGCGACGGTTATGCCGACAGAGGACCCGTTGACCTGCTTTGAGCAGTGTGGGACCGACGTGGCGGAGCCGCGTCCAAACACGATAGTTTCGATCGTTTTCCGCAGGTGTGCGTAGTGTAAGGATGTGATATGGAAGCCGCCCGCGGCTAGACGCGCCGGAAGTCGTATGTTGCCTGCGCCATAATGCCACGGGGGTGCATCCCGACGGAGAACGCCCGGGCACGGGCGCCCGCGTACATTGTATCCGGTGTCGCCTGCGAAATTCGCAACCACGGTTCGGATCCGCAGTTACACCGTATGCCGCAAACGGGCGCGCATAGTGTATAGGCGGTGCGCATGCGTGTAGTAGGTAAGCGGTGTGTAGGTAAAAGGTGTATAGGTAAAAGGTGTACAGTAAAGCCGAAACGTCACGCCTGACAACTGCGGTCTCCCATCGAGGCCGCGACAGATGCTGACCCGATGTGCTCGACTCAGATGTGCTCGACTCAATAGACTACAGGATCCTGGACATGCCGGAATATTACTCTTCCAACAAGCACTTCGACCCCGCAGCAGCTCAGTCCTCCAGGGGCGGTGGAGAGCCTGAGGGTAAGAATCCGAAGCGATACAGCTCGATGAACGCGGATTCGACGCAGGCGCAGTTGGAGCAGGTGATGGACCTGATCGTTCGGCGGCGCTGGACGCTGATCACGGCCTGGGTGCTGATCGCCGGCGTAGTGGCCGCGTATACGTTTACGCGCGTCCCGCAGTACGAGGCGCACAGCTATATCATGATCGACCTGGATCAGATCGGTTCGCTGGCCGGTGAAGTTTCCATAGGAGGGGCCAGCTACAGCAGCAACGGCCGCCTCGCGACCGAGCTCTTCATTCTGGAGACGTCGAAGCAGATCGAGAACCGCGTGTACGAGCAGCTGCGCGACCGCGAGGCGGCCACGGTGACGGCCGAGGCGGCAAGCGGCGCGACGGCGGTTCCGCAGGCGCTGACGACCGGGCGCGTCACCGTCGCACCGGCGAGTAACCAGGTTCCGAACGCCATCCGCGTGACGGCCACGAGCCCAGTTCCCGGGGATGCCGCCATTCTAGCGAATCTCTACACGGATGAATACATCCGGCTCGCCCGCGAGGCAAACCGCACGCATCTCTCCGCGACTCGGGAATTCCTCGAAGGCCAGGAGGAAGAGCGCCTGGCGGAGCTGCGTGACGCGGAGGAAGCCGTCAAAAATTACACGATGCAGAACCGCACGCTCGGCCTCGACCAGGAAACGTCGTTGATGATCTCTCAGATCGCGACGCTCGAGTCCCAGCGCGACGATGCCCGCATCGATCTGCAGATGCGCCGTTCGAACCTGCAGGCCACGGAAGACGAGCTTGAAGCCATTAATCCCATGCTCGTCGAGCGCTTCTCCTCCGGTGTCGATCGCCAGATGGAGTCGGCGCAGACGCAGCTGGCGGACCTGGAGCGTGAGCGTGAGATGATTATGCTGCGCAACCCGCAGCTCACCGACCGCGACGCCGCCGCGCTGGAGCCGATCGATCAGCAGATCCGCTCGCTCCAGAACACGATGGAGAGGCTCTCGCAGCAGTTCGTCGACGAGGTCATGGCGACCGGCGGCATATCGAACAGCGAGGGCGGCCTCGCCAACGTCGCGGATCTCAACCGGCAGGTGGTTCGGGACCGCATCGAGATCACCGGCCTGCAGTCGCGCATCGAAATGATGACTGAGCGCCTCGCCGAGTACCAGCGCGAGCTCGGCGCCGTGCCGGAGCTGTCCCTCGATCTGGCAAGGCTGGAGCGTTCAAGAATGTATGCCGAGGAGCAGTACCACTCCGTCCTCGGAAGGCTGCAGGAGGCGCAGCTGAACGAGGAGTCGCAGCCGGGTTACGCGCAGGTAATTCGCGAAGCCACGCTGCCGAGAGAGCCCGTCAGCCCGAACGTGCCGCGCAACATCGCCCTGGGTCTCGTGCTGGGGCTCTTCATCGGTATCGGTCTGGCCGTGACGCGGGACAAGGTGGACAATCGGATCCACAAGCCGGACGAGCTGCGGCGGCAGGGCGTGCCCGTGATCGGCACGGTCCCGAATATGCAGTCGTTGATCAAGCGGGACTTCGGCAACAAGGTCTTCGTCCACCGGCAGGGTCATCCCATCTCCACAAGCCTCATTTCCATCCTCGATCCGATGTCTTCCATCTCGGAAGCGTATCGCGCGATCCGTACGAGCATCCAGTTCAGTCTTCCCGATAAGGTCGTCCGGACCGTGCTCGTGACGAGCCCGAGCCTCGGCGAGGGTAAATCGACCACGGCCGCCAACCTCGCCGCCGTCATGGCGCACACCGATCGGAAGACGTTGTTGATCGACGCCGACATGCGGCGCCCCCGCCAGCACAGCCTCTTCGGCAAGAAGGCCGAGCCCGGGCTCGTGCAGGCGCTCTTCGGTGAGGGCGAGATCGACATCGAGCAGCTCGCCTCGGGACACGAGAATCTCTACATCCTGCCCGCCGGCGGTATGGTCTCCTCCGGAGACGACGATGGTCCGATCCGAGGCCGCATGGCCGACGGCACCTCGATACCGAACCCCGCGGAGCTGATCGGTTCGGCGCGCATGCGCGAGGTGATCGAGAAGCTTAAGGCGCAGTTCGACGTGATCATCATCGACACGCCGCCGGTGCTTGCGGCAACGGATGCGGCCTTGCTCTCGACGCAGTGCGACGCCACCCTGGTGGTGTGCCGTGCCGGCGTGACGAAGGAAGGCGATCTGGAATTCAGCCTGAATGTACTCGCGGACGTGGGCGCCTCGGTGATCGGAACCGTGCTGAACGCCTTCGACATCTCGCTGGCTTACGGCTACAAATATCGCTTCGGCGCGTACTCGAATTACGCACACTACGCCGGATACGGGTATGGTACGGGAGAGAAGAAGAAAGCCGATAAGAAGCGCGTGAAGAGGCCAAGCCGCGTGTCATAACAGGCCCTGTACTACCGTAGCATTCCCGAGTACATCCGATTTTGAGTCGTCTGCTGATGGTCCTACAGACCCTTCGAAAGGGTGCACGCCTCGCGTGCATTCTGGTCCTCCTCGCCGCCGCAGGTGCCGAAACACTGCAGGCACAGACGTTCGGTCGTGCAGGAGATGTCGAGTCCGTCGGTACGGCCTACCGCGTGTTCACCCGACCCGGTGAAGCGACCGTGCAGATCCTCGTGATGGGTCTGGGCGGCGGCATCTACGAGGTCGGGGAATCGACCCGTCTGGACGAGCTGCTCGCCCTGATCGGAGGCGCGCAGGGCGTCGAAATCGGCCAGCAGTCAAGCGCGTTCACGCGCGAAACGACCGTTCGTCTCTACCGGCTGAATGCGGGGGAGCGGACCCTGATCTATGAGGCTCCGATCGAACAGATGTTGTTGGAACCAGGACAGCATCCTGCGCTGCGCGACGGAGATTTTTTCGCCATCGAGATCGTAAACAGGGACAGGCTCAACTGGCGCGACGGGCTGAGACTCTTGTCGAGTGTCGGTACGCTCGTCCTCGTCATCGATCGACTCGTCGGTCGCTTATGAGAGATTCTGCCCGACCGTCATCCCCCTTCTGCCTCCCGGTCGACCATGTCGGCGGTGGCATCACACAGCGCCTGGCAGCGTTGGAAGGCCATTCCTCGGCGGAGTACGCGTAGATCTCGAGTTTCCGCCGGCCACGTGCCGGAGGTCGTGCGCGCTCGCAAAGTCCGCGAAGGATCCGGTCAGGATACACATCGTGTCCATACCGCGGCTGCACCCCGCCCGCACCAGACCCACCCGCGCTAGACCCACCCGCACGGCCCGATCCCGGGCGCCTATCCACACCTAATCATCCAGGGATTCCATGAGGTTCAACATCAACTCCGGAGGGCAGCGAAAAGCGGCTGCCGGCGCCGGCCGGGCGGCGGCCTCGTCGAACGGCACGCCCACCATGCTGCGCATCGAGCCGTCTACGGGCTGGCGCCTGGTCGACTGGAAGGAGCTGGTCGAATACAGGGATCTGTTTCGCTTCCTGGTGCAGCGCGACATATCTGTGCTGTACAAGCAGACGGTCCTCGGCTACGCCTGGGCCGTGATCCGGCCATTCTTCCAGATGGTCCTCTTCACGATCGTCTTCGGGAATATGGCGAACGTCAGCAGCGACGGCGTGCCCTACGCCCTTTTCAGCTACGTGGCCCTGGTGCCGTGGACGTATTTCTCCTCGTCCATGACCACCTCGACCACGAGCCTCGTCACGAATACACAGATGCTGACGAAAGTCTACTTTCCGCGCCTGGTCATTCCGATGACGCCCGTGCTGGCCAAGCTCGTCGACTTTGCGATCGCCTTCGTGATCGTCGGCGGCCTGATGGCCTGGTACGGCGTGATGCCGACGTGGAACATCCTCTTTCTGCCGCTCCTCATCCTGCTGATGATCCTGACCGCATCGGGGATCGGTCTCTGGCTCTCCGCTCTGACGATTCAGTACCGGGACATCCAGCACGCGACGGCCTTCCTGTCGCAGCTCCTCATGTATGCGGCGCCCGTGGTCTGGCCCGTGTCATTGATCACGGAGCAGTACGGCGACACCGTGCGCATGCTCTATGGACTCTATCCCATGGCCGGCGTGATCGAAGGTTTTCGGTCCTCCGTCATCGGCACGAACCCGATGCCCTGGGATCTGATCATCGTCGGCACGATTTCGGCACTGGTCGTCTTCGTATCCGGCGCCTATTACTTCCGGAGAATGGAACGACGCTTCGCGGACGTCGCCTAGTGTAGCCTGAGCACTCTTCGTTGTCGACAAGAATCGAACGCACGCAGCATACAGCATGAGCGATCTGGTCATACAAGTATCCGATCTCGGCAAGCGCTACAGGATCGGTCTCGAGGAGGAGAAGCACGACACCCTTGCGGGGGCGATGTACTCCTGGATCAAATCCCCGATCAAGAACTTCACGGATCTCAAGAAGCTGAGCTCGTTCGACGAGCAGGATTCCGACGACATCATCTGGGCGCTGCGAGAAGCCAACTTCGAGGTGCGAGAGGGCGAGGTGGTCGGGCTGATCGGCCGCAACGGCGCCGGCAAGACGACGCTGCTGAAGATCCTCTCGAGAATCACGGAGCCGACGACGGGCTATGCCGACATCCGTGGCCGCGTTTCGAGCCTGCTCGAAGTGGGCACCGGCTTTCATCCCGAGCTGACGGGCCGCGAGAATATCTATCTCAACGCCACGATTCTCGGCATGACGAAGCGGGAGGTCGACCTTAAGTTCGACGAGATCGTCGATTTCTCGGAAGTCGAGAAGTTCATCGATACGCCCGTGAAGCGCTACTCGACCGGGATGCGCGTCCGGCTGGCCTTCGCCGTGGCCGCGCACCTGGATCCCGACGTGCTTCTCGTCGACGAAGTCCTGGCGGTCGGCGACGTCGCCTTTCAGAAGAAGAGCCTCGGCAAGATGGAGGATACAGCGAGATCCGGACGCACGGTTCTCTTCGTCAGCCACAACATGGCGATGATTCAGGGCCTCTGTACCCGCGGCATTCTGCTCGACGGGGGCCGCGTCGTGGCGGACACGAACGTGGACGAAGCCGTGAATCTCTACGTGGAAGGCGCCCAGGACAAGAGCAATACGTATACGCTGACCGAGCGCACCGATCGCGACGGCGACGGCACGTTTCGCTTCGATGAAGTCGAGTTTCTGGACGCGGAGACCTACCAGCCGCTCGGCACCATCCTGTCGGGGCGTTCGGTGCTCGTCCGGCTCAAGTTCAGCTCGCATACCGACAAGGTGCTCAACAACGTGCACATGCTGATCGGCTTCTTCACGCCGAGCGGGCACTTCATGTTTGCCTGCAGAAATGACGTTGTCGAGAAGCCTATCCAGGTAGCGCCCGGCCAGGGCGAGGCGTACTTCGTGATTCCGAAGTTTCCACTGAATCACGGACGGTTCTACTTCGATCTGTTTGCCCGCAACGGCCGCGGCTACCGGCTCGACTGGGTTCGAGAGGCCGGTCACATCGACGTGCAGCGCGGCGATTTCTTCGGTACGGGGCTTCACCCCGAACACGAGGAGCGACAGGGGGTATACGTCGACTTCGATTTCCATACCGCGGACCATCCCCTTGCCGTGGGATTCGAATGACGGATGCCGCCGGCCCGTCCGCCGCGTGAGCTCGGAATCTTGTCCTGAGCCGCGCGCCCTTTGCACCATTTCGAAAGCAGCAGATAAACGAACATGCGCGAAATCTGGTCGGAAATCCTTCTCATCGATTCGAGCAAGCGTGCGCTTCGCTCCTTCGGACTCGTGGTGGGCGGCGTCTGCCTGGCCATCGCCGCCGTGCTCTTCTGGAGACACGGGTGGATCGTCCGCACGCCGGAGACCTGGTTCGGCGCCATCGGCCTGGGGCTCGTCTTCATGGGCCTTACGTTTCCGCGAGCGCTGAAGCCGCTGCACATCGTGTGGATGACGCTGGCTCTCATCCTGGGATTCTTCATGACGCGCATCGGCCTCATCCGGCGCGCCCTGGGCAAAGATCCGATGCGCAACGACGCCACCGCCACGCGGGCGACCTACTGGATCGCCAAAGGAGAGCCGGCCGTCTCGCCGAAACGCCTCGAAAAGCTGTATTAGTCAGTGCGGAAGGAAGCACTGCCTACGCTATGGAATAAATCACTGCGGAAACGCGTCCTTGCACCCGTGCGGTGCGGCGGAACCTACCCCAATGCGCAAACCCCTCGAGCTATGAAAAAGTCGAAGATCCTATCGGAATTCTGGACATTCCTCGTATCCCGCAAGAAGCTCTGGCTGATGCCGATCTTCATCGTCCTCGTGCTGCTGAGCCTCCTGATCGTGGCGACGCAGGGATCCGCGGTCGCGCCGTTTATCTACGCCTTGTTCTAAGAGCCTGGCGGTTCTTAGAGCTGAAAGCCAGGTCGGCGCGCCGGACATGCTCCGCCGCGCGACTCCACCATCAAGTCAAGAAGAGCTACAGGGATGAACATCGTCGGCATATCATGCTGGTACCATGATTCGGCTGCCTGCCTGATTCAGGACGGCCGCATCGTGGCCGCCGCACAGGAGGAGCGATTCTCGAGGCAGAAGCACGACCCTAACTTTCCGACGCAGGCGCTCGCCTACTGCATGGAAGAGGGCGGCCTCACGCCGGAAGACATCGACATCGTCGCCTTCTACGACAAGCCCTTCCTCAAATTCGAGCGGTTGCTGGAGACCTATCTCAGCTATGCGCCGAAGGGCCTGCCCTCCTTCATGAAGGCGATGCCGCTGTGGCTGAAGAAGAAGCTCTGGATTCCAGATCTCATCTCCCGGGAAATCGACTTCGAGGGCCAGCAGCTGTATCCCGAGCACCACGAGAGCCACGCCGCGAGCGCCTTCTACCCGTCGCCGTTCGACCGCGCGGCGTTTCTGACGACGGACGGAGTCGGAGAATGGGCGACGACGTCCTACGGCGTCGGCAGCGGAAATCGGCTGCAGATTCAGGGGGAGATCCACTTCCCCCATTCACTGGGTCTCCTCTACAGCGCCTTCACGTATTTCACCGGCTTCAAGGTAAACTCCGGCGAGTACAAGCTGATGGGGCTCGCCCCGTACGGCGAGCCGCGGTACGTCGATCAGATCCGGGAGCACCTGATCGACCTGAAGGAGGACGGCTCCTTTCGCCTGAACATGGAGTACTTCACGTTCCCGTACGGCCTGACGATGACGGGCAGCAAATTTGCCGAGCTCTTCGGCGGCCCGCGGCGCGATCCCGAAACCCCGCTCACGAGGCGGGAGATGGATCTGGCCCGCTCCGTTCAGGTCGTCACGGAGGATGCGCTCATGGGCATGGCTCGCCACGTGCACGCGGTGACGGGCGAGACGAATCTCTGCCTGGCGGGCGGCGTGGCGTTGAACTGCGTGGCGAACGGCCGGATGCTTCGCGAGGGCCCCTTCGAGCACGTATGGATCCAGCCGGCCGCCGGCGATGCGGGCGGCGCGCTCGGGGCGGCACTCATGGCGTGGTACGACTACCTGGGTAACCCGCGCGAGGCGAACCCGGCCGACGACATGCGCGGATCGTACCTGGGCCCGTCCTTCTCGGAAGCAGAGATCCTGGAGTTTCTCGAGAGCGACCAGGTGCCCCACGAGCACTATGCCGATGAGGATGCCATGCTCGCGCGCGTGGCCGAGCTACTGGCCGATCAGAAGGTCGTGGGATGGTTCCAGGGCAGGATGGAGTTCGGTCCGCGTGCGCTCGGCAACCGCTCCATACTCGCCGACCCCCGCGGACGCGAGGTGCAGCGGACGGTCAATCTGAAGATAAAATTCCGCGAGAGCTTTCGGCCGTTCGCCCCCAGCATCCTGGCGGAGCACGTCAATGAATACTTCGAGCTGGATCGTGAGAGCCCCTACATGCTGCTGGTCAGCGGCGTGCGGGACGCCCACATCGAAGGCGAGGGCCTCGAGCGGCTGCAGAAGATTGATTCGGCCATTCCATCCGTGACGCACGTGGACGGCTCCGCTCGCATCCAGACCGTGCACGAGCGCACGAATCCTCTCTACTATCGCCTGCTGAAAGCTTTTCATACGAGGACGGGCTGCCCCGTCCTCGTGAATACGAGCTTCAACGTACGCGGCGAACCCATCGTGGGCACCCCCGAACAGGCGTACACCTGCTTCCGGCGCACCCACATGGATGCGCTCGTCATGGGGCCCTATCTCGTGACGAAGTCGATGTTTCCCGATTCCGAGGAAGCGGTGTTCAGTGCCGAAGAGATCGCTGCGGAATACGGATTGGACTGACCGATCCAGGCTTCTCGGCGTCCTTCGGGGCGGCATGCGTTTGAACGGTATGCAGAAACTACGGCATGTGCAGGTAATAGCCCGCGGTTTCCCGTATCCTGACGCGCATATCCTTACAGGCGTATCCTGACGCGAGTATCCTCACAGGCGTCTAGGATCCGACGTCAGGATCCCCATGAAAGAAGTCCCCATGCATTCGTACGGCATTCGCCCACTGATCGTAAAACTATCAGCGCCGGGGGTAGGTACGTGAAACGAAGCCCGAGCCTGCAAACCGTGCGGGCAACGCCCTTTGACAGACTGACAGACGCAAGAACCGTTCTACTGGCCGCGTGCTTCCTCTTAACGCTGGGCTCGGCGATTGCGGCCGCGCCGGCCGCCGGAGCCGTTGCCCACGTTGGCTCGACGACCTACTCGAGCGGCAATGAGGCGGTCACCTCCTTTGCGGTGGACGTGCCCTCGGGCGTGCAGGCGGGGGATCTGCTGGTGATGAGCATGTACCACGGAGCGAGCCCCAACCCGTCCATCACGCCGCCGCCGGGCTGGACGGAGCTCTATCAGGACGTCACCTCCTCCGGCGGCAAGCACACGGTCTACTACCGGTTTGCGGGCGGCTCCGAGCCGGGCAGCTACACGTGGCAGCTCAACCTCCTGAAGCATGTTGCGGCGGGTATGGCGGCCTACCGGGGC
>Ga0299914_10004483_pt1 | contig 10070 bp, 10 predicted proteins | sample RVTome_10_FD_201361 | JGI IMG/M metagenome (GOLD analysis project Ga0299914, IMG submission 201361) | Soil microbial communities from uranium-contaminated site in the Upper Colorado River Basin, Wyoming, United States - RVT153D57 (version 2) ... | reverse complement strand
CCTGAGTCCGGCCTTATAGTCCTTCCGGCGCTCCATCGGGATAGACCGGCTGCGGCTGGGATGGCGATGGCGGCTCGCCTTTGTGAGGTTCGGACGGCGCGTCCTCCGAGAGTGTGGGCGGGACCAGGACGGCCTCCTCCATCACCTCTTCCTCGATCACCGTCGCGGGCTCCTCCGCCTCCATCGCGTCCTCGGACTCCGCGGCCTCGCCCGGCGCTCCGTCGGGATAGACCGGTTGCGGCTGGGATGGCGATGGCGGCTCGCCCGTATGCGGTTCGGACGGCGCGTCCTCGGAGACCGTGGGCGGGACCACGACGGTCTCCTCGATCACCTCCTCTTCCACCACCGCCTCGGGCTCCTCGGTCTCCATCGCGCCTTCGGCGGCGTCACCGGGCGCTCCATCTGGATAGACCGGTTGCGGCTGGGATGGCGATGGCGGCTCGCCTTTGTGAGGTTCGGACGGCGCGTCTTCGGAGACAGTGGGCGGGACCACGATGGTCTCCTCGATCACCTCTTCTTCCACCACCGCCTCGGGTTCCTCGGCCGTGGGCTCGTCCGTGGCGGCCGGCTCCTCGGCAGGTGCGGGCTGTTCAGCCTGTTCGCAAGCCGCGAAGAGGCACGCCGCAAACAAGGCTGCAACAACTGCGAAATGTCTCATGGTCGCCCCCGATCTCCGTAGCGTGTCGCCCCCAGCAATGCGAGCTTAACGCCAACGCCGCCGCATTGCTATGGCGCGCGCTAAAGGAATGGTCTCCCCGAAGCAAGCTCGCCCGGTATGCAATTGGACTGGAGCGCCACAGCCACTCGCGGGTAAGATCGTGGGCCTGAGGGACGGCAATCGCGTGACGGGGACGATGCGGCGAGCCTTCACGATAGCCATGCTGAGTCTGGTGGCGACGCCGGCCGCGGCCGAGTTGCGCCTGCCCTGTTTGTGGAAGCCGTTCGGCGGCTGCTCGATGACGTTCGTGTCGCCGGAATACGCGGCAAAGCCGGTGCAGCCGCTCGATCCGCAAGCGGCGCTGGTGGCAATCAATGCCTATCGTGCCGAGAACGGCCGCGAGCCGCTGGTGCTCGACGAGCGGCTTGCCCGCGCCGCCGCCATGCAAGCGCAAGCCCAAGCCGGGCGCAGTTGGATGGGTCACTATGGATCGGGCGGGTCGACGGCAAAGGCTCGTGCCAGGCGCGCCGGGTACAACGCGAAGATCGCGTCTGAGAATGTGGCCGCCGGGCAGAAATCGTTCGGCGACGTGCTCGGCTTCTGGAAGCAGAGTTCCGGCCATCGGACCAACCTGCTGCGTCCGAATGTGACCGCCATCGGCGTGGCGATGGCCAAGAACAAGAGCGGCCGTCCTTACTGGACCTTGGTCCTCGGCGCCGAATAGATGCCTTCCCTCAGGACGTCATGCCCGGGCTTGTTCCGGCCATCCAATGGGGCGGTGCTGCAATCTCAGAGCGTCGAGTTTGTTGAGAGTCACAATTGGATGGCCGGGACAAGCCCGGGCATGACGAGGAAGGAATGATTGCGTCAGGACTACTTCGCCCGGACGCGGAGCAAGAGGAGCAGGCCGGCGGCGAGAAAGACGAGGCTCGTTCCGATGCCGATGCGCTGGCTCCCGGTCGCGTGCGTCACCACGCCGATGGCGAGCGGCGCGGCGAACGCCGTGATCTTGCCGGAGAAGGAGAAGAAGCCGAAGAACTCGGTCATCTTGCCGAGCGGGCACATGCGCGCGAGAAGCGTGCGGCTCGAGGCCTGGATCGGACCGGAGGCGAGCCCGATCAGAATAGCGAAGGCGAGATAGACCTGCTCGCCCGCGCTCGAGAACGGCGCGCTGCCCGGGAGCTTCGTCTCGACCGGCACCAGGAACAGCACATGGTTCTGATCGACCGACAGCACGCCGATCGCGGCGGCGATGAACAGGCAAAGCGTAAAGACAATCACCGCCTTGGAGCCGGCGCGGTCGTCGAGCGGGCCGCCGAGCGCGGCGCCGATCGTGCCGGCGATGGTGAGGATGATGCCGAACAGGCCGAGCTCAGAAGCGCCCCAGCCGAACACATAGGCGGCATAGATGCCGCCGAAGGCGAACACGGCGCCGAGGCCGTCGGCGTAGAGCAGGCGCGCCAGCAGAAACAGCGCGACCTGCGCGTGGTTGCGCACGAGGTCCTCCAGCGAGCGGAGGAGCTGGGTGAGCCCGGCCTTCACCGCGTGCGCTTGGAGCGGCATCGCGCGCCGGTCCGGCGTGAACAGGAACAGCGGCAGGACGAAGACGAGATACCAAGCGGCCGAGAACGGTCCGACCAGGCGGTCGCCTTCGCGGGTCGCGGCATCGAGCTGGAGCAGCGGCTCGAGCCCGAGCAGGGTCTTGCCGGTGTTGGGATCGGCGACCAGCAGGCCCGCGAACAGCACGAGGCTGACCAGGCCGCCGACATAGCCCGCGGCCCAGCCGGTGCCGGACAGAGTGCCGAGCCTGCGCCCCGAGACGAGCGAGGTCATCATCGCGTTGGTGAAGACGGTGGCAAGCTCGGCGCCGATGACGGCGAGGCCGAAGGCGATCAGCACGACGGGCACGAGGTGGGTTTGGCCGGGCGCTGCGAGCCACAGGCCGCCCATGCCGGCGACCAGCAGCACGGAGAAGCCGGCGATCCAGGGCTTGCGCGGCTGTCCCGTATCGGCGACGGCGCCGAGCACCGGCGCGAGCAGGGCCGCGATCAATTCGGCGATGCCGGTGGCGTAGGCCCAGAGTGCTGCGCCTTGCGCCGGGTCGGCCATGAAGCCGTTGACGAAATAGGGCGCGAACAGGAAGGTGACGACCAGCGTGTAGAACGGCTGCGACGCCCAGTCGAACAGCACCCAGCCGGCAAGCGCGCGCCGTCCCGCCGGCTCGTCGATGTCGGCTTGCGCGGCGTCGCGCCGGCTACGGGCGCCCGTAGGCATCGAGCACGATCAGATGGTTAGGCAGCTCGTTCTTGCTCGCCATGCCGGGCGGGAAATGCTTGGCGAGAATTTTGCCGCAACGCTCGATGGCGCGGATGAAGCCTTCCGTGGTGCTGCCGCTGGCGAGATGATTGGTGAGCTCGCCGACCACGTCCTCCCAGGTCGACGGCGGCACCTTCTTGTAAATGCCGTTGTCGGCGATCACCTCAGCGAAGCGCTCGGCGAAGGAGGCGTAGATGAGCACGCCGGTGCGGCCCTCGGTGGTGTGCATGTTCTGCACGAGGAACTGCTCGACGGCGCGCTGATGCGCGCGGGCGCGCTTCACTGCTCGCGGCACGAGCGCATAGCGCAGCCCCTCCCACTGGAACAGCACGATGCAAACGAAGAACACGGCGAGCTGGAGCAGATAGATGATCTCGACCGGCCATTTGGTGGCGAAGATCAGCGGCATCGGCACGGCAAGCGCCAGCAGCGCCGCCCAGAGGATGCCGAAGGAGCGATAGCCGTCGGAAGCGACCGCCACCACCACGACAATCTCGCCGCAGGTCTTCTCCTCGGCGCGGGTGATGGCAGCGGAGATGGCGGCATAATCTTCCGGGGTGAAGGGCTCTCTCAGCACGGCCTTACCATCCGCCCGATGCGCCGCCGCCGCCGAAGCTTCCGCCGCCGCCTGAAAAACCACCGCCGCTCCCTCCGCTGCTCTTCCAGCCGCCGCTGCCGCCGCTCCAGGTCGGTCCCGGGACAAGAATCGGCCCCCCTGGCCCGCGGCCGGCGCGCTGAGCGTAGCGCACGCTGCGCCAGATGCTGTACGCGATCCATAACCAGATCGCCAGCCAGAGGATCACCAGGATCCAGTCGAGCGTGGAGTTGTCGGCGTCGCGGCGCGCCTTGCCGCGCAGCTCGACCTCGGCGGCGTCGCCGGTGAGCACGAGAATGATGTCGCGCACGCCGTCCTTGATGCCGGCGGCGAAATCGCCTTCGCGAAAGCGCGGCAGGATCGCGTTCTCGATGATGATCTTGGACAGGGCATCGGTGAGGGTGCCCTCGAGCCCGCGGCCGACCTCGATGCGCACCTTGCGCTCGTTGGGCGCGACCAGAAGGATGACGCCATTGTCGAAGCGCGCGGTGCCGATACCCCAATGACGCCCGAGCTGATACCCGAAATCCTCGATGCTGTAGCCTTGCAGCGAAGGCAAGGTGACGACGACGACCTGGTCGGAGCTTTTGTCCTCGAGCGCCTTGAGATCGGCGGTGATGGCCACCTCTTCGGGGTAGCTCAGCAATGCCGCGTCGTCGACCACGCGTCCGGTCAATTCGGGAAAGACGGGCGCGGCGGCAAGCGGCAAGAGCCACAGCGCAAGCGCCATGGTCAGAACCATACCGCCGAAGCGCCGCATCGCGGCCATTGCGTCCCCCGACTTAGACTGACACCAGTCCTAGAACTTCACCTCCGGCACGGCCTCAGTGCCCTCGGCCACGGTGAAGTTCTGCATGGGCTCGGCGTCAGGATAAAGCAAAGCGCGCCACCAGCGGCCGGGAATGGTCCGCAGCTCGGTGTTGTAGTCCTTGACGGCGGTGATGTAGTCCTGCCGGGCGATGGCAATGCGGTTCTCGGTGCCTTCAAGCTGAGATTGCAGCGCCAGGAAGTTCTGGTTCGACTTCAGGTCGGGATAACGCTCCACGACCACGAGCAGGCGGCCAAGCGCACCTGAAAGACCGCTCTGCGCCTCCTGAAACTTCTGGAATGCCTCGGGATTGGTGAGAATGTCGGGCGGAATTTGCACTTGCGTCGCCTTGGCGCGGGCCTCGACCACCTCGGTCAGAACCTTGCTTTCCTGCTCGGCGAAGCCCTTCACGGTCTCCACCAAATTCGGAATGAGGTCGGCGCGGCGCTGATATTGGTTCAGGATCTGGCTCCAGGCGGCCTTGGCCTGCTCCTGCAAGGTGGGAATGGCGTTGATGCCGCAGCCGGCGAGCATGCCCGCCGCGAACACCAAGCAAATGGCGCGGACGGCCGCCCGCCGCCGCGAGTGCGTCGAAACCAGCATGATCGTCTCCCCTACAGGACCGAAACAATGTCGGGCCTCGGATTTATTGGGGCCTCCAGTGCGAAGCAAGAGCTTTCCGCGAGGCGCCCAAGGGCCGTCGCCACTATGACCCGAGGCGGCACCCGGTTGAAAGCGGGCCCAGGGAAGGGAATACGCCCCGGCGGCCGTAGAACTGACCAGCCGAGTGTTGCGAGAATGGAACAATGCGAAGTTTATTCGCAGCTTGCCGCCTTCGCGCTTGACCGACCCTCGCGCTTTGACGAGCCTTAAGTCGCAGGGGTTGTGGGATTTTTTCCATACGAAATCGCCGACCGGCGGGCACCAATCGCAATTTTGCACGTTAGGGGATCAGAAGGCTTCTGCTGGTCAAATAGGGACGCCTCTTTTACTGTGATTCTTGAGTCGTGGGGGACTCACACGGGGGAGGCTCACCATGGGTCCGACCATTCACGGGGAGCGTGTGTGTTGCGTACAGAGCGTCTGAGGGATGCGGCGACCAAGGTCGCCCAAAGGTACTCATCGACAGTTTTCACTGCCTTCGGCCTTGCCGCCCTGGTGCTGGCAGTCGGCGTGTCTCTGCCTGCCGAGGCCAAGAAACGCCAGGGCTCGGCGAAGCCCGTCCAGGAGGCGCTGCCCGATCCCGCCAATGGCGAGCCGATGACCTTGATCGTCTCCCTGCGCAATCAGAGGGTCGATCTCTATCGCGGCACGACCCTGGTCACGAGCTCGAAGGTTTCGACCGGAATGCGCGGCTATGCCACCAAGGCCGGCGTATTCAGCATCCTCGAGAAGAAGCGGCATCATCATTCCAACCTCTATAGCGGCGCGCCGATGCCCTATATGCAGCGCATGACCTGGTCGGGCACGGCGCTCCATGCGGGCGTGGTCCCGGGCTACCCGGCCAGCCATGGCTGCATCCGCCTGCCCTTCTCCTTCGCCCCCAAGCTGTTCAAGATCACCACGGTCGGCGAGCATGTGGTGGTCGCGCGGAACAGCGTCGCGCCGCAGATCATCGAGCATGACAAGCTGTTCCAGCCGCTGCCGCCGCCAGAAGCCCCGGCGATGGTGCGGCAGGAGCATCCCCCGCAGCGGCAATCGAGCCTTAAGACGCCCGCTGCCGATGCCAACAGCGCCCTCCCCGTCATTCTCGCCAAGGCCGATATTGGCGGTGTCACCATCGACCGGACGCCAGGCGTGAAGGCCACTGCCTTCGAGGCCGGTTCACCAGCAAGCGGTAGCCGTGTGGCGGCGGCGTCCACGCAAGCGAAAGCCGCCCAGGTCGTGCCGGCCACATCGGCCGCCGCAGACGCGCAGAGCGTGGAGACGCAGATCGAGGACACGCGCGTCCACGCCATCGATCCGTTCGAAGGCATGATGGCCCAGGCCGACAAGCAAGGCGGGCGGGCGACCGAGGCCTCGAGCGCGAGGGGCCACGCTCTGGATGAGGACGGCGGACCTTCGGCGGGCACCAGCACGGTTGCCGCGGCAGCGACCGCACCTGCCGAGATACCCGCACCCATACCGGCCAAAGCCGAACCTGCCGCAATCGCAACGCCACAAGCAGAGGCTCCGAGCCCGGCGCCCGCCGCTCCGGTCGTCGCCGAAGCGTCCGCGGCCGAAGTAGTGCCCACTCCTGTTGCAGCCGAGACGCCCGCTCCTGCCCCCATCGTGACTGAAACGCCCGCGCCCGTCGCGGCCGAGCCTGCGCCCATAGCGGCCGCCAGCGTTGTTGCCGAGGCGACCCCGACCGTCCCCACACCGGTGCAGGAGCCCGCGGCAGCGCCTGAAGCAAGCCTGCCCGAGCCCATTGCCGCTCCGATCGACGAAGAGCCTTCCGAGATCGCCTTGAAGCTCGGCGCCGGCACGAAGGCTGCCGCCGTTCAGGCGGCCGAGCCCCGCTCCACGGCGCCCTTGCGCATTCTGGTGACGCGGCGCACGCAGCGCGACCGGATCGTCGGCGTGCAGCGAGTCCTGTCCGATATGGGCTATCTCATGCCGCAGGACTTCGACGGCACGCTCGGCAAGGCCTCGGCCTCGGCCATCAAGGAGTTCCAGAAGGCCAACGGCATGCCGGAAACCGGCGCCTTCGCCGACGAGCTGGTGAACAAGGTCTATGCGGTCGCCGGCCGGACCGAACCGCCGGCCGGTCATCTGTTTGTCAGGCAGGAATTCGGCCGCTTGTTCGACGCCCCGGTCAATTTCCGCGATCCGGAAACGCCGCTCGGCACCTATCTCTTTACCGCCATGAAGTTCGAGCCGGGTGACACCAAGACGCGGTGGATGGCGGTCAGCGTTCAGGGCGACGATCCAAAGAGCGCGCTCGATCGCCTGGAGATCCCCAACGACGTTCGCCAGAAGATTTCCGAGCGGCTCACGCCGGGCTCTTCGCTCATCGTCGGCGATATAGCAATCAACTCGGCGACCTTGCCGAAGGGCGCGGACTTCCTGGTCTGGGCCAAGGACACACCGGCAAAGTTCACTACGACCAGCATCGATGGGTACATTTCGCAGCCAAGGCCCAAAAAGAAGAAGAAGCGGACGGTGCGGCGCAACTACAACACTTTCACCTACACACCGCCGCGCAACTTTGGGCGCTCGCCTTGGCCCTGGTAGCGGGCGCCTACGCCCAATTCTCACGGCGAAATGAAAGCGGCCCCTCTGAAGGGGCCGTTTGCTTTTCTAGCGGAGAAATTGGAGCGGGCGATGGGATTCGAACCCACGATCCCGGTTTGACCGCCAGCGAAGGCGTGGTTCCATTCATTCCGGCGCGGGAAGCGATCATTGAGCTTGCCGCCTGCGGGGCACGTTCAAGTTCGGCCAGTGCCTTCTCGACTTTCGCTTTGGCCTCGACGATCTCAGGTGAGAGGCATTGCTTCTCGACCTTGGCCTTGATTAGGGCAAGCTCGGCATTGCCGATGCCGCTCAAGAATGCAGGCGCCTCAAGCAGAGCCGAGGCGACGCGCGCATCAGCGCCGTTCTTTTCGAGAAACGCCATGCGCTCGCGCTCGTCTTTTAGACTGGCGACGTGCCGTCTGATTTCACCATGCAGCAGGGCTTCGGCCTCGGTTTGGAAGGGCTTGACCACGCTGGTGACCTTTTCGTTCCAGCGCTGCATCTGACGTGCCACGCTCTCTCGCGCCTTTTCCAGGCTCACCGTTTGTTCGTCGAGTCGCGCAATCGTTGCAGCGGCACGCTCGTGTTGCTTGCGCCGCTTGGCTTCGGATGTGAGGTCTTTGTCGGCTTCGATTGCATCTATCGCGGCGAAGGCTTGGCTTACCGTGCTGCGGAGCGCGTTGGCGGACTTATGCAGTGCGATCCAGTGCTGAACTTCGGGTGCGTCCCACTCCGTCTCAAGTCCGGCACACAGCGAGCGGGATGCGTAAGGCGTCGAGTTCCGTGTCGGGTTTGTTGTCCATTCGGATTCCTCCTTCACAAGTTTCTCCGCGACCAAGGCGATCGCGATTCGCGACCATCAAGCGCCCCCTTGGATGAAACGTGGGTCGCGCGGGAGCAAGCGCACCTCCTCGGTTTCATGCCCGTCGGGCTGCACCGTGATGTAGCGGACGCGCAACGGCTCGGGCTCCTGGTCGTGCCAATGGATGCGTCCGTCGCCGTTACCAATGACGGTGGGGCAATAGGTGCCCACGCGCATAAAGCCCTTCTTGACCAACGCGAGGACCAGAGCACCGGCGGCGGCGTTAGCCACGTCGTCGTGGCCGCCTCGGGCGTGGTCGATTGAGTCTTTGCCGCCGCGCGCCGTGTTGCGTTCGAGGCCTAACAGTTGCGAAACCAACCGCTTGTTGTTGAGCAGGCGGACCTTGCCGCTATTCAAGAGCGGGAGCAGGCCGAGATAGAGGCCGCCTTTCGGATCGGGGCTCGGCTCATAGCTGATGCCGTTCTTCTTGAACTGCTCGACCGGGAACATTCCGTGGGCACCAAAGAGCGTTCACAAATTATATGATTTTCAAACGCTGGTAGCGGCCGCAAGAGATGAAGCGCGGCGTTACCGGTTAGCCGTTAAATTCTCTGGCGGCAACGATGCCATAGCATCCCCGTCCTCCAGGCATTTCAGCTTAACCTTCGTGACAGGGCGCGGCTGCCCCTGAGCCCGCGTCTGGAACGGGGCCGCGCGCGCCGCAATGGAGGCCAACGGCGCGCATTGCTCAATCGAGCTTGACGTTGGCGGCCTGCTTGCCGGAACAAAATTCGGTCAAGCGCGTTGTCGGTCTTGGGCGGGGTCCACCAAGAGGGGCCTCACATGAATCACGCCGAACCGCTACTGTGGCATACTGCGCTGTCCCACCGGCATCCTGCTCGCCGGATGTCTCTTAGCCCAGAACAACAATCCCGTATTGCCGCGACTTACGATAATGCAGCCTTCGATATGAGCCTTCCCGCCCATACCAGAGCGGCCTTTGCTAAAAAAGCAGATTGGTTTCGTCTGCTTGCCCGCGTTGGAGAAATGAGAGAGCGAGCGGCACTCGCGAGGCCGCGACCACGAGTTGACGCTGCTGATCTGCTGTAGCGCGGCTATGAAGGTGTCGATGTTGTTGGGCAGTTCGAGCACTGGTGCCCAAAACCAGAAGATCGCGGCGAGTGCTGTAGCTGCACCGACTGTCGTCAGCACGATTTAATTCATAAAACCTCGCCTTACGGTGACGCCCCTTTAGTAGCCCTTTAGCGTCAGTGCGATGCCGATGATGGTGAGCACGAGGATGGCGATAGCAATCCAGAACGTCCATTGCTCTCGCCATTCGGTCGCTCGCTCCTTTTCCCGAAGCCATTCCATAGCGACTTCACGTTTGCGCCTAAGTTCAAGAGGGATGCCGCCGGAGTTTAGTTGATGTCGCACGGCCTCACGGCCGAGCCGCTTGAACTCGGCGCGCCACTCGCGCTTCTGTTTGGCGGTTGGCGGTGGTGGTTCTACTGGCTCGGGCATTGCGCCAGATTAGCACGAGACGTGCGCGCGCAGCCGCCGCAACCCCGAAAGCGTGCAAAAGCCGGGCAGCTTCTCGGTCGACCAGGTTATGGAGAAGCTTACGGAGCAGAAAGCTAATTAGCAGCGGCCTCGCGTAACTGCATGGAGCCGA
>Ga0299914_10004480_pt1 | contig 10075 bp, 9 predicted proteins | sample RVTome_10_FD_201361 | JGI IMG/M metagenome (GOLD analysis project Ga0299914, IMG submission 201361) | Soil microbial communities from uranium-contaminated site in the Upper Colorado River Basin, Wyoming, United States - RVT153D57 (version 2) ... | reverse complement strand
ACCGGTCCGCCAGTTCGTCACCGAGGTCGGCGGCGTGCTCGATCGCCTACACCGGGGCCGCAGCCGCGACCTCGACCGCGACGCAGCGCTCGAAGCGCAGGCGATCGCGGCCTCTGTGATCGCCGCCGACGGCCGCTACGGCGAGCGGGAGCTGGTCGCGTTCGCGAGCTCGTTCGCGCCGTGGTTCACGTCGCTCGCCACCACGACGCCCCAGCAGCTCAAGGACGGCGACGCCATCCGCCAGCACCGGGCGTGGGCGATCACGCCGTCGCCGCTGTTCGAGACGATCGTGGCGTCGGACAGCCGCAGCGGAGCGACCGACGCCTGGATCTACTTCGACGCCGCCCTGCGGGTCGCGCACGCGGTGTGCGCCGTCGAGGCCACGCCGACGCGCGAGGCCCTCGTCGCCGTCGACACGTTTCGCAGCATGATGCTGCGACGCCTCCACGCCGCCGAGATCCCCCGCCCGTCCGCCGGCGGCGCGGGGGGCGCCCAGGCAGGCACGGCGGCTACGGCGGAGGCGACGGAGGCGGCGCCGGGGGCCGAGGTCGAGGAGCAGCCGGCGCGCCCGCTGGAAGACCTGCTCGAGGAGCTCGATGCGTTGATCGGCCTCTCGGCGGTCAAGACCGAGGTGCGCCTCCTTGCGAATCTCATCCGGGTGCAGAAGATGCGGGCCGACCGCAAGCTGCCGGTGGTGGACCAGTCCGCCCACCTCGTGTTCGTCGGGAACCCGGGCACGGGCAAGACGACGGTGGCGCGTCTGCTCGCGCAGATCTTCCACACCTTGGACGTGGTGTCGAAGGGTCATCTCGTCGAGACCGACCGTTCCGGGCTCGTCGCCGGCTACGTCGGCCAGACCGCGACCAAGGTGGCCGAGGTGTGCGTGTCGGCGCTCGGTGGGATCCTCTTCATCGACGAGGCGTACGCGCTGGCCCAGGGGGGCGAGTCGGACTTCGGAGCCGAGGCGATCGCCACGCTGCTCAAGCAGATGGAGGACCACCGCGACGACCTCGCCGTGATCGTGGCCGGTTACCCCGCGCCGATGGCCAAGCTGCTCGACTCGAACCCGGGCCTGCGGTCGCGGTTCCCCAAGACCATCGACTTCCCCGACTACACGAGCGACGAGCTCGTGCAGATCTTCGCCCTGATCAGCGAGGATCACCATTACCGACCCGACGCCGACGCCCGGGAGAAGGTGCGGGCCTGGTTGGACGCACAGCCGCGCGGGCCGACGTTCGGGAACGGCCGGTTGGCCCGCAACCTGTTCGAGGCGGCGGTGGCCCGTCATGCCACCCGCATCGTCGACGTCAAGGACCCGACCGACGAGCAGCTGATGACGCTGGTCGCGGCCGACATCCCCGACTAGGGCCCGAGGCGACCCGTGCAACGAGTCGGTGCAGTCCTGGCGGCCCTGGCGATGATCGGCATCTCCATTTGGGTTCGCAACGTGTTCTTCGACGACGATGACGGCGGGAGCGGCGCGAGTGGTTCGCTGCAACTCGTCTGCGCCACCGAGCTGGGCGCCGCCTGCGAGGAGCTCGACGTCGACGTCACGATCGAGGACGCGGGCGTCACCTACGAGCGCCTCCTCTCGGTGCCCAACGCCGACCGCGACGAGCTGGGCATCGACGGCTGGCTCACGCTGGCGCCGTGGCCGCAGATGGTGAGCGAAGAACGCGCCCGGCGCGGCCTGGCGCCCGTCCTCGACACACCGACCGGCGCCATCGCTCGTTCACCGCTGGTGATCGCGGTGCGAACCGAGAGGGAGGTCGTGCTGGAGGGAGCGTGCGACGCGCCGGTCCGGTGGCCGTGCCTGGGCGAGCAGTCCCGCCGCCCCTGGGCCGACCTTGCCGGCGGGAACTCCGGGTGGGGCCAGGTGGAGGTCGGGCACGCCGACCCCACGACGAGCGCCGTCGGGCTCCTGGTGCTCGGGCAGGCGACGACCGAGTTCTTCGGCGACGAGCCCGACGGGTTGTCCACCCAGGACCTCGACAACCCCGAGCTCGGCTTCCGGACCTGGCTCGACGCGCTCGAAGCGAGCGGCGTGGCGCCGTCGTTCAACCGGTTCCTCACCACCCCGACCTTCGACGCCGTCGGCACCACGGAGGCGGAGGCGGGCCCGGCGCTGGCGGCGGCCCGGTCCGACATCCAGGAGGACGTCACTCTCCTCTATCTTGAACCGGTGGTCACCGCGGACGTCGTGTTCGCGGCAACGGTGGGCGGGAGTGATGCAGGTGAGTCGCTGGAGCGGGCAGTGACCGGCGACGACGCCCGCGAGGCGTTGGCGGCGGCCGGATGGCGGGTCGACGGCCAGGACCGGTCGGCTGGCGTGCGCGACGAACCGGCGTTGCCCGGCACGTCGGGCCTCCCCAGCCCGGGGCTGCTCCAGGCGTTGCAGGAGCGATGGCGGGAGGTGGCATGAGGCGCGGCGGCGGGTTCGCCGTCGCCCTGCTCCTCGTCGCCGGCGCCGTCCTCGCCGCCTGCGACCTCGAGGACGGCGGCGGCGACGGCGGGACCCTCGACGATCCCGGCGACTGCATCGCGGTCGACGTGGCGTCGTCGCCCGAGAAGCTCGACCTCCTCACCGACCTGGCCCAGTCGTTCAACGGATCCGACGACGCCGACCTCGGCGACGGGAAGTGCGCGTTCGTGCGCGTGCAACGGGCGTCGTCGGGTGCGGCCGCCACGCTGATCGCCGAGGACTGGCCCGACCCCGAGGTCAACGGGCCCCAACCCGTGATCTGGTCGCCGTCGGCGAGCTCGTGGGGCGCGGTCGTCAACCAGCGCAAGGCCGACCTCGGCGAGGAGCCGGTGGCGCCGGCGGGCGAGCCGTTCATGCTCACGCCGCTGGTGATCGCGATGCCGGAACCGATGGCCAACGCCCTCGGCTATCCCGACACCCCGATCGGGTACGCCGACATCCTCGCCCTCGCCCAGGACCCGGCCGGGTGGGGCGCGTTCGGGCATCCCGAGTGGGGACCGTTCCGGCTCGGCAAGACCAACCCCAACTTCTCGACCAGCGCGCTCCACGCCACCGTCGCCCAGTACTACGCCGCCGCCGGCAAGACCAGCGATCTCACGCTCGAGGATCTCAACAACCCCGGCGTGCTCGACTTCGCCCGGGGCGTCGAGTCGTCGGTCGTGCACTACGGCGACATCACGAACACCTTCCTCAACAACTGGTACCGCGCCGATGCGCGCGGGACGTCGCTCACCTACGTGTCGGCGGTGGCGTGCGAGGAGAAATCGGTCATCGACTACAACGCCGGCAACCCCGACGGCATCCTCGACCCTGGTGAGGAACCGCGACCGCCCCGCATCCCGCTCGTCGCCATCTATCCCGAGGAAGGCACGCTCTTCTCCGACAACCCACTGATCATCCTCGACTCCGACTGGGTCAGCGCCGACGAGAAGGAAGCGGCCGCCGCGTTCGACGAGTACGTGCGCGAACCCGACAACCAGGAGCGGGTGCTCGAGTTCGGGTTCCGGCCCGGCAACCCGTCGGTCGCCATCGACGACCCGATCTCGGCCGAGAACGGCCTCGACCCCGAGCAGCCCGAGACGACCGTCGAGGTCCCCGACCCCGCCGTCCTCGTCGGGCTCATCGACTCGTGGGGCGAGACCCGCAAGAGCGCGCGCGTACTGCTCGTCATCGACGTGTCGGGCTCCATGGGCGACCCCGGCGACGAGGCGACCGGCGAGACGAAACTCGACCTCGCCAAACAGGCGGCGATCAACGCCCTCGACGAGTTCAAACCCGAGGACGAGGTCGGGCTGTGGATCTTCTCGACCGAGATCAGCCCCACCGAGCCCACCGACTATCTCGAGCTGGTCCCGCTCGGCCCGGTCGGTTCGCAGCGCGAGGAGCTGGCGTCGCGCATCCGCAACCTCACGCCGACCCAGGGAACGCCGCTGTACACAGTGTCCGAGGACTCGTACCAGTTCATGGAGGACAGCTTCGACCCGACCCGGATCAACGCCGTGGTGCTCCTGACCGACGGTCGCAACGAGGACGACCGCAACCCCGACCTCGACGGCCTGCTGAGCTATCTCGAGGGTCAGAACGAGGGGCAGTCGAGCACGCCGGTGCGCATCTTCACGATCGCGTTCGGCGCCGACGCCGACGCCGGCGTGCTCCGGCGCATCGCCGAGTCGACCAACGCCGCCACCTACGACGCCGCCGACCCGACCACGATCGACCAGGTCTTCATCGCCGTCGTCTCGAACTTCTAGAGCTTCTAGAGTCGCGGTCGCATGGCCTTCGGCGTCCTCGGGCTCGCGCTCCTCGTGCTCTGGATCGGGGCGCTCGTCGACGTGATCATCGCCGACGCTGACCGGTGCCGGAACCTGCCCAAGATCGTGTGGGTGTTGCTGGTGATCTTCCTCGGGTTCATCGGCGCGCTGGCCTGGATCTTCTTCGGCCGACCCGAGGGTGGCGCGGGTCGCTCACCTGAGTCGCGCCGGCAATCGCCGACTCGCCCCGTCGGGATCGAGGACCGACCGGGTTGGACGGCGGCACCGAGCACGTCGGCGACGTCGCGAGAGCGTTCGGAGGAGCTCGACCGCCGCCTCGAGGAGTGGGAGGCCGAGCAGCGTCGCCGCCAGGCGGGCGACGCCGACACGTGAGCGCGCTCGACAAGCTCCCCGAGCACCTCAAGTCGCGCAAGACCGCCGAGGCCATCACGGCCCCGTCGGCGATCATCCTCGCCGGCGTCGGCGCGTCGGCCGCGATCCTCGGCGGACTGCCACTTCTCGTCGCCGCCGGCGTCGGCGCACTGGCGTACGGCGCGCGCGTCGCCTTCGGTCTCCCCCGTCGCAAGAAGCGGGAGAAGATCGAGATGGCCGGCCTGCACGAGCCCTGGCGCCACTTCGTGCGTGAAGCGGTCGACGCCGAGAAGCGATTCCAGCGGGCGGTGTCGGCGTCGAGCGCGGGCCCGTTGCGCGATCGCCTCAACGAGATCGGCACCCGGATCGACCAGGGTGTGCACGAGGTCTACCGGGTCGCCCGGCGGGGTGCCGCGCTCGAGGGTGGCCTGACCACGCTCGAAGCCGACCAGGCCCGCCGTCACCTGTCGGCGGTGCTCAACGCGCTGCCGAGTGCGATCCAACCGGCGGCGTGGGCGGCGCACGGCGCCGGCGGCGACATCGCCAAGGTGTGCGAGGAGGCGGGCGTCGACCGCAACTGGGTGCAGACGATCGAAGCGCTCCAGGCCCAGGTGGGGTCGGCCAACCGCCTCGAGTCGGTGGCGCGCGACGCCCGCGACCGGCTGGCGCTGCTCGACGCCCGTCTCGACGAGGCGGTGGCGCGCGCCGTCGAGCTGTCGCTGCGCGCCGAGGACGTCGCCGAGCTCGGCGGGCTGGGCGGCGACGTCGAGGAGCTCGTGGGGGAAATGGAGTCGCTGCGGGTCGCGTTGGAGGAGGCCGGCGCCGCCGGCCGAAGCGAGCCGGTCATGCCCGCGCCCGACCCGGCGCCGGCCGCCAAGAAAAAGGGTGGCGGGACGGCCGCGGCCGGCACGGCATAGGCTGGCGAACATGTTCAAAGCGATGCGTCGGTGGTGGAAGTACATGGTCGCCAAGATCTCGGGGAGCCTCGAGGAGCGCGCCGACCCGAAGGTCCAGCTGGAGCAGGCAATCCAGGAGGCGCAGGAGCAGCACCGGCGGCTCACCGAGCAGGCCGCCAACGTCATCGCCAACCAGAAGCAGACGCAGATGCGGCTCGACCGCGCCATGGAGGAGTTCGAGAAGGCGAACGGGTCGGCCCGCCAGGCACTGCTGCTGTCCGACGAGGCCGTGAAGGCCGGCAACGCCGAGAAGGCGACCGACTACAACACCGCCGCCGAGCAGTTCGCCAACAAGCTGATCCAGCTCGAGCACGAGGTCGCCGACCTCAAGAAGCAGCTGCTCGAGACCACGCAGGCCGCGGACAAGGCCAAGAAGTCCGTCGCCCAGAACTCGCAGACGCTCCAAAAGCGCCTCACCGAGCGCGAGAAGCTCCTCAGCCAGCTCGACCAGGCGAAGATGCAGGAGCAGATGACCAAGGCCATGAACCAGCTGAACGCCACGCTGGGCGAGGACGTCCCCACGTTCGAGGAGGTCCGCGACAAGATCGAGCGGCGGCTGGCGAAGGCCCAGGGCATGTCCGACCTCACCGGGGCCACCGTCGAGAGCAAGATGCTCGAGGTCGAGCAGGCCCAGATGAGCGCCGAGAGCCAGGCCCGGCTCAGCGAGCTGCGCTCCGAGCTCGGGCTGGCGGCGCCGCCGGCCCCCGAGACGAAGAAGGCGGAAGCCCCGGCCGAGGAAGCCAAGCCGGCCGAGAAACCCGCCGGCGGGTAGTTCCCCCAGCGTTTGGTCTCGCACCGGCCCCCGGGTCGGTACAACTGACCAAACAAGAGATTTTCAAGCTCACTTGAGGTCTAGCCTGTCGGCATGGAGACCGACCTCCTGCCCATCGGGGCGGTGAGCGATCGCACCGGGGTGGCGCCGTCGGCGCTGCGGTTCTACGAGGCCCAGGGGCTGGTCCACTCGACCCGCTCCGACGGCGGGCAGCGCCGGTACGCACGCGAGGTCCTGCGGCGGGTGTCGTTCATCCGCATCGCTCAGCAGGTCGGGCTCACGCTCGACGAGATCCGGGAGGCGCTGGCGTCGCTCCCCGACAGTCGGACGCCGAACCAGAAGGACTGGGAGCGCCTGGCGGCGTCGTGGCGGCCCCGCCTCGACGAGCAGATCGCGATGCTCGAGCGGTTGCGCGACCGGCTCACCGGTTGCATCGGGTGCGGATGCCTGTCTCTGAAGACGTGCCGGCTGGCGAACCCCGGCGACGTGGCGGCCGAGCGCGGCGCCGGGCCCCGGTACGTGCTCGAGGACGCCGGCGCATGATGCGCTAGGTGGCGAGCAGGTCCTGCACGTCCTCGCGCTCGGCGAGGAGCTCGTCGGTGGTGAGCTCGATCTTGTTCTTGGCGAAGTCGTTGTGCTCGATGCCGTCGACGACCTCCCACGACGTGCCGTCGCTGCGGACCGGGAACCCGAACTGGAGGCCCTCGGGCACGCCGTACTCACCCCGGCTCACGACCGCGAGCGAATGCCAGTCGCCCTTTGTTGTCGCGGTGTGGACGCTGTTGACCGAGTCGATGGCGGCGTGGGCGGCCGACGCCGCCGACGACGCGCCCCGCTTCTCGATCACGGCGGCGCCGCGCTTCTGCACGATGTCCATGAACGGGCCCTCGAGCCAGGCGTCGTCGCCGATCACGCCGGGCGCCGGCTTCCCGCCGATGCGGGCGTTGTAGAAGTCGGGGAACTGCGTGTTGGAGTGGTTGCCCCAGATCGCCATGTTGGTCACGTCGCGCACCGGCACGCCGGCCTTGCGGGCCAGCTGACTCCGGGCCCGGTTCTCGTCGAGGCGCGTCATGGCGAACCAGCGGTCGGCCGGCACGTCGGGCGCGTTGGAGCGGGCGATCAGGCAGTTGGTGTTGCACGGATTGCCGACGACGAGCACGCGCACGTCGTCGGCGGCGTGGGCGTTGATCGCCTCGCCCTGGGGCTTGAAGATGCCGCCGTTCACCGAGAGCAGGTCGCGCCGCTCCATGCCCTGCTTTCGGGGAATGGAGCCGACGAGCAGGCACCACGACGCGCCGTCGAAAGCGTGCTTCAGGTCGGCGGTGGCCTCGACGCCGGCCAGGCGGTGATGGGCGCCGTCCTCGAGCTCCATGACCACCCCCTCGAGGGCAGGCAGCGCCGGCTCGATCTCGAGCAGGCGCAGCACGATCGGCGTGTCACCGAGGAGCTGGCCCGACGCGATGCGGTGCACGAGCGCGTAGCCGATCTGGCCGGCGGCGCCGGTGACGGTGACGTGGACGGGGGTTTGAGCCATGACGCGGGACCTTATCCCCGCGCGTGCTCAGCGACCCCAGCGTCGACGACGGCCAGGAGCAGCTCGCGCGCCTCGCTGAGCTCGGCGATGCGCTCGGCGGCGCCGAGCGACGCCCCACCGTGATCGGGGTGCGCCAGGCGGATGAGGCGCCGGAAGCGGCGCTGGATGTCGTCGCGGTCGAGCTCCATCACCGCGTCGAGGCCGAGCACCTCCATCGCCCAGCGGCGCTCGGTGGGGACGTCGCGCCAGAGGTCGACAATCGGGTCGTGGGCACGGCTCGACACGCCGGGCGGCGCCGGGCGCGCCCCCGGGACCCCCTCGAACAGGCGCCGCACCCGCAGGCCTTCGGGCAGCACGCCGGGGCGGGCCAGCGCCGACTCGAGGGCGCGGAAGGCGACCGGCTTGGCGCTCGCCGGCAGCGCCGCCGCCGCCATGACGGCGCCGATGAGCTGGGGGGTGGCGCGGCTGTGCACGTCGAGCTCGAGCACGAGGCGGGGGCGGCCGGCGTCGAAGCCGTCGTCGAGCTCGCGCACGATGCGGTGGCGCGACCGGTCGAGGCCGTGCACGTCGGTCTGGAGCCGGTAGCGCAGCGCGATGCGCGGGACGGACAGGCCGCGGCGGGCGTCGTCGAGGAAGCGGGGCAGGACCTCGCGCTGCTCCTCGTCGAGACCGAGGGCGCTGTCGGCGGCGACGGCGCCGAGCAGGATCGCCCCGTAGGCCGGCCCGCTCGTCGGCAGGTAGTGCTCACCGAGCGCCACCCGCCGGGTGGGCATGTGCCGCCGGGTGTGGCGGACGTTCAGCTCGGCGAGGATCACGCGCGTCCTACCGTTTTGGCGTCGATACGGGTCGCATAGCGACCCTCTGCGACGCCAAAACCAGCAAGTTCACAGGCGGTCGATGATGGCGGAGGCGAACTCCGACGTCTTCACCTCGGTGGCGCCGTCCATGAGCCGGGCGAAGTCGTAGGTGACGATCTTCTCGGCGATGGTGGCCTCGAGGGCGCGCACGATGGCGTCGGCCGCCTCCTGCCACCCGAGGTGCTCGAGCATGAGCACGCCCGACAGCAGCAGCGAGCCCGGGTTGACCTTGTCCTGCCCGGCGTACTTCGGCGCGGTGCCGTGGGTGGCCTCGAAGATGCCGTGGCCGGTGACGTAGTTGATGTTGCCGCCGGGCGCGATGCCGATGCCACCGACCTGGGCCGCCAGCGCGTCGGACAGGTAGTCGCCGTTGAGGTTCGTCGTCGCGATCACGTCGAACTCGTCGGGCCGGGTGAGCACCTGCTGGAGCGTGATGTCGGCGATGGTGTCCTTGACGAGGATCTTGCCGCCGGGGTCGCCGCCGCAGTCCTCCCAACCCACGGCCACGTCGGAGAACTCCTCGCGCACCAGGTCGTAACCCCAGCCCATGAACGCGCCCTCGGTGAACTTCTGGATGTTGCCCTTGTGCACCAGCGTCACCGAGGTGCGCTTGCGCTCGACGGCGTACTTGATGGCGGCGCGGACCAGGCGCTTCGACCCGCTCTCGCTGATCGGCTTGATGCCGATCCCGGAGTCGGGCTTGATGTCCCAGCCGAACTGCTCGCGCAACATCTCGATGAGCGTGGCCGCCTCGGGCGTACCCTCCTCGACCTCGAGACCGGCGTACACGTCCTCGGTGTTCTCCCGGAAGATCACCATGTCGACCTTCTCGGGGTGCAGCACCGGGCTCGGGACGCCGGTGAACCAGCGCACCGGGCGCAGGCACACGTAGAGGTCGAGCAGCTTGCGCAACGCCACGTTGAGGCTGCGGATGCCGCCACCGACGGGGGTGGTCAGCGGCCCCTTGATGCCGATGAGATGCTCGCGGAACGACTCGACGGTCTCGTCGGGCAGCCAGTTGCCGGTCTCGTCGAAGGCGGTCTGACCCGCCAGCACCTCCTTCCAGGAGATCGAGCGCCGGCCGCCGGACGTCTTCTCGACGGCGGCGTCGAGGACGCGCTGGGCGGCGGGCCAGATGTCGACGCCGGTGCCGTCGCCCCGGATGAAGGGGATGATCGGCTGGTCGGGGACCGACAGCGCGCCGTCGGTGAGGGTGATCTTCTCAGGAGTCACGGGACGATCGTATCGGTGGCCCCGGGCGCCTCTTCGAGTGGGAGGCCTTCTAGCGGGAGGCCTTCTAGCGGGCGGCCAGCACCACCAGCAGCGTGGCGACGTAGACGAGCACGAGGCC
>Ga0299914_10004479_pt1 | contig 10076 bp, 7 predicted proteins | sample RVTome_10_FD_201361 | JGI IMG/M metagenome (GOLD analysis project Ga0299914, IMG submission 201361) | Soil microbial communities from uranium-contaminated site in the Upper Colorado River Basin, Wyoming, United States - RVT153D57 (version 2) ... | reverse complement strand
CGGTGCGTGGCCTGGTCGTCATGACGCATGGCAACCTGATGACCCTCATCCTTCGCTCCTTTGAGACACAGTTTGGCTTTCAGGCGTGGGAACACCTGTCCAACCCGGATGTCTATTGCATTGAGAGGGAGGCGGAACGCGTCCAAGTGACCCGCAACGCACATCTTCAAGGGGCTGCCAGGGGAGTGGGGCCTCTTTGCGCCCGCCGTCCCCGAAGTGAGCGCTCGCACGTCATAACGCTCCATAAGAAGCTGGAGGGGGACCTGGACATGGCCGGGGACAGGCGGACCATAGCCCGACAGCCTAACCCACTTTGCGGCCATCCACCCGCACTGCCGTGGACGGATCATTGCGATCGTGGCGCCAGGTGGGATGGTGGAAGTGGAGAACATAATCGCCGTTATAGGACGCCACAGCGGCATCAAACACCAACCGGCCGATGTGGCGCCAATGCTTGATGAGCTTCGGGCACGCAATCTGGTTTTAAATGCTTCCACAGCAGCACTATCGTATCCATCACGCTATTGCAAACGGGCGGTAGAAGACGGCGGGTATTTTCCACCAGGGTGCCTTCAGAGAAGTAACAGGTCATTTGAAGATGCGATCCCTCTACACGACCCCTCTACAAGAGGGAATGGCTATCCCTAATCACCTGTTTCCCCCAACCGTTGGATAAGAAAGAGAATTTCCGCCGCATCAGCGTAATTGAGGACGGGATCATCGGCCAGGGCCTGGTCGCGGCAGCCGTTGAGAATCGTGATGACAGCCTGCATCAATTGTTTGCCCGAGTCTGGTGTGTATGAATTACTGGCAAGCTGGTTGAAAAGCTTCTTGCAGGGCGATCCGCACCTCGCGCTGCACCCATTCAGAGCCGAGGGCGTCGATGCTCATCACGACCAGAACATGGCGGGCGGTGCGAATGCTGCTTTCGAGGGTGGCGTTGAGGTTATCCCCGCCCGTCAGTTGGCGGGAATCGACCCACGGGAGGGCGCCGTGGAGTTCAAGAATTTCGCGCAGTTTTTTGGAGGAGTGAGAAATGAAAAGATGCTGGCCCATCGGCTCACCTCTTGACGAGCAGAGTCTGGTTTTTCCCATCCCCCAATCCCACGAGGTACCATTATCCATTCGGATGGATCAGCGGGCTAACCTTGCACTTCTACCTCGGGCCAAAAATCCATATCCAACACCTGCTCAGCCGTCCAGGGGCACGCCTCGGGGAACGTCTCCGGCCTCAGCCCCGTTTGCCTCGCGGCCCGCTCTTTGGTGTATCCATAATCCTTCAAAAGGTACGGTCCTACCTCTTGCCTGAGACTGGGGCTGTCCTCTAAGGCGTCTTCAATCTCTTTCCGCTTCTCTCTAATCGTATCTTCCCAGCTATGGCTGTCCATTCGGCCTTCAGGCTGATACCGCCACTTGAGCAAATGCATGACCAGGACTCGCAGACGACTCCTCAATTCCCGCCTGTGATTTTTTCCCAAGTCCTCGATTTCCTCTGCCAGATTCAGCGCATCGAGTTCCCCAGGACATAGCGCGCCACGTAGGACTGTAGCCTGATGCTGCGTCCAAGCGTAAAAATCCTCGTCGTAACGGGGCGACGTTGTAACCGCCTGGTCACGTTGTTCGTCGGGCATCACCTACCTCGTATACAACAGGTTTACGTTACGCCCCTATCATACCACATCAGGACCATGCACTGCTTGGGACCGTCGCAAAACCAGAATAGGCGATGGCTGACTCGGCATGACGGTCTGAGCAGATCACCGTTGATCATTGTCGGTGGCATCGGTAGAATGGCCTAGGTATCAGAAAAACGGCGGCGCATATAGGAAATCAAAAGCCCGTTTTTCCTTTGCGGCTTCGGGAGTTTTCTCCTGAGGGCATGTGCCCTGGTGAGCCGCGACTAGATGTCCATTTCGTAATTCCTGCGCCCGTGCATAGTCCTCTGGAAGTAGGGGCGCAGCATGCCGCGCCCCTACGGTTGCTGGCAGTGTATGGATGAAACGGACATCTAGACTAGCGTACTAGGTCAGGGGCAGGATCGAAGTGATGCGAGGAGGAGATGCGATGGGACTCCCGCAATTTGATGAGGAGGTCATCCGAGACCTCGCGACGGAGACGTCGTACGACAGAGGGGAAGAGTATGCCGACTACGGGGCGGTGCGCAACCTGGTTGTCGAAGGCGAGACCTACCGCGCTCATGTATACGGCACGCACCGCTATACCGTGCGGGTCTGGGACGAGTCGGGCGATATTGGCTCCTCCTGCACCTGTCCGTACGACTGGGGTGGCGTGTGCAAACATGTGGTGGCGGTGATGCTGTCGGTGCTCGAACAACAAGAGCTGGGACAAGTGGTGAAAACCGTCGGCCAGCCCGTGGCGCTCGACACCGATGCTTCGGTTCAAGTGGACGACTTGCTCGTCTCGCTCTCCCACGAGCAACTCCAGGCCTTTATCCGCCTGCAGGCCGGCGAATTTCCCAAGCTGATCGACAACCTCCACATCTTCGCCCAGGGCGCAGCTGAATCCGATAAAACCGTCGAAGCCTATACCGCCGAGATCGCCGCCGCCCTGGCGGATGGGAGTTTTCTAAACCCCTATGCGGAAGATGATTACGAATATGCATATTACCGCGATGATGACGATGACGACGATGACGACGAATACGACACCCTAGCGGATATTCTAGAGCCGTACCGGGACACAGCCCGGAAATACCTGGCGCAGAATAACTGGATGGAAAGCGCCAAGATACAAGAGGCAATCGTCCACGCCTGTGGCCAATTGCGGCTAGAGGATAACGACGATGATGACGATGACGACGATGCGTACGGCTATGATTGGGAAGACGATTATGTCGCGGAAGATGGTCACAGCGAAGCGCGGCGCGCGCTTCAGGATTGGGCCGAGCTTATCTCCAACGCGGCTGCAGGGCCGGATAAACACCGCCTGATCGAACGTTTCGTCGCCGTCTTTGCGCCAGATGCCTACGACCTGGGGCCGCAGCCCTGGGAGCACGCCTTTCAAACCGCCGTCCAAACCCCTCCGGAAGCCGAAACGGCTTTGCAGTGTATCGACGCGCTGAAGCTCAAGGACCGCGATCCCGACAAGGCGGGCGTTCTGCTCCATCTTCTCAATCTCAGCGGCGATACTGACCGCTTTTTGAGCGTGGGTCAAAACGCCATTCGCCACCATCCCCACCTGGCGTTGCCGCTGGCGGACAAACTGATCGACATCGGCAAACGAGCTGACGCCATCAAGGCGGCCGAAACCGCGCTGGGCCGGCTGCGGGACGAGTTTTACCGCTACCACTACCGCGACACTCGTGAAGACCTTCTCCGCTTCCTGGTCAAAACCTGCGATCCGCAACGCGAGAGTCGCAAGCTCCTCAATCACGCCGAGACGCTGTTGTTTGAGTACAACGACCCGAAAGACTACGTGTTTCTGCGGGATTTGATGACCACCCAGGCTCAGCGTGATCAATTGATCAAGCAAGTTCAAAGCAAATGCAGCCCGGAGACGGTGACTGACATTTTAAGTGCCGAGGAACGCTGGGACGACTTGCTGGCGTATGCGCGCCGCCACACGCGCGAGCACTCGTTCCCCCGCATGATCCGGCGGCTGCGGGACCATTTTCCCGAGGCCTGCTTCGACCTCTATCGGCAGGTGGTGACGACGCTGCTCGAAAGCGGCACGGGTCAGAGCCTCTACAACAGCATTGCTTCGCACGCGCGGCAGATGCGCGACATTCCCGGCCAGGAAGAAGCGTTTGGTCAGTTCATGGCCGAGGTGATTGATACCTATAAGCGGCGCCCTAGCCTGATGAGCACACTGGGCGACTTGGTCTCGATTGGCCGAGACTGGCAAGAGCGCCAGCGCCAGGAGGGGTTTAAGAGCTTAACCCCAGAGCAGGCGCAGGCAATGGATCTCGACGAACTCGCGCGCCACTGTCCCATCGACCCCGAGACGGCGCGCCGGATGGGTGGGCAACGGGGTTCTGCCGCTCTGGTCTGGGCCATTCTCCTGCAGCACGACGGGTCTATGGACGCCGCGGATATCACCGATATCATCGCCCGGCACCGCAACATGCGACTCCCAAGCGCGTCCGGCATTCGCAGTGGGGGACTGCGCTTGTTGGAAGCCCTGGATTATGTTGCCATCGATCGCGAGGGCAACCGTCTGCGCCAGGTACGGTTGCTCCAAGGACTTACATAAGGAGCGTCTCATGTCCAGCAGATCGTTTAGAACCGATCCCGAGCGTCTCGAGGAGTTGATCGAAGAAGCCACGGTCGACTGTTATGATGAGGATGAGCAGCACTCCGGGCTACTCACCGTCATCGCAGAGGAGGTAGTCTTCCCGTTCGACGCCAAAGTGATCGGCGAAATCGTCCAGATTACAGGGATGGCATGGCCGGACCACGGTTTTGGTCTCCAGTTCACCTGCGAGAAGAATGACGCAACCTATAAGATCGATGCGGACTCGATCGAATGGGTGGAGCCGCTTCCTGAAGGCTTTGAGTGGATCGAAGCCTATTTTGCCTGGGCGCGCTATCTTTAAGACCGCCTCGCTTGTAACGCCTCTAGGACGTTGCCTGGCGACAGGGGTAGCCGATCCATGCGCACCCCCGTCGCCTGGTAGACGGCATTGGCTACGGCGGCGAGGGGCGGGATAATCGGGGCTTCACCCACACCGCGGAGGCCAAAAGGATGGCGCGGGTTCGGCACCTCGAGGATGACCGTTTCGATCATCGGCACGTCGAGACAAGTGGGCATGCGGTAGTCTAAGAAACTGCCATTGGCCATCGTGCCGTCGGCATGGAAGACGTATGCCTCGTTCAAAGCCCAGCCAAGGCCCTGCACGGTGCCACCTTGCATCTGCCCTTCCACATAGCTGGGGTGAACCGCGAGACCGGCGTCGAGGAACGTGGTGCAGCGCAGGATATCCACTTTGCCGGTTTCCGGGTCCACCCCAACGTCCACCAGCGTTCCGGCAAAGATCGGCCCCACACCCGTGGAGTTGGCCGAGGCCGAGCAGGTGACCGCACCCCCGGTCGCCATGAGTTTACCGGCGAGTTCTTTGAAGGTCAGGTGCAGAGATGCATCGGTCTTAGAGCGAAAGATGCCGTCTTTGAAGGCCACATCGTCGACGGGGCGCTCCCACAGCTTGGCCGCTCGGGCAGTCATCTGCCGCACCACTTCCTCCGCCGCGGCGATCGCGGCCAGACCGGTGTCGAAGGCAATGCGGCTGCCACCGGTCGTCGCGGTATAGCCGATGGTATCGGTGTCGACCACGGTGGGGGCGACGTCATCGGGTTGTAAACCCAACACCTCGGCCGTCTGCATCGCCACGGCGGTGCGGGTGCCGCCGATGTCGACCGAACCAGTAATGAGATTGATCGTGCCGTTGCTGTTCACATTGATGGTGGCCGACGACGATTGCCCACCCTGCCAGCGAAAGCCCACCGCGATCCCTCGGCCCTGGTTCGGACCACTAAGCGGGGCATCGTAATGCGGATGGGCCAGCATGGCCTCCTCGAGTTCCCGGCAACCAAATGGCGCGTGCGGGACGCCGTTGGGCATTAAATCCCCTTCCTGCACGGCGTTTTTGAGCCGAAATTCCATGGGATCCATGCCGAGCTTCTCGGCCACTTCATCGATGACTGTCTCGACAGCCAGCGTCGCCTGCGACTGGCCGGGCGCCCGATACCCCTGCACTTTTTGCTTGTTGCAGACGATGTCGTAGCCATCGACCAGCAGGTTATCAATCTTGTACGGGCCGAATCCGGTGAGCGCGCCGCCCCCCACTGGGGAGCCTGGAAACGCGCCGGCTTCAAAGGCCAAATACAGCTGACCGGCGGTGATTTTGCCGTCGCGAGTGGCGCCGATTTTGGTGCGCATATGCGTGGCTGAAGAAGGGCCGGTACCCTCAAACACCTCCTGACGATTCATGACGATCTTGACCGGCCGGCCGCTTTTTTTCGACAGTACCGCGGCCACCGGATCGAGATAGGTAACCGCCTTGCCGCCAAACCCGCCGCCAATTTCCATCGGCACGACTTTGACTTGGGATTCGGGGATGCCGATAATGGCAGCGGTTGAGGCGCGAATGGCAAACGCGCCCTGCGTACTGGTCCAGATCGTGACATGCCCATCGGGCGACCAGGAAGCGGTGCTGACGTGGGGCTCGATGTAACCGTGGTGCACGGATTCCGTCTTGAACTCCCGCTCGACAATCACATCCGCCTGGGCAAATCCCGCTTCTACATCCCCGAGCTTGTGCTGGATATGGCCGGCGATATTGCTCGGTATGCCGGTGTCCTCGCCCCGGGCAAAGCGTTCGACGCGAAAACGGGTGGTCATGCCCTCGTGCAACAGCGGCGCGTCCGGCTTCAGCGCCTCGTGCAAGGTGAGGACGGTGGGCAGAATTTCGTAGTCCACCTCAATGAGTTGCAGCGCTTCCTCGGCGAGGTGGCGCGAGGTGGCGGCCACCGCGGCCACCGCGTGCCCCTGGTAGAGGACCTTGGATTGCGCCAAGACGTTCTCCGCAATCATGCGGGGGTTGCCCCGCACATTGGCAAAGTCGATGCCACCGGTTTGCATGATTGGAAAGTCGGCCGAGGTAGCGATGGCCCGCACTCCAGGGAGCGCGGCCGCTTTGCTAGTATCGATGGCGCGGATGTTTGCGTGGGCGTGGGGACTGCGGAGAATCATGCCGTGCAGCATCCCGGCCAAATGGAGGTCGGCGCCGTATTTCGCCGCGCCCGTCACTTTGTCGAGGCCGTCGTGGCGGATGGGCCGAGTACCCAGCACCCGATAGGCAGTTGGCTGCTCACTCACTTGATGGGCTGTAGTCGACATACGACTTCTCCTCTTCTTGGAGTCGGTGCTGCTCAGTTGCCGAAGTGACACTGCTGGATATCCATGATGTCTTCTTTCTTCTATGGCCGGGAAGCCGGCCGATGATATCTCCATGAGTGTGAGAAGAGTCGCGAGCCTGTTTGTACCCCGAGTGTATGAGGGCGCCGTGATGCTGTCAATCCCCTCGAGAACAGGGGCTACTTCTCGCCTGAGCGCAAGAGGCGGCAGCACGATGCGCTAACATCACTGCGCAGGTTTGAGACGCGCAATGGTATCATAATCGAGCGGCTCACGTACGGGATGAAAGGCGCACACGCCACGCTGGTATTCACGGTATACGACCTCGGGTGCAACCGTCTGCTTCTCACCTACGATGAATGTGCTGCCCGCGAGCCCCGTGTCGTGTACGTCCATCCCAAATGCCTGGGCAAAGAGCGGAACGCGCACTTCATCGTTACACAAGCTGGAGGTTTCTACGCTCGCGTAGCGCTCCAGAAATGTCCGGGAGAAGGCCACCCCGGGGAAAAAACCGATCACGGGCTCCGCGCTATACGGATAGTGCGCGTCGATCTCGGCTTTGAGATAGAGCCATTCGTCCCGCCCGCGCTTCGGCGCCACCCAGTTTGACGTGTCATAGACCGCGGCGAGCGGCTTCACGTCCGTGAGGGCGACGCCGTCACGAATATGCGCGAAGTAGGTATCGACCGCGGCCAGGAGGAGAAAGTCCCACTCGATCACGTGCAGCATGTCAAAGCGCCACTGGTGTCCCACCTCCTGATACCACCAGCGGACTGCGAGGTCTCCATGCGCCCATTTCCAATAATGATCATCCAGGGGAATGGTAAAGACGTGCTCTAGCGGCAGGGTCTGTGCTTTCTCTTGATCACGCGCCGGGCCGCCATAGAGTCCGTATATCGGCGTAGTGGGATTAAAGAGGTGGAGCAGGCGCAGATGGGCCTCACACACGGCAAAATAATTGTGGAAGCGAAATAGAATCATGCGTTGCAACGGAGGCCCTCCTCCTTGCCGCTCCGCTTCGGCGTCAAGCCTTCTGCCGGTTCGCCTCGAGCCAGCCGTCGACTAGAGAAACGGTTTCGTCGACAGCATCCGACTGCATGCCTTGATGGGCGGCAATCGTCTGAACGAGGCGGTCAACCCGCTCGATGTGTACCGCGCCTGCGGCCAGCGCCCTGGCAGCGGACGACGGGTTGCGGAGCAACAACGCTGCATTGGCGTACTTCTCGAAAGGCACCAGGTCGTTGCGGTCGGCGCCCAACGCGACACACAGATCTACCACCCAGTTATACACCGCTTCGCTGGCGTTGAGATCCGAGTGGACCGCTTCGTGTATCGACTTCATGCCGTCCTTTTCGATACATCTGTAATTGCCCGCCATGAGCATGCTCCACTTCGCCAGCGGGACGAAGATCGAGTCGTGCACCCGCAGCTTGACGGGCAACTCAATCTCACGGCCGCCTATGTCGTAGCGAATATCGACGATATCCGCCTCAAGCTGACGCAGGACGCTGGTGTGGACGTCGGAATCGAAGCGCGCCACTTTGAAGTTCGTTGGCAGGCCGACTTGAAGCACGTTCACCTGCTCTGCGGGGGGTCGGAAGGCCTGGGGATCCGGGCTGCACAGGGTCATCAGCGATGGATCGAAGTTGTCCCACACCGAAGCGTCGGTGTAACAGTCAGTCAGGGCATCGGCGTCGATACTGGAAATCCGCTTCAGGTAAGCCAGCGGAGGCATGTTCATGATCGATAGGCACGGGACCTTCGCGGCCGCGACCCGATCGAGAAGCTCGTGTACTTCGGAAGCGCGGTACTGCGGCTCCTGCATGGCCAGCCCAACCAGATCGTAATCGGCGGGGTGCACCTCGCCGGGTCCACCCGCTGAAACGTCACCGGGCATGGTTTTCGTGTTGAGATCGACAAGCCCATCGACGTCTTGGACGGGCAATCGCACGCGTGCGCCTTCGGCGTTGATCAGAGCCGCCTCCTCTGGGAGGCAAACCAGCTTCACGGTGTGGCCGGCTAGGGCCATCTTCGCGCCCAGCAGGGAGCCGTAGGAGGCCCCGAGCATCAGAATCTTGTACTTAGCCATATGGGTTCTCCCGTGAAGAATGAAAAGGGGTAGCGATCAATATGGTATTTTAACGCTGGCACATCGGGAGCACAAATCCCAAAAACGTTCGAGAGGATACAGCGCAGGTTGCGGAATGGAAACTCGGGTCCATCACCACCACCACCGGCGGGGCGGGCACCGCCGGTGGCAGCGTGAGCGGCTCATACCTTGGCTGGTGTCGACTCGCTCGCCATGGGTTCAATCGCCGTCTGAGCGGCTTTGGCGCGTTCGCCCTGCACCATCAGATCCATAGCGATAAACGAAGAGATCAGCCCACATATAAAACTCACTAACCACGCCGTCACGTAGCTGTTGGACACATCATAGAGATAGCCACCTAGAAAGCCGCCGACAGCCATCCCCACCATGGCGAAGGCATTCTGGCCAGCATAGCCCGGTCCAAAGAGGCGGGAACCAAAGACTTCCCGGGAGACGATGCCGTACTGCGTCCCAACGCCACCGTAACCAAAGCCCCAGAAAATGGCATACATAAAGAACACCACAGGGTCTTGCGCCTTGACCAGCCACAGGATCAGGGAGCCCTGCAAAAAAAGCGTAATCATCAGGGCGAGACGGGCACCGCGACGGTCGGCGAACATGCCCCAGTAGATGCGTCCTATGACGGAAGAAATGCTCATGATCGCCAGCACCCACGATGAGGCAAAGGCAGACAACCCGGCGTTCAGGGCGAATCCGACGACGTGCACCAACGGGATAGAATGGCACATACAACAGAAAAAATTGATGAATGCCAGGGACCAGAAGCCTTCCATGCGCAGGACATCACCCCACAGCGCTCCTTTTTTTGGCACCGGCTTGGACGCACCGCGCGACACGCGACGAGGCTGCACGGAGGCAGTCTCAGGATTCCCGCCATAGGGCAGAGTGTCCATCTCATACGGATGATTGCGGATGAGGAAGCTCGCCAGCGACAAACAGATAGTCATCAAGCAACTGAGGACGATGTAGGCCGTTTGCCAACTCCACATGAAAATCATCCAGGTGATCACCGGCGAGAAGATAAACGGCCCAACCCCATTGCCAGACATCATGATGCCCATGACCAGACCGCGCCGTTTTTCAAACCACCGCG
>Ga0299914_10004478_pt1 | contig 10077 bp, 11 predicted proteins | sample RVTome_10_FD_201361 | JGI IMG/M metagenome (GOLD analysis project Ga0299914, IMG submission 201361) | Soil microbial communities from uranium-contaminated site in the Upper Colorado River Basin, Wyoming, United States - RVT153D57 (version 2) ... | reverse complement strand
GTCATTCTTCGCCGCCGACCGCGATCCGATCAACGTGGAGACCAAGAGCGTTCTGGCGTGATCTATCTCAATGCTGCGGCCACCCGGGAGAGTCTTCCGATGCCCGACGCGATCGAGGCGATGAGGGTTGCTTTCACCGAAGAATCCGAGACCCCGTTGCGCACTCCGCTCGGCTCCTCGATGTTCATGCCCGGCCGGGTGGGCGATGTCACTGCGATCAAGGTGGTTTCGACCGTGCCGGGCAACCCGGTTGGCCTCGTCGCCGTCTTCGACTCCGAGGGGAATCCATTGGGTATCGCCGATGGGCCGACCCTGACGGCAATCAGGACCGGTGCGGTGGCCGGTCTCGCCACCGACATCCTGGCGCCGGCATCGGCTGGGACCCTGGCCATGTTGGGGGCCGGGGCAATGGCTTTCGACCAGGTCCAGGCCGTGCGTGCGGTTCGGGAGATCGGCCAGGTCCTGGTCTGGTCGCGCGATCGGTCCCACGCAGAGCGGCTTGCCGACCGGGTGGGCGGCGAGGCTGTCGACCGCGCCGAGGATGCGGTCCGTGAAGCGGAGATCATCTCCTGTGCCACACCTGCTACCCGTCCGCTGTTCGATCCCGATGTCGTTCGGGAAGGGGCGCACATAAATGCAGTCGGCGCCTTCCGGCCGGACATGGTGGAGGTCCATCCGGTCGCAGTCGACCGTGCCTATGTGGTCGTCGACGACTACGAGGCCGCGGCAGCCGAGGCAGGAGATCTGATCCAGGCTGGTCGGACACCAAACGCCTCTTTACGAGAGCTGCTAGCCGACACTCACCCTGCCATCGGTGAGGACCTGACTCTGTTCAAGAGTGTTGGGGTCGCCGCCCAGGACGTCACGGCCGGACACTCGGCATTGCTCAACGCCAGGGCTGCAGGTACGGGCGTCGAATTGGGTTGATCTGGCGTTGGTAGTCGGGCCTCACTCCACCGACTTGCGGAGTCTCTGCAGGCGTGTGTCCCATGTGTCGGCGGTGTCGGCGGCCCATCGTCCCAGGTCTTCGAGAGGGGCCGCGTCGAACTGGTACCGCACTTCTCTCCCTGCCGGTGATCGGGAGACGAGTCCTGCGGCATCGAGCGCTGCGAGGTGCTTGGCTACTGCCTGTCTGGTGATTGGCATCCGGGCGGCGATCTCGGTGGCAGTGGCCGGTCCGCCACTGGCCAGAGTTGTCAGGACTTCGAGACGGGTCGGATCTCCGAGCGCCGAGAACACCCGATGTGGAATCTCCATCAGGCAGCGTTGAGGGCGCTGGAACTCCACGCCGACGCTTCCGGCCACTCGGTGAATCCGTCGGGGCCTGAGATCCTCCATGGGAGCAGGGTCTCCCGGACGATGACAATTGTCCCGTCCTCGGCCGGTGACAGCTCGAACTCGATAAGCGATGGCCGCCCTTCGTCGGTCCTCCAGCTCCATTGGATCCTCTCGTGTTCGACGACCTCTTCGACGGTTCCCCAGACCCCAGGGCCGCCTTCGGGGGAGAAAGTGATCCGCCCGCCGGGGCGAGGCTCGATTTCGACATCTCCTCCCATCCATTCCGAGATCATCGACGAGTCGGTTATACGTTCCCAGATCTTTTCCGGCGAGGCCATGAGCTCCACTTCTCGCTCGATCGCTACCTCACCGTTTGGCTCGTTGCTCATCGCCCGCAGTATAAGCGCAACCATTTAGTTGCGCATGTGTATATGCTGAGGTGCAACCAGACGGTTGCGATAAGGAGAAGCCATGTTGGTACCGACAGTTGTGGAGCAGACAAGCCGCGGGGAGCGCGCATACGACATCTATTCGAGGCTGCTCGGCCATCGAGTGGTCTTTCTCGGCCGCCCGATCGACTCCGACGTGGCGAACCTGATTGTTGCCCAGCTGATCCATCTCGAGAGCGAGGACGCGGACAAGGACATCTCGGTATACATCAATTCCCCGGGCGGTGAGATGTCGTCGATGATGGCTATGTACGACACGATGCAGCACATCAAGCCCGAGGTATCGACGATCTGCATCGGGATGGCGGCCTCCGCGGCCGCGGTGATTCTCGCAGCAGGGGAGAACGGAAAGCGTTATGTCCTTCCCCACGCCAGGGTTCTCATCCACCAGCCCCACCTGACCGGCGGTCTCGAGGGCCAGGCGTCTGACATCGAGATCCACGCCCGGGAGATCGTGCGGCAGAAGGAGGAAATGAACCACATACTTGCCAGCCACACCGGCCAGGACTTCGAGACGGTCGTGCGCGATACCGACCGCGATCGTTGGCTCACCGCCGAGCAGGCAGTGGGATACGGGATCGTCGACGCGGTGATGGCCCCGTCGCGGGTCCCCGACGCCCTGATCTCCGGTTCTTAGGCTGTCTTCCTGACGCCACGGATCTCAAGGCCTTCGAGGAGGTCTTCGGAGATGCGTGCGATGTCGGCGACTGCCCTGTCGAATACATCCTGGTTGTGTGATGCCGGTTGGCGGAACCCGCTGATCTTCCGGACGAACTGGAGCGCTGCTGCCTCCACGTCCTCGGAGGGTGCTGGGGTTGCCCCGTCCCGGAGCTGTTTGATAGAGCGACACATGGCGACAACGGTACCGCACCCTCGGTTGCACTGTGCACAACGGCGCGGTTTTCGCACTCTCCTGCACTGTGCAGGCTGTGGTCGATTTGCACTGTGCACAACGGTGCGGTTTTCGCACCCTCCTGCACTGTGCAGCCTCAGGGAGGCAAGCACCAGTCGATCGGGTCCCGACCCCCTGCTTCCAGTGCCGCGTTGGCCCGGGAGAAGGGGCGGCTGCCGAAAAAGCCGCGATGGGCTGATAGGGGAGAGGGATGGGGAGACTCGATGATCGTGTGCAGGCTGGTGTCGATCAACGTCTTCTTCTGGCGGGCCGAGGATCCCCAGAGGATAAAGACCACCCGGTCATTCTTTGCGTTCACCGACCTGAGGACCTGGTCGGTGAAGGTCTCCCAGCCCTTCTTCTGGTGGCTGGCTGCGGACCGCGCCCGCACGGTGAGGGTCGCATTGAGGAGGAGCACCCCCTGATTCGCCCAATGCTCGAGAGAGCCGTGGACCGGGGGTGGGCAACCGAGGTCGGAGGCCAACTCCTGGTGGATGTTGACCAGGGACGGCGGCGGGGCCACACCGCGGCGGACCGAGAAGCAGAGCCCGTGGGCCTGGCCCGGGCCGTGGTAGGGGTCCTGGCCCAGGATCATCGCCTTCACAGACGCGTGCGGTGTCAGGTGCAGCGCGGCAAAAACCTCCGGATCCGGGGGATACACGGTGTATCTCTCTCGTTCCGATCTGACGAATGCCATCAGCTCTGACCAGTAGGGCTTGGTCAGCTCGTCGGCGAGAAGCGGGTTCCAGTCGGTCCTCGGGGCCACGGAACGATGCTAAGACAACTCGCACCCCCCTCGCTAAAAGGGCCATGTCCGTTCCAGGAATCGACATGATGGGCGTGTCAGCACTCGTGCCCGCAATTACCGTCACCTTGAATGACCGGACCGATCGACGCAATCAAGAAGCTACCCGCTGTCGGCGTAATCGTGCAGCGGGAAACGGGCCGCTTCCTGCTGGTGTCCGCCCTGGTCGGGGTCGGTGTCGGCCTCGGCGCGGTGGCCCTTGTCCTTCTCCTGGAAGCGATCGCTCATTTGACCTCAGGCCTGCGGATCCACGATGGCTCGGTCTGGATCCTGTTGATGGTGCCGGTGGGCTTCCTCCTTGCCTGGTGGCTGGCGCGAAGCTTCGCACCGGAGATTGCCGGAGACGGTGTCCCCGAGGCAGCTGCGGCCCTCGTCGTGACCGGTGGCCATATTCGAAAGCGGGTCTTCTCCCTGAAGATCATCGCCACCGCCCTTACTGTCGGCTCGGGTGGGTCTGCCGGACGGGAGGGGCCCATAGTTCACATCGGCGGATCGGTGGGGAGCGTCATCTCGCGCTGGTTCCGGCTCGGAGAGGACCAGGTGCGCTCACTGGTCGCGGCCGGTGCCGGTGCCGGGATCGGCGCAGCATTCAACGCTCCGATTGCGGGGATGCTGTTTGCCCTAGAGGTCATCCTCGGCAGCTTCGCCACGCGGCACATGTCTGCCATCGTCATTGCCTCGGTGACGGCCGCGGTCACCTCTCGGACCCTGTTGCTCGCCACCCTCGGCTCGGGCGAGGAGCTGGCAATTCAGGCGGGCCGGTACCAGCTGGGCGACTTCATGGAGCTCTTTGCGTACGCGGCAATGGCGCTGGCGATTGTTGTAATCGGTGTCCTCTTCTTGCGGATGCTCGATGCGATTGAGAGGCTCGCCGCCGAGCGCGATGCCAGACTCGGCTTCCTGAGACCTGTCGGAGCGGGTTTGCTGGTTGCGGGCCTCATCATGATCGAGCCCCGGCTGTTCGGAACCGGACAGGAAGTCACCAATGCGCTCCTCAACGCCGAGAGGATTTCCGCGGTCACCGGAGAGGGCGAGGTCTTCTGGTGGGTCCTGATCCTTCTGGCAGTCGGCAAAGCGGTGGCAACATCGCTGACCATCTCGTCCGGCGCATCTGGCGGGGCCTTCATGCCGTCCCTCTTCATGGGGGCAGCTGTGGGCACTGCTTTCGCCAGGATCTTCGAGCCCGTCTTCGCGTTCGACCTCGAGCCCGGAGCCTTCGCGGTCGTGGGTATGGCAGCGATGTTTGCAGTGGTGGCGCGCGCACCGCTGACCGCCATCCTGATTGTGTTCGAGATCACCGGTGCTCGTGACTACGGGCTAATCCTGCCTCTGATGCTCACCGCCGTCCTTGGGACGTTCCTGGCCGACCGGCTGTCCCCCGATTCGGTGTACACCCTTGCCCTGAAGCGGAAGGGAATCCGGATTCGCGCCACCGGCGATGTCGACCTGCTCGACACCATCAGGGTGGACCGGGTGATGCGAATGCCGGGATATGTGGCGCGCCCTGAAGAGACACTTGAAATAGCCACCGCGAGTCTCGCCAGACAGCGGTCCCACGGAACTCCGGTCGTGGGCGATTCGGGACTGGTCGGGATTATCACGGTTACCGACATCAACCGATCTGAAGAAGACCATGCGATCGTGAGGGTTGAGGAGGTGATGACGCCCCGTCCTGTCACCGTGGTTCCGAGCAGTCCGGTGTCTCATGCCCTGGAGCGAATGGCGGTGCTTGGTGTGGGACGTCTTCCCGTGGTCGATGAGCACGACCCCGCCAGGCTGGTCGGCCTGTTCCGTCGCGAAGATGCAGTACGCGCCTATCACGAGGCACTCGGTTCCTCTACCGATGCCGGTTTGGAACGTGCCCGCCTGGCACAGCGGGTCGATCCCGGCGCCGGGTACTACGACTTCCGCATCCCGCCTGGGTCTATGGCGGACGGCCGCAAGGTGGGAGAGGTGAGCTGGCCCGAAGGCTCGACACTGGTGTCGGTGCGACGGAATCGGCAGGTCCTGGTACCCGACGGCTCCACCGTTCTGCTTTCCGAGGACGTGGTGACTGCCTTCGGGACCGGATCGTCAAAGCAAACGATGATCGACCGCCTCAACTCAGGCGCTGACGAGCCCACTGCGGAGATCCCGATCGTGGAGATCGAGCCTGCATCGCCTAGTCTCCGTGATGAATTGGACACCGATTCGGTGAGCGAAGAAAGAGGATCCGATGCTTGAGGCCATTCTGGCAGTGATCGTTGTCGTGATTCTGGTCGTTGTCGGCCGGAGCTGGCTGAAGAAGCGTACCGCTGAGCATATGGCGGCTGGAGGCGCTTCGAATGAAGAAGTGGCGGGAACCCGGAGTGATATCCAACGCGCCCCGGTTTCTGAGTTCCACATTGCTGGATCGGAGGCCCGCGTCACTTTCGACGTGCCACTCGACGATGAGGAAGACGAAGTCCTCAACGAGATTCTGCTCGACGAGGCAATGGAGGTACTTCGGGACAAGAAGCACAGCCTTCCCATTTCCGACGTCCACGAGGTTGTGGTGTTCGCCGGGAGAGGGTCGGCGCGGGAGGTGGCACGGGCCAAGCTGCCGTCCCCGGGCGTCCTTCCTCCGCCTCCTCCCGTGAGCCTTCTCCACCTGGGCAATGTGGCGCCCGACCCCTTCAAGGCGGACTCCGATTTTCAGCCGGCGGCAACCTATGAGACGAAGTCGCAGGTCCCGGCTGACGAGTTGCCACCTATTGGCAAGGAGTTGAAGATTCCCAAAGGCCTGCAGCGGGGTCTGCGTGCTGCTGGCGTCGACATCGACCGGGCGAGCGGGCCGGAGATAATCCTGGGCCTCCTCAAATTGTTCGGTTACCAGATCGAAGCCTCACCTGAGCCGGGTGTGTTCAACGCAATCAAAGATGGAGAGACCACCCTCGTGGTCGTCGAGGGTTACAGCCCGGGCGATCACCCCGAAGTCGATGAGGGCAGGATCAGGGCCTTCGCCGGCCGATTCACCATGTCCGCGGCGAGGCGCGCTGTGTTCGTCAGCGAGAAGTACGCACCATTCATGATCTACGACATCGAGCGCAACGAGCCACGGCTCCGGTTCATCACCCGGGAGCGGCTTCAGGAGTTCATCGATTCGATGGCCATTACCTAACGCATCCCGCTGGTTAGTCTGATTCCAGTCGAAGGAGGTCCGTTTTGCTCAGAGGACAGGAATGGCTGATCGTCCTGCTTGTCGTCGTTCTGATATTCGGAGCGCGCAAGCTGCCCGATCTCGCCCGTTCCCTCGGCGCCTCAGCGAAGGAATTCCGCAAGGGGCTCGACAAAGGTGTCGAAGAGGAGTCAGACGCCAGTACGTCCGACTAGGCGTCCAGGATTCCAACCAGATCCACCGGGAACCTATCCACCTCCGGTGGCGTTCATGGGGGTGAATAGTTAGTGACTGAATTTGCACCACTGACCTGGGAAGAAGTAGCGCGTGTTTACGGACGGAAGATCTATAACTTTGCCTATCGGCTCACGGGCAATCCCAATGACGCCGCCGACCTCGTCCAGGAAGTTCTCCTCCGGGTCCGCAAAGGGCTTGAGCAATACCAACCGGGGAGTTTCGAAGGTTGGCTATGGCGGATCACGAGAAACGCTTTCCTCGACGGGGTGCGCAAAGAGAACCGACGACCAACCACCCCGCTGCCCGAAGAGATCGACCGCTGGAGTCTCGCTCAGTCGCCGGGGGCGGATGTGGAGTTTGCAAGGGTCAACCTCGGCGACGACATTCAGAAGGCTCTCCTCGAACTCCCCGTCGAATTTCGAGAGGCGGTCGTGATGTGTGACGTGGTCGGTCTCAGCTATGACGAGATCGCCGCGGCGGTTGCTGTTCCTGTGGGGACGGTGAGGAGCCGAATCCATCGCGGGCGGAGACTGCTCCGAGAGAGTCTGTCATGAAGCACGCCAGCGAGCTGATCAGCGCCTATCTCGACGGTGAGCTCGGGGGGAGTGAGCTTCGTAGCCTTCTCCAGCACCTGGGGGAATGCGGCCGATGCTCCGACGAGTTGATTGAGATTCAACGGGTCCGGGCTGCGGTCCGCTCACTCCCGGTGATGGAAGTCCCCGATGGCCTGGTGCCCCTCGCCGACGTTATTCCCCTGCACCGAAATCGCGGCTTCTGGGCGAGCGCCGCTGCAGCGGTGGTGATCGTGGTGATTGCAATTGCCGCGCTGGTGACTCCGCCGGCGACAACCATCTCAGCAGACGACCTCAACTCCCGGTTTGCCGCGCGGGTGTCTCTTGATCCAGCCTTCGGGCCGGCGAAGGTAATCCTTCCTGACACCAACGAGATTCCAGAATGAAAAGGCTGCTGGTGCTGGTGCTGGTGATGATGGTGCCGCAGAGCGTCGCCCTTGCCATCGATCTCGATGAGCTCCTTGAGGAATCGCGTTCGGCTTCCTACTCCGCGGAGCAATTGATCAGTTGCTCCACCCCTGACGGCACCCGTGATGCACTCATTGAGCTCGAGCAACGTGGCGGGGAGGTGCGATACGGGGGCAAGAGTGCATCAGGCCCGCAGGTGTGGTCTGGCTACGGCGGTTGGGTGGTGCAGGCAGACGGGTCTGTCGTCGACAGTGCGACGGTCACGGACGAGGAACCCGTCGAGGATGAGTCTTTGGATCCGGACACATACACCGTTGAAGAGAGGGAGGAAGTGTCATATCTGGGGCGCACCTCCACTCGCTACATTCTCTTGCACGGCGACGTGCCCCGGGCAGAACTATTGGTCGACATGGGAACCGGTGTGCTGTTGGTGGTCACGACATTCGACGGCGACGGGGAGCCGTACTGTGAGCGGCGGTTCGTCGCATTCGACGCACAGACACCCGAATGGGAAACCTCCGAGCCCCGGTCGGGCGAGGAGCTGGCGGTGAGTTTGACGAGCCATCTCCCCGAGGCCATCGGAGATTTCAACTTGCTCGATGCCTACCTTGACGAGGCCGGCCTCACCTTCGGCTATTACTCAGATGGTTTCTTCTCCTTTGCCGTGTTCGAGAGCTCCGTCGAGATCGTCCTCGACGGAGGGGTAGACCACCTGGTTGCGGGGAACCGTTATCTGCGCCAGTTCACCCCCGGCCAGGTCACATACACCTGGCCGGTACAAGGAGGTGGGATGGCGCTTATCGGCGACCTGCCACCGGACCTGCACGATCAGGTGCTCGAAAATCTTCCGAGCCCATATGACGCCGGCTTCTTCCGCAGACTCTGGCGAAATCTGTTCGGATAGAACTCTCCAACCGCCTGCGAACTACTCCCTCCGCTCGCGGAGGGAGTACCGGCGACGTAGGAGCCGGGGAGGGTGGGCCGTTCCCACCAACGGAGATTGCGTCGCGCACTAGCCGCGTCCACTCTCAACTTGGGGAGTCTCAGTCCCCCTTACCTCCCCGCCCTCGGAGGGCGGGCAGGGACCTTTCCCCCGTTCGGCTCCGCCTCCGGGGGAACAGCCGCTCGCTTCTCTCGCTAGGTGTTCCAGCCGTCGAGGAGGACTCTGGCGGCCCAGGCCGTGGGGTCTCTTAGTTCGGCGGCCGACGGCATCCTCGTCGGATCGGCCCAGAGGGTCACCAGCGCATCGTTGCCGTAGCGAGTCTCCACTTCCTGGTTAAAGGCGTCTCCCAACACGGTCACTTCCGGTGGAACTGCTCCGACACCGATCAGGGTCGAGGCAGCGTCGAGGTCGGTTTCGCGAAGACGGTCGCGGTCCATCGAGATGACGTCGAAGTTCGGGGACATCTCGGCCGTGCTGCGCCGGGCAAGGAGGCGGGCACATCCGGTGAGCGTGCCGAGGAACGCTTCGAGCTCGAGGCGCGGGCCCTCGGCCTCTTCGCCACCAATGAGCTGTTCGATGCCCCCTGCATCTTCGATGGCGGCCTCGATGGCCGCCGGGTCGGGTCCTCCCATCATCAGCCCGCTGAGTTGGGTCGGGTCGATCTTCACCGCCTCGGCGTACCGCTCGACCAGGCCGGCAAGATGGTCCTGAATCCAGGGGATTTCGCTGACTGCACGGAAGGAGACTTCGTTGGCGACGACCCAGAGCCTTACCTCCTTCTCGTCGATCTCAGTGGCGGTGAGCAGCTTTTCCACATTCGGGGCGATGACCGAGAGCGCACCCGGGCGGTCGGGTGGGATGCCGGCATCGAAAGTGGCAACGCTCCAGGTCGACAACGATCCAACGAGCGATCCAACCTGCAGGCCGATCATTGCCGGCTTGAGTTGGGCCATGAGCGGTGCGGCCGGCCCCTCCCCTGTCACAGAGTCTCCAAATGGCTCCACCACCCGGCCGTAGCTCTCCAGATGGGTCTCAGCCCACTCCCTGGAGTCAACCGGGGTCACATCTGACGCGGGTGTGACCCGGAATGGCGAGATCGGCTCCAGTCGGTATTCGACAAGACGTGCCAGCTCCCGGTACTCCTCCGCCGCCCACGGTTCCACGGGCGTGCGGTCCCCGGTAATGCTCCGGGCAACCTCGGCGGCCAGCTTCCAGTTGATCGGACCCGGCTGATCGAACAGCTCGAAGAGTTTGGAGAAGATGTCATCGCTCATGATTCAAGTAATCCCATTGTGGCTTCCAGCTCGAGTTGTGCGTCGCCCCTGAGTATCTCGATCGTTGCTACCTCTCCCGCCCG
>Ga0299914_10004477_pt1 | contig 10077 bp, 9 predicted proteins | sample RVTome_10_FD_201361 | JGI IMG/M metagenome (GOLD analysis project Ga0299914, IMG submission 201361) | Soil microbial communities from uranium-contaminated site in the Upper Colorado River Basin, Wyoming, United States - RVT153D57 (version 2) ... | reverse complement strand
GGGCTCCTTTATCTTCGGATGCAGCCGAACCCCGTCCACGAGGAGGACACATGGCCGTTGCGGCAGAAACGCCGACGCTCGATGACATCCGCAAGGACGTGGCCGACGGCGTCGAGTTCTTCTTTGCGCAATTCGTCGACATGCACGCGCGCCCGAGCGCGAAGCTCGTCCCGGCCGGGAACCTCGACGATCTCCTGAGCGAGGGCGCCGGGTTCGCCGGGTTCGCCGCCGGCGACATCGGCCAGGTGCCCGCCGACCCGGACATCGCGGCGATCCCCGACCTCCGTTCCTACACGCGCGTCCCCTGGGAGCCCAGTGTCGCGCGCTTCGCCTGCGACATCCACGTCGAGGGCGAGGAGTGGCCGTACGACCCGCGCACGATCCTGCGCCGTCAGCTCGAGCGCGCGCGAGAGAAGGGCTTCGAGTTCCGGATGGGGCTCGAGCTCGAGTACTTCCTCGTCGAGCTGCACGAGGACGGCTCGATCACGGTCGCGGACGAGCTCGACACGCTCGAGAAGCCCTGCTACGACCTGAACGGCCTCTCGCGCCACTACGAGTTCCTGACCACGGTCTCGCGCTACGTGAACGGGCTCGGCTGGGGCAACTACGCGAACGACCACGAGGACGCGAACGGCCAGTTCGAGCAGAACTTCACGTACGCGGACGCGCTCACGAGCTGCGACCGGGCGATCTTCTTCCGCTACATGGTCCACCAGCTCGCGGAGAAGTGGGGCCGCCAGGTCGGCCGGCGCCTGCTCGCGACGTTCATGCCGAAGCCGTTCTCGCACCTGACGGGCAACGGGTGCCACTTCCACATGTCGCTCTGGGACGGCGACACGAACCTCTTCCTCGACGAGGACGACCCGCGCGGGCTCGGGCTCTCGGACACCGCGTACAGGTTCATCGGCGGCCTCCTCAAGCACGCGCGCGCCTACAGCGCCGTGACGGCGCCGACGGTCAACTCGTACAAGCGGTTGAAGCTCGGCTCGACGAGCTCGGGCGCGACGTGGTCGCCGGTCTGGGTGAGCTACGGCTACAACAACCGCACGCAGATGCTCCGGATCCCCGGGCCCGGACGGGTCGAGGACAGGACGATCGACGGCTCCTGCAACCCGTATCTCGCGGCGGCCGTCGTGCTCGCGGCCGGCCTGGACGGGATCGAGAACGAGCTCGACCCGGGCGAGCCGAACAGCGAGAACCTCTACGCGATCCCGTACGAGGAGCTGCGCGAGCGCGGGCTCCAGACGCTTCCCGCGAACCTCCTCGAGGCGACGCACGAGCTGAAGGAGAACGACGTCGTCCGGGCGGCGCTCGGCCGCGGCCGCGACGAGGACTACGCGGACTACTTCATCAAGGTGAAGCGCGAGGAGTGGGACCGCTATCACGAGCAGGTCTCGGCCTGGGAGGTGAGCGAGTACCTGACGCGGTTCTAGTGTGTGGAGAACCTCCACACCGAGGAACGGAAGAACGTCCTTTTCATGGGCATTTCCACGGCAACCGGCATGTAGATTGAGGACATATGTGCGGGATCGTCGGACTGTTCGCGAAGTCATCTGAGATCGAGGCCGAGCTCGGCGCGCACCTCGCCGCCATGCTCGCGCAGATGAGCGACCGCGGCCCGGACAGCGCGGGTGTCGCGATCTACCGCGACCCGGCGCCGTCGGGGTCGAGCAAGCTCACGCTCTACTCCGCCGACGGGCTCGTGGACTGGGACGCCGTCGCGGCCGGCCTCGGGCAGGCGTTCGGCGGCTCGCCGGAGGTGGGCGTCCGCGCGAGCCACGCCGTCGTCGCGGTCGACGCGGAGGCCGACGAGGCCGAGGCCTGGGTGCGCGAGGCGCGGCCCGACCTCCAGGTGATGAGCGCGGGCCGCGCGATCGAGATCTACAAGGAGACCGGGCGGCCCGAGGAGTTCGTCCGCCGCTTCGCGCTCGAGAACGTGAGCGGGACGCACGCGCTCGGGCACACGCGCATGGCGACGGAGAGCCGTGTCACCACCGCCGGGTCGCACCCGTTCTCGACCGGCCACGACGTGTGCCTCGTGCACAACGGCTCGCTCTCGAACCACAACCGGCTGCGCGAGACGCTGCGCCGCGAGGGGATCGAGTTCCAGACGGAGAACGACACCGAGGTCGCGGCCGGCTACGTCGCATGGCGGATGCGCGAGGGCGCGTCGCTCGAGGAGGCGCTCGAGGGCTGTCTCGAGGACCTCGACGGCTTCTACACCTTCCTCGTCGGGACGTTCGACGGCTTCGCCGTGCTCCGCGACCCGATCGCGTGCAAGCCCGCCGTCCTCGCCGAGACGGACGAGTGGGTCGCGATGGCGTCCGAGTGGCGCGCGATCGCCGTCCTCCCCGGCGCCGCGCAGGCGCGCATGTGGGAGCCGGCGCCGGCCGTCCCGTACGCGTGGGAGCGCGCGGCGGTCTCGTGACGGCGAACGCCCTGGAGGCGACCGCGGTCGAGGTCGTCGACCTCGCGGTCACGCCGCTCCGCGAGCTCAACGGCCGTCTCCACGAGCTCGCCCGCGACGGCGCCGGCCCGCGCCACTGGCGGGTCCTGAACCCGAACGGCGCCCACGCGGTCGCGTGCGGGCTCGACGCCGAGCTCGAGGTCGAGATCGAGGGTCACGTCGGCTACTACTGCGCCGGCATGAACAAGCTCGCGACCGTGCGCGTGCACGGGAACGCGGGCCCGGGCCTCGCCGAGAACATCATGTCCGGACGCGTGCTGGTCGACGGAAGCGCGAGCCAGTACGCCGGCGCCACGGGCCGCGGCGGGCTGATCGTCGTGCAGGGCGATGCGAGCTCGCGTTGCGGGATCTCGATGAAGGGCGTCGACATCGTCGTCCGTGGGTCGGTCGGGCACATGAGCGCGTTCATGGCCCAGCGCGGACGGCTCGTCGTGTGCGGCGACGCGGGCGACGCGCTCGGCGACTCGCTCTACGAGGCGCGCCTCTACGTCGCAGGCGAGGTGGCGAGCCTCGGCGCGGACTGCGTCGAGAAGCCGATGCGCGACGAGCACGTGGAGGAGCTGCGCGGCCTGCTCGCCGACGCGGGCGTGGACGACGTCGACCCGGCCTCGTTCCGCCGCTACGGCTCGGCGCGACAGCTCTACACGTTCAAGGTCGACAACGCGGCCGCCTACTGATGAGCGACGGCAGCGACCCGAACGGCCGCCCCTGGAACCTCCGCGAGTCGTACCTCTTCGACCGCGCCGTGATCGCGGAGATCCAGCGGGCCGCGCGCGAGGGGATCTACGACATCCGCGGCTTCGGCGCGAAGCGGAGGGTCCCGCACTTCGACGATCTGCTCCTGCTCGGCGCGAGCGTGTCGCGCTATCCGCTCGAGGGCTACCGGGAGCGCTGCGACACGGACGTCGTGCTAGGCACGCGCCACGCGAAGACGCCGCTCCACCTGAAGATCCCGATCACGATCGCCGGCATGTCGTTCGGCGCGCTCTCCGCGCCGGCGAAGGAGGCGCTCGGCCGCGGGGCGAGCGAGGTCGGCACGTCGACGACGACCGGCGACGGCGGGATGACGCCGGAGGAGCGCGGGCACTCGGAGCTGCTCGTCTACCAGCTCCTCCCCTCGCGCTACGGCATGAACCCGGACGACCTGCGCAAGGCGGACGCGATCGAGGTCGTCGTGGGGCAGGGCGCCAAGCCGGGCGGCGGCGGGATGCTGCTCGGGCACAAGATCTCGGACCGCGTGGCGGAGATGCGCGACCTCCCGAAGGGGATCGACCAGCGCAGCGCCTCGCGCCACCCCGACTGGACCGGCCCCGACGACCTCGAGATCAAGATCGGCGAGCTGCGCGAGATCACCGACTGGGAGAAGCCCGTCTTCGTGAAGGTCGGCGCGACGCGGACGTACTACGACGTCCAGCTCGCCGTGAAGGCGGGCGCGGACGTGATCGTCGTGGACGGGATGCAGGGCGGGACGGCCGCGACGCAGGACGTCTTCATCGAGCACGTCGGGATCCCGACGCTCCCTGCGGTGCGGCTCGCGGTCGACGCGCTCCAGGAGCTCGACATGCACCGCAAGGTGCAGCTCATCGTGTCGGGCGGGATCCGGAGCGGCGCCGACGTGGCCAAGGCGCTCGCGCTCGGCGCGGATGCGGTCTCGATCGGAACGGCGGCGCTCATCGCCATGGGCGACAACTCGCCCGAGTACGAGCGCGAGTACGCGAAGATCGGCTCCTCGGCGGGCTACTACGACGACTGGCAGGCGGGTCGCGACCCGGTCGGGATCTCGACGCAGGACGACGAGCTCGCCGCCCGCTTCGACCCCGAGCTCGGTGGCCGGCGGATCGCGAACTACCTCCGCGTCCTGACGCTCGAGGCGCAGACGCTCGCGCGCGCCTGCGGGAAGACGCACGTCCTCAACCTCGAGCCCGAGGACCTCGTCGCGCTGACGATCGAGGCGGCCGCGATGGCCCGCGTCCCCCTCGCCGGGACCGACTGGATCCCCGGCGCCGAGCGGTCGCTCTAGTACCGCGGCCTGTCCCGGCGGGCCGTGTCCAGGGGACAGGCCCTCGCCCATGGCTCGGGCGGCCGTGTCCCGGGCCCGAGCGCGCCGCGGGGCCGGCGCAGACGTGACACGGAGGGCCATGTCCGGTGCCTGGCACCGGACATGGCCGCGGCGGACTCGTCCGTCAGGACCAGGGGTACGGCGAGGCGGAGACCGGGTGGAGGTCGCCCGTCTCGAAGCGCTCGAAGCGGAACGGGTAGAGCAGCCCGGAATGCTCGCCGAGGAGCGTGCGCGCGACCTCGCGGCCCACGCCGATCATCTTGTAGCCGTGGTTCGAGTCGAGGATCGCGTAGAGGTTCGGCCGGAGGAAGTCGAACACGGGAAAGTTGTCCGCCGTGAACGAGCCGACGCCGCCCGAGCGCGCCTTCCGGTACCGCGGCCGCATCCCCTCGAAGCGCGACATCGCGTGTGAGAGCGCGGCGCACCACATGTCCGGGAAGTCCGGGTCGACGTCCGTCGTCAGCGGGTACGGATCGAGCTCGACGTCCCCGTCCACGACGAGCGGCGAGGCGCCGCCCTGCACGCCCTCGCGGTCACGCTTGAAGTAGATCCCCCAGAGCTCGTCGGTCACGAGCTTCCCGTCGTCGGTGTGGAGCGGCGCGTCGCTGTCCAGGTGGATGACGGGCGGTGCCCCTCCGTCGGCGAGCGCGAACAGCGTCGGGTCGACGGTGATCTCGCCCTCCTGGAGGTTCCAGAACGTCCACATGGGCCGGTCGCGCTCGACCTCGCCAGACGGGAGGCGGATGTCGATCGTGGGCGGCAGGTCGAGCATCCTCCAGAAGTCCTGCGCCCACGGCCCCGGCGCGACGACCACCTGCTCGCCTACCTCGACGCGGCCCGCCGACGTCTCGACCGCGCGGATCGAGCCGTCGCCCGCCGAGTCGAACCCGCTCACCTCGACGCCGGTCGCGATCCGGACTCCCGCCGCCTCGCACTTGCGCGCGAGCCCGGCGACCGACTCCCGGTTGAAGGCGAACCCGCCCTGGAGCTCGTGCAGGCAGACGGTCACCCCACGGGCGCGCCAGTCGGGGAAGAGCCCGCGCATGTATTCGGCCACCTCGGCCTCGCCGGTGACGATCCGCGAGCGGTAGCCGATCCGCTCCTGGCGCTCGTACGTCGCCACGAGGTCGGCTTCCTGGCTCGCCGCGCCCAGCGCGACGTAGCCGACCGGCTGGTATGCGTACCCCTCTGGGTCGGACTCCCAGACCTCGACGCACGCCTGCATGAGCTCGGACATGGCCGGCTGGAAGTAGTTGTTGCGGACGACGCCGCACGCGATCCCGGTCGCGCCGGCGCCCGGCTCGCTCTTCTCGAGCACGAGGACGTCGCTCCCCTCCCCGAGGCCGCGGGCCTGGAGCTCGCGGGCCAGGTGGTAGGCGGTCGAGAGGCCGTGCATCCCGGCGCCGACGACGACGTAGCGGGCATTCGAGAGATCGGTCACGTCGAGCTCCTTATTGCGCTGGTGGAAATGGCATGCCAGAATTCGCGTCGAGCGTACCCGCGTGGCGAGAACCGGTCAACCGTCGGCCCGCCGCATCGCCGCCGTCGAGCGGGCGATCGGCCTCCTCGACGCGCTCGAGCGCGGCGGCGAACACGGCACGAACGAGCTCGCGCGGACGACCGGCCTCAGCCCGAGCACGGTCTCCCGCGTCCTCGCGACCCTCGCGGCCGGCGGGCTCGTGGAGCATGTCCCGGCGACGGGCCGCTATCGCCTCGGCCTCCGGCTCGTCGAGCTCGGAGGCGCCGCGCTCGCCGGCACCGACCTGCGGGAGGTCGCCCGCCCGCACCTCCAGGCGCTCGTCCGCGCGACCGGCGAGACGGCGACGCTCTCCGCCCCGGCGGAGGGCCGGGCGATCACCGTCGACTTCGTCCAGAGCGGGGCGTCGGTCCAGAGCGTCGCGCGGCTCGGCCGACCCAGCATCGCCCACGCCACCGCGACCGGCAAGGTGCTCCTCGCGTTCGGCTCGGTCGCCGAGCTGCCGCCGGAGCCGCTCGAGCGCTTCACCCCGCGCACGACGACGAGTCGAGTCGAACTCGCGCGCGAGCTCGAGCGGGCCCGCGCGCGCGGCTACGCCGAGGCCGCCGGCGAGCGGGAGGAGGACCTGAACGCGATCGCCGCCCCGGTGCGCGGGGTCCACGGCGAGCTCGTGGCGATCCTCGGCGTCCAGGGCCCGGCCGGCCGGTTCGGCCCGGACGCGATGGAGGCCGCGCTCCCCGCGCTCCTCGAGCGCGCCGCGGCGCTCTCGCGCACCCTGGGGCACCGCACGGACGGGTCGGGGGCGGCCCGTGCCGCCCCCGACCCTTCTTTCTAGTCGCTTCCGCTAGCCGTCTCCGCGCCCCGGAGGCACCGGTGGGAGCCGGGGCGAATCCGGGTCGTCGAGGTCGGAGGACGGCTCGCCGGCGGACGGCGTTACGACGCGCCGCCGCTGCTCCTCACGGCGTTCCCACTCCTCGTCGCTCGGGACGTCCGCGCTGCCGCCGTAGAACATCACGCGGTCGAGCCCGATGCGCTCGTACGTCTGCACCGCGCGTTCGTTGTCGCGGTTCTCGAGCCGGATCTGGCCGACGTGCCAGAGCAGCCAGAGGATGACCGCGAGGAGCACGAAGAACCACTCCGCGCCCACGAACGGGTACAGCGGGCCGATCTCGCTCGGGTTCGAGAACGAATCGAGCCCGGTGCTGAAGCCGAGAGCCGTCATCGCACCGTCTCCTTTCTCGCCGCGTCGCGCCCGTTCCCGGCCCGGACGGCCTCAAGGGCCGCCTCGCGCTCCGCGATCTCGAACAGCGTGTCGCGCTGCGGGAGGTACGGGTACACGTCGCCGACGTCGTGCGCGTCGAGCCCGGCCGCCTCGACCGAGGCCGGCACGCGAAGGAGCCCGAACGCGTTCACGAGCTTCGCCATGAGGTAGCCCGGGATGAACCCGAGAACACCGAACATGATGAGCGCGCCGAGCGTGTTCCCGATCGGGTTGATCGCGGGCCAACCCTCGGGGGTCGTGAACCACGCGAGGCCCTCCTCGACGGGCGCCGCCGCCGGGTAGCCCCAGAGGAGGAAGCCCGCGATGACGACGCCGAACACGCCTGCGTAGCCGTGCACCGCGACGGCCCCGACCACGTCGTCGATCTTGAAGCGCCGCTCGACCCAGTTGTGGCCGAGGTACGCGATCGACGTCCCGACCATCGCGACGACGAACGCGAGCATCGGGTGGTAGAGGTCGTTGCCCGCCGATGCCGCGATGATCCCTGCGAGACCGCCGGAGAACGTCCAGAAAAGGTCGCCGCGGCTGATCAGGTAGCCGGCCAGGAGGCCGCCCGCGAGCGAGGTCAGGAAGTTGAACGTGATCGCCGACAGCGTGGTCGGCATGAGGTAGATGTTGGTGGCCGAGAAGAACGAGCCGCTCTCGCCGCCCACGTCGAGAATCGGGATGTTGCAGGCGACGTAGAAGCCCCAGAACCCCGTGTAGATCATGAAGAGGCCGAGGCACGTCATCCAGATGTTGTGCGGGAGGATGCGCCTGATCAACCCGCCCGGCCCGAACTTCCCGATTCGGGGCCCCAGGACGACCAGCACGCCGAGCGCCGTCCCGCCCGCGATCGCGTGGATGACACCGGAGGCGTACGCGTCGTGGTAGCCCATGATCTGTACCATCCAGCCGCTCGGATGCCAGCCCCAGGCGGCGTCGATGATCCAGGTGACCGAGCCGATCATGACGGCGATGATCAGGAAGCCGGCGATGCGCGCTCGCTCGATGAGCGCCCCCGAGACGATCGAGGCGGCGGTCCACGAGAACAGGAGGAACGCCGCCCAGAAGACGCCGTTGATCCGGTCCTGCATGTTCGGCGCCATCAGCTCGTTCCACGGGAGGCCGTTGTCGAGCGAGGTGAACTCGAAGCCTCCGTAGAGCCATGGGCCGGTCGTGATCGACGAGTTGTAGATCCACCAGCCGAAGAAGAAGAACGTGATCGTGACGAGCGGAATCAGGAGCACGTTCTTCAGCACGGTGTGCTGGACGTTCTTTCGCCGCGCGTAGCCGGCCTCGTACATCATGAACCCGAGGTGGATCAGGAACATGAAGACGATCGTCACCCAGTAGTAGAACTCGGTGAAGATGACTACGAGTCCTTCTAGCTGATCTTCCATGCGCCCTCCCTTCTCCTGGTAGCCATGGTCAGCCTCCTTGGACGGGGGTCGTAGCCGCTTGCCGCATCAAGCCCCGTTCCGCTCGCGACGCCGCTCGTTCGTGGGGAGGATGCGACCGGGCGAGCCTACGGCGGCCTTCGGATGCGGCCCACGTCCCGCTCACCCATCCTTTGCGCCTCCAGGTGTGGGCAGTTCACACGACGGATAGCAACGGTTCGCACGCCGTGAGAAGATGGAAGCGGTGCTTACGGAGGAGTCCCGGGGCTTTGTCGCCCGCACGGGCCTGCCCGAGCTGGACGAGCCGCTCGGCGGGCTCTATCGCGGGGACAACGTCGTCTGGGAGGTGACCGCGGGCGCGTCCGCGACGCCGTTCCTCCGGGCGGTCACGCGGGACGCCTCGGCGTACGACTTCGCCGCCTACGTCGCGCTCGCGTCGCATCCGGACGAGATCGCGGCCGAGCACCCGCGCCTGCGCATCGTCCACGCGCACGCAGGCTCGGCGCTCGGGAGCCCCGGGCCGCTCCTCGACGAGCTCACCCGCCGCTGCGCCGCGCCGGCCCGCAACCTCGTCGTCTTCGACCCGCTCGACACGATGGTCGCCCGCTGGGGCTCCGAGGCGACGCGGCGGTTCTTCGCGCTCTGCTGCCCGCGCCTGCTCGACCTCGGGGTGATCGCGCACTGGGCGCTCGACGCGGACGCGGATCAGGCGCTTCGGCGCCACGTGGACGAGGTGACGCAGTGCGTCGTCGCGATCTCACGCGACCGGGTCAGGATCGCGAAGGCGCAGGGCCGCCCGCCCGGCGCCGAGGGAGCCGTGTTCCGCTACCGGCTGGAGGACGGGCTGCCGCTGCTCGAGCCGGCGCCCGTGTCGGGCCGGCTCGGAGCGGGGCTGCGGGCGGCACGGCAGGCGCGCGGGCTGAGCCAGGCCGACCTCGCGCGGCTCGCGGGCGTCTCGCCGAGCGCGATCTCGCAGGCGGAGCGGGGGCAGCGCGGGCTCTCGCTCGAGACGGTGCTCGAGCTCTCGAGCCGGCTCGGCGTCTCGCTCGACGAGCTGCTCCGCGGCGACCGCTCGCCCGGCTTCCGCGTCGGGCGCCTGCGCGAGGAGGGCCGCGAGAGCCGCGGGCAGCCGCTTGCGCTCCTCGACGACCCGGGCCCCGGGCTCCGCGCGTACGTCGTCTCGCTCGCGCCCGGCGCATCCGGGCGGCCGCACCTCGGGCACAAGCACGTCGAGCTCGTCGCCGTCGCGCGCGGGCTCGTGCAGGTCGTCACGTCCGGCGGCCCGGCCGTCGTGCGGGGAGGGGAGGTCGTCCTCGCCGACGAGGCGCTCGTCGAGGGCTGGCGGAACATGGGCGACGGAGACGCGCTCCTCTTCTGGATCGTCCGTGACTGAAATGGCCACTTCCTCCATCG
>Ga0299914_10004476_pt1 | contig 10080 bp, 8 predicted proteins | sample RVTome_10_FD_201361 | JGI IMG/M metagenome (GOLD analysis project Ga0299914, IMG submission 201361) | Soil microbial communities from uranium-contaminated site in the Upper Colorado River Basin, Wyoming, United States - RVT153D57 (version 2) ... | reverse complement strand
ATCCGTGCGTGACGATGAGCGGCAACGCATCTTCATGTTCCGAACGAACGTGAATGAAATGAATGTCCAGCCCATCGATCTCGGTGATGAAGTGCGGGAGGGCCTTCAGTTTCTCCTCGCACTTGCGCCAGTCGTACTCCGTCTCCCAATAGCGCGCGAGTGCCTGCATCGTCGCGAGCCGCGGGCCCTGAGACGCATCTGCAACGGTCTCCTTTTCGGGCCAGCGCGTCGCTGCTATGCGCCGGCGAAGGTCGACCAATTCGTCCTCTGGAACATCGACGTGGAAGGGGCGGATCGTCTGGCTTCCGGCGGCGCTGTGCTCCGCCGAAAACGTGGTGCTCTCGGTCATTTTCGCTCCTTGGCTTGTGCATTCCGCGCGGGCCATCGGGGCCACACGCCATACCAGCCAAGGGTCGGAGCCGGAAGGACCGTCCGCCGGGGGTGCGGGTCGGACTAGATGCACCGTAACACGGGACGCAAGGCAGCCAGCGATGTCTAGACTCGACGGTGAGGCGCAGCGTGAGTCACCGTCAGACCGAGCATCTACGCGTGCTGATCGCAAACGAGCGCTCGGATCGCTTGGCGCTCGTCGCGCAGACTGTCGCCGCCCTTGGGCACGAGGTGATCGCGCGCGAGATCCAGGTCAAGGACGTGGGAGGGGTGACGGCGCGCGAACGTCCGGACGTCGCCCTCGTCGGCCTCGGCGAGAGCGCTGAGCACGCGCTCCAACTCGTCGAGCAAATCGTGCATGAATCGACCTGTCCGGTGATCGCCCTCATCCACAGGCCGGATCCCGACTTCGTCAAGGAGGCGTCCAAGCGCGGCGTCTTCGCCCACATCACGGATACGGAGGCGCAGGACTGGCAGAGCTCGATCGACATCGTCTTGCGCCGCTTCACCGAGTACCAGGACCTCGAAGGCGCCTTCGGCCGACGCGCCGTCACCGAGCGGGCGAAGGGCATCCTCATGGAGCGTCACTCGATCGACGAGCCGGCCGCGTTTGAGCTGCTCCGCGAGCACGCCCGCTCGACGAACCAGAAGCTCGTCGAGGTCGCCTCCGCAGTGGTCGACAGCTACGGGTTGCTGCCGAAGGAGCCGGACTAGCCTCTGTCGCGATCGTCACCGGCCAGAGCCGCTCTTCGGCGCGGCGGCTGGAGCGCCGGAAGGCGATCCGGGAGGGCGACCGCGACGGCTGCGGCGGGCGTGCGCCGCGCCGTCCTAGGCGACTTCGCGTCGACGTGATGCGACTCGTTGGTCGCCCGCCGCGCGACCTGATGTGAGGACGAGGTCCTCGACGCTGAACCGGAGCGCAGGACTGCCTACGTCGATGACGAGACGGTGGTGCACCGATATGCCGATAGGAGACGCGCCATAACTGCGATGAAGGAGCGGGGCCTCCGCTCCCCGTGAGGATCCGAGTCGATCCAGACTCGGGGCTTCACACAACCAACCTCTGACGAAGAGGAGGAGGCCCCTATGGATCGACAGTACGTCGGGATCGACTTTCATCGTCGCCGTTCGGTCGTCGTGCGCATGAGCGCGACGGGCGAGAGGCTTTCGAGCGTCCGGATCCCCAACGATCCGGTGGCGATTGCGGCGGCGGTGGCGGAGGCGGGCCCGGATCCGGAGGTGGTCGTGGAGGCCACCTATGGCTGGGTGCGCCACGAGGCGCCACATGACCGGGTGGGTGCAAGGACCCACCTGCGGCCTGTCGCAGCAGGCCACTGAAGCTGAAGGCAGCCTGACCCCGGAGACGCGGGGAAGGGTGGGAGCAGCCTTGACAACGCCGAGGCGGGCCAGCACCGCCAGATGGCCCGGGTTCGGCAAGCGAGACGGAGAGGTGTACGAGTGCAGAAACCAGTGGTGGAACCCCCTCAAGAAGTAGACCGGCTCGAACCTGGTGGATGGGGGCCGGGATGGCAGTGCGCTGAACCTCCTTACAACCGGGGGGAACGGCCTCGGTGCCGTGGTGGTGCCGGGGGCCACGGTGAAGTGCTGCGGGGTAGCCGTGGACAGGCCTGCAGGGGAAAAGCTGGACACCCATCCCGTCGAACGGTCTGTGGTGAACGTGGGAACCGCTCCCGGATCGCCTTCCCGCTGGCCAGCCAGGCCGGCGGCGGCAAGGCACGTCGTCTGCTGATGATCCGGGGGCGGGGCGGCGGGTCCGTAGTAGTCCGAGGTCGGGAAAGCCGGCTACATGGCGAAGGGACCCAGCGAGTTCGCGACGGAGGTGCTGGAAGATCAGGAGGTCGTTGGTGAACACCGACGCGCCGTGGCCCGACCTCGATGAGGCCGAGCGGCGGGTACTGAAGATCCAGACCAAGTTGCACCAATGGGCTATCGACGGCCCTCATCGTCGGTTCGATGACCTGTTCAACCTGGTCGCCGATCCCGCCTTCCTCACGGTTGCGTGGGATCGGGTGCGGGACAACCGGGGGGCACGGTCGGCGGGTGTCGATGGAGTGGCACCCCGCTCCATCGTGTTCGGCAAAGAGGTGTTCCTTGCCGGGCTGCGAGACGATCTCAAGGCTCGGCGGTTCACCCCTGTGCCCGTGCGGGAGAAGCTCATCCCCAAGAAGGGAGGCAAGCTTCGTGGGCTTGGCATCCCTACCGCACGTGACCGAACCGTGCAAGCAGCCCTCAAGCTGGTGCTGGAGCCGATCTTCGAGGCGGACTTCGAGCCGTGTAGCTACGGCTTCCGCCCCAGACGCCGGGCCCAGGACGCCATCGAGGAGATCTTCTTCTACGCCACCCACTCCTATGAGTGGGTGCTGGAGGGGGACATCACATCGTGCTTCGACGAGATCGATCACACGGCACTCATGGGCCGGGTGCGCGAGCGAATCGGAGACAAGCGTGTCCTGAGCTTGGTGAAGGCGTTCCTCAAAGCCGGGATCCTCGGTGAGGACCAGGTGATGAGGGACACGGTCACCGGCACTCCCCAGGGTGGGATCCTCTCACCGCTGTTGGCAAACATCGCTCTGTCGGTGCTCGATGAGCACTTCATGGGCCAATGGGAGTCATGGGGTGGCCAACAAGGCCGCAGCCGACGTCGCCGTCAGGGACTGGCCAACTATCGCCTCGTGCGGTACGCGGACGACTTCGTCGTCTTGTTGACCGGCACCCGGGAGCACGTCGAAGCGCTGCGGTCGGAGGTGGCAGCGGTGCTCGCGCCGATGGGCCTGCGCCTGTCGGAGGAGAAGACGGTGATCACCCACATCGATCAGGGGTTCGACTTCTTGGGCTTTCACATCCAGCGCAAGCGCAAGCAGGGAACGCAGAGACGCACCCTCTACACCTACCCGTCCAAGACCGCCCTGGCGTCGGTCAAGGCCAAGGTGCGGGTGCTGACGCAGGGCAACACGAACCAAACCCTCGCCAACCTCCTGCAGCGGGTGAACCCGGTGCTGCGAGGCTGGGCCAACTACTTCCGGCACGGGGTGTCCAAGGCGACCTTCGACTACCTGAACGCCTTCAGCTGGCGGCGGGTCGTCAACTGGCTCCGCCACAAGCATCCCCGCGCCAACTGGAAATGGCTCCGTCGGCGCTACCTGCCAAGGTGGCGACCAACGGACGGCGCGGTGACGCTGCTCAACCCGTGCACGATCCCGGTCACCCGGTATCGCTACCGGGGAGCCAACATCCCCACGTCGTGGACGAGGATGGACGACGAGGACGCCGCATAGCCAAACGGCACGAGCTCGTGGAGAGCCGGATGCGTGGGAACGCGCACGTCCGGTTCGGGAGAGCGGGCCGAGGAAACGGACCGCCCGCAAGAGTGACACCGCGCCTCGGCCCGATCCTCACTACTGGGTCGTGGATCTGCTGCAGGCCAACGGCGCCCGGGTGCACCTGGCCAACCCGTCGGGGCTCAACTGGGGGCAGCGGCGGGTCAAGAACGACGAGCGCGACGCCACCGACCTGGCCGACATGCTGCGCCTGGGTCGGCTGCCCGAGGCGTGGATCGCCCCGCCCGCGACCCGGGAGCTGCGGGAACTAGTCCGCTATCGGGCCAAACTGGTGGCGTTGCGTTCGGGGCTCAAAGCCCAGGTCCATGCGGTGATGGCCAAAGAGGGTGTGCTGCCCGCGCAGGGCCGCATGTTCGGGCCCGCCGGCAACGCCCAGCTCGACGCCATAGCGATGGCCCACAGCTACACCACCCGGGTGGCGTCGCTGCGGGACCTCATCGAGGTCTATGACGGGGAGGTGGGCATGCTCGAGGGCCAGATCCACCGCCAGCTGCGGGGCCACCGGGGCTACCGGGCCATCCACGCGATCAACGGGGTGGGGCCCACCATCGCCGCCATCCTGGTAGCCGAGATCGGCGATGTGACCCGGTTCCGTTCGGCCGAGGCGCTGTGCTCGTGGGCCGGGCTCACCCCCAAGCACCGGGAGTCAGACACCACCGTGCGACGGGGACGGATCACCAAGCAAGGCTCCAAGCTGGTGCGCTGGGCGGTGATCGAGGCGGTGTCTCGCTACCACGGCGGCCCCAAGCTGGCCGCTGACTTCCGCCGCATCGCCCAGCGGCGCGGCACCAACAAGGCCCGGGTGGCGGTGGCCCGCAAAGTGCTCACGCTCGTCTACTACGGCCTACGCGACGGCGAGATCCGTTGCCTCGCTCGGGCCGAAGCAGCGTGAGACGGTTCGGACACGGCCAGGCGCGAGCCCGTGATCGGCAGGACTCCCGCACACAGCGGCGAAGTCGGCTAACTGCTTGAGCCCGCCTGGCCGTGGCCGCAACGCACCATGCCATTCAGCGAAGGGATGCCTCGGCAGCCGAGCCGCTGCCAACCCTCAGTTAGAGAGGACCACGGTGCGTAGAACCGAACCCCAACCCAACCCAGGAGCTCGCGCCCGGTCCTGAGCAATCAGACTGCGCCGTTCCTCGCCGGCGTCAAGGCCAAGCCCCTCCGGGGTGGCCTACGGCCAGCCTTGCCCCCCGCTCCGGGACGGCGCGCGTCCCCGCACAGGAACCAACCAGGCTCAACGGCGCCATCACCCACAAACCCCTGCCGAACCCCCATTGACACAGCCCCACTCCTTCAGGGATGCCGATTTCGCGCACCCTGAGGATACGCGGAACGCGCCAGAACGCGAGCACAGATTTGCGCCACATAGTCGACCGGCAGCGCCATGGGGCCGAGCACCGAACGCATCTGTCGCCGTTCAGCCACCGACGGTCAGAGTCCCAGCGGGTCGATGTCCGCGCTTCGCACGACGCCGTAGGTGGGTGCCGCAACCGTGAGCCGGTCGAGGCGGTTGCGAAGGCGGGCGATCGAGGCCTCGTGCTCAGCCTCATGGAGGTCGGCGGTGCGAGCCTGGATCTCGGTGACATAGGGGGCTGCCTGCTGCGCGGCGCGGTCCCGCCGATCGCGTGCGGACTGCACAACCTCCGCCGCCTGCTCGACACGTTCGCCCAAGCCTCGGCGCCGCCAGAACGGTGCGTCGGCGAGGACGGCTCGGCGGGCCCGCAGCTTGGTCTCGGCCGCCTCGAGGTCGGCCTCCGCGGCGGCAAGCGGGCGGAGATGCGGGGCGGCCCGCTGGCGAGCGTTGCCCAGTGCCCGGCGCGCGGCCGTGACCGCGTCCTCGGCGGTGCGCAGGTCGGTGGGCCCGCGGTGACCGCTGGGGATCTGGGCGGCGAGGTGGTGGCGTTGGGCGATGGCGGGGATGTCGGCGCGGTCGTTGGTGAGGAGCTGTTCGAGGACGTCTCTCGCGTGCTCGTGATCGTCGGCGACGACGAGGAGCTGGTTGTCCTGGCGGCCGCGGGTGGCGGCGACGTAGAGCCCACGGTGGCTGGTGGCGGGGGTGACCACGCCGAGGCTGACATCGACGGTGTCGCCTTCGTAGCCGTGGCCGGTGGCCGCGTAGCCGAGCCGCACGTGCGCCCGCGTGTAGTCGGCCGGCAGGGTCACCTGGCCGTGTCCGTCGCGGTGGGACACGGTGAGGCTGCCGTCCCGGCGGACGTCGAGGATGGTCCAGAGGTCGCGGTTGCGGACGGGTTCGCCCCGGTCGGTGCGCAGGTTGCGGTCGTTGCGGCGGGACGCCACCACATCGCCGACCGCCACCGTCTCACCGCCGGCGACACGGACCGCCCGGGCACCGAGCTCGCCGTGCACGCGGCGCTGCGCCCGGATCGCCGTGTTGAGGGCGTCGACGTGTTCGTTGGTCTCGGCCACGACCGCGACCCGCTGTCCGGCGGCGGTATGCGCGACCCACCGGGCGGCGGCCTCGGTGACGAGCTCGTCCAGGGTGCCGGCGGTGACTCGGCCGTGGTCGATGTAGGCGTCGAGGGCGTCGGGGTTGCCGGCCCGCAGCTGCAGGGACGCGGTCTGTTCCCAGTGGTGCCGGAACCGGTGGATGGTGGCAAGCTCGTGGGTGCGGCCGGTGCGGCACAGCTCGGCGAACATGCCGCCCCGGCCCACGGCCTGGAGCTGGCGAGGATCACCGGCCAACACCAGTCGCCACCGCTGCGACACGGCGAGGTCGACCAGATTTGCGAGCGCCCCGGTGCCGACCATGCTGGCCTCGTCAACGACAAGCGTCGCACCGGGCGGGAGCCGGTAGCCGTCATGCGGTGCACCGGTGCGCCACTCGTGCAGCAGCTTGGCCACCGTGTCGGCCGGCATCCCGGTCTCGTCACGGAGGACCTTGGCCGCCTTCGCGGTCGGGGCGACGCCGAACACCGGACGGCCGTGGCGGGACAGGTCCGCGACGGCGTTGCGCAGCGCGGTGGTCTTGCCGGTGCCCGCCGGGCCCACCACCAACACCACGGGATCCTCGCCGGCGACCGCCGCGGCAGCATCGGCTTGGAGGACATCGAGACCGTCACGGTGCACGGTGGGCGATGGGCGGGGTGGTTCCTCGTGCGCCTCGGCGGCGAACAGCACGATGCGCTCCTCCTGGGCGAGCACACGCTCGTGGGTGAGGTGCGGGTCGGTGGGCGCCAGCCACACCGATCGGCCATCCGAGGAACGCCGCGGGCCGCGACTCTCGGGTGGGTCGAGGCTCACACAGGTGGTCATCACCCGGTCGCAGGCCTGCTCGACCGCTGCCGCCCACTCGCGACCCGAGAACCGTGACACCGGCGGGGCGAGGTCGCAGATCGCCTGCAGCACGTCGGCCCGTGTCCACGACGAGCCCTTCGTCGAGCACAGCTCCACCACATCCAGAACCGTCACGGCCTTGGCGGCCGCCGACGTCCGGGCGGCGGCCCCCATCGCCGCCATGACGCGATTCGGGGTCCAGCCGAGCGCCGCCGCCTCTTCCCGCCACACCCCGGCGAGCTCGGCACCGCTGGCGTGGGTCGTGGTCGCCCGGGTGTCCTCGGCCGCCTCCCTCGTGAGCGCGGCGCGTTCCCACCGCGACGGGTCCCGCCCCTCGCGATCGCGAAACTCCCGCACCTTGCCGGCGAGCGCCGCCTCGACCTGCACGGTCCGCTTCGAGAAGCCGTCGAGCAGATCGCGCGGTACGCCGGTGATCTCTGCCTGACCATTCTCGATCGACTCCCACCCAACGCCGTAGCGGTGGGTCAGCTCGGCCCGCAGCACCGACTGGTACAGGCCGCCCAGGGCCCGCTGGTGGCGCTTGAGGTAGCGGGCGTCCAACGCCAGCCACCGGCCGTCCGCCGCCTGCACCTTGGCCGACACGACGACGTGGGTGTGGAGCTGGGGGTCGTCCTCCCGCGAGGTCGCCTGCCCGAACACCGCCAGCACCAACCCGCCGGCGTCGGGGTGCTGGCGCACGCCGTTGCACCGCACCCGGGTCGTCGCCCCATACCGCTCGAGGTGCTCCAGGACCGCCCGCACCGCGACATCGTGCGACTCGACCACGCCGGGGTCGCCGCTCAGTGCCCACCACACCGACACCGACTTCGGCGCCGAGAACGTCGCATCGAACCCCGCCACCGACGGGATCAACCGCCCCTTCGTGTCGTACCGGTCGACCAGCGCCCGGCCCAACTGTCTCCCCGTCACCGGGTCACGACCCGACAACAGCGCCTCCAGGTCCTCGGTGGCCGCTTTCCCGGACAGACCGAGTCCCGCCGCCTGGCGGCCCAGCCACCGGCCATCACCATCGGGGCCGTCATCGGCCAGGTAGCGGGTGTAGTAGCGCGCCGAAGCCCCCGCCGTGTTGGCGTAGATTGTCGTCACCCGCAGCACCGCGACTCCCGGCCGCCGGCGGGCACTTGTCTGACGTGCTGATCGGTTCGGCGGATCTCGGGTGCGGCCATCGGCGTCAGTCGGCGAGCGGGAGCGGGGCCTGTGCCACGCCGCTTCCGCGGCGGGTGCGGCGCATCGGGCGTGGCGTGGAGCAGATCGGTGGGGCGGGCGCTGTGGCATCGTCCGCCTCCGTCGCCGTCTCGGCGACGCCGACGGCGACCTCGCGTTGGCCGTGGAGCCACGCGACCAGGTCGTCGTGCAGGACGACCCGGCGGCTCCCGGTCTTCACTGAAGCAAGGTCGCCGACCTGCATCGCCCGGTACAGGTGCGCCCGGCTGACGCCGGCCACCTCGGCGGCCTCGGGCACGCTGTAGGCCAGCGGCCGGACGTTCGCACTGCTCATGGGGCCGTTGTACGGATCCCAGATCACCCGCGGGCGGACCAACCTTCAGCCCGTCTCAGGCCGCCTCACGCGACTTCGACCACCGGGTTCGTGCCGCCTGGTGCCGTTGGTCACCGCTGAATGCCCTGGACTACGCCGCAGTCCACCGGCTGTGAAATGCGTCACACCTTGTCGGCGAGAGTGGCGAGCGCCCGGCGCTTCGCGTCCATGCCCACCTTGGCGTAGACGTCCGCGGTGATGGCGAGCCCGGCGTGTCCGAGCACGGCGGACACGACCTCGAGCGGGACGCCCTGTTCGAGCAGGAGGGTGGCGGCGGTGTGGCGGGCGGCGTGGAACCGGCGGTGACCGACCCCGGCGCGCTCGCACAGCGCGGACCACCAGCGGTTGACGTTCCGCGGGTCCAGCGGCGTCCCGGTCGCCGTCGTGAACACATGCCCCGTGTCGACCCACAGGGGCCCGAGGGCGAGCCGCTCGGCGGCCTGGCGACGACGGTGCTCGCGCAGCGCCTCGCCGGTGCCGGCGACGAGCGGAAGCACGCGCATGCCGGCGTCGGTCTTGGTTGTGTCGACGTAGAGCCCGCCGCCCTTCCGGCGCTTGAGCGTTCCCCGCACGGTGAGCGTGCCGGCGTCGAGGTCGATGTCGCCCCAGCGCAGCGCGAGGGCCTCGCCCTTGCGGAGACCCAAACGGAGCACCAGGGCGGCCAGCGCCTCGAGCCGATCGCCCGCAGCCGCGTCGATGACCGCAGCCGCGCCCGCGGCGTCCAGCGTGTCGTCGAGCTTGGTGCCCGTCTTGCGCGGGCCGTCGACGAGGGCGGCGACGTTGCGGAGGATGAGCCCGTGCTGCTCGGCCCACCGCAGTGCCCGTCGCAGCACCGCCCGGGCGAACTGGCGGGTCCGCGGCGACAGCCCGTCGGTCTCCATCGCCCGCAGCATCGACTTCACGTGCTGCGGGGTCAGCTTCGCCAGCTTCACGCGGCCGACATGCGGCGCGATGTAGAGCTTGACGATCCGCTCGTAGCCGTCGACGGTCGAGGGCTTCACGGTGTCGGGCACGACGGTGGCGAGCCACCACTCGAGGAACTCGCCGACGCTCCGCGTGCGCTCCGGGGTGACGCCCTGGTCGGCCCGGCGGCGGAGCTCGTCGAGCGCCGCGAGCGCCTCGCGCTTGGTGCGCCGCACGGCACGGGGTCGCCGACGGCGACCGTCACGGTCGAACCCGGCCTCGACCTGGGCCACCCAGCGGCCGTCCGCGCGCTGGTACACCGACCCCTCGCCTCTCCCCCGTCGGCTCGTCACGGCTCACAACGTTACCGTTTGGCTCACAACTAGGCTCACATAGGCGCCGACGCGCCAGAGCCGGCCCGTCCGGACCGGCTCTGACCTGGAATTACCTGGTCGGGCTGGCGGGACTTGAACCCGCGACCCCTTGACCCCCAGTCAAGTGCGCTACCAATCTGCGCCACAGCCCGACGGGGATCGCCATCCTACGCCCCTCAGCGCCACGGTCCCCAGATGG
>Ga0299914_10004474_pt1 | contig 10088 bp, 9 predicted proteins | sample RVTome_10_FD_201361 | JGI IMG/M metagenome (GOLD analysis project Ga0299914, IMG submission 201361) | Soil microbial communities from uranium-contaminated site in the Upper Colorado River Basin, Wyoming, United States - RVT153D57 (version 2) ... | reverse complement strand
CGCACTCGCCCTGGCCCGCGGGTTCGGCCCCGGGCCGCACTATGTGATCGCCTCCCGCGCGCCGGGGGGACCGGCCGCGTTCCGCGTCGCGGGCTGCTCGGCGCGGGCGGTCGGCCGGGCGGGGCGGTTCGCGAGGAGCGCGGCATGAGCGTCCCGGCCAGAGCGGGGGCGCTCGCGGGGTTCGTGGTGCTCGCCGGCTACGTGTCGTGGCACTGGTTCGCGCTGATCGACGGCCCGCCGGTCGCTCGCTGGGTCGCGTGCCTGGCCATCGCGACGACCCTGGCCGTGGCCCTCGACCGCCTGGGACGGGCGCGGCCTGGCCGCGCGGCCACGCTCCTGCTTGCGGCGCTGCTGGCGGTGGCGGCGCTCGCCGCCGGCTTCCTCGCCGCCGGCGTCCCGGCCCGGATGCTGCCGCCCGGAGGATGGGACGAGCTGCGGTTCGAGCTCGATGGTGGCCTCGCCGGGATCAGCCAGATCGACCTGCCGTTCGCAGGCCGCTCGGACTGGACCCGGATCGGCATCCTGCTGGCGGCTCCGATGGCGCTCGTGGCGGCCGCCGCGGTCGCCTTCTGGCCGCGCGGCACGAGACGCGAGCTCCGCCGGGGGATCGCCCTGACGTTGCTGGTCACGCTCTACGCGATCTCGGTCACCTGGAAGTCGCCGGACTCGGAGATCCTCCGCGGCCTCGGGCTGTTCGTGGCGATTGCCGCGTTCCTCTGGCTCGGCAGGCTGCCGGCCTCGCGGGCCCTCGCGGCGGCCGGGGCGCTGCTGCTCGCCGGGCTTGCGGCGCTGCCGGCCGCGGCCCGGGTCGACTCGAGCGACCCCGCGATCAACTACGGGACCTGGAGGATCTTCGGCGACAGCCGGACGGCCAGCTTCGACTGGGACCACAGCTACGGGCCGCTCGACTGGCCCCAGCGGGGGACCGAGCTGTTCGAGGCCGAGGGCGCGAGCCGCCCGCTCTACTGGAAGACGTCGGTGCTGGACGAGTTCGGAGGCTTCGGCTGGTCGCGAGGCGACGGGGTGGCGGGCTTCCTGATCGAGGACTCGGAGACGGTCGGCCTGCTCGGCGCGACCGACGAGATGGTCGCGGCGCGGCCGGAGTGGGTCGAGGGCCTCGACGTCTCCGTGCTCGGCCTGCGCTCGCCCCTGGTGGTGACCACCGGCACGCTGCAGCAGATCGCCGACATCGACGCGCAGCCGAGCGCCGCCGACGGCACGACGCTCGCGCTCGGAGACCCGATCGAGCCGGACACCTCCTACTCGTTCACCGCCTACGCGCCCGATCCCAGCGCCCGGCTGCTACGGCGCCGCGACGACGGGCACTACCCGCGGGCGCTGGAGCGCTACACGTCACTCCTGTTGCCGCAACGCGCCAGCGAGACGACGCTCTCGCCCGAGGCCGCCCCGGTGGGCACCCTCTCCACGGTCACCATGCCGATCCGGGGCAAGCGCTCGGACGACGGGTCCGACCCGCGCAGCCAGGAACAGCGGCGGCTGGTGGCGGGGACCACCTACGCCCGCGTCGGCGCCCTGGCGGAGCGGCTCACCCGCGACGCGCCGGGAAACTACGAGGCGGTGGTTGCGATCGAGCGATACCTGCTCGACGAGTACGTCTACGAGCAGGACGTCCCGGAGCACGCCAGGGATCCGCTGGTCGGGTTCCTGTTCCGCGACAGGGCGGGCTACTGCCAGCAGTTCTCGGGGGCCATGGCGCTGATGCTCCGCCTCGCCGGCATCCCGAGCCGGGTGGTGTCGGGGTTCGCGCCCGGGCTCGCCGATCCCGATCGCGAGGGGACCTATCTGGTGCGCGACACCGACGCCCACTCGTGGGTCGAGGTCTGGTTTCCGCGGGTCGGTTGGGTGACGGTCGACCCGACGCCGACGGCGGCGCCGGCGCGGACCGGCACCAGCGCCGCTCCCGGCACCCCCCTCGGCCTCGCCGGCATCGCCCCCGGCCGCGCCTTCGAGATCGAGGAATCGGCGCAGTCGGGGCCGATCCGGGGCCTGTCGCTCCCCGACGGCGGCCGCGACGAGGGCGGCTCGCCGCTCGTCGGCCTCGCCTGGCTGACGGCGATCCTGGCCGTGACCGGGCTGATCGTGACCTACCGGCGCCGGCGGGGCCGGTTGCTCGCTCCGGAGGGGGCGGCCGCCCAGCTCCGCGAGCTCGAGCGCGCCTTCCCGCTGGTCGGCGCGCCTGCGAGGCCGGGGCTGACCCTGCTCGGGATCGAGCGGGCGTTCGAGGCTGAGCTGGGCCCCGGGGCGGCGGCGTACCCGGCCGCGCTGCGGGCGAACCGCTACGGGCGCCGGCAGCCGCGGCGACCGGGGCCGCACGAGCGCCGGCAGCTGCGCCGGGCGCTTGGCCGAGGCAGGGGGATCCACGGGCGTCTCCGGGCGCTGCGGATGCTGCCGCCGGGCGGCCCGGCCGCCGGGCTGGCGGAATGAGCCGCCGACCGGGATACTCGGCCACGTGGACGAGGAATCGACCGTCGGCCGCGAGTTCGCCGAGGCGCTCGCCCGCAAGGATGGCGACCGGGTGATCGAGCTGCTCGACCCCGAGGTCGACTTCCGCGGCCTCACACCCCGCCGCGCGTGGGAGGCGGCGAGCGCCCAGGCGTTCGTTGCCGAGGTCATGCCCAGGTGGTTCGAGGACTCGGACCACGTCGACGAGCTCACGCACTTCGACGCCGGCGGGTTCGCCGACCGCAACAGCATCACCTACGGCTTCCGCGGCCACAACGACGACGGGCCGTTCGTGGTCGAGCAGCAGGCGTACTTCACCGAGCGTGACGGGCGGATCGACTGGATCCGCGTGTTGTGCTCGGGGTTTCGCCCCGATCCGAGGCAATGATCTCGGCGGGGTGTCCATTCCCGCGCTCCCCGTTCGTCTCGTAGGCGACCATCCCCCAGAAGGAGGAGCCATGAAGTACATGCTGTTGATCCACCAGGGCACGGCCCCGGTACCCGGGACGGACGAGTGGGAGCGCCTCTCGGACGAGGAGCGCCAGGAGGTCTACGACGACTACCAGGCGCTCGCCGGCATCCCGGGCGTGACCCGCGCCGACGTCCGGATGGAGCCGCCCGCGACGGCCACCACGGTGCGGGTCGAGGACGGCCGCACGCTGACGACGGACGGCCCGTTCGTGACGATCAAGGAGGCGCTCGGCGGCTTCCTCTACTACGAGGCCGACGACCTCGACGCGGCGATCGAGCTCGCGGCGCGGATCCCGGCGGCGAGGATGGGCGGCGCGATCGAGATCCGGCCGCTGGCGGAGAGCTAGGTCCGATTCTCGACCGGGTCTTCCACGACGAGTGGGGCCGCGTCCTCGCCAGCCTGATCGGCTTCCTCGGCGACTTCGAGGTCGCCGAGGAAGCCGCGCAGGAGGCATTCGCGATCGCCGCCGAGCGCTGGCCGCGGGCCGGCGTACCCGACAACCCGCGCGCCTGGCTGGTGGCGACCGGTCGCAACCGGGCGATCGACCGGATCCGCCGCGAGCGCACCCTCACGGAGAAGACGCGGCTGCTCGACGTGTCGGAGGGAACCGAGGAAATCGTGGACGAGACCGAGATCCCCGACGAGCGGCTTGAGCTGATCTTCACCTGTTGCCACCCGGCGCTGGCGCTCGACGCCCAGGTCGCGCTCACGCTCCGGACCCTCGGCGGGCTGACGACGGCGGAGATCGCGCGGGCGTTCCTGGTCGGGGAGCCGACGATGGCCAAGCGGCTGGTCCGGGCGAAGAAGAAGATCAGGGCGGCTGGGATCCCGTTCCGGGTGCCACCGGCCCACCTCTTGCCCGACCGCCTCGACGCGGTCCTCGCCGTCGTCTACCTGATCTTCAACGAGGGCTACGCGGGCCGGGGCGACCTCGCCTCCGAGGCGATCCGGCTCCAGCGCGCGCTCGCCGGGCTGATGCCGGACGAGCCCGAGGTCCACGGCCTGCTGGCCCTGATGCTGATCAACGACGCGCGCCGCGACGCGCGCTTCGCGGAGGGCGAGGTGGTGCTGCTCGCCGACCAGGACCGCTCGCTGTGGGACGCGGAGCGGATCGCCGCCGGGCGGCAGGCGCTCGAGCGCGCACTCGCCCTCGGTGGGCGCGGCCCGTACCTGCTTCAGGCGGCGATCGCCGACCTCCATCTCTCCGAGCCCCGGGACTGGTCGCAGATCGCGGCCCTCTACGGCGAGCTCGCGCGGCTCACCGCCTCGGCGGTGGTCGAGCTCAACCAGGCGGTCGCGCTCGCGGAAGCGGGCGACGCCGAGCTGGCGCTGGAGCGGGTCGAGGGCCTGGAGCTCGACCGCTACCACTACCTGCACGCGGCCCGGGCCGAGCTCCTGCGCCGCCTCGACCGGCCCGGCGAAGCGCGAGCCGCGTACGAGCGTGCCCTCGAGCTGGTGCAGTCCGAGGCCGAGCGGCGGCTCCTTAAGGCGCGCCTGGCGGAACTCGCGAACTGATCGGCGCATCTATGGTGTGGCCCCGCAAGATGCGGCGGGGACCAGATCGATGAGCGAGGCGCCCGAGCCACTCGACCGCGCCAAAGTCGTCGCGCTGGTCGCGATGGCGCTCGGCGTCTTCATCATCGCCAACGACATCACGGCCCTGAGCGTCGCGCTGCCGCAGATCGAGGCGGACTACGACGCCGACGTCGCGACCGTGCAGTGGGTGATCAACGCCTACGCGCTCGTGTTCGGCGTCCTGATCGTCACCGGTGGGCGGCTCGCCGACCTGCTCGGCCGCCGCCGGATCTTCTTCACCGGGGCCGCAGTGTTCGCGGTTTTCTCGGTGCTGGGCGGCCTGGCGCCGGAGCCGGAGATTCTGATCGTCTGCCGCGGCCTGATGGGGATCGGCGGGGCGATGATGTGGCCGGCGCTCCTCGGCATGACCTACGCGATCCTGCCGGCGAGCCGCGCCGGGCTCGCCGGGGGGCTGATCCTCGGCGCCGCGGGCTTCGGGAACGCCGCCGGACCGTTGATCGGCGGCGCGATCACCGACGTCCTCGACTGGCGCTGGATCCTGTTCCTGAACGTGCCGATCGCCGCCGCCGCGACGTTCGTCACCTGGCGGACCGTCCCCGAGTCCCGGTCGGACGAGACCGAGCGGCGGCTCGATTACGCGGGCTCGATCACGCTCTCGATCGGCCTGATCGCGCTTCTGGTTGCGCTCGACGAGGTGACCGACCTCGGGTGGGGCGATGCCGAGGTGATCGGTCTCCTGATCGTGTTCGCGGTGCTGCTGGCCGCATTCGTGCTGATCGAACGGCGGGCCGGCGCCCACGCGCTGGTTCCGCGCGACGTGATGTCGAACCGCCCGTTCATGTCGGCGTGCCTGACGGTGCTCCTGATGTCGCCGCTGTTCTTCGTCGCGCTGATGTATCTGCCGCAGCTGTTCCAGAAGAGCCTCGACTACAGCGCGCTGGAGGCCGGGCTCGCCCTGCTGCCGCTGATGGGGACCTTCACGCTCGCCTCGCTCTCCGCGGGGCGGCTGTACGAGCGGGTCGGCCCCCGACCGGTCCTGATCGCGGGCGCCTCGTGCCTGGTCGTGGGCTCGGCCCTGATCGCGCTGATCGAGCGCGGCGACAGCTGGGGCCAGGTGGTGCCCGGCATGGTCGTCACCGGGGCCGGGATCGGGCTCTTCTACAGCTCGGTCACGACCTGGGCCGTGACCGCCCTCGACCCCTCGCGCTCGAGCCTCGCCGGAGGGATCACCTACATGTTCCAGATCGCCGGCGGGTCGATCGGGCTCGGCATCGCGACCACGATCTTCGCCACGGCGTCCCGCGACCGGCTGCAGGAGGAATCCGAGGTCGCGGCTTCGCTCACCGACAAGCAGCTCGACGCGGTCGAGGGCATCCTCGCGGGGACCGACTCGGCCGGCGCTCTCCAGGAGCGGTTCCCGGCGATCGCCGCCCGGCTCGAGGACCTCGCGCGCGACGCGTTCGCGGCCGGGTTCACCTGGGCGTTCCGGCTCGTTGCCGTCCTCGCGCTCGCGGGACTGGTGGTGACCGTGCTCGAGCTCGGGCGCGAGCCGGGATCGGCCCAGTCCCCGGACGGCCCTGGATGAACGGCGCGAGTCCGGCCAGGGTGACCGCCGCGGTCGCGCTCCTGGGGCTGAGCGGGGCGTGGAACGGAGGCAACGTGGGGCCGGTCGCCTCCGAGATCGCGAGCGAGTTCGACTTGTCTTTGGCGGTGGTCGGGGTCCTCGCCGGGACGCTGTTCTTGGGCTCGACCCTGGTCGGCCTGTTGTTCGCCGCGCAGCTCGGCCAGCGGCTCGGCCTCGAGCGCGGCCTGCGGCTGACCTGCGCGACGTTCGCCGTCGGCAACGCCGTGTTCGCCATCACTCCGGTCTTCGCCGGGCTGGCCGTCGGCCGGATCCTGCCCGGCGTCGCGTTCGCGGTCATGAACACCCTCGGCGTCGTCTGGGCGCGAAACGCCGGCGGGGTGCGGCTCGTCGGCGTGTTCGGCGCCTCGATCCAGCTCGGGATCGCGCTGGCGCTTCTGGTCGGCAGCGGCCTCGCGGACCTCGGGATCGACTGGCGGGTCGGGTTCGCGATCAGCGCGGCGCTCGGCGTGGCGGCTTTCGTAGCGATCCCGCGCGGGTCCCGCTCGCCGCACGTCGTCGAGCAGCGGCCCGCGGGCTTCCTCGCGGCGGCGTTGCGCCGCGCGCGCGTCTACCGGCTGATGCTGCTGTTCATCGCGATCTACGGGGTGCCGATGATGCTGAGCCCCTGGATCATCGAATACCTGTCGCGCGAAGGGGACGTCGCGACCGCGCTGGCGGGCGTGGCCGCCTTCCTGCTCTTCGGCCTCTCCGCGGTCGTTCGCGTGTTCGGCGCGCGGCTGCGCGAGCGGGGCGTTCCGCATACGGTCCTCGGGGGCGCGCTGATCCTCGCGGCGATCGGGATGGCGCTGCTCGCGTTCGACGCGGCCGAGGCCGCCGCGTTCGCCGGCGTCGTCCTGCTGGCGGCCGGGTTCGGGGTGCCGTACGCGACGGCGCTGACCGAGGCCCAGGACCTCTACCCGAAGGCGCCCGGCGAGCCCGTGGCCCTGATGACGTTCGCGGCCCTGCTGCCGCCGATCGCCGCGATCCCGCTGATCGGCCACGCCCTGGCTCAGGGCGACGGCGCGCTCGCGTGGGGCATCCTGGCGGCGTTCCTGGTCGTGGCCACGGTCGCCAACCTGCGCCGCACCGGCATCCCGCTCGAGCACGAGCCGCCGGGTGAAAGCTGACCAGGTTCTCGCCTTCCGGCTAGGCCGTTCCGGGCTGGCCGCGCGCCGCGGCGCGACCCTCGCCGACGCGGCCGCGTGTCCGGCGTCGGACTTCGCTCGCGACTCGGCCCTGCTGGCGCTCGCGGCGCGCGCTGACGATCTTTCCCGCGAGACCTACGAGAGCGCGGTGGACGCCGCCGAGTTGGTGGTCGCGCACGTCGTGCGCGGCGCGATCCACGCGCTGGCCCCGGGCGATGAGGCCCTGTTCGGGCGCGCGCTGCTCGCACGTGCGGACGACGAGCTCGGGGCGCAGCTCGGCCGGCAGGTGCAGCGGCTTGCCGCCGAGCACGGGCTGACCCCGACGGCGGCGCTGGGCGAGGTGGCAGCGGCGACCAAGGGCGCCCTGGCCGGCGGCCGGGCGCTCGACAAGAACGCCCTGCACGAGGAGCTGCGGGGCCGGGTCCGGGCCGAGCTGATGCCGTGGTGCCGCAGCTGCGGGAGCCACCACGTGGCGCCGATGCTGTGGCGCTACGCGACGGTGAGGGCGGGCGCCCGGCTTGACTCCGAGCGGCGCTACACGATCGGCAGGTCGGGACGGACGCCGGCCGCGCGCGAGGCCGTCCGCCGCTTTCTCGGCTTCTACGGGCCGGCGACCCTCGGCGAGTTCGCGGAGTGGGCGGGCCTCGCCCGATCGCACGCCAGAAGGCTCTGGGACGAGGTGGACGCCGAGCTCGCCGAGGTGCCGGTCGTCGGGCGCAAGGGATGGCTGCTTGAGCGCGACGTCGCCGAGCTCGAGTCGCCCCCCGCGGCGAACGGCGCGCGGCTGTTGCCGCCGGGCGATCCCTACCTGCAGAAGCCGAACCGGCCGCTGCTGGCGCCCGATCCCGCGCTGCGCAAGCGACTGTTCAGGCCCGTGGCGAGCCCCGGCGCGGTCCTGGTGGAAGGCCGCCTCGCCGGTCTCTGGCGGGCGAAGATGAAGGGCCGCCGCGCGGAGATCACGGTCGAGCCGCTGCGCCGCCTGCGGCGGGCCGAGGTCGAGGAGGAGGCGCTGCGCGTAGCCAGGCTGCGCGGAGGCGACGACGCCGCGGTCGTGTTCGCCTGAGCCTCGCCCCTACGCAGACGCGGGGGCGACGGCGTGGCGCTCGGCCCAGTCGAGGACGTAGTCGGCGATCTCCTGCCAGCCGTCCTGCGCCGTCATCAGGTGCGGCCCTTCGAACTCCTTGATCTCGGTGACCGTGTCGGACTTGTAGTGCTTGAGGTTCGACTGCTGGACCGCCGGCGGCATGATGTGGTCGTCGCTGCCGGAGACGAACAGCAGCGGGGCGCGATCGTCGTTTCGGTAGTCCACCCACGTGTCCTGGTGTCCGGGGATGACGTTGGCCAACACGCCGTTCCACACGATCCGGCCCGAGGCGGGGATCGCGTAGCGCTCGTAGAGCTCGCGCGCCCGCGCCTCCTCGAAGCCGTTGGTGAACGCGTAGTTCCACTGTTCGAAGTTGAAGCCGACGGCCTTGTGGTGGTTGGCCGGGTTCTTGAGCACCGGCAGCGTCGAGCGCACCTGTGACACCGGGACCGCCTTGACGCCCTCGGTCGGAGCCGAGTTCAGGGCGACCCCGGCAGCGCCGCAGCCGTGATCGAGCAGGACCTGGGTGAACGCTCCTCCGGCGGAATGCCCGATCAGGATGGGCGGCGAGTCGAGCTCGGTGATCACCGACTCGAGGTGCTCGATGATCGCCGGGACCGCGAGGGCCTCGATCGGCGAGGGGTCCTCGTTCAGGGCCTCGACCTCGACCTCGAGGCCGGGGTAGGCCGGGGCCAGGACGCGGTACCCCTTCCCCTCGTAGTGGGCGATCCACTCCTCCCAGCTCCTGGGAGTGACCCAGAAGCCGTGGATCAGGACGATGGTGTCGGGTGCGGGCATCGGGGTCCCCCTCGGCTCGGCGGCAACGGCAACGCGGGCCACGGTATCAAACCGAGTTGGAAATCCAAACCCTGCCGCCTCCGAGTCGCGGCGGGATCTACGATCGGGTGATGGAACCGAACGCTGAGCGCGCGCCACGGGTCTGCTCGGTGGCCGACGCACTCGAGATCGTGGGTGACCACTACTCGCTCCTGATCGTGCGCGAGATCGGCTACGGATTCAGGCGCTTCAACGAGATCGCCGCCTTCACGGGGGCTCCGCGAGACGTGCTGGCCTCACGGTTGCGGCGCCTCGAGGGGATCGGGATCCTCGAGCGGCGCCCGTACTCGGATCGGCCTCCGCGCTTCGAATACCAGCTGACCGAGATGGGTGGCGACCTCCGGCCGATCGTCCTCGCGCTCAAGGAATGGGGCGACCGGCAGCTGAATCCCGGCGCCGAGCCGGTCGTCTTCGAGCACAGCTGCGGGGCGGAGTTCCACCCGCAGACGATCTGCGCCGCGTGCGGACAGCCGGTGCGGCCGGGCGAGCTGATCGTGAAGGGCGGCACCCACCCGGTCGAGGGCGACCCATGGTGAGCGCCCGCGGGGCCGGGAACGGGGAGCCGGGATCCGCTTGTACGATCCGGCGATGGTGCCGGAAGCCGAGCTGGAGGAGTCCGACGCCGGGCTGGTGCCGGCGAGCGTCGGCTGGTTCGTGATGAACGCGCGCGACGCGCGCTGGTTCGACAACCCCGGCCGCGGCCATAGCCTGCCGCTCACCGGTTACGACGAGCACGAGGCCGAGACGTTCTTCCCGATGCTGGGGATGGCGATCCGCGTCGTCAGCCCCGGCGAGCCCAACGACACGTACCACTGGGAGACCGAGCAGGAGGATTTCCTCGTCCTCGCGGGCGAGGCGCTGTTGATCGCCGAGGGTCAGGAGCGCCGCCTGAGGCAGTGGGACTTCGTGCACTGCCCGCCGGAGACG
>Ga0299914_10004473_pt1 | contig 10090 bp, 10 predicted proteins | sample RVTome_10_FD_201361 | JGI IMG/M metagenome (GOLD analysis project Ga0299914, IMG submission 201361) | Soil microbial communities from uranium-contaminated site in the Upper Colorado River Basin, Wyoming, United States - RVT153D57 (version 2) ... | reverse complement strand
TCGCCAGAAACGACAAGAGCTGGCGCGGCTACAACAACCGTGCGGTTATCTATATCAATACAAAGGAATACGAGAAGGCGCACAGGGATCTGGTCCGGGGAGAGGAGCTGAATCCCGGCGCCAGGACATTGCGCGTTGCCCGAGCCATGTACCTCGATGCCGTCGATCCCGTGTCTCCGGAGGTTGAAATCGACGACCGCCAGGCCGATGACGATGAGGAAGGCGAGAACCTGTAAGGGATGCTTTGCACTCTGCGCGGGTCCGGGAAGGGCCGGGGCAGAGTTTGCCCGGGTATCGCGCGGACCGGCACTCGCGCTACTGGCGGCCGCTCTCCTGCTTCCGCCGCCGACTGCCCTCGCCGCAGACGACGAGCAAGACGAGCAAAACGTGAGCCATTTCACCGACTCGTCCACCGATCGTCAGCCCGCCGTCACTGCGTTCCCGAGGTATCCTTCCGTCGCACGCCGCGACCGGATCGAAGGAGAAGCGATGGTGTGTTTCAACATCGACGCGCGCGGTCGCGTGCGGCGGCCGTCGGTCAGAAGCAGCACTCACAGGATCTTCGAAAAGCCGGCGATGACGGCGATCAGACGCTCCACCTTCGCGCCGCTTGCTGCCGGCGGAAAACCGGCGGCCGCGAAGACCTGCCGGACCTACCGCTTTCGACTCGATTCGATCAACGCGCGAAACGGCGACCAGCCGGCGCCGGAGGACGAGGACGGTGCAACGCCTTCCGATCCGGCGAAGACCGAGTCTGTCGGGCAGGCGCTGGACTGATCGTTGACGGGTGGCGATCTCGCCTATGCCACCGCGCCAGCGCTTCTACGGCGCGTCCATCGCGGCGACCCGTTGCAGCGTGAAAATGTAGTCTCCCAGAGGCGAAATGTCGTCGTTGGCCGCATTTGCCGCCACATGCAGATAGACCGGCCCGGCGACCCCGGCGGCAATCCATCGAAAGACCCACCGGGCGGCGCCATCGCGTTGCGGCTGCAGGCCTGCCTTCGTGTGTTGCAGATAGACCTGATCGGCCTCTTCGATCACACGCGTCCGGTCCGATAGCGGAACGAGCTTTCCCGCCGGTTCGCCGTCAGACGATCGCACGGTCAGCTGGAAGCCGCCGGTTCGAAGCTCGGCGTGTTCCAGCACGATCGCGAGTTCGTAGGCCGCGTCCGCGAGAATGCGGTCAGGAAGCCCCTCTATCTGCAGGCCGCCGTTCGCGGGATTCGGGTCGCTGTCGGCATGACATACGCTGCAGTCTGGTTCGCCAAAACCTCCGGTATGTCCAGGTGGCGCGCCATCTTCATAAGCGTAGCCGAGACGGCTGGCTCCAGGTAGAAGGAGGACTGCTGCTACAACGAGTGACGTCCTCGCCCGCAATCCGTCAATGCACCTTGACACGGCCGATGTAGTTCGTGTCGGTGCCGAACCAGACCTCGCCGGCGGGAGCGAAATAATCCATATGCCTCACGGCGCCACCGCCGCTCGGAATGTCGGTCATGCTGACGAATTCCTCCGTCGCGGCGGCGAAACCTACGAACCTGTTTGGCGAGATTCCGGTTTCCACGATCCAGATCATATCGTTCCTGTCTACCGCCATACCGTACGGTCGGCTGTCAGCACCGCCCGGCATCGGCCACTCGGCAAACTCGCCGGAGTCCGGGCTGTAGCGGCCGAGGTAGCCGCGGGCATAGTCGCCGTACCAGACCCTGTTGTCGGACGTTATCACCAGCCTCCTTGGGCGACTGTCCGGGTTGGGCAGCACGATTTCGACAAGCGTCATGGTTTGCGGATCGACCCTGAGAATTCTGTTGGCGCCGAACTGCACGACCCAGGGAACGTCCTCAGAGTCGACGACGATTCCATACGGACGCGACCGGCCGGTCGGCACCTCGATCAGCTGCACGCTGCGGTCTGCGGTGGTCAGTTTGCCGACGAAGTTGCCTTGCTGCACGGTAAACCAGATATCGCCGCGCGAGTCGAAGGTCAGGGTATGCGGATCGCGGGCGGACCGTTCCGGCATCTCGATCCTGGTGATTTTGCCGGTGTCGGGGTCGAGCAGGCCGATATGACTGGCGAGGTTGCCGGCGTACCAGATGTCGTTCTCGTCATCGACAAGAAGATTGTGCGGGCCTGTTCCCGGTGCCAGGTCGTAGCGGTTGAACTGATTCGTTTCGGGAACCAGGTTCGCGACGTAATGACCTTTCTGGCCAACGAACCAGACACGTCCGTCGTCCGCGACATAAGGATCTCTCGGGCCCGACCCTTCCCACGGCACCAGCCACTCGCGTATGTCCAGGCCGTTATCCGCGGGCGTCGGCTGAGCGTGCCCGGAAGCGACGGCGAAAAACAGCCCCCAAACGAGGGCCACAAAGAGCGTTACGGTTTTCATCGCATTACCTCTCGAGGGCTGCATCCGGCATGGAGGGACAGGATGCGCCGCGCCGCTTCCTGAAGGCTCGAGCCCAGGCTGACGAGGCCGGATTCGTGTCCGCCCATGACGGCCACGCCCGTGTCCGGGAGTGAGGTCTCGCGATAAAGCCTTTTGAACTCGCTGGCCATCTCGGGCGTCCCGTATGCGACATCGGCGCGGGTCGTCGGTGCCGAGTGCTTCAATCGTTCCCAAAGCATGCTGCTATGAACATGGACGACGGCGTTGATCGACAAATCTAGCTCATAAATGGCGGCGTGCGTAAGGGATTCTGACGATGCCTGTGTCGCCCCGACACAAGTCACTGAATTTTCGTCGATATTCGCGCGGGTTACCAGCGCGTAGTGACGCCTGTCGGTGCGCGGCAGGTGACCGGTCTGCGTGCCGCTGATGACGAACCGGCCCCCTTTGTCCCGCACGCTCAAGTTGCCGTAACCGATATTCAAGTTTGCATAGTGTCCCACCAGTCCGGCCTCGAAGAGCGGCCGCCGCCATCGTTCGAGTTCTGCAACGGCCGGATGGCCGAGCGGCGATCGCTCGGACCAGCTCACGGTGAACTTCGTGTAGCCCTCGTCGATCATGACGCGCGCCTGGCCAGTTCGGGAAAGAGCCCGGACAGACCTTTCTCGCTGGCATCGCAAATGCCGCACTCGGTAATAAGGCCGGTGATCAGTCGCGCGGGTGTCACGTCGAACGCAAAGTTGCTGATGGCAGTGCCGTCCGCGACCGTTTGCACATCGAGGTAACGATCGCCCGACTTTCCCCGAACCATGCAGACTTCCGACGCATCACGTTCTTCGATCGGAATTGCCGCACCGTCTTCGACCGTCCAGTCAATTGTGGTCGACGGCAGGGCAACGTAAAACGGTATGCCGTTGTCGGCGGCTGCGAGAGCTTTGAGGTAGGTGCCGATCTTGTTTGCGACATCTCCCTTGCGGGTCGTCCGGTCGGTGCCGGTGATGCAGATATCCACTTGGCCGCGCTGCATCAGATGGCCGCCGGCATTGTCGACGATGATCGTATGTGGGACACCGTTTTGCGCAAGTTCCCACGCCGTCAGTTGCGATCCCTGGTTGCGCGGCCGCGTTTCGCCCACCCATACGTGCACGTCGATGCCGTTCTGATGCGCAAGGTATATCGGCGCGGTGGCGGTGCCCCAGTTTATTGTTGCGAGGGAGCCTGCGTTGCAGTGGGTCAGCACGTTTACGACGCCGCCGTTTTTTCGTTTCGCGATGTCCCGAATAAGGCGAAGCCCGTGTCGTCCGATGCCGCGGGAAATCTCGATGTCTTCATTGCAGATCATCTGCGCTTCGTCTCGCAGTCGCGTGACAAGGTCGCCTGTGTTCCGCCGGACGCAGCTCATGACCCGGCCGATGGCCCACCTCAGGTTGACGGCTGTCGGGCGGGTTTCCTGGAGCAGAGCCGCGGCGCGGTTCATGAACTGCCCGGGCTCCTTGCTGCGCCGACTCTCCAGGGCAGCGAGATAAAGGCCCCACGCCGCGGTTGCGCCGATGAGGGGCGCCCCTCGCACCAGCATCTCACGGATTGCGTGCGCCGCATCGCCGCAGGTTCGGAGGTCACGTACGACGAACTCATGCGGCAACAGCCGCTGATCGATGATCTGAACCACCGACGGATCGTCGTCCTTGAGCCAGATCGTTCTGAATGCTTCGCCGTTCGCCACCAAGGTATCGGTCTCTCGACTGCAGATGCGGTACGCCGCGGGACGCCAGGCCACCAGACTCTTGGCGTGCGCCGGAGCCGTGAGTTAAACACACTGCGGCATTGGCGTTCCAGGGCGCTTCCGTGCCGCGCACCCGGCGGGCGCAGACGCTGCCACCTGCAAGCTGATACTCTGGAGCTCCGGAAGGTCGAATTGCAGCGTTTATGGGACCACTTGCCGGCACCAAAGTCATAGAGGTCGGCGGAATCGGCCCCGCTCCGTTCTGCGGCATGCTGTTCGCGGACATGGGGGCCGATGTCGTGCTGATCGAACGAAAGAGCGGCTGCGCTTTGCCGCTCGATCTCCCGGCAGGAGACTTCGGCAAGTACTGGATCGTGCATCGCGGCAAGAAATCTCTGGCCATGGATTTGAAGAAGCCGGAGGCCGCCCCGGCACTTCTTCGGCTGGTCTCCGGCGCGGATGTGCTGATCGAGGGTTTCAGACCCGGTGTGATGGAAAAGCTGGGCCTCGGCCCCGACGAGTGTCTCAAGGCGAATCGGCAACTGATCTACGGCCGGATCACCGGCTGGGGCCAGGACGGCCCGCTGTCGCAGTGTGCGGGACACGACATCAACTACACTGCCCTTTCAGGCGCGCTGTATCACGGCGGCCACAAGTCTTCGCCGCCGGCGGCCCCGCCGACGCTCCTCGGCGATGTCGGAGGCGGCGCCCTGCTCCTCGCGGTCGGCCTGCTCGCGGCACTCCTGGCCGCCAGGCAAAGTGGCGAGGGTCAGGTCATCGATGCTGCGATCAGCGATGGCTCGGCGCTGATGACCGCATTACTCTTGAGCTTGCAACAGCAGGGAATCTGGGTCGACCGGCGGCAGAGCAATTTTCTCGACGGTGGAGCGCACTGGTACGACTGCTACGAGTGTGCGGACGGCGAGTATATTTCCGTGGGTGCTCTGGAGCCCCGGTTCTACAAGTTGCTACTCGAAAAATGCGGTCTCGGGGACGATCCGGATTTTGCCGCACAGTTCGATGCAGCCAGATGGCCGCTGCAGAAGGAAAAAATGGCAAAGCTGTTCAGGGGCAGAAAACGTGATGAATGGCGCGAGGTGCTGGAGGGTACCGATGCCTGCTTTGCGCCGGTGTTGAGCCTCGGCGAGGCGCCATGCCATCCGCACAACCGCGCGCGCAATACCTTCGTGGAGGTCGACGGCGTCACGCAACCCGCTCCGGCGCCGCGTTTCAGCAGGACACCAGGCGCAATTTCCGGAAAGCCGCCGGCCGGCGGAGAGCACACGCTGTCGGTGCTCGCCGGCGCCGGGTTTTCGGAGCAGGATATTTCCCGGTTGCGGGCACAGGATGTCATCTGAGTCGCCGTTTCCGACAAGGGCGATGCTCATGACGCGCCGCGATGCCGACGGAAGGGCAGGGAGTCGCGTGAACAAATGCCACGTGAGGCTGCCGTCGATCCTGGTCGTCGTCGGCCTCTTGCAGCCGGCCTTCCTTCCGCAGGCGTATGCCCAGCGTGACGACCTGCGCGGCGACCCGGCGCAGAAATACGTCGTCGATCCGGATATGCCGAGCGGCAAGGAGCTCGAAGGGAGGGGAGCGAGAATCGGGCGCATTTTTCTCGACAAGGATAACGTTTTCGATACCTCGCGTGAGGACGAAGACAAGGCGCTCTACCGGCTGGCGAATCGCTGGCACATACTGACCCGCGATTCCGTCATTCGCCAGCAGTTGCTGTTTCGCGAGGGCGATCTGTACTCCAAGCGGCTGCTTGCGGAATCCGCGCGCCTTCTCAGGCGCAACGAGTACCTGTATACCGCGGTGGTGGAACCGCTTCAGTACGCCGACGGCACCGTCGATGTCGTCGTTCGCACGAGGGACCTGTGGACGCTGATACCTGGAATTTCCGTTTCACGGTCCGGCGGTCAGAATAAGTCGCGTGGCAGTCTGTCCGAATCGAACTTGCTGGGACGCGGAGCGCGCATCCGGCTGTCGTATATAGACGATGTTGACCGGGAGTCCACGAACTTCGAATTTTCCGACGAGAACCTGGGCCACAGCTGGCTGTCGTTTTACCTGGGCCTGTCCGATAGTTCGGACGGCGGCACGGCGCGACTTCGTGCGACGAAACCTTTTTACGCGCTCAATACGCGCTGGAGCTGGGGCGTCGAGCTCAAGGACGATTCGCGCGAGGACCGGCTCTACGGCATCGGCGAGGAAATCGCCGAATACAAGCACGAGTCGGACCTCTACACCGCCTTCGGCGGCTGGTCCGCAGGGTTGCGAAACGGCTGGGTCCGGCGCTGGACGGCGGGCATCGTCTATGACGACCAGAGATTCTCCGAGGTGCCCGAGCCGGAGCCCGATCTGCTGACCGTCGTGCCGGAGAACCGTCGCCTGGTGTATCCCTACATCGGCCTCGAAATTCTCGAAGACCGCTACACGACCACCGCCAACCGCGACCAGATCGGACGAACGGAAGATTTCAATCTCGGCCGTCACCTGCAAGCGACCCTCGGGTATGCAAGCGAAGGACTCGGGTCCGACCGGGACTCGATAATCTATTCCGTCAGCGGGAGCCGCGGCTACGGCGACATAAACCGGAAGGCGCTCATCCTTTCCGCGAAGGCCAGCGGTCGCATCGACGATGGATCAACCGCGAATGCGGAACTGGGAATCGGTGCACGCTACTACAACCAGATCACCGAAAAACGGCTGTTCTTCATGACGCTCGACGCCAATCGCGGTCACAACCTCGATCTCGACAATCCGCTGGAAATCGGAGGCGACGTCGGCCTGAGAGGCTATCCGTTACGCTACCAGTCGGGCGACGCCAGCGTGCTGTTCACTATCGAACAACGATACTTTACGGACTGGTATCCGTTCCGTCTTGCACGTGTCGGTGGCGCGGTGTTCGCCGACGTCGGGCGAACCTGGGGCGACAATCCCGTGGAGGGGTCCTCTCTGGGCTGGCTCAGGGACGTAGGCTTCGGCCTCCGTCTCGGCCCGACGCGCGGCGGTGCCAGCAACGTCGTACACCTGGACATCGCGTTTCCGCTGGACGGCGATCCTTCGATCGATAAAGTGCAGATCCTGCTCGAATCGAAAGGCAGTTTCTGATTGTCAGGTCAGGTTAACTCGCAGTCGCTAGCCCGCGGCGCAGCCTGCGCCGCTATTCGGTAGTCCCGATCGTCGTTGCGGCGCGAGCCGCTTTGAGGGTATTGGCCATCAGCATGACGATGGTCATCGGCCCGACGCCGCCGGGCACGGGTGTAATGGCGCCGGCGATCTTGCTGGCCTCTTCGAAGTTGACGTCGCCGACCAGCCTGCTCCTGGTTGCTCCGTCGACGGTTACCTCCGTGCGGTTGATGCCGACGTCGACGACGGTGGCGCCCGGCTTTATCCAGTCACCTCTGACCATTCCGGCGCGTCCCACGGCGGCGACCAGAATGTCGCCGGTGCGGGCGACGGCGGGAAGATCGCTGGTCCGGCTGTGACAGATGGTGACGGTCGCGTTTGCCTTGAGAAGCAGGCTTGCCATCGGTTTGCCGACGATGTTCGAGCGACCGATTACGACGGCGCGCAGACCTGAAAGGTCCTTGCCGTGCCGATCCTCGATCATCAGCATGCATCCGGCCGGCGTGCAGGGCACGAACGTCCGTTCGGTATCGCCGGCGGCGAGTTTGCCGATGTTCTGGAAATGAAAACCGTCGACGTCCTTTTGCGGCGCGATGTGCTGGGTAACCTGCCGCTCGTCGAAATGATCGGGAAGCGGGAGCTGAACCAGGATGCCGTGAATCGCCGGGTCGTCGTTCAGGGCATCGATCAGGGACAGTACCTCCGTTTGCGGGGTATCCGCGGCGAGCGTGTGCTGCAGCGAATGAAAACCGCAGGATTCCGCCATCCTCGTCTTGTTCCTGACGTAGACGCGGCTCGCGGGATCGGCACCGATGAGTACCACCGCCAGACCCGGTTTTATATTGTGATCTCGCAGCAGCGCCGCGGCGCCCGCAGTGATCGAGGTCCCAAGCTCGGCAGACTTGGCCTTGCCGTCGATGAGAGTCGCGTATGTCATAGTTGAGATTTTCCTGCCTGCGTCTCGAGACCGGGCGAATGGCTCCGGATTCGCGCGTGGTTGTTCGCCCCGCCGGCCAGATCGAAAGCGCGCCATGGTAGCTGTGGAGTGCCGGCAGGTAAACCATGGCGCAGACTATGGCATGTCGTTGCCGACCGTTACGCAGGTTCCGTTCCAGTCCGGCTACGGCGATCAGCAGGTAATCCCTGGCGATTGCCCGGCGTTCCCGCATCACGCGCCGTCGCCCGACCCGCAATCTGCTTTCTTCATCGGAAAATCGACGTTCCGTTCCGTGCCATTGATGGTTCCCTCAATTCTTCCTGTCAGCAGGTTTCCCGGCATGAGCCGGTAGATTACTCTCTGCGGAAAGTCATGTTCCGGATTCTCGAACACGACTTCGTTGTCGGACTGGCTCAACAATGCGAACGTCGTTGACTGCTGTCCTGACGGCAAGGCTACAAGAACGACCTTTCCGTCCTCGTCTTCAGTGATTCGCAGGAACTCGAATGCCACTGTTGCGCCGTCGCGCACCGTCCGGCTCATCCCGAGCATGGAACGGCCCGCGGGCACCATCCACTGCTCACCCGAGCCTGGTTCTCCCTCCGCGCTCACCCAGCAGCCGGACATCCACCGCATATCGGCAACAGAAGGGTCGCCTGCGAGCGCGGGAAGTGCGAACAGCAGTGTCATTGACGTTGTCGCGATATGCATTTTCATTGTGGCCTCTCCGATCAGAGTCGCGCGAAGCCTTGCGGGGTAGCCTCGCTACAGCAGCGCATCGCGAAACCGCTGGCCGATGCCTTCGAGGCGTTCCTCAGCGGATCGACAGGCCCGCGAACACGACAACCCACAGCAGGGCAAGAACCAGCCAGCTCAGAGCAAACAGCCGGAAGCGCGTCATGACGCGATTGGTCGTCAGGTGCACATAGCTGTGGGCGTATCTCAGGACGACGTAGGCCCAGGCCAGAACCAACGGCAGTATTCCCGTTTGCCGGGTCAGGAAGGCGATAATGACGATAACGTAGAATAGGACCGGAGCCTCGAAGAGATTGGCCAGATGCCGGGAATAGACCCGAAGTTGGTCGGGTTCGTCGGCATCCCGGTACAGTCGGAAGAACCTGGGATCAATCTCGCCTTTCCGGACCGCAGCGAACCGCAGCCGTGCAAGGCGAAAAAGGCAGAAGGCGGTCAAGGCGAACATCGCAAAGGCGGGATAGAGAATATTCACTGCAACGAGCTCCTTGGCGCAACGGCAGAAATGCCGGCAATTGCGCGAGGATAACCGAGTTCGCGCTTCGACACGTGCCGGCTTGCGGCCAGGGCCAGCACGCTTCTATCAGGACTTGTGCCGAGGCTTCCGTCGTTTCAAGTAGAATGACCGAAAGTTCCCCACACCGGTATGAGTCGAAATGTTGCCGGGAAATAAAATAACAGGAAATCTGCGCGGCGTCGCCGCGTTCGCCGCGCTTACCGTCAACACCGTCCTGTGGTCGACGCCGCTCATACTGCTCGCCGTCCTGAAACTGCTCATACCGATAAGGAGCACAAGGCTCAAGATAACGCGCTGGCTGATGGCAATCGGCGAGAGCTGGGTCAGCGGCAATGCGCTCATCCTCGGCTTGCAAAGGTCGGGGAAGCTGGACGCTCGCGGTATCGCCAACCTCAATCGACACGGCTGGTACCTGGTGATTGCCAATCATCAGACCTGGTCCGACATCCTTATCCTGCAGACGGTGTTCAACCGCCGCATCCCGTTCCTCAAGTTCTTCATAAAGCAGGAGCTGATCTGGTTTCCGCTTCTGGGTATTGCCTGGTGGGCCCTCGATATGCCGTTCATGAAGCGGTACTCGAAGTCGTACCTTGCGAAACATCCCGAGAAAAAGGGTGATGATCTGAAAGCGACGCG
>Ga0299914_10004472_pt1 | contig 10092 bp, 10 predicted proteins | sample RVTome_10_FD_201361 | JGI IMG/M metagenome (GOLD analysis project Ga0299914, IMG submission 201361) | Soil microbial communities from uranium-contaminated site in the Upper Colorado River Basin, Wyoming, United States - RVT153D57 (version 2) ... | reverse complement strand
GCCCCGGCGCCCGCCGAGCCGCCGATCCCGAGCGCGACGGCACTCGCCGCAACCGCGATCGCCATCGCGGCGACGCGCGTTCGCATCCGGTCGGTCCCCGCCGACGTCACGTCTGGAGCTATCGGTTTGACACGGTCGAGCCTTGAGCGCGGCACCGTAGCGCCTCGATCGGCGATTGCATGCCCGCGACGCACCCGGCGGCCTCGACTACGCTGCGGCGGCCTTGCTCTCCGACCGCACCCGCTCCGCCGCCGCGAACGGGCTTCGCGGCCTGCTCATGGGCAGCTTCGACGTCGTCCCCGGCGTAAGCGGCGGCACCGTGGCGCTGGTGGTCGGGATCTACGAGCGGCTGATCGACTCGATCCGCGCGGTCGTCGACGCGTTCCTCGGGCTCGTGACCGCGGACCTCGACCGCGTCCGCGCCGGCGTCCGCGAGGTCGACTGGTGGCTGGTGGTGCCGCTCGTCGCCGGGATCGGGATCGCGATCGTCAGCCTGGCGCGGGTGATCGAGCCGGTGCTCGACGAGGAGTCCGGGAATCCCGAGGAGGCGCGGGCGGTGTTCTTCGGGCTCATCTGCGGGTCGCTGGTCGTGCCGTGGCGGCGCGGTGGCGGGCTGCGCGGCGCCCGCCGCCGGCTGCTGGCGATCGCCGCCGCCGCCGTCGCCTTCGTGCTCGCCGGCCTGCCCGAGACCGAGGTCGACGATCCCGCGCGGCTGGCGGTGCTCGGCGCGGCGATGATCGCGATCTGCGCGATGATCCTCCCCGGGGTGAGCGGCTCGTTCATCCTCCTCGTGCTCGGGATGTACGCGCCGACGATCGCCGCCGTCAACGACCGCGACGTCGGCTACCTGGCCGTCTTCGCTGTCGGCGCCGCGATCGGCCTCGGCGCGTTCTCGAAGGTCCTCGACTGGTTCCTGATCAACCGCCACGACGCGACGATGGCGGTGCTGCTCGGGCTGATGGTCGGCTCGTTGCGGGCGCTGTGGCCGTACCTCGACGCCGATCGCGGCCTCGAGGCGCCACCCGGCGACGCGTCTGTGCTGGTCGAGGTCGCGCTCGCGCTCGGGGCATTCGCCTTCGTCACCGCTGTGATCGCGATCGCGCGGCGGGGGGTCGGCGACGAGGTCGTGTTCGGCCGCGGGCAGGGCCCCGGCGCCGCCGCGCCCGCGGTCGCGGATCGGTCGCGCCCGCCCGCCCTCGACGAGCGCCCGGACGCCGCCCGGCGGCACTAGGGCCCGGCGCCGTGCCTGCGGCGCGCGAAGCCGCGAAGGGCATTGCAGGCGGATCATCGATTATCTATGGTCCTCCCAGAGAGTCGAGAGGAGGAGAGATGGCCGTTACCGAGGAGGTCCTGGGGACGTTCCACGGGTCCGACGAGTTCCCGATCGACTGGAGGGAGGGCGAGCGCGAGCTCTTCTGGATCTACGACGACCTCCACATCCCCAACCCGGTGTCGCCGATGTTCTTCGACATCGGCGGCTGGTGGCTGACTTGTGACCACATGTTCCGGCGCTTCGGGACGCCGTTCGCCTGCGACTGGATCGCCAAGGAGATCAACGGCTACGTCTACACGGCCGCGGTTCCCTGCGACCCCGAGCTCCACGCCGAGGCGACCGAGTATCAGTCCCGCTACGTCCCCCGCGTGCCCCGTGACCCGGACCACGCGGCGAAGATCGGCGCCTACCTCGGCTGGGTGCTCCCGGAGTACGCAGGCAACTTCCTCGCCTGGTGGCGCGAGCGCCTGCGCCCGGAGATCGAGCGCAACTTCGCCTACCTCGACGGGATCGACTACGAGGCGGCGAACCTGCGCGAGATGGCCGTCTACCTCGAGGACGCGATCGACGTCCACGATCGTCACTGGAAGATCCACTGGATGCTCAACTTCGCCCAGTTCGCCTCGACCCAGGACCTGAACGCGGTCATCGCCGACGTCCGGGGCGAGGAGGATCCCGGGTTGATGGGCCGCCTCCAGTCGAGCCTCGAGGACCGCAACTGGGACTCGATCGAGGACCTCTGGAAGATGAAGGAGGAGATCAAGGGTGACGGCGAGCTGTCGGCGGCGTTCGAGGGCGAGACCGCGGCCGACGTGAGCGCGGCGCTGGAGCAGTCCGAGCGCGGCCGCAGGTTCGTCGACGAGCGGCTCGTCCCGCACCAGGAGGCGTTCGGCTACAAGGCGATCTGGTCGCACGAGTTCGCGTTCAAGACCTGGCGCGAGGACCCGGCGCCGATCCTCGAGGCGGTGCGCGGTTACCTGGCGACCGACTACGACTACCCGTCGAACATCGCCTCGGTGCGCGACGACCTCGAGGCCGCCAAGCGCGAGGTGATGGAGGGGATCGAGGGCGAGGCCGCCGAGCGCCTGCGGACGTCGCTCGAGCTGTCGCTGGGGATGAACCCGCTCACCCCGGACCACCATTTCTACGTCGACCAGGGGACGAACGCGCGCCTGCGGATCGTCCTGATCGCGATCGGCGAGAAGCTCGTTGATGCCGGTGTGCTCGACGACCGCGAGGATGTGATGTACCTGCGCTACAACGAGCTCCGGCTGCTGATCGCAGACCAGTCGGCGCTCGGCGCGAAGGAGATCGTCTCCGAGCGCCGCGACGCCCGCGAGGACGCCGCCGAGCGCCGCCCGCCCTCGTGGGTCGGGACGGCGACAAAGACCGCGCTCGATTTCCCCTACAACGCGCTCTGGGGATTCCCGGACAAGTTCTACGCCGGCGAGCCGGAGACGACGGGAGAGGTTCGCGGCCTCGCCGCGTCGCCCGGCGTGGTCGAGGGCCCGGCGCGCTTCGTCGCCTCGCTCGACGAGTTCGACCAGGTGCGCGAGGGCGAGATCCTCGTCTGCCGGATGACCAACCCGGCCTGGGTCGTCCTGTTCACGAAGATCACCGGGCTGGTGACCGAGGCCGGCGGCGCGGTGTCCCACCCCGCGGTCGTCGCGCGCGAGTTCGGGATCCCGGCGGTCGTCGGAACGACCAACGCAGGCGAGCGGATCAAGACCGGCGACCGGATCCGGGTCAACGGCACGACGGGCGTGGTCGAGGTCCTGGCGTAGGTGAGCGACCTGTGTCGCGAAAGCAGCATGTGCCGTGAGGTATGTACGTGAGGGCGGAGCCCGAGTGGATCGCTCCGCGCTCGGTCGAGGACGCGGTGGCCCTGCGCGCCGAGCGCGGCGACGAGGCCACCGTGCTCGCCGGCGGCACCTTCCTCGGCATCCTGATGAACCAGCGGTTCCTCGCCCCGCAGGCGCTGCTGGCGCTCGGCGCGATCGAGGAGCTGCGGAGGATCGAGGTCGCGGGCGATGAGCTCCGTCTCGGCGCGATGGTCACCCACCGGTCGGTCGAGCGCTCGCCGGTCGTCCGCGAGCGCTGGCCGATGCTCGCTCGCGCGTTCTCGCTCGTCGCCAGCCCGCGGGTGCGAAACCAGGCGACCGTCGGCGGCGTGCTCGCCGACGCCGACTACGCCTCCGATCCCCCTGCGGCCCTCGCGGCCCTCGACGCGCGCGCGGTGCTGCGCTCGCCGCGGGGCGAGCGCGCGCTGCCGATCGACGAGCTGATCCTCGGCCACTACGAGACCTCGATCGAGCCCGACGAGCTGCTCGTCGCGGTCCGCGTTCCCCCGCACCCCCGCCGGGCGGCGTACCGCAAGTTCCGCTCGCGCTCGGTCGAGGACCGGCCCTGCGTCACCGTCGCAGCGGCGCGCGGAGCCTCCGGCCTGCGCGTCGTCGTCGGGGCGGTGGCGGCGACGCCGCAGGAGTTCCGCGAGCTCTGCGACGGGAGTCCAGCCGAGGTCGGCGCCCGGTACGCGGAGCGGATCGAGCCGATCGCCGACGCCCGGGGGTCGGCCGCCTACCGGCGGCGCGTGATCGCCGCCGAGGTCCGGCGTGCCGTCGAGAGCTTGGAGGACGTGGGCTGATGGATGCCCGGGTGAGCGGCCGGGCGCGGTACGCGGTCGATGCCGAACGGCCCGGCATGCTCCACGCCGCGTTCGTCCGCTCGCCCTATCCGCACGCCCGCGTCACATCGATCGATGCCTCGGCGGTGCCACGCGACTGCGTCGTGCTGCTCGGAGAGGACGTCGCCAACCTCGGGCCGTACGGCTGCCAGGTGAAGGACCAGCGCGTGCTCGCCGACCCGGCCCGGCACATCGGCGACGTCGTCGCCGGCGTCGCTGCCGCCAGCCCCGGCGAGGCCGTGGCCGCGGCGGCGCTGGTCGAGGTCGAATACGCGGAGCTCCCGGCGGTCTTCGACCCGGTCGACGCGATGGCGCCCGAGGCGCCGCGCGTCCACGAGGCAGCGGCACGATCGGCGGACGAGGCGGTCTCGATCGGCGTCCGGCCGATCGCCGGCTCGAACGCCTGCCACCGGTTCCGGATCCGGCACGGCGACGTCGCCCGGGGATTCGCCGCGGCGGACGTCGTCGTCGAGCAGACCTTTCGCGCCGCGAGCGCCGCCCACGCCCCGATGGAGCCGCACGCCGCCCTCGCCGAGTGGGAGGGATCGCGGCTGACGCTCTGGACGGGCACGCAGACGCCGTTCAACACCCGCGCGGACCTCGCCGGGATGCTCTCGATCCCCGAGGAGTCGATTCGCGTCATCGCCCCGCCGATGGGCGGCTCGTTCGGGGCGAAGACCTTCGTCCGGCTCGAGGCGCTGGTCGCGTGCCTGGCGCGCAAGGCGCGGCGGCCGGTGAAGGCGGTGCTCGACCGCGCCGACGAGTTCCTGACCCTGAACCGCCACCCGGCGGTGGTCCGGGTCCGGATCGGCGCCCGCCGCGACGGCGCCCTGACCGCGAAGGAGGTCGACTGCTGGGCCGACACGGGCGCCTACGCCGACTGCGGGCCGGGCGTGGCGACGAAGATGGGCTACGCCGGCGTAGGCCCCTACCGGATCCCCGACGTCCGGGTCGACTCGCTCGCGGTGTACACGAACCTGCCCCCCAACGGTGCCTTCCGCGGCTACGGGGCGATGCAGTCGGTGTGGGCCTCGGAGCGGACGATGGACATCCTCGCCCGCGAGCTCGAGATCAGCCCGCTCGAGCTTCGCCGGAGAAATCTCCTCCGCGACGGCGACGAGTTCGCCACCGGCGAGGTGATGCGCGACGTCCACTTCGAGGAGTGCCTCCAGGCGGCGGCCGACGCGGTCGACTACGAGGCGGATCCGCGCGGCAAGGGGCTCTGCGTGCTGCTCAAGGGGATGCAGACGCCGAGCCGCGCCGCGATCGCCGTCGAGCGCACCCCGGTCGGCTACGTGATCCGCAGCGCCTCCTGCGAGATGGGCCAGGGCGTGCGGCGCTCGCTGCAGCTCCTCGGCGCGCAGATGCTCGGCTGCGAGCCCGGGCAGATCGTGGTCCCGGACCCCGACACCGACACGTCTCCGTTCGACACCCGGACGACCTCGAGCCGCTCGACGTACATGATGGGCCGGGCCCTCGCCGAGGCGGTCCGTGACCTGCGGCGGGGAGACGGCGAGCGCGGGTTCGGCGAGATCCGCAACGAGGGCGGCCTCGACCCCGACACCGGCCAGGGTGTCGCGTCGACCCACTGGCACCAGGGAGCCGCCGCGGCCAGCGTCAGCGTCGACGAGGAAACGGGGCGGATCGCGGTCGAGCGCCTTCACGCCGCGGTCTACGCCGGCCGCGTCGTCAACCGGCCCGGTGCCGAGCTCCAGAACGAAGGCTCGATGCTGATGGGCCTCGGCGCGGCGCTGTTCGAGGGGATCGACTTCGCCGACGGGCAGGTCACGAACGCCAACCTCTCCGACTACAACCTCCCCGCCGCGAGCGACGTCCCGAGACTCACGCACGAGCTGCTCGAGCGCGAGGGCGCCGAGGTCCACGGCTTGGGCGAGACGGCCGTCCCCCCCGTCCCCGCGGCGATCGGGAACGCGCTCGCGTCGCTCGACCTCGACCTCACCGAGCTGCCGATCACCGCCGAGCGCGTGCTGGCGGCGGTCGATGCGCGAGCCGCCCGCCGGGCGGGGCTGGAGGCGCGGCGATGAGGATCGACCTGCTGCTGAACGGCCGCGACGCGACGATCGAGGCGCGAGCCGATGAGATGCTGATCGACGCGCTGCGCCGCGAGGGGCTCCTCTCCGTGCGAGCCACGTGCGGGCTCGGGGTCTGCGGCGCGTGCACGGTGCTGGTCGACGCTGAGCCGATCTCCGCCTGCCTGACGCTCGCCCCCCAGGTCTCCGGAAGGGAGGTGACCACCGCCGAGGGGCTCGAGGACTCCGATCCGGTCGCCCGCGCGTTCGCCGAGGCGCACGCCTTCCAGTGCGGCTGGTGCACCCCCGGCTTCGTGCTCACGGCGAAGGCGCTGCTCGCCGAGCGCCCCGACCCGAGCGACGACGAGATCGCCCGGGCCCTCGGTGGCAACCTCTGCCGTTGCGGCTCCTATCTCAAGATCAGCGAGGCGGTGCGTCGATGCGCCTCGTGACCTACGACGCCGGGACGGGTCCGCGCGTCGGCGAGCTGGCCGACGGCGGCGTTGTCGACCTGGCCTTCGACGGCGACATGGTCGACTACATCGCCGCCGGCGCCCCCGCGGCCGAGCGCCGCCCGGTCGACGAGGCCCGGCTCCGGGCTCCGCTGCGCCCCCGGTCCCTGCGCGACTTCCTCGCCTTCGAGGGCCACCTCGAGGCGGCCCTCTCCCGCCTCGGAAGGCCGATCCCGGACGAGTGGTACGAGCTGCCGGCCTACTACAAGGGAATGCCGGACACCGTGATCGGGCCCGAGGAGGAGATCCCCTGGCCGGCGTGGACCGACCATCTCGACCACGAGCTCGAGCTCGCGGCGGTGATCGGCCGCGAGGCCCGTGACGTCCGCGACGGCGACGCCGGGGACTGCATCTTCGGCTACACGATCTGGAACGACGTCTCCGCCCGCGACGTCCAGGCCCGCGAGCTGCCGGTCGGGATGGGCCCGGGCAAGGCCAAGGACTGGGACGGGTCGAACGTGCTCGGACCATGCCTGGTGACCGCCGACGAGCTCGACGCGTCAGACCTCGCGATGCGGGTGCGGGTGAACGGCGAGCTCTGGGGGGAGGACAGCTCGGCGAGCATGCACCACACGTTCGCCGACATGATCGCCTACGCCTCGCGCTCACAGACCCTTCGCCCCGGCGAGGTCCTCGGGTCGGGCACGGCGGCCGGGGGCTCTGGGCTCGAGCTCGACCGCCGGCTCTCCCCCGGCGACGTGGTCGAGCTCGAGGTCGAGGGGATCGGAGTGTTACGCAACCGAATCGGACCGAAAGGAGCGACCTAGATGACCTACGTGGTGACCGCGAAGTGGACGGCCAAGCCGGGCGAGGAGGACCGGATCGCCAGGATCTGCGCCGAGATGGCCGAGCCGTCGCGGGCGGAGCCCGCGAACCGCTTCTACCAGGCGCATCGCTCGCCCGATGACCCGCGGCTCTTCTACCTCTACGAGCAGTACGACGACGAGGCCGGCTACCAGGCGCACATGGCCTCCGAGCACTTCACCCGCCTGGTCAAGGAGGAGGCGATCCCCAACCTCGAGGCGCGCGAGCGCGAGTTCTACGAGACGCTGCCTTGACGGTCTCGAAGCAGAGGGTCGGCGCACCCGGCTCGGTCCGCCCACGGCCGGCCGCCGACGGCGGCCGCGCCTCGCCGCCGACCTCCGGCGGCGACCCGCAGATCAGCCGCTCGAACCTGCGCGAGCAGATCAAGGACCTGATCCTGCAGCGGATCGTCTCCGGCGCCTACCCCGCGGGATCGCGGCTGGTCGAGACCCGGATCGCCGAGGAGCTCGGCGTCTCGCAGGCGCCGGTCCGCGAGGCCCTCAACAGTCTCGAGCAGCTCGGCTGCGTCGTCCGCGAACCGCACCGGGGCTGCTCGGTGCGTGCGTTCTCGGCCGAGGAGCTGCTCGAGGCGTTCCCGGTCCGGGCGGCGCTCGAGGCGCTCGCCGCCTCGCTCGCCGCGAGCCGGATCACCGAGGCGCGGCTCGCCCGGCTGGCCGAGCTTCTCGACGCGATGCGCGACGCCGCACGGCGCGGCGACGCGCACGACCAGTCACTGGCGAACGCGTCGTTTCACGCGACCATCGTCGGCGCCTCGGGGAACGCGACGCTCGAGCGCCAGTGGTCGCTGCTGGAGCCCTACTCGCGCACGTACATCTCGGTCTCGCAACCCGGGCTCGACCTGCTGGCGCTGTCCGAGCGCCACGTCCCGATCCTCGAGGCGCTTCGGGCCGGCGACGCCGACGCCGCCGGCGAGGCGATGCACCGTCACCTGATCGAGGCGGCGAAGCTCCTGCAGCCGATGGTCGAGGCGGAGCCCGAATGAGGCGGATCGTCGACCTCTCGATGCCGGTCCACGCCGACATGCTGACGTTCCCGCGCGTCCCGCCGCCCGCCCTCTGCGTGTACGAGAGTCACGAGGAGTTCGCGGAGCGGATCGGCGCCGCCGCCCACGGCGTCACCTCGCTCACGGCGAGCAACCTCGTCGTCCTCAACGACCACACCGGCACCCACTGCGACTCCCGCCGCCACATCGTTCCCGACGCCGGCGGCGCCGACACGATCCCGCTCGAGTACTGCATCTCCGACGGCGTCCTGCTCGACTTCACCGCGGCCGAGAGCGGGCACGTGATCTCGGCCGCCGAGGTCGAGGCCGAGCTCGACCGGATCGGCTACACGCTCAACGAGCGCGACATCGTCCTCATCCACACCGGCGCCGGCGCGTACAACACCGAGGAGCGCTACCGGACCGACCATCCGGGGATGAGCGCGGAGGCGACACGCTGGCTGATCGAGCACGGGGTGCGGATGATGGGCTGCGACGCGATCACCTTCGATCCGCCGGTCTGGGCGATGTTCGAGCGCGAGATGTTCTGGGAGGCCCACCGGGTGATGTGGGACGAGGAGTACTGGCACCTCGAGAACCTGATGAACCTCGAGCTGATCGGCCGCCCTTACGGCTTCGAGCTCAGCGTCCTCCCCGTCAAGTGGGTGGGCACCACCGCCGCGCCCGTCCGCGCGATCGCGATCGTCGACGAGGAGGATGGATGACCGCCCCGGAGCGAGCCGATTCCGCCGCCGTCGCCGCGCCCGAGCGCCGCGCCACGGTCTCGCTCGAGGACCCCGCCTGCGCGGAGGTCGCGTGCGCCGGCGGCAAGGGCGCCTCGCTCGCTCGCCTCGCGACCCTCGGCCTGCCCGTCCCACCCGGCTTCGTCGTCCCGGCCGGCCGGCTCGTCGCCGCGCTGCCCGACGGCGGCGCCGAGCTGCGCTCCGCCCTTCCCGACCCCGGCCGAGCCCGGGCCGCGGTCGCCCGCGCCGAGCCACCGCCGGAGATTGCCGCCGCCTACGAGCGGCTCGGCGAGGCGGTGCCGGTCGCGGTTCGCTCGAGCGCCTGCGCTGAGGACTCGGAGGCCGCCTCCTACGCCGGCCAGCAGGAGACGTTCCTCTACGTCAGCGGCGCCGACGCCGTCAGCGAGCGGGTGCGCGACTGCTGGGCGTCGTTCTTCTCCGAGCGGGCGATCTTCTACCGTCAGCGCCACGGCTCGCTCGACGACCTGGCGATGGCGGTGGTCGTGCAGCGGATGGTCCGGGCGGACGTCGCCGGCGTCCTGTTCACCTGCCACCCGGTCCAGGGCCGCCGCGACCGGATGGTGGTCGAGGCAGTGCTCGGGCTCGGTGAGGCGGCGGTCTCGGGACAGGTTACGCCCGATCATTACGTGGTCGGCCGTGACGGCGCGCCGAAGCGCAGGCGCGTCGCGACGCAGCCGTTCGCGGTCGTGCCGGCGGCGGGCGGCGGGACGCGGGAGCGCCGGCTCTCAGCCGAGGAGGGCGGCGCGCCGAAGCTCGACGACGAGCAGCTCCGCGAGCTCGCTCGGGTCGGCGACGAGCTCGAGCGGCGGCTGGGCGGTCCGCAGGACATCGAGTGGGCCTACGAGGACGGGCGCCTGTACGTGCTCCAGGCGCGGCCGGTGACGGCGTGATCGGGCGAGCCGACAGCCGGCCCGGCGGTCCCGGTGGCGGCGCCGGCGGCGAGCGCGATCCGCTTCTCGACGCCGCCCGATCGTGGGTAGCCGAGGTCCACCCCCACGCCCGTCACCTCGAGCGAGCCGAGGA
>Ga0299914_10004471_pt1 | contig 10093 bp, 10 predicted proteins | sample RVTome_10_FD_201361 | JGI IMG/M metagenome (GOLD analysis project Ga0299914, IMG submission 201361) | Soil microbial communities from uranium-contaminated site in the Upper Colorado River Basin, Wyoming, United States - RVT153D57 (version 2) ... | reverse complement strand
GAATTTATGGCAGACAAGATCGCCCTGCTAAAGCACAACGGCAAAAGCTGGGATGTACTGAAAGAGTTCTTACTTGAATCCTCTTATTCAACTGAAGCTAATCCCGAGCTGGATACAACCGAGGGCTAGTCACATATCTGCATGTCTCAGGAGCTAAATCACGTTCATTTTTCGCAGAAACTCGTCTTGGCGATATAAAGCTTTTTCATCTGTACATCAATCAACCCCTCCTGTACCCCCGGATCCCCGGCGAAAGTGTCAGATGGAATTTCATTTTTGAGAATGAGGATACCGCCTTCGTTGGGGCCGAAGGTGGCTTCCGTCACGATGTCGGATGGCACGGTATGTTCTTTTACATAGGCGTCGTGTTTCCCGATGAGCGCAGGATAGTCGGAGGCCGTGAATTTTTCGACGATGGCATTGAAGCGCACAAACGTGTAGGAGACCATTTCATAAGGCTCTGAGACCGGGCACACCGAACCAATGCGAGGTGTGTAGGGAAGGTATTCGACGTGCCAGCGATTTGCCTGCACGGCAGGATCGCTGTTTACCCAGCTTTCCGCGTCTTTAATGGAGGTTGTGTTCAATATGAAAAGACCGCCACCTCCGTCAAAGGGACCGGCCGCGAGAAGTTTACCCTCACTTGCCAGCCGGTTGATATTGGCCATGTGACCTTCCATGAGTTTAGCGGAGGTTTCCTTGTCGATCTGATCTGCATCCGCTTTTTTATTAAGAAAGACGATGGTGTATTTTTCCGGCTGGGAAAAGGTTGTGCCTGGTATGGTAAAAAGGATAATAAGCAGGAGGTGTTTCATTTGATAAGATTAAAGCAGAAACTTAACAAAAATATCCTACACCAGGTTTCTGAGGAAACGGTGTTTATACCGAAACGGAAAATAACGGGTCTGAACAATTCGAAAGTGGGGATTGGAGCGCCAACGACGTTACTTATTTTTCTCAGCTCCGGCGAAACACCCTTTCAACATCAAAGCCGTGCCGGCAGCCTGCTCCCAACCTTTAGACGGAAGCGCTCAAAATTTTCACAAATCTGTTTAAGTCATTGGCATCGTTATACACATGCGGCGATATCCGGATGGCGTCTCCCCGGAAGGATACATGGATATTGGCTCTGACAAATCTTGCCTTCAGGATTTCAGGATCAGGATTTTTCGGGTGACGGATACCAAAAAGGTGTGAGGCACGGTACGGCAATTCATCTATGAGAAACCCTTTCTCACGAAGCATGCCGATGGCGGGTTCAGTGATGCTTTGACAATACGCCTGGATGTTGGCCGGTCCCCAGCGAATGATCTGGACAATAGCCTTCATGGCCATGGGAGCAAGGATAAAGTTGCTTTGCTCACCTACGCCGTAGCGCAGCGCGCCGGGCTGGTATCGTGATTCGTAGTTCACCAACGCCGAGAAATCTTCGCTTTCCATCCGATTGATCCAGTTTTCTTCGATGGGCTTCCCCTCATTGAAGTATTCGCCGAAATACGCAAGACCGATGGAGTAGGGACCGAGTAACCATTTATAGGCTGCGCATATGAGGGCATCGGGTTGGATCTTTTGGATGTCGAATGGGAGTGCGCCTAGAGATTGGGTACCATCAATGATCAACAGGGCGCCGACTTCCCGTGTGCGTTTTCTCAAAGCTTCAAGATCGAAGATGGTACCATCCGCCCAGTGGGTGTGCGCCAGCGCGACGACCTGTGTTTTTTCTGATATACTTTCCAGGAATTTTGTATTCCAGATCCTGCCCCTGTCATGGTGGCCTTTCTCCGGCGCTTTCACTTTCAGTTCGGCTCCGGTGTCGGCACAAACTACTTGCCATGGATAATAATTGCTAGGAAACTGCTCGGCAGCCACCAACACGTGTTGCCCCTTGTTTATTTTCAGGTTCTTTGTGACCGTTGCCATACCGTAAGAAACCGAAGGAACGACTACAACACGACCGGCATCTGACGCGCCTATCAGTGTTGCAAAAGCATTCCGCAGATCGCTGGTAATGGTAAAGAAATCCCCGGCATGAATGTTAGCCGGATTGCGCTTCAATCGAACTCCCCGCACGGCCGCTTTTTCAACGGCCTTCAACAAAGGAGACATGTAGGCGCAGTTAAGGTAGGTAACGTTTTTTGGTAGGGAGAATTTGGCGTATTTGCACGTCAGCATTTTTCTTCAAGGTTGAAAGTCCAAATTTCCAGGTTGTCGGATATTCGTGTAACACGCCCGCCTCTCGTAAAGACCCTGGATGTCCCAAGTCTTGTTCAATCCTGAACTTTGAATTCAATAATAAGGCGTTGGTAAATTCAACGAGTCGCGGAGGTGCGAAAATTCATTCTTATTTTTTGTCCAGTAGTCGGTATACAGCGTTTTGTCAAGTGTTGCCGTAGTTTCCATGGTTTGCCCTCTTTCCTGCCAGGTTTCATTCCACCCTAATATCTTGAAGGGAAAAGTTTTTTCATAACGAATAGAAATGCTGCGCTGCTCTTCAGGGAACGTTAGGGTGTAGACGCGTGCTGTGTCCGTTTCCGATTTTTCGGCGGTAGCGGAGCTCAGCTTCAGATCGGCGTGGTTTAAACGGGTATAGAATAATCCGGGAATAACTTTCATTTCGCCAACGGGCAGGTTTTCATGATCCAGCCGGATAAAGTTCCAGAGCTCATCCTCCAGGAGCGCTTGTCTTACGGAAAATCGCTCATCTGATTCCTGCTCAAAGTAGGAATGGGACTTAATGGCGTACCGGTTACCCCGCAAATTCACCTGCGTATAAACCTGGCCGCACCATTCCTGTGAAGACATCGCAGCTTTTACGGAGGCTGGTTCGCTACCCCGGTCCACCGGCGTAAAAACTGACAGCATAAGTGAGTAAGGATAGATGCCTGTGACGAACTTTTTTGTGAAGTTCAGCTTGAGTACGTTGATTTTGTTTCTACGCGTCGGGTCGTCGAGTTTCACCTGCAGTTTTTTTGAGAGATCTTCCGTCACAAAGATCAACACGGCCTTGCCCCGCCGGTTTTCTCCGTATCGGGATTGATTTAGATCATAGGAATTCAATTCGGCTTTACCGGCGTGCCAGTAATCCCTGAATTCATTCGATTCGTAAACGGGCGCGGCTTCAGTGTCATGGGTTGGTTTTCCACAGCCGAGCATGGAAACACTCAGGGAAATCATGATGATATAGTTTACCCGGGCGAAGTCCATTCCAAACTATTTATGATGTGCAGCATATCGCGCTTCATATATTCTATGGCAGGGGCAAGAGAATCATTTTGCACCTGAGTATTGAAATACAACGCACCCCGTAGGAAGTTTCGGGTCGAATCGGTTATCGTAAACTGGAACTGGCTTGGGACTTCCCCCTCAAGCTCGGCGATCACAGCAGTCTTTCCTGATGGAGTGGTGGTGATCACTTCATTTATCGCATAGGCTTTGATCTGATGTTTTGCGGTAAGCTTATAGGCATCATCCATAAACTCCTTTAACAATTGTTTGCTTCCATTCAGCGGCTTGTAGGTGATATGGATGTTCGATTTGATCAGCGGGTAATATATTTCAATCCAGTATCTTTCGTGAATAACAGACGTATCGCGGAGCAGCCTCGCGTGTTTGGAATATTCGAACGAATAAGGAAGTGTGTCAGGAAGGCTTTGATAAGACGGTTCCGGCAGTTCAAGACGGTTGTAGCCAAGAGGCCTGGGAAGGTAATCGCGGTCGCAGGCTGTCATGAGCAACAGAAGAACCACGCCGGCGGCTAGATGCCGGCCTATCGTCGTGAAGTGGTTGTGAAGTGACATCCGGTATTTATTCATGAACCTGAACGCGGACTTTTTTAATCCTTCGGTTATCCATTTTTTCAACTATAAAGGTAAAAGGTTTTACGACTACGGGCTCGCCTGTTTTGGGAACTGAGCCGTGAATCTGGCGCAGCATCCCGCCAAGGGATTTATTGGCACTTTTGGCCAGGTTAAAAACCGCCCCTTCTACCTTTAGGATCTTGCAAAAATCATGCATGGAAGTCTTCCCATCAAAAATATAGGTGCCATTGTCTAACTTCTTGTAATGAGAACCGATCTCGTCAAATTCGTCATTAATGTCGCCGATGATCTCTTCGATGATATCTTCAAGGGAAATAAGGCCGGTAAGCGTTCCATATTCATCCACCACGAGGGCCAGGTGGACTCTTTTTTCCTGAAAGTCCTTCAGCAGGTGATCGATCTTTCTTGTTTCCAGGGCAAAGTAGGCTGGTCTGATCAATTTTTGCCAGGGAAAATCCGCGCCTTCGCTGAGGAAGGGGAGGAGGTCTTTGATATAGAGAACACCTTCGATCCGGTCGAGGTTCGTTCTGCAAACTGGAATGCGCGAGTATCCGGATCTTTTTACCAGCTCCAGTAGCGCTTCGAAGTCGATGGAGATTTCGGCATATGAAATCTCGTGACGAATGCGCATCACCTGCTTTACCGTGAGTGTTCCAAAATTTACAATGCCTTGCAGTATGTCTCTTTCGCTTTCCGAAGTTTCGCTGCTGGCATTGGCCAGTTGAAGCGCCTGGTTAAGCTCTTCGGCTGAACTCTGCTCCCGCAACTTTTCCATTTTCACCTCCACTTTATAGGACATTTTGAACAGGGGCGTAAGAAGGGGTCTATAAAAATAAATCAAACGTTTACAGATATTGGCCGAACGCTTCGCGATAGACAGGTTATTGGCTCTTCCATATATTTTAGGAATGATCACGCCAAAAAAAGTGAAGGAAATTGTTAGAACGATTGTACCAACAAGAATGGAAGAGGTCGTGTAAGGATGGTCATTGCCAAAAAGGAAAAAAATAAAGATGACAGCAGAACCGGAAATCATACTGTATTTCAAGGCAGTGAGGGTGGTAAGCAGCAGTCGCGGGTTGGTTTGGATGTCCGCGACATTCCTTTCTTCTTCAAGGTCGCTGTTGCGCAATCGCTCCAAATCGTCGGCTTGCAAAGAAAAAAAAGCAGCCTCTGTTGCAGAGGCCAGGGAAGTAAGGAAGATCAGTAATGCCGCAAGGATAATATAAAGAACCCCGGGTTCAAGGGAAATAAACAGGAGTATGTTACTGGGAGGCTCGTCCAAGCAGACCGGGTTTTAATTAAACTTTTGTGAGATCAGAAAGGCAGATCGTCGGTACTGTTATCAGCAGGCCCACTATATGATTCTGTTGGAGTCCTTTCTGTGGTACGCGCACCGTAATCGGAAGAGGAACTTCCTGAGCTCGCTCCGCCCCCACGTGATCCGAGCATGGTCATATTATCAGCAACAATTTCCGTGGTGTATCGGGTCACACCTTCCTTTTCCCAGGAACGTGTGCGCAGTTTACCTTCAATGTAAACGAGGTCGCCTTTATGAAGATATTTCTGTGAAACTTCGGCAAGCCCTCTCCACAAAACGATATTGTGCCACTCTGTGGATTCCTTCTTCTCCCCGGTAGTCCGGTCCTTATAGGTTTCTGAGGTAGCCATAGTGAAATTGGCTACGGATACGCCATTATCGAGGTTGCGGACTTCAGGATCCTTGCCCAATCGGCCAATCAGTATAACTTTATTTACTCCAGACATAATTGTTCTTTTTAGTTAAGGGTCTAAAATATCAAACGGGAACCAAAAGTACCAAATTTCCGGCAACTAATGCTCGTTTTGTTCATCGAGAAAACGACTAATTAAAGCCGGTTTTGGTAAGCGGGCGATTTGCCTGGCTGAATAGAAGGAGAGGTCTTTATCACCCGGCACAAAAGGGCGCTTTGTTTTAATATGGATAAAGCGGCAATGGATGGTCTGGTGTGTCAGAATGTGTTTATATCTTTTTGAGATCCTTATGTCCTCGACCTCCTGAAACCACTTTTTGTTTTCTTCTTCCATTACCACACGCCCGGGATTGACCGGTTTTGTTTTTTCTATCAGCACAAAATCAAACAATCCATGCCAGATGTCTTTTTCCTTCCTTTTTTTCATTAGAAAGGTCCTGTTTTTCTCCACCACCAGGTAGAAGAAGTATCGTATCCGCGATTTTTTCCCCTGCTTTTTGACCGGCAACAGGGGAATGAGGTCGTGCCGGCGGGCGATGCAAGTGTTTTTGAAAGGACAATCCTGGCATTTCGGGTTTTGGGGCGTACAGAACAGCGCCCCAAACTCCATGACCGCCTGGTTGTGCAGGCCAGGGTTGCTTTCTGAAACAAGTTCGTTGGCCAGTAGACTGAATTCTTTCTTGCCTTCCGGGGAATTGATGGGAGTATCGATTCCAAAGACCCTTGAGAGCACTCGGAAGACATTTCCATCCAGTACGGCCACGCGTTCTCCAAAGGCGAAAGACGCAATCGCAGCGGCTGTGTAATCGCCAATACCCGGAAGTTTACGAAGTTCCTCAAAGGTCTCCGGGAACTTACCGCTGTATCGCGCAACGATGGCCTTTGCACATCTGTGGAGGTTTCGCGCCCTTGTATAGTATCCAAGGCCCTGCCACAGCCGGAGAATTTCCTGTTCCGGCGCTTCTGCAATTTTTTTTATGCCGGGGTAGGTTTTCGTAAACTGCTGGTAGTACGGGATGCCCTGAACTACCCTTGTTTGTTGTAAAATGACTTCGGAAAGCCATATCTTGTAAGGGTCTGTCGTTTCGCGCCAGGGTAGCGACCGCCTGTTGTCCACATACCATTCAACGATTTTATCCGAGAAATAACGTCTACCCATCCCCTTGATAATCAATTTTTTCAATATTCATTTTTAATTCTGTCAAGGCAAACTAAATTTGGCCTCCCGAAAAATTTCTGGACTTAAAAACATACAAAGTGACTAAAGCAGATGTAATAAACGAAATCGCTGAAAAGACCGGAGTGGATAAAGCTGATGTTACGGCATCGGTGGAGGCCTTTTTTAGTGTAGTGAAGAATTCCATGGCGAATGGCAACAACATTTATATACGGGGTTTTGGCAGTTTCATCAACAAGAAACGCAAGAAGAAGATAGCGCGGAACATATCCCGGAATACCGCTCTAGTGATTGATGAGCATTACATACCCAGCTTTAAACCTGCAAAGATCTTCATAAACAAGATCAAGAACAGTGAAAAGGTGAAGCAAACCGCCGATAAATAAATCCTTTAAGGTGTTTCTTTTTACTGCAAGTCGTGCGGTAGGTAGTAAACACGGAATCTATGCTAAAAACACGTTTATTACTATTTGTCGTCGCTGCCATTTCGATATGGCTCCTCTTTCAGCTTCCAAAAGTTGTTATTGAAAATGAAGGAAGGTTGACCGGGTCTTCCGTCCAGGACAGCATTGGTTCGAACCTACCTGACCATGTACAGGCGCCCGAGGAGGTCAGTCGTGTGATACGGGAGCTAAGGAAGGAATATCATTCAAGTAACGAGAAAGAAAAAAATGCTATCTTTGCCGACTCTTTAGCAAACCTGTATAGGGCTGCCAATCAGTTTGATAGCGCAGGGTGGTTTGCAGAGAAGGCCTCAGAGTACTATAACAACACTGAAAGCTGGATCAAGGCTGCTGATAGTTACTATCAGGCTTACACCCTGGCGCTGAAACAGGAGAACCAGCAGGCTCTTGCCCGCAAAGCGCAGGAATTTTACGGAAAAGTGTTGCAGCTGGAACCTGATAACCTTGAAGCCAAGACCAAGATGGCAATGACCTATCTCGCTTCATCCAACCCCATGCAGGGGATCATGATGTTGCGGGAGGTTCTGGTACAGGATCCGAAGAACGAGCTCGCATTGTTCAACATGGGTATGCTGTCCATACAGTCGGGACAATTTGACCTGGCAGTTCAGCGGTTGGAGGAACTGGTGGCCATCGATCCTGAGCATATTCAGGGTCAACTGCTCCTGGGACTGGCCCTGATGAATAGTGGAGACAAAGCGCGGGCGAAGTCGCAGTTTGAGAAAGTCAAGGAAATGGATCAGGATCCCGCGGTTCAGGCTACCGCAGATTCTTATTTAAAGGATTTAAAATAAACTATAACCATCCCGTGTGAAGCGGGAAACAAAAATTAAAACATTTATATGCCTAGCGGAAAAAAAAGAAAAAAGCACAAAATGTCCACGCACAAGCGTAAGAAGCGCCTTAGAAAGAACAGACATAAGAAGAAATAACCCTGCGTATGCGGGGCGTAACGAATAAATATGGAGACAAGGCATATCTTGTGTCTGCATTCTGTTCAAACGCTATTACAACATTCAAGTTTAAACCATTTGTGTTTTGAGTAACGAACTAATTATTAGTGCCACTCAAGACGGATGTCGTATAGCCCTTCTAAAAGACAAGACGCTCGTTGAATTCCATCAGGAAGCAGAGGGCAGCAAATTCACCGTAGGTGATATTTACCTGGGAACTGTTAAGAAAGTTGTTCCCGGATTAAATGCAGCCTTTATCGATGTAGGTTACGATAAAGATGCTTTTCTGCACTACCTCGATCTTGGTCCCCAGTTCAGTTCACTTCAAAAGTTTACAAAACTGGTGCGCGCCAAAAAAATGAATGGTGGAAGACTCGACAAATTCAATTCAGAACCGGATATTGATAAGCACGGAAAGATCATCCAGCAGCTTACAAAGAATCAGTTGATTCCGGTGCAGATTGTAAAAGAGCCAATCTCTACCAAGGGCCCACGATTATCCTGCGAGTTATCATTAGCCGGGAGATACCTGGTATTGGTGCCATTTTCAAACGCCGTAAGCGTTTCCAAGAAAATCACCAGCGGCGAAGAGCGAAAGAGACTTCTTCGTCTCATTCAATCCATCAAACCTGAAAAGTTCGGTGTTATTATCCGCACGGTGGCGGAAAACAAGGAAGTTGCAGAACTCGACAGGGATCTGCGAAATCTTGTTAAGACCTGGGAAGAAGGAATGACCCGCCTCCCCAATGCCCAACCGCGCGACAAGGTCATCGGTGAACTGGACAAAACATCTTCCCTGCTTCGCGATCTGCTCAACGAGTCGTTTGACAACGTTCATGTCGATGACAAAAAGATGTATGATGAAGTGAAGGCATATATCAGGACCATTGCGCCCGACAAAGAAAAGATCGTCAAACTTTATACGGGAAAGGCGAAGATCTTTGAACACTACGGAATTGAAAAGCATCTGAAATCTGCCTTTGGAACTACGGTAAGCCTTAGAACCGGGGGATACCTGATCATCGAGCACACCGAAGCGCTTCACGTGATCGACGTGAACAGCGGGAATAAATCCAACCGTGAGGAAAATCAGGAAACGACTGCCCTCTCTGTGAACGTGGAGGCCGCCAGGGAAATCGCCAGGCAACTCCGCCTTCGCGATATGGGAGGCATCATCGTCATCGATTTCATCGATATGAAAAGCATCGATAACAAGAAGCTTATCTACAAGGTAATGAAGGAGCAGATGATGGACGACAAGGCGAAGTCTACGATCCTCCCCCTTTCAAAATTCGGATTGATGCAGATCACGCGTGAACGCGTGAGGCCGCAAATGAACATTATCACAAAAGAACTTTGCCCCACGTGCAATGGAACAGGCAAGATCACGGCCTCCATATTGACATCCGATCTGATTGAAAAAAATATTGAACACCTGCTGGTGAAACAAAATGAAAAAGACCTGGTTCTTGCCGTACACCCCTATCTCCATGCTTTTTTCACAAAAGGGATATTTTCACAAAGGGTGAAATGGTATTTTAAATTCAAACGCTGGGTCAATATCGTGATTGATACATCTCTTGCCGTCACGGAATACAAGTTCCTCAACAAGGAAGGTGAGGAAATTCAACTAAACAACTAATAAAAAGCCAGCCTTACGCTGGCTTTTTTGTGTTCGGGTCGCAGTATGCCTGCCGCCCTGTTGTGGTTTTCTCTGACTGATAGAACAAAAAAAAGGCCAGCGAAACTTGCTGACCCTTTTTGGTCTACAGGGATTTGGTATGTTTTATTGTTTGGAAATTTTTCCCTGGTACATTTTTCCGTCAACAGTCAAGCGGTAGTAATACATTCCTCTGGGAAGTCCGCCAGATTCAAACGTGATGTAGTGGACATCTGTTTGCCCCGTGGGTTTTGTTGCCGAGGATAATCTATTGCCATATTGGTCGAT
>Ga0299914_10004470_pt1 | contig 10093 bp, 8 predicted proteins | sample RVTome_10_FD_201361 | JGI IMG/M metagenome (GOLD analysis project Ga0299914, IMG submission 201361) | Soil microbial communities from uranium-contaminated site in the Upper Colorado River Basin, Wyoming, United States - RVT153D57 (version 2) ... | reverse complement strand
CTCGGATCCGCGCTCGGCACATGTGGGAACGCCGGGGTCGTGGCGGGTGAGCGACAGCACGGAGTGGGGATGACGCGAGCGAGCCGGGACGACCTCGGGTCTGTTGGGCAGGCCGGTGGCACGGACGTCGATCCGCGCACCCGCGTGCCGATCCCTATGCGTGGCGCGCTGTTCAGCGTCGTGATCCCGGTCTTCAACAGCGGCGACATCATCGGCGCGACGATCGACCGCACCGTGGCCTTCTTCCAGCGGCACGGCCTCGCGTTCGAGATCATCTGTGTCAACGACGGCAGCCGCGACGACAGCTGGGAGGTGCTCAGGCGAAAGGCGGGCGACCATCCGCACCTCGTCGTGTTGAACCTGCTCCGCAACTACGGTCAGCACAACGCCAACCTGTGCGGGCTACGGCAGGCGCGTGGGGACTGGGTGGTCACCATGGACGACGACCTGCAGAACCCGCCAGAGGAGATCATCGCCCTGATGGACGAGGCGGCGGCCCACCAGCGAGACGTCGTGTTCGGCGCGTTCTCCCGGAAGCACGCTGCCCGGCACCGGCGCGCCGGCAGTCGCGCCATCGGGCTGATCAACCGCAGGGTCTTCGGGCAGCCACGGGATCTGGCGGTCTCGAACTTCCGGCTGCTGCGGCGCGACGTCGTCGACCGGATCTGTGCGGACCACTCGGCGTACCCCTACATGACGGGGCTCGCACTGCTGTACTCCAGCAACCGCGGCAACGCCACCGTCGATCACGCGCCACGGGCGAAGGGACACAGCACCTACACGCCCGTCCGCATCACCCGGCTCGTGCTGACGATCCTGTTCAGCTACTCGGCGTTCCCGCTGCGGCTGTCCGCGGCCATCGGCGCCGTCGTGGCGCTGCTCGCCTTCCTCGTCGGAGGCGTGTACCTGGTCCTCGGCGTCACCGGTCAGACCCGGGTCCCGGGGTGGACGTCGCTGATCGTGCTGCTGTCGTTCTTCAACGGCGTGACGATCATGATGCTGTCGATGCTCGGGGAGTACATCGTGCGGACGCTCAACCAGACGAGCTCGCGCCCGCCGTACCACGTCGTCGAGCGGCACGGCGGGCGTGGCCGCGCCGACGTCGGGCCGCATCCATGAGCGCGTCGGCACGCCGGCCGGGATGACCAGCCCCGCCCCCTCGTCCGGCTCGCTGGTCAACGCCACCTACTGGTGGTACGTCGCGCGGGCCGAGCTGCTGGAGGTCGCGCTCGGCGACGCGGTGCCCGACGGTGGCACCGTCGTGGACATCGGCAGTGCCGACGGGCCGAGCGTCGGCTGGCTCGGGGCCCGCGTGCGTCGCATCCCTCTGGACATCGACCCGGCCGTCCTGCCGCCGGGAGGGGTATGCGCATCGGCGCTGACGCTGCCCTTCGTCGAAGGTGCCCTCGATGCGGTGTCGGCCTTCGACGTCATCGAGCACTTCGAGGCCGAGTCGGCGCTGCTCGCGGAGCTGCACCGGGTCGTGCGGCCCGGTGGCCGCCTGCTGCTCTCCGTCCCTGCCTACCGGTGGGCGTGGTCGTCCCACGACGTCGCGGCGGGCCACCACCGCCGCTACACCCGCCGTCGCCTCGTCGTGGCGCTCACGGCAGCCGGCTTCGCGCCGGACCGCGTGACCCATGCCTTCGCGTCGACGTTCCCGCTCTTCGCCGCCGACAGGCTCAAAGAGCGCCTGTTCGGGGCACCCGTCCAGCGCGTCGCCGTCGACGCGTTGCCGGCGCTGGTCGAGCGGACGCTCGTGCGGTGCGCGAAGGTGGACGCGTGGCTCCTCCGCTTCGGCGATCTGCCGTTCGGCTCGTCGATCCTCGCGGCCGCGGTCCGGCGTTAGGTGGTGGGGGCGCGCAGCCGCATCTTGGCCTGCGCGTTGGCGTCCCAGTCCGTCCGCAGCTCGGCGGTGAACCCGTACCGCGCGGCGAGCTCCGCGAGGTGGTCCGGCCGATAGTAGTAGTCCTCGCGCAGCACCTGGTGCTCCCGCCCGTCGGTCGCGTTGAACGTGAAGTCGAAGAACGCGTCGGGGGCCATGACCCGCCCGACATGCGCGAGGCACTGCTCGATGACCTCCAGCGGACAGTGCGAGAACACGCTGTGGGCGTGCACGACGTCGATGCTGTCGGGTGGCAGCCACGACAGCGTCAGGTCCCGTACGGGGGTGAGGCGCGGAAGCTTGTGTTGCAGCGAGAACTCGACCAGCGTCCCCTGCGCGGCGAACAGCACGTCGGGTGAGATGTCGACGCCCGTGTAGTTGCCCGTCTCCAGGTGCTCGATGAACCGCCAGCCCCCGCGCAGGTTGCCACAGCCGATCTCGAGCAGGCGGTGCTCGGGGCGTAGGCCGTTCGCGACGAGGTAGTCGAACTGGTCGCGCCCGAGCTCGAGCCAGCGGCGGCGCGACCCACTGCCGACGGCCAGGTCGGGGTCGGTGGAGACGTTGTGCCGCATGACCTCGCGGTAGAAGCTGACGTGATCCCGGTTGCGGACCCCAAGGCCCACGTTGCGGGCCAACCGCCGGACATGTGGCACCACCCGGTCGGGATGCGCGAACGCATAGCGCAACTGGTGGACGAGTCGGTTGCGTTGTCTGGTCGCCACGAAACCCCCTGGTGCGGTCCGCTCAGCTCTTCCGGGCGCGCCGCTTGCGTCGCCGGCCACCACGCACGCCCTTGCCCGGGCCGGCGCGTCCACCGCGACGCTCCTTGCGGCGCGCGCGCATCAGCTTGCGGTATGCCCCGACGATCTCCTCCGGCTCACCGTCGGCCACCAGGCGGCCATGGTCCAGCCACAGCACCCGCGAGCACATCTTCACGATCGCGCTGGCCTTGTGGCTGACGATGAACACCGTGCCCGACGCGGCGAGCATCTCGTTGATGCGATCCTCGCTCTGTTCCTTGAACTCCTCGTCGCCGACGCCGAGGGACTCGTCGATCAGCAGGATGTCGGGTGTCGTGGCGGTGGCGATCGCGAACCCGAGGCGGGCCTTCATGCCCGACGAGTACGCCCGCAACGGCATGTCGGCGAAGTCGGTCAGACCGGCGGTCTCGAGGATCTCGTCGGCGCGCTCGTCCAGCTCGGCCCTGCTGAAGCCCAGAGCGGTCCCGCCGAGGTAGATGTTGCCGAGCCCGGAGACGTCGCCGTCGAGCGCGGCGTTGACCCCGAGCAGCACGGGGCGCGAGCTGGCGAACACACGCCCGTCGGTGGCCGGCTGGAGTCCCGCGACCGCGCGCAGCAACGTGCTCTTGCCCGACCCGTTGTGGCCGATGACCCCGACCGACTCGCCTGGGCGGACGACGAAGCTGACATCGCGCACGGCCTCCACCGTGCGCATGCGCCGGCGGCGGCTCTGCTGCCCGACGAGCACCCGCCGCAGCTCGCGTCGCTTGTCGGTCTGGATCCTGTAGGTGACCGACAGGTGATCGGCCACGACCGACGGGGCGACGTCTGAAGGCTCGGCCTCGGCAGGGATCACCCGTGACCGCTCCGTCGTCGAGATCGTCGTCTCAGACAAGGCCGTACTCGTTCTCCGCGGCGCGGAAGTAGAGGAAGCCGCCGATGAACAGGACGGTGGTCCAGGCGATCGCCAGCCACCACTGCGACGGGACGAACCGGTGGTACATGAACGCGTCGCGGGAGATGTCGATCACGACGTAGATCGGATTGAGCCGCAGGAACGTCAGTGCCTTGGGCATGTCGGCGAAGCGGCCGTCGAGCGGGATCAGCACGCCAGACACGTAGAACAGGATCCGCAGCATGTACGGCAGGAACTGCTGCGTGTCGCGGAAGTGGAAGGTGAACCGCGCGACGAACATCGCGAACCCGAGGTTCATCAGCGTCTGCACGACGAGGATCGGCACGACGAGCAGCCACGTCACCGACGGCCGTACGCCGGTCGTAGCGACGACGATGAACATCACGCCGAGCGCGAAGGTGTGCGAGATGGCCTCCTCGATCAGCGCCGACAGCGGTAGGGCGGCCCTGGGGAAGCTGACGTTCTGCACCAGTTGCCGGTTGCGCACGATGATGCTGGCACCGGTGCGCATCGACGTGCGCGAGTAGTTGAAGACGATGACGCCGATGATCAGGAACGCGACGTAGTTGTCGACCCCACCCCGCGAGATGCCCAGGATCACGCCGAAGATCATGTAGTAGATGCCGGTCAACAGCAGCGGGTTCAGCAGGTGCCACAGCTGCCCGAGCACCGTGTCCTGATTCTGCGCGCGCAGGTCGTTGAGCGGCACCGTGATGATGAAGTTGCGCCAACGCCACAGATCACGCACGTAGGTGAGGAGGGAATCGCGCGCGCCGATCCGTCGCAGACGGGGCCACGTCGCGACCGGGTCGGCGGGGATGACCGGGGAGGGCGGTTCGAGGGACTCGAACAGCTCGCGTTGGAGCAGTTCGGCGTTCGACACCTGCTCAGGCTCCCTGCGGATCGACGACGGGGATGGTGCCGGCCACCTCGGCACCACCATCGCACTGTACCGTCCGGTGGGTGCGGGCCGCGCACCGTGGCCGCGGCCGTCCCCTGTGCGCGGGGCCGTCCGGCGGCCGCCCGATGCTAGCATTTCCGGCGCCGTCAGCGACGTTTCCACGATTGCGAGACCATGGACCTCCACCACATGCGCAGGGCGCCGAAGGAATGGCTGGGCCGCATGCGGCTGGCCTTCGAGCTGGCGGCACCCCGGCGGTACCTGTTCATCATGAGCCACATGCGCAGCTACTCGTCGCTGCTGTGCCACATCCTCAACAGCAACCCCGAGGTCGCCGGCTACGTGGAGATGCACGAGTCGTACACGACCAGCCTCGACCTGTTCAAGCTGACGATGCGGGTGCGCGAGCTGACCGGTGAGCAGCTGCAGTCCGGCCAGTACCTGCTCGACAAGCTGCTGTTCAACTACGAGATCAGCGAACCGATGCTGGCGCGGGACGACATCGTCATGCTGTTCACGATCCGCGAGCCGGAGACGGCGATCCGCAGCATCATCGCGATGGGGCGCAAGCGCAAGAAGCCCGACTGGAAGAGCCGACCGGACCGGGTCGTGGACTACTACGCCCGCCGCCTGGACCGGTTGGCCGAGCTCGCCGCCGACAAGCCGCGGCGCAGCCTGTTCTTCGAGGCCGACCAGCTGGTCAACGACACCCCCGCCCTGCTCGATGCGTTCGGGTCGTTCCTGGAGCTCAAGCAGCCGCTGCGGTCGACCTACGAGACCTTCGAGTACACCGGCAAGCCGAAGTTCGGCGACCCCTCGAGGTTCATCAACTCCGGTCGGATCGTGCGCGACCGGGCGACCTACGACGAGGTCGAGGTCCCAGCCGAGCTGACCGACAAGGCGTGGACGGCGTTCGAGAACGCGCGCAAGGTGCTGGCCGACAGCTGCGAGGTCGACGCGTCACGCGCCTACAGCGGCCGCGCGCTGCGCCCGGGCTGACGCCTCCGGCGGGCGACAGGGGACCGTCGCCGTCGCCGGCTCAGGGCTCCAGCCCGAGCCCGTGCAGGACGGCGTGGCGCCGCACCTGCGCGGTGGTCAGCCGGGCCGCGACGGGGGGCTCGTCGTGCGCGCGTCCCCGCCCGACCCCAGGCAGCGCCTTCCAGCGCTGGCGGAAGTTGGCGTAGCGGTCGAACAGGTCGTCGGGGATCGCCACGCCGTTGTTGCGTGGCTCGTACCCGTAGTGGGCCATCTCCCTGCTGGTCGTCTGCTCGATGAACGCGACCTCTTCGAGCGTCAGGACGCCGTTCCACGACTGCAGGGCGGCGTCGGTCACCGGCTGCATCAGCTTCGGGTGGTACCTGGAGCGCTGGGGCGTCGGGATGTCGGTGTCGCCGCGGTGGAACTGCAGCATGGCGTCGAGGCCGTCGGGCGACAGCCCGAGGAACGTGCACATGTGGCCGAGCACGCCGCCGGGATCATCCACGAGGTCCTCGTAGCGGATCTCCAGCACCTGGTCGTCGCGGTGGCGGCGCAGCCCCTGGCGTCCGGCGCGCACCGCGTGCAGCCACCGGTCGACGCCACCGCCGACGGTGCCGTCGTACCAGTTGTTGAGCCAGCCCAGCTTCTTCATCGACGCCACGACGGCACGCGGGTCGCGGACGATCGCGACGAACTGCGCGTCGGGAAACATGTCGAAGATCGCGGGCAGCTCCTGTACGTGGATGGGACGCTTGTCGCCCCAGCGTGGCTTGTCGAAGCGGTCTGCGAACAGCTTGAGCGCGGTGCCGACGACCGAGCCGACGGTGGGGGGTGCTGTGCGCAGCGCCTCGAGCGCACGGTCCCGCGGCAGCTCCAGCCGGTGGAACTGCGTGCGCTTGCGCGTGACGATCCACCTGGCGAGCCGCGCGCGGTTGGCATCGTCGCGCAGGTCGCCGAACGTCGTCCGGCGGTTGTACGCCTCGAGTACGAAGTGCGTCTCGCGTGGCAGCGCCAGCGCGGGATGGGCGTTGAGCATCGACCGCACCAGCGTCGTGCCGCTGCGTGGGCAGCCGCCGACGAACACGGGACGGTCGTTGGTGCGGACGACGGCGGCGCGCTCGACCACCCCACCGACGGTGGAACGGACAGGGTGTCGCACAGACGACGGGAGGCGCAAGGGGACAGGCATGGGCGGTGGGGAAGCCTACGCCCGGCGCGGAAGTGCCGCAACGGCGGGACGTAGGCGGTCCTGTCCGGCCGATGACACGTGCACCTGGTGCACGTGTCCCTGCGGTGGCCGCAGATGAAAGAAGAAGCAACCACACGCTGATAGGCTGCGGGCGATCCGTGGGCCGGTCCCACGGGCTCTCATCGCGCCGATCGGCCGCACGCCAACTCGCACGATCCTGTAGGAGGTTGCCGCACGTGGATTCGAACGGGGCTCGCGCATCGTCCGAGCCGCGCGGGGAGGACATCGACGTCGATGTCGCTTCCACGGCCACGACCCCTGACGCGTCCCACAGGCCGAAGCTGACGCTGGTCGTCGCCATCTACAACGTCGAGCCGTACCTGCGGCAGTGCTTCGACTCGATCCTCGACCAGCGGTTCACCGACATCGAGGTCATCGCCGTCAACGACGCGTCGACCGACAACTCGCCACGCATCGTCGAGGAGTACGCGCAGGCCGACAGCCGGGTGATCCCGGTGATGCTCGAGGAGAACGCCGGCCTCGGCAACGCGCGCAACATCGGGCTCGAACGCGCGCGCGGCGAGTACATCATGTTCATCGACAGCGACGACTGGCTGGAGGGCAACAGCCTCGAGGTCATCGTCCGCCGACTGGACAGGACGACGCCCGACGTCATGTTCTTCGACTACGCCCGCGCGTACTGGAACGGCAGGGTCCAACGCAACGTCAACCACGAGATCTTCAGGGCGCCGGGTCCGGCGGTGTTCACCCTGCGCGAACGCCCCGACGTCATCCGCCTGCTGATGGTGGCCTGGAACAAGGCCTACCGCACGGCGTTCCTGCGCGACCTCGGGCAGCGGTTCATGCCCGGCTACTACGAGGACCTGCCTGTCACCTATCCCGTGCTCATGGCCGCCGACCGCATCAGCCTCCTCGACCGCGTCTGCTACTTCTACCGCCAGCGTCGCACGGGCGCGATCACCAAGACGCCGGGACGACGCCACTTCGAGGTCTTCGACAAGTACGAGAACATCTTCGCCTTCATGGACGCGCACCCGGAGCTCGACGAGTTCCGACCCGCGATGTTCGAGCGGATGGTCTGGCATTACCTGATCATCCTGGCGCAGACCGGACGGCGGGTCCGCGCGGAGGACCGCGAGGAGTTCTTCCACGCGGTCGCCACCCACTACGCACGATATGAACCACGTGGCTTCGAGCCGCCGCGCGCGCTGGATGAGCGGGTCAAGTACGACATGCTCAAGCGTGACGCCTACACCGCCTTCCAGGCGTTCAAGGCGGCCAACGGCGTGCGTCTGTCGGTGCGCTCGCACGGGCTCAAGGGGGGTGCCCGCGTGCGCGCGTTCGTCCGCCAGTCGATCATCAACTACCGGCTCGCGCGCTACCGGCTGTTCCTGCGGGAGCCGATCGACGAGAACCTCGCGGTCTTCGCCGCCTACTGGTACCGCGGCTACACCTGCAACCCGCGTGCGATCTACGAGAAGATGCGCGAGCTCGCGCCGCACATCCGTGGGGTGTGGGTCGTGCAGGGCGACGTCACCGACCGCATCCCCCCCGGCGTGCCGTACGTCGTGGAGGGGTCCATCGAGTACTACCGCGTCCTCGCCCGCGCCAGGTACTTCGTCAACAACGTCAACTTCCCCAACTTCCTGATCAAGCGGCGCGGGCAGATCCACCTCGAGACCCAGCACGGCACGCCGCTCAAGACCATGGGCGTCAAGCTGCGCGAGTTCCCCGTCGCCGCCAAGCGCATGAACTTCGCCAAGCTGCTCGAGCGCGCGGACCGCTGGGACTACCACCTGTCGATGAACCGCTTCTCGACGGAGATCTGGAAGCGTGACTTCCCCTGCAGCTACGAGATGCTGGAGTACGGCTACCCGCGCAACGACTGGCTGCACGACCCCGACCCCGAGGAGATCGCCCGCCTGCGCAAGGAGCTCGGCATCCCCGACGGCCGGACCGCGGTGCTGTACGCGCCGACCTTCCGCGACTACCAGACCGGCTTCAGCCTGCACCTGGATGTCGAGCGCCTGTGCGACCAGATCAGCGACGAGTACGTCGTGCTGCTGCGCGCGCACTACTTCTACGACGACGAGGCGCAGAACGACACGATCCGTCGGATCGAGCGGACCGGCAAGCTGATCGACGTGTCGCGCCATCCCGAGACCGCGGAGGTCATGCTGGCGTCGGACATGCTGATCACCGACTACTCGTCGGTCATGTTCGACTACGCCAACCTCCGTCGGCCGATCGTCATCTACGCCCACGACTGGGACGTCTACAGGGTCGTGCGAGGGGTGAACTTCGACCTGATGGCCGAGCCGCCGGGCGCGGTCGCGACGACCGAGGACGAGCTGATCGAGGTCTTCCGGTCGCGTTCCTACGGGTCGGCCGACGCGGACCGGCTCCTGAACCGCTTCCGTGCGCGCTTCTGCATGTTCGACGACGGCAACGCCGCCGAGCGCACCGTGCGGCGCGTGCTCCTGGGCGAGGACGTGCCGTCGCCCGATCCCGTCCTACCGGAGGAACCGGCGCATGTGTCGTCGGTCGCTGCGTCCGGCGAGGCGGACGTGGTCGGTCCCTAGCAGGGGACCCGCTACCCGACCGAGGTCGCTGTACGCGAACGACGGGCTCGCGTGTGTCCCGGCTGCCGGGTGTCACCGGGCTGCGGAGGGTGCGTGCCGGTCCGACGCGGTCGCCGCCACCGGCCAACCGTAGCGGCGCTGCCTGATGCGGTCACCGCCGCGCCGCCGCGCCGACCACACGCGGCGGCGCAGGACCTCGTAGGCGTACCGCGCCAGGTGCACGGGCGGCGGCGCGGGTCGATGGCCCGACGACAACGCGTACCCGTGGCGGCGCAGCCGATCGCCCGCGACCGCCTCCATCAGGCGCAGCTCCCACGGCTCGAGGTCCGACGCCCACCGTCGCACGGCGGTGGCGTTGACCTCCCGCCGCGTGTTGCGGTGCCAGGTCTTGCCGGCGGGCACCGCGACGGACGACATCCGGTGGGGTGCCAGCATCGCCGGGTCGAACTCCTCGCCGAGCCATGCCGCCAGGCGGCGCAGCTCGGGCTCGGGCGCGGCGACGAGGTCCTCGTAGCGCACCTCGGCGTACTGGTCCGCGGCGAGCGTCGCGCGCGCACGCGCGCCGTTGTCGATGGCGTCGACCCACGTCCGGATCGCGGCGTAGGTCGACCGACGCCACCACGGCATGCGCTTGAGCGAGCTGACGCAGTCGCGTCCGTCACGGATGACGTGGATGATCTGCGCGTCGGGGAACAGCCGCAGGACCACATCGAGGCGGTCGATGTACGCGGGCCGCTTGTCGCCCCAGCGCGGCTTGTCGAAGCGGGCCGCGTACGCCTCGAACACCGCCGCGAGCAGCGATCCGATCATCGGGTCGGCCTGAGCCATCCGCTGGCGCAGATCCGTCGGATCCACCCCGAGGTGGTCGAGGCGCGACCATCGAC
>Ga0299914_10004469_pt1 | contig 10094 bp, 9 predicted proteins | sample RVTome_10_FD_201361 | JGI IMG/M metagenome (GOLD analysis project Ga0299914, IMG submission 201361) | Soil microbial communities from uranium-contaminated site in the Upper Colorado River Basin, Wyoming, United States - RVT153D57 (version 2) ... | reverse complement strand
CGCCAGCTGCTCCGGGAACGCCCGGGCCAACCCGAACATGTCGAGACTGTCGAGTACGTCGTCGTCCAGCAAGCCCACCGTACGTTGCTCCCCGCTCATGTCGCCTTCGGCGACGGGCCGCTCGGGCCTCGCTCGCTGCACTGCGGACGCTCGCTCACGCCTCGAAGGTGGGCTTGATGCCCTCGGTGTCGGCCTTGGCCAGCAGCCGTTCGTGCTCGGTCTCGTCGACGGTCTCGGCCTCGTCGATGAGCATGATCGGAATGTCCTCGCGGATGGCGTAGCGCCGCTTGAGGCGGGGGTTGTAGAGCGTGTCCTCGTCGGCGAAGTAGAGCAGCGGGCCCTTGTCCTCGGGACAGGCCAGGATCTCGAGGAGCTGGGGGTCGAGTGGCATTCGGATCATCCTTTTGTGATCAGCGCCCCCACCTCGGCGACGTGGGTGTCGACGGCGGCGGGGGTGGGCGCTTCGAGGTTGAGCCGCAGCAAGGGCTCGGTGTTGGACGGCCGCAGATTGAACCACCAATCGCCCAGGTCGACCGTGAGTCCGTCGACGCGGTCCTGGGCGCCGCCCGGATAGGCGGCAGCGACGCGGTCGATGATCGCGGCGGGGTCGTCGACGGCGGTGTTGATCTCGCCGGACGCCGCGTAGCGGTCGAACGGTTGGCGCAGCTCGGACAGGGGGACACCCGCCTTGCAGATCCGCTCGAGAACGACCAGCGCGGCGATGCTCCCGGAGTCGGCCCGGAAGTTGTCCCGGAAGTAGTAGTGGGCCGAGTGCTCGCCGCCGAAGGCGGCGCCGGTCTCGGCCATGACCTGCTTGATGAACGAGTGCCCGACGCGCGTCCGCACCGGCGTGCCGCCGTGCTCGCGTATGACCTCGGGCACCGCCTTCGAGCAGATCAGGTTGTGCAGGATGGTGGCCCCCGGCTCGCGCTCGAGGATGCCGGTGGCCACGATCGAGGTGGTGGTCGATCCCGAAACCGGCTCGGCCTGGTCGTCGACCAGGAACACCCGGTCGGCATCGCCGTCGAACGCCAGACCCACGTCGGCGCCAACGGCGCGGACCCGGGCCTGCAGGTCGCGCAGGTTCTCGGGCTGGATGGGATCGGCCGGGTGGTGGGGGAACGTGCCGTCGAGCTCGGGGTACAGCAGGTCGAGCTCGAACGGCAGTCCTGCGAACACCTTGGGGACGACGAGCCCACCCATGCCGTTGGCGGTGTCGGCCACGACCTTCAAGGGCCGCAGGGCGGCGACGTCGACGAATGACCGCACGTGCCGCGCGAAGTCGTCCAGGAGGTCGAGGGGCTCGATGCGCCCGGCCTCGGTGGGCGCGGCGGCCACCCCGGAGGCCACCAGCCGCTTGATCTCGTCCAGTCCCGTGTCCTGGCCGATGGGCCGCGCACCGGCGAGGCACAGCTTGATGCCGTTGTACCGGGCCGGGTTGTGGGACGCCGTGAACATCGCTCCCGGGGCGTCGAGGGACCCGGCCGCGAAGTACACGAGATCGGTCGAGGCCAGTCCCAGGTCGACCACGTCGAGGCCCTGGTGCTGCACTCCCTCGGCGAAGGCGCCGGCCAGCTCGACCCCGCTCGTGCGCATGTCGCGGGCCACGAGGACACGCCGCGGTTTTCGCCCATCGGCGTGGTCGAGCACGAAACGACCGAACGCGGCGCCGATCTGTTCGCAGAGTGCGGTGTCGATCTGGTCGGGGACGATTCCCCGGACGTCGTAGGCCTTGAAGATGGTGTCCAGATCCGCCATGCGGCGCCCCAAGCTAGTGCTCTGCAACTAGTCGGACGGGACGGCCGGGCTGGGCTCCGCGACAGGCGCCTCGACGATCGGGGGAGCGTCGCCGTGGGCCTCGTATTCCCCCTCTGCCGACCAGCGACGGATCCGGGCGAGGTCCAGAAGCAGCCGGCCCGCGTCGCGCCCCTCGCGCACTGTCGAACGGCGCGTGTTGACGACCTCCACCGGCACCTCCACGAGGGACAGTTGGTGCCGCTCGACCAGGTGCAACACCTCGATGTCGAAGGCGAACCCGTCGACCCGGGTGCGGCCGAACACGAACCGGGCCACGTCGGAGCGGAACCCCTTGAGGCCGCCCTGCGTGTCGCGATAGCTGCCGAGCAGCACGGCGTAGCCGAGCCAGTTGATCACCCGGCTGCCCAGCGCCCGCAGCGGCGAGGCCGGTGCCAGGGTGCGGCTGTCGGGGTGGCGCCGGTCGCCGATGGCCACGTCCCAGCCATCCTCGACGGCAGCGAGTATCCGACGGAGCTGGTCGGGGGCGTAGGCCAGGTCGGCGTCGGTGAAGGCGATGGTCCGGCCGCGTGCCGCCAGGACGCCGGTGCGCACCGCCGCGCCCTTGCCGCGGTTGTGGGGCTGGACCACCACCTGGTCGGCCCCTCCGGCCAACGCGACGTCGGCCGTGGCGTCCGACGACCCGTCGTCCACCACGATCATCTCACAGCCCCCGGACTCCCGGATGTCGGCCAGCGCCTCTCCCAGCCGGCGGACGGTCTCGCCGATGCGGTCGGCCTCGCGGTACGCGGGCACCACCACGCTCAGGCGGAGGTCGCCGGGAGGATCGGGCCGCGCCCAGCGGACCCGCCGGGCGGAGGTCAGCTCGGCCACCAGTACCCAGCGGTACCCGACCAGCCGCACGGCTCCGGCCGCCACCAGGGCCACAACCTTGGCCTCGATCAGCGCGGCCGTCGACGAGAAGCCGGTGCCCGCGAACAGGGCCCGCAGCACCACCACGTCCACGAGCGCAGCCAGGGTCGCCACGCCGACGAACGCGGCCGGGACCTCGACCCAGCGGACGTACGGGTCGCTCCGGAAGGTGACGACCCGGTGCAGCACATACGACAGGGCGCTGGCCGCGGCGATGGCCAGGAGGTCGGCCACGACGAGGATCCACCCCAACGCCTGCCGGAACAGCACCAGCAACCCGACGTCCACCAGCGTGGGCACCAGCGCCACGATGGCGAAGCGCGGGATCCTGCCGCTCATGGCAGCACAGCTTCGCGCCGTGTTTCCCGCTCTTGGCGCCTACGGCGCCGGGCCGCTCTGGCCCCGCGTGCGCCCGTCGGCGCCCGCTCAGGGCGCCGGATCCGGCCGGTCACGGCCCCGATTCTGGTGACGCCATGGCTTCGCGGGAGCGGAAGCGGTAGACGCCGGCGCGGATCAGCAGCACCAGACCGGCGACGCCGAGCGCGGTCAGCGCGTACGACAGCCATTCCACACCCGTGCGCCCATATGTCAGCTCGACGTGGGTGTCAGTGGGGATCACGACCATGAAGTTGGGCGCCACCCGGTAGGGGCCCTCGGCGCCCGACGCCTCCCAGTTGGGGAAGTACGACATCTTCACCAGCACCGGCTCACCCACCCGATCGACGTCGAACGAAATGCTCTCCTCGTCGATGACCGGGTTCGACACGTCCACCGGGTCGAGCGGCTTGGCCGTGGGATGCTCCCCGACCGCGACCCGCTGCCAGTCGTCGGGCCCGGTCCTCGCCAGCGGAACGTCCCACCACGCGGGGTCGGTGAACCACTGGATCGCCGGCCCGTAGAAGCGGCCCGACTCGTCGCGGGGTTCCTCCATCCACTCCTGCTGAGTGTCGTCGACGCCGGTGACCACGGCCGGTTCGTTCGCGAGCGGCTGGATGACCTCGCTGTCGGCCACCTCGAAGATGGCCCACGGGCCCGATTCGGCGATCTCGGTGAGCTCGGGATTCGATCGTGCCTGGCTGATGGCATTTTCGGAGGTGGCCATGTAGTAGCGCACGCCCATCATCTGCAGGTGATCGACGCCTTCGGTGATGTCGAACGTGCCATAGGGCAGATCGCGCTGGGCGGCGCTCGGCGCCGTGGACAGCTCGGTCTGCACGAGGAAGTGGTACGGCGTGGTCGCCGAGGCCTCGAAGTACAGGCCCTCCATCGAGCCGATGCATCCATCCGTCCAGTGCGGCAGCAGCATGAGCGCCATCGGTGTGCCGTATCGATCGAGCTCCCGCTCGTACTCCCAAAAGGCCCGGCCGCAGCCCTCGTCCTCCCCCACCTGCTCCATGGTGCGGACCACGTCGTAGTACTCCCGGTACGAATCCTTCAGCTCGTACCCCGTGTAGTTCCACTTGGCCCACGAGGTCACGAAGCTCTCCGGGGTACCCGTCGCGGTCAACGGGCTGAAGTTCGGCCAGCGATGGCCGGCGGTCGTGACCCCGTCGTTGGCGACGAGCCGCTCGCTGAACGGCAGCGCCCCGAGCGGCAGGCCCACCACGACCAGCACCACCGCCAGCGAGGCGAGCGCGGTCAGCGCCCCTGCGCCTGCGGGTTCCCGCCTGTACGCCCGCGACAGCTGCATGGCCAGGCGAATCGTCTCCGCGACCGCGACGGCCGCCAGCAGCATGGCGGTCAGGTAGTAGAAGGGCAGCAGCCGGCCGTTCCACAGTCGGCCCTCGGGGATCACGATGAAGGCGATCCCCACGCCCACGGTGAGGATCAGCAGGAAGGTGCCGAGCCGAAGCCGCAACGCCAGGCTCAGCACGGCGCCCACCAGGGCGAGGGCGAACACCCAGCGCAAGTCGACGTCGGGCGCGCGATAGGGGAACAGGTGCTGCAGCCACTCCCGGAACCGTGAGAGCTCGGGGTCGGCGTAGGGCAGCTTCTCCCAGCCCATGTCGTTGAGGTAGGCGCGCCGGAGGTAGAAGGGTGCGACCCAGAACGCCGACAGCAGCCCGCCCACCACCAGGGTCGGCGTCAGCCAGCGCACGCTCTCCGACAGCAGCCACAGCCCGGCGAGCGCCACCAGCACCCCGAGGCCGGCCACGGCCAGTGGACCGGTCTCGGCAGGAGCGCCCAGCGCGAGCCCGACGAGGGCAATGGCGGCACCGCCGACGATGAGCCCGAGCCCCGGCGCCAGAGGCGCCGTCGAACGCCGGAACCGCACCAGGACGGCCACGGCCGTTGCGGCCAGCACCCAGAATGCCGGGATGAGGTGGCACAGCCCCGTCAGCGCCAGCAGTACGGCGGCAAGGGCCCGGTGCTCGCCTGTGCGTAGGCCCCGGAGCACCACGCCCACGTACAGGATCCCCAGGCTCAGCGACATCGAGAAGGCGAACTCCCCGGCCAGCGTCGAGGCGACGTTGCCGCCGTAGATGGTGAAGCCCCGGTAGAAGAGGAAGGGCAGCGTCGCCACGGCCATCACCGCCGGCGTGGGGAAGCGGGCCCCGGCCAGGCGTCCGAAGGCATAGACGGCCAGCGGCAGCGTCACCAACCCGCTCACGGTCACCAGCTTGAATGCGACGCCGTAGGGCAACCCCACGAGCGCGAAGGCCAGCACGGCCATCGCTACGGCCAGGTTGCGCAGCCGGGGCAGGTGGCGTTGCCGCACCGCAACGGCGACGAAGCCGACACCGACGGCCGCGGGCAGCAACGCCGCCAGTCCATGGATGCCGGCGTCGAGCACCACGATCAAGAGCGACGGCACCACCATGTAGAAGTGGAATGCCGGGAACCCGGCGTACCAGTCGGGCGTCCACCCCGCGAGCTGCAGGCTGGGCAGCAGGTGGTCCCGCAGATACGCGGGGGCCCACACATGTGCGCCCATGTCGCCGCCGGCAGGTGTGGTGTTCCGGACCAGCAGGCTGGGCTGCAACTGCAGCACCACGAACACGACGCAAGCCGCCAGCACCGTGAGGTCGACGCCCCAGCGGATCAGTCGCCGCCGCCGGGCCTCGGCCTCCTCGTCGTAGTCCTCGTCGCCGTCGCGCTCGTACCCGCCGAGCTCGGGCATCTCCTCGTGCTCGCCGTCGTCGATGAGGTCGACGCCGTCGGAGCGGTCGGGCAGCGCCTCGGTCTCGGACGCCATCAGTCGACCACCAGGAGCGACACGACGGCGGTGAGGTTGAAAACCATGTGGGCGACGATGGCCGGTCCGAGCCGCCCGTAGCGCTGCGTCACGACACCAAGCACGATGCCGAACAGGAACAACGCCGGCAGCTGGAGCGCCTGGAAATGGGTAAGGGCGAAAGCCAGCGCTGCGCCGCCGATGGCCACGGGCTCGCTGGTTCGCCGGGCGAGCGCTCGCAGCACGAGTCCACGAAAGAAGATCTCCTCGACGACTGGCGCCCCGATGCCAACGATCAGGATCAGTAGCGCCACACCGAGCGGGCTGCTGGCCTTGTCCGTCATCTCCTGTGCGGGCTCGGAGATGTCTCTGCTCGAGATGTCGGTCAGCAGCTGTAGCGGCAAGTAGACGATCCAGAGGATCGCCCATTGCGACACGAAGCCCACGACCAGGCCGACCGGCACATCCCGACCGAGGATCCGGAGCCCGTAGTCGCTCACCGGCCCGTTGCCCTTGCGCTTGGCCACCACCAGCGGCACGCCCAGCAGCCCGAACCACAGCCCCAGCTGGGCCACAGCGACCCAGCCGAGGGACAGGTCGTCGAGATCGTCAGCGCCGCTCAGGGCCAGCACCGCGCCGCTGGCGACGGCCCCACCCACGATCCCGAGCACCAAACCGAGCGCAGCGTCACCCAGTCCCCAGCGAACGTCGGTGCGCTGTTCGGGCGCGGTCATCGTCGGCTCGGGGTCGGGCACCGGAACAGGCTACGGCGCCGCCGGGAGCGCGCCATCGCGCGGTCAGGACGCGAGCGACACGCCGTAGGCGGTCGTGTCGCGGCGATCCTCGAGACGCCAGCCACGCGGCACCGACAGGGCGTCAGCGTGAAGCTTGCAGAGGTCGTAGGACATGGGGTGCGCCTCGCTCGCCAACCGGTCCAACCAGGTGGTCCGCGCCCGGTAATCGTAGGTGAAGGTGGCGGCGGCGTTCTCACCACAACCGGGCCGAGCGCAGGCGCGATGCATGGCGGCACAAGCTAGCGGCAGCACCTGGCCGCACCGGTGATCCGCCGGAAGTCACCCTCCCGATCGTGGTGATGGCACCACTGCCACCGACCACCCGTATCCTGGCAGCCATGAGTCAGCAGTCGCCTCCCCCTCCGCCGCCGCCCCCGTCGCCGGGCCGGTCGTCGCGCGGTTCGGGGACGGGGGGCCGCGAGTCGCTGCCGCGCTGGTCGATCTGGGTCCTGGCCGGCGTGGTCCTTGCGGTGCTGGTGCTGCCGACCTTCATGAACCGCACCGATCGCCAGGAGATCGACTACTCCGACCTGCTCGCCCGGGTGCAGCAGGACGAGGTCCGGGAGCTCACGTGGGACAACAACGACGGTTCGATCAGCGGTGAACTGGAGAACGGCACGGAGTTCGAGAGCAATGGGCCCTTGGAGCCCAGCGAGGAAGACCGGGCGCTGTTCCGCGAGCACGACGTCGACGTGAAGTTCGACACGCCCGGCGGCTCGTGGTTCACGGCGCTGCTGCCGCTGCTCATTCCGGTAACACTGTTCGTAGGGATCTTCTGGCTGATGCAGCGGCGGGCGCAGAGCCAGATGGGCGGCATCATGTCGATCGGTCGCAGCCGGGCCAAGACCTACAGCACCGAGCGGCCGGGCACGACGTTCGCCGACGTCGCCGGCTACGAGGGCGTCAAGCAGGAGATCACCGAGGTCGTCGACTTCCTGAAGCACCCCGAGCGCTTCGCCGAGATCGGCGCCCGCATCCCCAAGGGCGTGCTGCTCGTGGGCCCACCGGGCACCGGCAAGACCCTCATCGCCCGGGCCGTGGCCGGGGAGGCCGGGGTGCCGTTCCTGTCGGTCACCGGCTCCGACTTCATGGAGATGTTCGTGGGCGTCGGTGCGAGCCGCGTGCGGGATCTGTTCCAGAACGCCCGCAAGCTGGGTCGGGCCATCATCTTCGTCGACGAGATCGACTCGATCGGCCGCAAGCGGGGCGCCGGGCTCGGCGGCGGGCACGACGAGCGGGAGCAGACCCTCAACCAGATGCTGTCCGAGATGGACGGCTTCGAGGCCACCGAGGGCATCGTGATGATGGCGGCCACCAACCGGCCCGACATCCTCGATCCCGCCCTGCTGCGCCCCGGCCGGTTCGATCGCCAGGTGGTGGTGCCGCTGCCCGAGATCGAAGAGCGCCGCGCCATCCTCGACGTGCATTGCAAGTCGAAGCGGCTGGCCGCCGACATCGACCTCGACGTCGTCGCCCGCGGCACGCCCGGGATGAGCGGCGCCGACCTGGCGAACCTGGTCAACGAGGCGGCGCTGTTCGCGGTGCGCGACGGGTCCGACGAGATCCGCAACTCCGACTTCGAGCAGGCACGCGACCGGGTGCTGATGGGCCAGCGGCGCGACTCGATGGCGCTGTCCGAGGCCGAGAAGGAGGTCATCGCTTACCACGAGGCGGGCCACGCCGTGTGTGCGGCGGTGCTGCCCAACGCCGACCCGGTCCACAAGGTGACGATCCTGCCCATCGGCATGGCGCTGGGGGTGACCCAGCAGCTGCCGGTCGACGAGAAGCACATCTATCGCCAGGACTACATCGAGGACAGCCTCGTCGTCCGCATGGGTGGCCGGGTCGCCGAGGAGCTGGTGTTCGGGGTCATCTCGACCGGCGCCAACAACGACCTCGTCGGCTCCACGGAGCTGGCCCGCAAGATGGTCAGCGAGTGGGGCATGTCGACCCGGGTGGGGCCGATGGCGTGGGCCTCGTCGGGCCAGGTGTTCCTGGGCGAGGACCTGATCCACACCCGCGACTACTCCGACGAGACGGCCCGTGTGATCGACGAGGAGACCGAGCGCATCCTGCGGGTCCAGGAGGAGCGCTGTCGCGAAACGCTGCGTCAGCGCCGCAAGGGCCTCGACCTGGTGGCCCGCGCGCTGCTCGAGCACGAGACGATCGACGGTGCCGAGGTGACCCGGCTCATCAAGCTGGCCGCCAACGGCGACAGCCCCGAGGCCCCACCGACCCCGGCACCTGCCGGCCGTGACCACGGCATCGACATCGGGCCCGACCGGGGCCCCGACGCGCCGGCGCCGAGCGGCACGTCCGCGCCCGGCCAGGCTATGGCCGGCTCACGCCCGCCCTATCCCCCGCCGCCCGCCCCGGCTACCTGATCGCTCGATCCGAAGCTGATCGCCCGACCTCCTCAGTTGTCGTCGTCGTCGGTGTCGTCGTCGTCGTCGGTGTCGTCGTCGTCGGTGTCGTCGTCGTCGGTGTCGTCGTCGTCGTCGGTGTCGTCGGTGTCGTCGTCGTCGGTGCCGTCGGTGTCGTCGTCGGTGTCGTCCTGAGTCGTCGTGGTGTCACCGTCGTCCTCGAGCTCGACGTCACCGCCCCCGGGATCGTCGTCGTCGTCGCCACAAGCCGACATGGCGCCAGTCGCGCCCAAGAGCACGAGCGCGGCGGCCCATGCTCGCAACTTCTTCCACATCTGATCCGCTCCTGGCTTGGGGGACAGGCCATGGTCGCAGCCCCGGCGACCGTGCCGGGCGCGCCGTTGGGCCACGGTAGTCCGCAGGTCCGTGCGGTGACCGTGATGACGAAGCCGGCCGATGTGTCAGTCGGCGAAAACGGCCCGGCTGTGCTCGATGAAGAACGTGTGGTCGTTACCCTTGTTGGGGTCCTCGGAGTTGTACGCGCCGGCCGAGGATCCGTCCGGGACGTCCTCCTCCGGGTATATCGCACCCACCGGGCACACGTCGGACTGGTAGCACGCCGTGCAGGAGGTGCACTCCTCGGTGTTCACGTAGAGCAGGCTGTCTCCAAAGATGGCGACCATGTCGGGGGCGGGTTGATGCGTGTTCTCGATGACCCCGCTGCCCGCCTCGTCCTCGGAGAACAGCAGGTTCTTGGACGGATCGAACTCGTAGATGCACTGCACCGGGCAGACGTCGACGCACGCCCTGTCCTTAACGTCGATGCACGCTTCGGTGATGATGGCGATCCCAGACATGAGCAGCTCCTCGGCTCGACCGTCGGTTCCGCCGGTCCGACACCACTACAGGGTGCCCTTCCGGCGCCTCGTTCACTCGGTCACGCCGCGGGATCGGCTTCGGTCGGCGAGACGCCGTGGTCGCAGCTCGCGGCCGGGAGGGTGCCCGGGGCTCGCAGCTCCGCCACGGTGGCCCACAGGTCGGTGGCGGTGACCGGACCGAGGAACCCGGCCCTGACCGCACCCGACCCGTCTACGA
>Ga0299914_10004468_pt1 | contig 10094 bp, 7 predicted proteins | sample RVTome_10_FD_201361 | JGI IMG/M metagenome (GOLD analysis project Ga0299914, IMG submission 201361) | Soil microbial communities from uranium-contaminated site in the Upper Colorado River Basin, Wyoming, United States - RVT153D57 (version 2) ... | reverse complement strand
TCCTTGATCCACAGCAACGTGTCGGTGAGGCCCTGCTCGAACACTTCCCAGCCGGTCTCGCTATAGGTCTTGCCCGGCTGGCGAACATAATCCGCTCCGACCGGCCATCGGGCTGGATCGCACTTCATGACGCCGCGCGTATAATAATTGACGCCGAGCCAGTCGGTCGGCTGGGCGACCAGCGCGAGATCCTCCTCGCTCCAGTCATGCCAGGCCTCGCCGAACACCTCGCGCAGCTCAGGCGGGCAGCCGAGGCCGTAGGCCGGATCCAGATATTGCTGGTTCATATAGGCATGGGAGCGCCGAACCGCGGCGAGGTCGGCCTCCAGATCAGAGGCCGGATATTTGGGCTCGACGTTGACGACGAGGCCGATCTGCTGGCTGCCAACCGACCTGTAGCGCTGCACCGCGGCACCGTGCGCACGCATGAGGTTGCGTGACGCGATCGGAGCTTCGAACAGGCTCCTGTGGCCGGGTGCCAGCGCGCCGTGGAGATAGCCACCGTCGGTGATCACCCACGGCTCGTTCAGCGTCGCCCATTTCTTCACCCGCCCATCGAGCCTGCGAAACATGACCTCGGCATAGTCCGCAAACCAGTCCGCGATGTCAGGGTTGAGCCAGCCTCCGCGATCATCGAGCGCGGCCGGCAGGTCCCAGTGGTAGAGGGTCGCAAGCGGCTCGATCCCGTTCTCGAGCAGGGCATCCGCAAGCCGGTCGTAGAAATCCAGCCCGGCCGAATTGACCTGCCCCTTCCCCTCCGGAAGCACGCGCGCCCAGGCGATGCTGAAGCGATAAGCCTGAAGCCCGATCGACGCCATGAGCGCGACATCCTCGCGATATCGATTGTAATGATCGCAGGCGATGTCGCCGGTCTCGCCATTGCTGGTCAGCCCCGGCGTGCGCGCGAAGCGCTGCCAGATGTTCGGTCCTGCCCCGTCCGCCAGAGGCGAGCCCTCGATCTGATAGGCCGAGGTGGCACTGCCCCACAGGAAGCCGTCGGGAAATCTGTAGCGATCATTCATCAAACATAAGCTCCACTTTCGGTGCATGAATCGTCGGCGCGCGGCGACCTCGCCGCGGATGCCCGGCAGGCAAGGCCCAAGCGGCAAGGCCGGCACAAGTCCGCCGGGCGGGCCAACGCCGCCAGAAGGAGCGCTGTCCGCCTCAACCCTTGACGCTGCCGGCGAGCAGGCCCTGGAGGTAGTAACGCTGCAGGGCGAGGAAGAGGAAGAGCACCGGCAGGACGGTCAGCACCGATCCGGCCATCATCAGCTCATTGTCCTGGACATGCTCCCGCGACAGCGCCGCCAGCGCCACCGGCAGGGTGTAATTCTCCTGGTCGGTCAGCACGATCAGCGGCCACATGAAGTCGTTCCAGACGGCGAGGAAGGTGAACAGGGCCAGGGTGATCAGGATCGGCGTCAGCACCGGGACGACGATCTGGAGGAAGATGCGGCCCTCCCCGGCGCCGTCGACGCGCGCCGCCTCGAGCAGCTCGTCGGGGATGGACAGCGCATATTGGCGGACGAGGAAGATGCCGAAGACGCTGGTCGCCACCGGCACCAGCACGCCGGCGAAGCTGTTGATCAGCCCGAGCTCCTTCAGCATCAGGAAGAGCGGCAGCATCGTCACCTGCGCGGGAATGACGAGCGCGGCGAGCAGCAGCTGGAAGATCCGGTCGCGACCTTTGAACCGCAGCTTGGCGAAGGCGTAGCCGGCGGCGCCGTTGAAACCGAGCGAAAGGAAAGTGCCCAGGGTCGCGACGATCAGGCTGTTCAGGAAATAGCTGGCGATGCCGGTCGTCTCGAACAAGGCCCGATAGGCGCTGAGGCCGGGCGCCTCGGGCAGCAGCGGCGGCGGGAACCGGCTGGCCTCGCCCGGGTCCATGAACGATACCGACAGCATCCACAGCAAGGGGAAGACGGCAAAGGCCGCGAGCAGCAGCATCACCGCGAACCGGAAGATCCTCCCGCCGGAGCGCGCGCGCATCAGTCCATCCCCCGTGCGCGGGCGAAGCGGTACTGGAGCGTGGTGAACAGGACCATCACCAGGAACAAGGCGAAGGCGACGGCCGAAGCGAACCCCAGGTTCCACCATTTGAAACCCTGGTCGTACATGAAATAGAGCACACTGACGGTGCTCTCCACCGGGCCGCCCTGGGTCATCACATAAGGCTCGGCGAACAGCTGGAAATAGCCCGCCATGGTGAGGATGGAGACGAGGAGCAGCATCGGCCCCAGCGCCGGCACGGTGACATGGCGAAAGCGCTGCCAGCTATTGGCGCCGTCGATCCGCGCCGCTTCGTAAAGGTCACTCGGGATCGTCTGCAGCCCGGCGAGCAGGATGACCATGTTGTAGCCGAAATTCTTCCACACGGCGAAAAGGATGATCGCCGGCATCGACCAATGGGGGTCTCCCAGCCAGTCTACCGGCGCGACGCCGACCGCATCCAGGACATAGTTGATGAAACCGTAGCGGGTGTGGAGCAGGTAGCGCCAGATCACGGCGACCGCGACCAGAGTCGTGACGACGGGCGCGAACAGGGCGGTGCGAAACAGGCCGACCAGACGCGTCGCGGCGCCATTGAGCAGCAGCGCCGCACCGAGCGAGACGGCGATCGAAAGCGGAACGCCGACCACCACGAAGTAGAAGGTGTTGCCGAGCGCCTTCCAGAAGAGGGGCGTACGAAGCAATTCGGCATAATTTGCGAACCCGACGAACTCGGTATTGCCGTAATCCGCCAGCGAATAGAGGTCGAAATTGGTCAGGCTCAAGGCGAAGGCGAGGAGCACCGGGACGAAGAAGAAGAGGCCGAGCATGATCAGCGCGGGTCCGGCGAAGATCCAGCCGACGAGGGAGCGGCGCACGGTCATCGTGGCGTCCCTCGCGCCAGCAGCGAACGGCGCCGCCGAAGGATACGGTCGGTGTCGGCGTCCATTATCGCGCCGAATTGCTCCGCATCGAGGCGCTCCGCCACGGCCCTTTCGCCGACCAGCCGCAGCTGCTGCCCGATCCGCTCCCATTCGGGAACGGCGGGCGGGGGAACCGCCCGCTCGAGCTGCTCCCGGAAAGCGGCGACATAGGGGTCGTTTGCCAGCGTCGGCGCGGCCCAGGCGCCGCGCCGCGCCGGGAGATCCCCGGTGAGCTGGAAGAAGCGCAGCTGGACGTCGACCCGGGACAGAAACTCCACCAACCGCCAGGCGGCGTCCTTGCGCCGGGAGCGGGCAAAGATGGCGAGGCTGGAGCCGCCGGCGATCGAAGCGCCGGGACCGTCGGGGCCGGGCAAAGGCGCGGTCATCCAGTCATCCTGCCGATCGCGCGGGAGGCGGCGACGGAACTCGCCGATGTTCCAGGGGCCGCTGATGTAGAAGGCGAAACGCCCTCGCGCGAACTCGTCATAGACATTGGAGATCTGCGTGTTGGCGACCGGCGGCGCCAGGCCTTCCCGGAACAGGCGCAGATAGAAATCGGACGCACGCCTGAAGCCCGCCGATCGGAAATTGCCAAATCGCCCGCCGTCGCGCAGCAGCGGCTCGGGCTGCTGGAGCGCGAGTGCGAGCAGAGGCTCATATTCGTTAAGCGGGAGGAGAATCGCATAGTCGCCCGGGTCACTGCGCGCCTTGATCGCGCGCATCGCCCGCAGCCAGCCCGCCCAGTCCTCGGGCGGCGATGCGAAGCCCGCCTCTCGCAGCAGGTCGCGGCGGTAGAACAGAAGCCGAGTGTCGGCATACCAGGGCACGCCCCAGGTCCGTCCGTCGATGACGTTGCCACGCATCGGCCCCTCGAAATAGTCATCGGTGCGGACGATCCGCGAGGCCGCGAGGCGCGCGTCGAGCGGCTCGAGCGCATCAAGCGCCACCAGCTCCGGGACCCAGCTCGAGCCGAGCTGCGCGACGTCCGGAGTCGCATCGCCGGCGAAGGCGGTAAGCAACTTCTCGTGCGCCGACAGCCAGGGTATCTGCTGGACCTCGACCCGGATATCGGGATTGAGCCGCTCGAATTCCGGAATCAAAGCGGCGACCACCTCGCCTTCGCGACCCATCGCCCAGAAGCGGACCGTCTCCCGGCCATCATCGCGCGACCCGCAGGCGGCAAGGATCACCAGCAGGCCGAGGAGAAGCCGATGCGAAAAGGCGCTCATCCAGCCAGCCAGCCGCCGGCAAAGCCGGCACGCTCGGGGCCGCGGCGAATATGCGGATTGCCGCGCATCACCTTCCAGACGAGGCCGCAGCAATGTTCGCGCCGATCGTGCCGGTGCGGCGCATCGAACGGGAGCGGGCGTCGCCATGGAGAACGTAATTGAGCGCTTCTGCGGCGGCGAGAAGCCCGGTGCGCGTCGGCTCGGCGACATTGTCGACCACACGCGAGGCCGTCGCAACTGACAAGCCGGTCGACCCGGCAACGTCACGAATGCTCGCGCCCGTCACCGGTGCGAAATCCTCACAAGCAAGCCGAGAGCTGGACTGCGCCGCGCAGCCATGACTGATCCCCATCCTGTGTTCCGGCATCTGATGTAACCGGTTACATGTGCCTACATAACACGACCGCCGCTTTCGGCAAACCGGGAAACCGGGGGGTCGTGCGACGAGCGTCGCCGGAGGCGCCTCTCAATCCTACATGACGGCGGCGCTATGTGCGCCATCGGACAGTCGCGCCCGGGCGAAGGCGTTGCCGCGGGCGTCGAACAGGTGGCAGCAGCTGGCATCGGCGCTGAGCGCCACCCGCTCCCCTTCCCTCAAAACGACGCCGGCCAGGAGCTGCACGACCAGGGGATCGCCGCCGCCGTCACGGGAAAGATAGGCGAAGCGGACATTGCCTAGCGATTCGATCAAATCGACGGTGGCCGGAACCCCCTCCCCGCCGGGCCGGAGATGCTCAGGCCTTATTCCCAGCGTCACCTCGTCGCCCAGCGGGGTGTTTCCGATCTCGACCGCCGCGTCCAGTTCGATCCCCTCGTTCAGCACGATCCTGGCTCGACCGGGACTGGCGGCGCCGATCCTGCCATGGAGAAAGTTCATCCGGGGCGAGCCGATGAAGCCCGCGACGAAGACCGTCGCCGGACGGTCATACAATTCGTCCGGCGGACCGAACTGGACCACCTCTCCCTGGTCGAGAATGGCAATCCGATCGGCCAGGGTCATTGCCTCGACCTGGTCGTGCGTGACGTAGAGGGTGGTCGTCTTCAGCCGCTGATGCAGGCGCGCAAATTCGTAGCGCATTCGCACGCGAAGCTCCGCATCGAGATTCGAGAGCGGTTCGTCAAAAAGGAAGACCGATGGCTCGCGAACGATCGCCCTGCCGATCGCGACGCGCTGGCGCTGCCCGCCCGAGAGCATCCTGGGCCGCCGGTCGAGCAGCGGCTCGATCTCCAACAGCGAGGCGGCTGCCCGAACGCGCTCTTCGATCTCCGCGCGGCTCCTGCCGGCGAGCCGGAGGCCGAAACCCATATTCTCGCCCACCGTCATATGGGGGTAGAGCGCATAGGATTGGAATACCATCGCGATGCGGCGCTTGGCCGGTGGCAGGTCATTGGCTCGCACATCGCCGATATAGACGTCGCCCGAATCGACGTCCTCGAGTCCGGCGACGACGCGCAGCAGCGTCGACTTGCCGCATCCCGATGCACCCACGAGGACGGTGAATTCGCCATCTTCGACGACAAGATCGATTCCGCGCAGGACGGGGGTTGCGCCGAAGGCCTTCTCGATCCCTTGCAGTTTCACGCGCGCCATAGCTCTCTCCTCGCCCAAGGCTAACATGTCGCCTCACGGGACGGAATGTGGCATCATTGGCATGAACCATTACGGCTTTCCCGGAGGTAGTTCGGCTTGAGCCGTGCCGCCTGTCGGGGTTCGTCCCAGCGGCATAGGAGATGGCCGCGGTTCCGACGGCGGGACGTTGCCGACGGGGTCGCAGTTCGGCGGTGACCGAACCGGCCGATCCATTCCAGGGTGGTGAACTCGACGGCCTCGAAGCTCCGCTAGGAGCCGTGGCGATGGCTCGCCCGAACCTTGCAAAGGCCGTTAATTGTCTCGGCCCCGGCCTTCACGGCCCGTCTGCCTTGACGAAATCGTCCGCCACTCCCAATGATTTCGTGACATAATCACCGCCGTCAGGTGGGCGGCACCGCGCGATATTCCTCCGTTGTTTTTGCCTTGGCGTTACCTTCGAGCCTGTAGGCCGACATCGGCCAAGGCGCTTGCCGCTCGATCCGCCTCCGCTTCAGACGACTCGATCTCGACCAAGCGGGTCGTTCCACGCGGACCGGGTGTGGTCACCCGGCGATAGCGCTTCCTCGACGAGCGCTCTCCATTGCGTGATCCGCAGCGGCTCGTGGCCTGACTTGCCCGCTCAGGCGCGATCGACAATGCCAGAACGTCGCTCGAGTCCGGATAAGCAAAGCCATCATCGACCGGACCGATGTTACCGTCCTCGGACCCGGCGCCGCCTGACGCGGTGCCTGGTTGGGTCCGGCTCCGGGTTGCTCATTCATCTCCGTCCCGGCATCCCAGAGCACGATGGAATCGGGCGAATCGCCCGACCGCGCGCGTCCGGCGGCATCGAACAGAGGAATGCCGTTCGGCTCCGGCGCAAAGAACAGATCGTTCGACTGCGCGAACATCGCCGCAAAGACCAGCCGCTCCCCCGGCCGCGCCGTAACCTGGGACGGCTCGTCGTGAAGAAACCTGCCGATTGCGCATATGCCTGGCATCGCGCGGAATTGCGCTACGAACGCCTCCGGATCGCCATCCTCCGCCAGCCGCTCGAGCGCCTCCCCGGCGGGAGAGCCGGCCGTGAAGAGGCGCACCCCATCCGCGACGATGGCATAGGCGCTTGGCGCGACTGGAACGCGCGATGTCGTGCCGTCCGGAACCCGGAGCGTGCCTTCGGTCGAGATGTTGCTCACCAGCACGGTGAAGGTCCGCGCATCGGCGGCATGGGCGTCCTTGAGCGGCAACGCTACTACAAGCGCGAGGGATGCGATGCCGAGCGTCATGGCTCGACGGAACGCCCTCGTCATTTCCAGATCTCCATCGGGCGCGGCGGCAAGATCGCCGCCGGTCCAGGACCTATCGGTGCTGGCGACACCGCTCCAATGCCGAAGGGCTATGATGCCGATAGCGAGAGAATATGTGTGCGAGCCTGAGTGCCTCATGGCAGCGGGCTCCCGAGCCCGGTCCACCATCTCTTCCGCATCTTGGCCCCACGCGGTATCGGTTGGGCCTGAATGCGCACCCAGGTCGCCATCATCGGCGCCGGTCCGGCCGGCCTCATGCTCGGACATGCTCTGCGCCAGGCCGGAATCCATGCCGTCATCATCGAGCGACAGACGCGGGAGCATGTCGAGGGCCGGATCCGCGCCGGCGTGCTCGAGCGGACCACGACTGATCTCGTCGAGCGGCTCGGGCTCGCCGAGCGCCTCCATCGCGAGGGGATGATCGAGACCGGAGTCAAGATCGCCGACGGCGAGCGGCTGATCCGGATTCCCTTCGAATCGCTGACCGGTAAGACCCTCGTCGTCTATGGCCAGACCGAGCTCACCCGCGACCTGATCGAGGCGGCGCCGGAGCGCGGGCTGGAGATCGTCTGGGAAGCGTCGAACGTCGCCCTCCACGGCATCGACGGCGGGACGCCCTGGATCGGCTTCGAGGAGGATGGCGAAGCGCGGCGTCTGGACTGCGACTTCATCGCCGGCTGCGACGGCTATCACGGACCCTCGCGGCGGGCGATTCCGGCTTCGGCGGCGAAGGAATTTGAGCGCGCCTATCCGTTCGGCTGGCTGGGCATCCTCGCCGACGTGCCGCCCTGCCATGACGAGCTGATCTACGCGAACCACGAACGCGGCTTCGCCCTCGCCTCGATGCGCTCGCCGACCCGCAGCCGCTACTACATCCAGGTCCCGCTCGACGAGCCGCTCGACGCCTGGCCGGACGATCGGCTGTGGGACGAGCTCGCCGTCCGCCTCAGCCCCGAGGCGGCGGCCGGGATCGTCCGCGGGCCCGCACTGGAGAAGTCGATCGCGCCGCTGCGCTCCTACGTGTTCGAGCCGATGCGTCACGGCCGGCTGTTCCTCGCCGGCGATGCCGCCCACATCGTTCCGCCGACCGGCGCCAAGGGTCTGAACCTCGCCGCTTCCGACGTCGCCTATCTCTCCGAAGCGCTGATCGCCTGGTTCGGCAGCGGGGACGAAAGCAAGCTGACCGGATATTCGAAGCGGGCGCTGGCGCGGGTCTGGAAGGCGGAGCGGTTCAGCTGGTATCTCACCGGCCTCATGCACCGCTTTCCCGACGCCGGCCCGTTCGAACGGCGGATGCAGCTGGCCGAGCTGGACTATATCGCCGGCTCGAAAGCGATGCAGACCGCGATTGCCGAGAATTATGTCGGGCTTCCGCTCTGAATTCCGCGGCGGAATCAGCTGATCGCCTCAGCATCCGGCCTCGCGTCACGTCGCCCGCCGCCTTGCCCTTCGCAGCGGGCATGGCGATGAGGCCGGTCGTGATGCTGGCCTTGCGGTGATCGCGCCAAGTCTTTTGACAACCAGCGCTTGACCTTCCAGCTGCTGGAACCCCCATCTTCCGTTCGACCACAACGAATCGGATCGGAATCCCTCACATGGCGAACCACGCCTGCCACGCGCACCACGCCCATGAACACGGCACACCCGCAGCCGGGAAATCCCCGGCGACGGATCCGGCCCGCGGCATGACTCCTCCTGCACAAGAGGGGATGGACGTGATCTACACCTGCCCGATGCATCCCGAGATCGAGCAGGTCGGTCCCGGCACCTGCCCGATCTGCGGCATGGCGCTCGAGCCCAAGGCGTTCGCGCCCGCCGCGGGGCCGTCCGGGGAATATCTCGACATGCGGCGGCGCTTCGTCGTCTCCGCAATCCTGACCGCACCGCTCGCCTTGCTCGTCATGCTGCGCCACTTCTGGCCCCACACCGTCGAAGCGATCGGCGCTCGCACGCTCGACTGGAGCGAGCTCGCCGTGGCGACGCCGGTGGTGCTTTGGGGCGGCTGGCCCTTCTTCGTGCGCGGGTGGCAGAGCCTTCGCAACCGCCACCTCAACATGTTCACCCTGATCGCAGTCGGCACCGGCGTCGCCTGGGCTTATTCGATGGTCGGCGCGCTTGCGCCGCAGATCTTCCCTCCCGCGGTCCGGGACGCGCATGGCGGCGTCGGCCTCTATTTCGAGGCGGCAGCGGTGATCGTCACGCTGGTGCTGCTCGGCCAGGTGCTCGAGCTCCGCGCCCGCGAACAGACCGGCTCGGCCATCCGTGCCCTCCTCAATCTCGCGCCGAAGACCGCCCATCTCGTCGAGGACGGGAAGGAGCGGACGGTTCCGCTCGAGCTGGTCCGGGTCGGCGACCGGCTGCGGGTGAAGCCCGGCGAGGCGGTGCCGGTGGACGGGAAGCTGGTCGAAGGCGCCTCGTCCGTCGACGAGTCGATGCTGACCGGTGAGCCCCTGCCGGTCGAGAAGGCGCCATCCGACAGCGTCACCGGCGGGTCCATAAACGGCGACGGCAGCTTCATCATGGCAGCCGAGCGCGTCGGCGCCGAGACGATGCTCGCGCGGATCGTGCAGATGGTCGCCGAAGCGCAGCGCAGCCAGGCGCCGATCCAGCGCAAGGTCGACCGCGTCGCGGCCTGGTTCGTGCCGGCCGTCATCCTGGTGGCGATCGCCGCCTTCGCCTTCTGGTCCTTCGCCGCGCCGGCGCCGAGCCTGCCGTTCGCGCTCGTTGCCGCCGTGTCGGTATTGATCATCGCCTGCCCCTGCGCGCTCGGGCTGGCGACGCCGATGTCGATCATGGTCGGTGTCGGCAAGGGCGCGCAGAGCGGCGTGCTGATCAAGAATGCCGAGGCGCTGGAGCGGTTCGCGACGGTCGATACGCTCGTCGTCGACAAGACCGGGACCCTGACCGAAGGCAAGCCCGCGCTGGTCGCGGTCGAGGCGACCGAGCCCGGCAACGAGGACCGGATACTCGTCCTCGCCGCCTCGCTCGAAGCCGGCAGCGCGCATCCCCTCGCCCATGCGATCCTTGCGGGCGCTGCGGAGCGCGGCCTTGCCGAGGAGAAAGCCGAGTCGTTCAA
>Ga0299914_10004467_pt1 | contig 10095 bp, 5 predicted proteins | sample RVTome_10_FD_201361 | JGI IMG/M metagenome (GOLD analysis project Ga0299914, IMG submission 201361) | Soil microbial communities from uranium-contaminated site in the Upper Colorado River Basin, Wyoming, United States - RVT153D57 (version 2) ... | reverse complement strand
ACCTCGTATGTGGTCTGGTCATGCTCATGCCTCGTCACTCCCCAGTGACGCATGCCGAGCTTCTCCAGCATCCGGAGTGAGGCCTTGTTGTCGGTCGTCGTCAGCGCAATGAGGCGGTTCAACCCGGCTCTGCCGAAGCAATCCGCAGCGGCGAGCAGCGTCGCCTCCGTGGCGATGCCTACGTTCCAGTGGGTTGGGTGGACAATCACACCGACCTCGATCTCGTCCGGAGGGATGCCCATCCAGCCCTCGCCGAGTGCGGTGAGCTCCACTCTCCCGAGAGGCTCATCGAGTTCCCGCTCGAAAACCGTCCAGGTACCGAACCTGTGCTCCTCCCACCGTTCCATCCACCTGCGAATCTGGTGCTTGATCTCCGACCGCGGCCTCGGGTCCACGCCTGGCCGCGCGAGAACCTCCGCGCAGTTGCGCAGCTCGAAGTAGAAGTCGAGATCGCGTTCACTCGTCGGGCGAAGCACGAGACGTTCACTCACCAGCTCCACGCCGCCCAGCCTACGCGGCACCACCTGCACCCACCAGGAAGCAGTCCATTGCCTGAGCCAGCGCCCTCTCGTCTGATCCTCCTGCCTGATCTCGCGCCCCTCAGCCCGCGACAGGAATCTCCAGCACGAGACGACGTACAGCCGTATGCGATCTGGCAAACAGCTGCGCGGGTGGCGAACGGCATGGCGAACCGCGTCGAACAGCCTGCAAATAGGCTGTTTAGCCGCGGACTTGAAAGCCGTTGGCCCTGAGAGGGGCCCGTGGGTTCGAATCCCACCCCCGCCGCTCATCCAAGCGGCACGGCGCGGCAGGCGCCAGGCCCCGCTGAAATGCCGCAGTTTCCTTGACCGCCGCATCCGTCCACTGAAGTCCAGTGGTCCACCGAAGTCGATTGGTTTCTACACTCGCTGGCGAACCGACTGGCGAACGGCGGCTCGTCAACCCCGTTACGACGAGGACAACCTGAAGGATGTCGAAGAACCCCGGTCCGTCACGCCGGAGGTCGCGGGTTCGAGTCCCGTCGCTCCCTTCTCGAAATACGTGCAAAACAGCCTATCGGGTTGCCTGGATAGACACGAATGCGCTGGCACCCAGCCTCATCGATTGCTGCCCCGGGCTGAACTTGACGGCAGAGGGCCGCTCGCGCGGGCCTCAATAGTTGTACGGATCGTGCGCGTGGCGGCCGGCGATAGCGACGTCGAGCGGCGTTCTCGCGTTGATCGTCTCGCCCAGGCTTTCTCAGCTTCACGCTCGAGCGCTCGTGAGCGGTCGGTGAGGGCGGCAACGGTGGGAGCGCGGGAGGGCATGAACGATCGTCGGAACGAGGTCGATCGAAGCAGCCGTAAATGCGGGCGGGACTGACGCTGATCGGCGCAATCCTCAGCATTGCCGCGACGGTCTCGTTGACATAAGCGTCTCTCCTGGCTCTCCCCGGATGCCGCGGGTTCTTCTCAGCCTCCCGTGACGTCGAAGTTGCCGGCTCGACTGGGTAGTTCGACGAGGTTGGCGCGGACTTGGAGGGCTCGCCCGTACGGTCGACCGATGGGCGACGTCCACCAACCGGTCGCACTCGCGGCAATCGCCCCAATCCTTTCTCAATCCGGGCGGCGGGTACCGGAGCCAGGAAGGCCGTAAGGCGCCGGCAGCCGCGATTGCGGATTGCACGGCCGTTCGCGACGATGGCCGAGCTCGAGCAAGAGACCCTCACCTCGCTAGTACGCGGCGAACCTGCGTCGTATGGTGACGATGTGCACGTGCGGGTCCTTGGGCCGGTCGCGGTTCTGGAGAACGGCGTCGACCTCCCGCTGGGCGGCCCGAAACAGCGGACGGCCCTCTCGCTACTCGCGGCGCGGCCCGGGGAGATCGTCTCGATCGACGCGCTGATAGACGGGCTCTGGGGCGGTGAGCCGACCCCGGGCGCACGCTCGACGCTCCAGACCTACGTTTCGAATCTTCGGAATGCGATCGGCGACGTGATCGTCCGGGACGGAGGCGGCTACCGGCTCGACGTCGATCCCCGGCGAGTGGACGCCGTCCAGTTCGAGCGGGCGGTCGAGGACGCCCGCCAGCATGTGGACGGCGATCCTCCGCAGGCCGCGCAGCAACTGCGGGCGGCCCTGGCGCTCTGGCGCGGGCATCCCTATGCGAACGTCAGCCCCTCGTACCCGCTCGAACGTGAGGCGTCGCGCCTGGAGGAGCTGCGGCTCGGGGCGGTGGCGACGCGGATCGACGCGGAGCTGGCAATCGGGCACCACGCCGAGCTGGTCGCTGAGCTCGAGGTGCTGTGTGCGGAGTTCCCGCTCCGGGAGGGGTTCCGCGCCCAGCACATGCTCGCGCTCTACCGATGCGGGCGGCAGGCCGAGGCGCTGCGGGCGTTCCAGAAGACGCGGACCTACCTCGCAGACGAGCTGGGCCTCGACCCGTCGACGCAGCTACGCGAGCTGGAACGGCGCATCCTCAACCAGGACGAGTCGCTCTTGCTCGAGCCCGGACCCCAGGTCGAGACGCTCGCGTTCCTGCTCGCCGAGGCCGAGGACTCGGCCGCCGTCCAGGAGCAGACCGCCGGGACGCGGTCGGCCGTCGCAGAGTACGACCGCGTCGTCCGCGAGGCCGTGGAGGCGGCGGGCGGACGGCTCGTGCGGCTCGTCGGCGACCGGATCGACACCGCCTTCGCCGACGTGGGAGCGGCTGTAGCGGCGGCCGAGGAGATCCAGCGCGGCCTCGCGGCCGCCGACTGGGACGGCGGGAGCGCACCGCTCGTGCGGTCGGCGATCGACGTCGGCGAGGTCGAGGCGCGCGACGGCGGCTACTTCGGGCCGGTCCTGAACCGGGCCGGGCGGGTGTTGCACGCCGGCCACGGCGGGCAGGTGCTGCTCTCGGCGGAGGCCCACGCCGCGCTCGCGGCAACCGAGTCGGGCTGGCAAGCCAAGGCGCTCGGGGAGTTCCGCTTCAGGGGCATCGGCGCACCGCTGAACGTCTTCCAGCTCCTGCTCGACGGGCTCCCGGCCGACTTCCCTCCGCTCCGCGTCGACCCGCCGCCCTCGCCGCCGCCGGGAGTGGCGTTCGGCCGCTCGGTGCGCGGCTACGAGCTGCGCGAGGAGGTCGGCCGCGGCGCCTTCGGCGTCGTTCACCGCGCCTACCAGCCGTCGGTGGGACGCGAGGTGGCGATTCGGATCGTCCGCCCGGAGCTCGTCAACCGCCCGGAGTTCGTACGGCGCTTCGAGGAGGAGGCGCGGCTCGTCGCCCGGCTCGAGCACCCGCACATCGTCTCGCTGTACGACTTCTGGCGCGACCCCGAAGGCGCCTATCTCGTCATGCGCTGGCTGCGCGGGGGGTCGCTGCGGCAGGCGCTCGAGCGCGGGCGCTGGAGCGTCGAGTCCGCCGCCCTCGTGCTCGAGCACGTCGGCGGCGCCCTCGTCCACGCTCATCGCCACGGCGTCGTCCACGGCTGCGTCACGGCGTCGAACGTGCTCCTCGACGAGGAGGGACACGCCTACCTGTCGGACTTCGGGATCGCCGTCTCCGTTCGGGCCGACCGCTCGGAGGGTGAAACCTTGTCCCCGCTCGCGGACCAGCGCTGCCTCGGCCTCCTCGCCCACGAGCTGCTGACCGGCAGCCGATCGCCGCCGGAGGGCGGCCTGCGTGCCCTCACCGCAGTACGGCCGGAGCTGCCCGCGGCCCTGGACGAGGCGATCCGGAAGGCGACGGCCGCCGCGCCGGCCGAACGCCACGACTCCGTCGACGCCTTCCTCGCCGCGGTCAGGAGCGCGCTGGGCGCCGCGCTGCCCGCGGCCGCGGCGAGGTTCACGGTCGCGGACAACCCGTACAAGGGGCTGCGCGCCTTCGACGAGACCGACGCGGACGACTTCTTCGGCCGGGAGTCGCTCGTCTCCGAGCTCGTCGCCGCAGTCGGCGACCGGCGGCTGGTGGCGGTCGTGGGGCCGTCCGGGATCGGCAAGTCGTCCGTGGTGAGGGCGGGGCTGATCCCGGCGCTCCGCGGCGGTGCGCTGCCCGGCTCCGAGACGTGGCTCGTGAGCGACCTGGTGCCCGGCTCGTACCCGTTCGAGGAGCTGGCGGCCGCCCTGCTCCGTGTCGCCGTCGAGCGACCTGAGGGCCTCGTCGAGGCGCTCGCCCGCGACGAGCTCGGGATGCGGCGCGTGATCAAGCGGGTCCTGCCGCCCGACGCGGAGCTGCTGCTCGTCGTCGACCAGTTCGAGGAGCTCTTCACGCTCACGCCCGACGAGGAGACGCGTCGTCGCTTCCTCGAGGGCCTGACCAGGCTCGTGACGGAAAGCGGGTCGCAGGCGCGGGTGGTCGTCACACTCCGCGCCGACTTCCTCGACCATCCCCTCCGTTACCCGGAGCTCGGGGAGCTCGTCCGCGCCGGCATGGTTGCCGTGACCGTCCCCTCCGACGACGACCTCACAGCCGCGATCGAGGGCCCGGCCGCACGCGTGGGCGTGCGCTTCGAGCCGGGGCTCGTGTCGGAGGTCATCGGCGACGTCCGCGACCAGCCGGGAGCGCTGCCGCTGCTCCAGTACGCCCTGACCGAGCTCTTCGCCGCCCGCACCAGCGACGTGCTCACGCTCGAGGGCTACCGCGCGACGGGCGGCGTCGTCGGCGCCCTCGGCCGGCGGGCCGAGGAGCTCTTCGCGGGCCTCGACCCGCGCGGGCAGACGGCGGCGCGCCAGGTCTTCCTCCGCCTCGTGGCCGTCGACGCGACCGGACAGGACACCCGTCGCCGCGTGCGGCGGCGTGAGCTGCGCCACCTGGAGCTCGACCCGGCGGTCCTCGACGACCTTCTGGGGCGCTACGGGCAGCACCGGCTGCTCACCTTCGACCGGGAGCCGCTGACGCGCAGCCCGACCGTCGAGGTCGCCCACGAGGCGCTCCTCGACCAGTGGGGTCGTCTGCGCGCCTGGATCGACGAGCGGCGAGAGGACCTGCTCCTCCACCGCCGGCTCGCAGCCGCGGTCGACGAGTGGGAGGAGGCCGGCCGGGAGGCCGACTACCTGCCCCGAGCGGGCCGGCGCGTCCAGTTCGAAAGCTGGGCCGCCGCCACCGACCTGGCGCTCACGGGGGAGGAGCGCACGTTCCTCGCCGAAGGCCGGCGCCGGGAGGACGAGCGCCGCCGCCGTACTGCCCGCCGTCGGCGCGGCATCCTCGCCGGCTTCGGCGTCGCGGCGGCGATCTCCGCCGTGCTCGCCCTCCTGGCGCTCGTCAGCCGCGACCGGGCCTCGGAGAAGGAGCGGCTCGCGACGTCCCGCGAGCTGGCTGCGTCGGCGATCGCGGTGCTCGACCGCGACCCCGAGCTGAGCCTGCTGCTGGCGTTGCGCGCGGCCGGCGTCGCGGAGCCGACGTACGAGGCGGTATCGGCGCTCCACGCCGCGCTGGAGCGTCACCGCGCACTCTGGACGCCGGAGTGGTCGCCCGAGCAGCTCTTTCACGACAATCCACCCGCACCGCCCGGTTGGGGATCGCTGAGCCCCGACGGCCGCCTGCTGCTGATCGGCAGCGCCGGCCGCCTCGAGGTGCGCGACGTCGACCGGCGCCGGCGTCTCTGGGAGCGGGAGCTGGCCAAGGGAGAGTGGGCCTTCGCCCGCTTCACCACGGACGGCTCGCAGATCGTCGGCGTGGTCACGTGGGATCTGGCCTCCGCCGCCGATCCTCCTCCCGCCGCGAGGCCCGGGATCCGCGTCTGGGAGGCAGCGACGGGCGACGAGGTTCTCCACCGCTCGGCCGGACCTTGCCCGCCGCGCAACCTGAAGAGGTCGGGCGCCGGAGTCCTCTTCCAGAACGGCCCGTTCGTGGACCTGGCCCACCCGTTCGTCGTCCTGACGGCCAAGCGAGGCGAACGTGGACGAGGGTGCGACCCCGAGACGCTGTCCGTCGCGCTCCTCGACCTCCGGACGGGCGAGCGAACGGAGATCGCGGAGCTGGACCAGTCGAACGGCGGCGAGGCGTCCGGCAGCGCCGACGGCAGGTACGTGGCCCTCTCGTCGGTCGGGAGGGTGCGGGTCGTGGACGCTCGCACCGGCCGGGCCGTCTTCGACCGACGACTCCAGGACGGCTCCGAGGCGAGGCTCAGCGCGGACGGACGCTCGCTGGTGACGGGGGGCGGCTCGTTCGGCGATCCGCTGACACTCTGGGACGTACGGGCCGGCAGGATCCTGCGCACCTTCGACTCCGGCGGGGCGCAAGCCGTCGGAGTCGACTTCAGCAGCGACGGGCAGCTCCTCGTCTCGACGCTCAGCGTGGACGGAGTCATCCGCGTCTGGGACGTCGAGACCGGGCGGGAGCGGCAGACGCTCCGCGGGCCCCTCGCCGGCGTTCGCTGGACGAACGTGAGCAGCGACGCGACGCGGCTCGTGAGCATCTCGTTCGACGGCTCGGTGCGCGTCTGGGCGCTCGAGAGCCGCGGCGAGGTCGGCGTGCGCCGCGTCGGGCCCGGCACATGGTCGGCCGACGGCCTCCATGTCGCGGGCGGCCGCGCGGCGGCGTCGAGACCGATCACCCAGAACACCGGCGACGGCGTCGTCTTCGACCCGGAGTCCGGACAGGTGGAGCGCGAGATCGGGTCCGTGACCGGGCAAATGGTCCGGCTCTCCCCGGACGGCCGCCGCCTGGCCGCGCAGCATGCTCCGGCGGAGCTCGCCTACGGGTCGGTCCTGATCCACGACCTCGAGAGCGGAGCAGCCACTACGATGGAAGGCTTCTGCGTCGCCCGCCCCGAGGGAAATCCCGAGTGCAGGAAGGCCCCGGCGACGCCGTTCCCGGAGTGGGTCATGAGCCTCGCCTTCTCCCCCGACGGCTCGCTGCTCGCCGCCGGCGGGGTCTTCTCGGGCATCAGCGTCTGGGACTCACGGAGCGGCGAGCTCCTTCTCAACACCGGCAGCATCTCCGACGTGGCCACCGTCGCCTTCAGCCCCGACGGCTCGCGCCTGGTCGCCTCGTCCGGAGACACCTTCGTCGTCTTCGACACCGGGACCTGGCAGGAGCTGGAGCGCCGCTCGCTCGAGGAAGGCTTCCTGCAACAGCTCGTCTTCACGCCGGACGGCCGGTATGTCGTCGGCGGCAGCGGGGCCTCGAGAATCGTCGTCCTCGACACGGAGACGTGGCGGGCGGCCGACAGCCTGCCCGGGCACCAGGGGGTCGTGAAGGACGTGGCGATCAGTCCGGACGGGAGCCTGATCGCCTCCTCCGACAGCTACGGGCTCGTGCGAATCTGGTCGCTGCCCACGGGCGAGCCCCTTCAGGGCATCCCCTTCCAGAGGGTGATCCAGAACGTCGTCTTCGCGGACGACCGGCGCCTGCTCGTGACTCCGGACGAGGGGCCCTCCCTCCTCGCCCTGACGACCGACCTCCGGGAGCTCCTCGAGATCGCGCGCAGCCGCCTCACGCGCGACCTGACCCGGGAGGAGTGCCGGACGTACCTCCACGCGGACACCTGCCCCACCGGCGGGCGGGTCGGACCGGGTTGACGCCACTCGCCCTGTTCTGACAAGGCGCGCCTTGGAGCGTTCTTGGAGCGCCGCCGCCTACGTTCTGCGCCATTGAGCAGTCCGTCCGGCGAAAGGAAGGAACCCTCATGTTGAAGCGATCGGTCATCGCTCTGGTGGCCCTGACTGTGCTCGCATTCGGCTCGGTCGGCTTCGCGTCCGCGGCGAAACCGCTCCGCTTCGTCTTCCCCCAGCCGACCTTCACGAGCGACTGCGGGACGTTCCCGATCCTGATCGAGTTGGAGGGGAACGAGAAGCGGACGGTGTTCCGGGACGCCGACGGCAACGTCACCCGGGTGACGTTCACGTATCCCCTAAGCAGGGTCACGGTGACGAATCTGGACACCGGGAAGTCGATCAGCCGTTCACTCACCGGGCCGTTGCACGTCGACGTTTCGCCCGAGGGCAACGTCTACCGGCTCGTGGGGGCATGGCTGTTCCCCTTCAATCCCGCGACCGGCGAGTCGGGCTGGTTCCTCGCACGGGGGCAGTGGTACGAAGCCGAGGACTCGAGCGGAGTCGTGACGGAGAGCTCGTGGCGCGGGCACGTCGAGGACGTCTGCGCGCTGCTCGCCACCTAGGCCGCTGAAGACGACACGGCAACGAGAGGGCCGACCGTTCGGTCGGCCCTCTCCGAGCCGTACTGGACTCCAGGCTGCAGCTCCGGTAGCAGTTCGAATCCAGCCTTTCCGTAGCGAAACTCCCTCACAGGGGCCGTTTGCATCACGTTGGATGTGCTTCGCGACAATCACGAGTGTTGAGGATCTAGCCTCCAATGAATCTGGCCCGTCCGGTCATCGCGCACAGGGAGCGTCCGCCAAGCGCTGACACGAGGCCAGAGAAACCGACCGCCGTCGTGCTGCTCCACAGCCGCGCGGGGGACGAACACGAGGTTCTCCCTCTCCTCCACGACCTCGACCCGGAGGAGCGGCACCTCGGGCTCCTGCCTTTGGGGCCGCTCCAGCTGCCGCCGGAAGGGCGACATTGGTACCTCATCGAGCGCGAGGCTTCCCCAGAACCGACGACCTTTCTTCCAACGCTCGCGGCGCTGTCGAGGTGGCTCGACGACACGCTGGCTGGGCACGGAGTCGATCTGGGGCGGACGGTCCTCGCGGGCTTTTCGCAAGGCGCCGTCATGGCGTACTCCGTCGGGTTGGCGCCCGCGCGCCCGAGCCCGGCGGCGATCCTGGCGTTCTCCGGCTACATCCCGCGCGTCGTGGGGTTCGAGTTGGAGCTCGAGGGCCGCGCTGGGCTCCCGGTTTCGATCGTGCACGGGAGCCTCGACCCCACTGTTAGCGTGGAGTTCGGACGTGAAGCGCGCGCACGGCTCGAAACAGCCGGCTTAGCGGTCCGTTACCACGAGGATCCGGCCGCCGGACACACGATCACTGCCGGCGGCCTTGCCCACGCGCGTGCCGTGCTCGCTGAGGCGCTCGCCTGGTGACTGTGGAGTCCGACTCGCTGGCTCGAAAGCATGGTCTCGTACAGCCTGCGGCCGTCAAGTCCCAGGGAGTGGTGTAACTCGTCGGGTTGATCGTCGGTTGCTCGAGCCGCGGTGAGCTCGCGCGCCTCCTTTCTGTCTTTGTTCTCTTCTTGATCGAGGATCGCCTCGAGCGAGTGGTTGCTGAGGTAGCGGCGCGACACAGGGTGATCGGGGTGAAGCTCAGGGGTTTCCCCCTTGCGGCGGGCAACCCTCACAACCTGGCGGCACCCGGTCCGGACGTGGTGACACGCGCGCGTGCAGCGATCCTAGGCTGCGCGGGTATTCCGGAATGCACCCTGAGCGTGTGGCAAGGTGGCGATCGTGTTGGCGTGCTCTCCAAGCGCGTTTGCTGCCGCCGTTGACGCGCATCCATTTAATTACTTCGCCTTCGGCGACGAATCGCTCGCTCGCGCTGCAACGTCAGTCGCTGAGGCGGGTCTGGTCGTGGTTGGTGAACCACATGGGGTTCGCGAGACGCCAAGCGTTCTCTACGCGCTCGCGTCTGCGCTCCGGACCCGAGCCGTCGCGTTCGAGTGGTCGCACGAGGAAATGGATCAGCCAGTGCGGGATTTCCTCCATAGCGGTTCTTTCGACTTCGAATGGCTCTGGGCGCTACCGCCCTCAGCGGAGTTCTTCTGCGGCGATGGTCGAATCGCCGCTGGTCACTTCGCGCTCCTGCGGCGGCTTCGGGAGGAGGGGCGTCTAGATCAGGTGATCGTCTATGACCGGCTCGATCCTGAACCTCCGGAGGACTGGCAGGTTCGCGAGAAGGACATGGCTGATCGGCTGCTCTCCGAATGGGATCGAGCGGTTCCACTCGTTGCGCTAACGGGCGCTTTTCACGCGCAAATGCATCTCGGAAGCGAGTCGATGACGGCGCGTCTGTGTAGCGTGCGGCCGCGTCTGTTGCCAGCAATGCTCGACTACGCGAAGGGCTATTGCTGGTCGCGCGGCGAACTCCATGACGTGTCTGGGGCGATGCCCGAAGCGCCTATCAGGCTCGAAGTTCCGCAAGCCACGCCAGCCGTCGTTCCCGGCCGACCTGAGTCGTAGCGGCGGCTGATGTCGCGAGTGCGGTGGCGGCGAGGAGCGCGGCGCCGGACTGGCGCGCCG
>Ga0299914_10004465_pt1 | contig 10098 bp, 7 predicted proteins | sample RVTome_10_FD_201361 | JGI IMG/M metagenome (GOLD analysis project Ga0299914, IMG submission 201361) | Soil microbial communities from uranium-contaminated site in the Upper Colorado River Basin, Wyoming, United States - RVT153D57 (version 2) ... | reverse complement strand
GTTCACGAGCTGGAAGCTGCGCACGATGCCGGCACGCACGCGGTCATGCACGGACGAAAACGTGATGTCCTGATCGTGGAGAAAGATCTGCCCGGAGTCCGGGTGCAGATAGGCGCTGATGAGATTGACCAGCGTCGTCTTGCCGGCGCCATTGGAGCCGACCAAGGACAGAAACTCGCCTTCGGCCACCGTGAAGTCCACATCGTCGACGGCTCGCGTGTTACCGAAATGTTTTCTCAGCCCGACCGTCCTCAGGAGGCTCACGTCACCACCTCCTTGCGCCGGGCCGCCGCCCAGCGCGCCCGGAACTTGGCGACGATTTGCGCCCCCGCACCGACCAGGCCGGTGGGCAACGCCAGCACCAGCACCAGCAGCACGAAGCCGAGCAGGAACTGCCAGTACTGGGTGGACGCCACGGCATAGGCCTTGAGATAGTTGAACGTGATCGCGCCGATGATGGGCCCGGTAAAGTTGCGAAAGCCGCCCAGCACGGTCATGAACACGATCTCGCCGGAGAACGGCCAATACAGGATATCAGGCGTCACCAGGCCGTTGAGCGGCACCCACAGCACGCCAGCGAGGCCGGTGAAAGTACCGGATATCAAGAACGCAAACCAGCGGTAGGGCCGGATGCGAATCCCGAGAAATTGCGCCCGGGTCTCGTTGTCGCGGATCGCCTGCAACGCCTTGCCGAAGGGCGAATGCACGATGACCCACATGAGCACGGTACAGATGCAGAACAGGAACAGGACATAATAATAGTAGTGTTGCACGAACGACTGGTAGGCGCCGCGCCCCTTGAACTCGATCAGCCCGCCCAACAGGGTCAGACTGCCGAAGGGAACCCGGATGCCGTCGGTGCCGCCGGTGACCCAAAAAAACTTGTAGGCCAGGGTCCACAACACCTGCGACAGCGCCAGTGCCAGGATTGCGAAAAAGATCTTGGTGTGGCGGACGCAGATATAGCCGAAGACGGCCGAGACCAGGGCCGTTATCACGACCCCGCCAAGGAGGTAGAGCTCCATGGAGCCGATGCCGAAATATCTGACCATGAAGGCCGCCGAATAGGCGCCAAGGCCGAAATAGGCGGAATGTCCGAAGGACAACAGGCCCGTATAGCCCAGCAACAGGTTGAAGCCGAGCGCCGCGATCGCGAAGGTCAGGCCGTAGGTAAAGAGCTGGGTCTGATACGGGCTGGTGAGCACGGGCACCAGAAGCAGCAGCGCAAGGACGGGCAACATCCAGGCCAACAGGCGAGTGAGCGACCGGTCGAAGGCGCTGGCGATGAACTTGCCCATTACGCGGACCTGACGAAAAAGAGGCCGGTGGGCCGGATCACGAGGACGACGGCGGCAATCAGGTAAAGCGCCGCCAGCTCGACCTCGGGGAAGAACTGGATGCCGGCGGTGCGCACGAAACTGACCAGCAGCGCGCCGATGAGGGCGCCTTCCAAGCTGCCAAGGCCGCCGATCACCACCACCACGAACGCCATCACCAGGGCATCGACGCCCATGCCAAGCTGCGCCGCTTGGCTCGGTACGACGATGGCGCCGCCGAGACCGGCCATGAAGCAACCAAGTGCAAATGCCTGCACGTAGACGCGCCCGACGTTGATGCCGAGTGCCGAGGCCATGCGCCTGTCCTGGGAGGTCGCCCGAAGCATGACGCCGAATTTCGTGCGATAGATAATGGCCCAGAGGAAGACGGCGGCGGCGATGCCGATGCCGATGACCACGAGATTGTAGACGGGATATGCAAGGCCCATCACCCGCATCTGGCCTGTCGCGTCCATGATCACGCCCGCCGTCAACGGCATGCCGCCGAACACGAAGTGCATGACGTCCTCGAGGATCAGCAGCAAGGCGAAGGTGATCAGGAGCTGATATTCCTCCGGCCGCTTGTACAACGGCCGCAGAAGCGTCGGCTCGATGACGGCGCCGGCCGCAGCGACAACCAGCGCACCCGCAGGAAGCAACAGGAACATCAGGCTGATGGGGGCCCCGGCGGCTGCGGTGCCAATGGTCCAGGCCGTCACGTATGCGCCGAGCGCATAGAAGCTGCCATGCGCCAGGTTGACGATTCGCATCACGCCATAGATGAGGCTAAGGCCGGCGGCGATAAGAAACAGGATTGAGGCGTAGAATATCGAATTGAGAACTTGGACAACTAAGATATCCATTGTTCTCTCCTCCCCTACGTCAAACGATAGGCCATATATGCTGGTTCCGCAACGAGATACGGTCCGCCGGTTGACTATGCATGACCGTCGCGCCGGTAAATGTCGCGTGTGCCAAGGTCCTGTCTCCTCTAGCCAGGCGGACTCCTTTCTCCGGCATGAAAGCGCAACAGCGTCGCAGGCAGGTGGAGCGAATTGCCATCCAGAAAGATGGCGAGGACGACCGTGTACGGGCCGGGCAGCAGGCCCTTCGGAAGGTCTATGACAAATCGTCCGTCGTCCTCCCAATGCATCTTCTCAGCGACGAGAACCGTCCCATCTGCGCCAATCAGGAGATAACGGGAAACGACGAGGAGCCCGAACAATCCATGCGAGGTCTCCCGCGTCAACGGTTGCCGTTCGGTCCTGTAATGGCGCTCGACCTTCAACGTCAATTCGGCGTCCGCCTGGACCACGATTTGATCGGCGTTCCGCGTCACCCCACGGATCACCGCCCGCGGCGGATTGACGTAACGATCGAACGTTCCGAAGCCCAGCGGGTAGGTCGCCTCGCGGACCGCCTGAAGCGTAACCGACACGGGCGTCCACTGCTTGAGCCGGTAGGGACCGTTGGTGACAAGGAAATGACCGTTCGTTTCAGCGAAGATGCGAAGCGCCCGCCAGCGGCGCCGGGCATCTTCGGCGGTCACCATGTCTTTCAGCACGTCGGGTCGATAACCGTCGCGTTCGAATTCAGCCGTCAGGTCCTGCAGCTTTGCCCGAAGCGACGGATCGCGAACCAGGTCCATCCAGGCTGTCTGCAGCCGTTCCGCCTCCTCCTTCGAGAAGGCGGCATATCCCCGCAGCACCGCCTCCTCCATCAGCGCCGAGAGGTGCCAAGGCACGGTGCTCCACGGCGGCGCCAGGGCGGCAATCTGATGCTCGTCTCCGGGCACGTTCCTGAGATAGACCTCGAACACGGGCATGTTCCGGGCGACATCGAGCCCAGGAGCGATCGTGTCGACGATGCGGTCCACGCGCAGCACCCTGAAGCCCACCAGCCTGTCGACGAGGTTGGCCAATTCCGTTTCGAGACCCGGATCGTGCGCCCGCTCTGCAGCGGACGTCCGACTGCCCCATCGATATGCGAAAGCGAACGGATAGATGAGGTCGGTCACCTCCATTTCTGTCCCGTCCAGGAACGGCGATGCCAAGACCTCGTAGACCACTTTGGCCGATGCGAATGTCCGAATTCCTACTCGCTTGAGCATGCCCGTTCCCGGCTCCGGGCGGACAGCTTCGGCAGGCACTGCGAGGCCGCCGGATTGACCCCGCGCTGCCGTGACCTCGAAGCGAATGCGGTTGGGGATCCAGCTGGCATTGAATGGAAACGCGACCATCGCGGGATCACCCACCGCCGACCAGATGAGCCTACCCCCAGCGTCGCTGAAGCCGCCCACAGGATTCCAGGCGGACGCAACTTGACCGTTGACCCCAACGCGCAAGCTGCCGTTCCACGGATAGTCTTTGAGCTTCACGGTGCGGATGAAAATGGGGGCGTTCAGGCCCGACTGGGCGTCGTAGGCGACGTTTTCGACGCCAGGCGGGTCGACTTCGTTCGCATATTCCTCCGCCACCGTGTAACCCGCCACGAAGCGCTCGCAGTTCCGGCTGAGCGATGAAACCAAGCGCCGCTCCAGGTTCACCTGTTCGGCAAGGTCGCGGATTTCGCCCCGCATCAGACGCCCATAGCTTTCGTCGGTTTCGTCTGCGGCTCGCGGCGGCGCCGCGGCGATCGCCGAGCTCAGCAGCCGATGGGCCTGAAACCAACCCTCCTTCACCCAAGGCGGCCCCATCGCGCCGTCGAGCGACGCGCCGGCATCGGCTGTCAGCTGGGTCAGCGGCACTTCCTCCAGGACGATGTTCGCATCGTCGCCCCCAGGTTGCCATCGCATGCGGACGATCGCCTCCGCGACGGGGCCCCTGGCACGAATGCGTAAGGATCGCGACACCCCGGAGACAGGGCCAATAGCGCTCATCGCGGCTTCGACCCTGTCCAGATGGTGGACATAGTCGGCGTGATACGGCGTCACCGGATAGGGGTGGAATGCAAAGCCTGCCGCCTTTTCGTCACGCAATTCGGCCATGATGGCGCGCGCAACGGTGCACCGTTCGTCGCTCGACGAAAAGGAGAGGGACGCCTCGCTGAACGACAGAACCACAAAGGAACCCAAAGACCTCAGTGGCTTCACGTGGCCGGGAACAGGTCCCGTGAAGTCCGGCGGCGGCCCGATATAGGCGTGCAGCGTTCCGTCTTCCAGACCTTTGGCGGCGGACGCCGGATCGATCGATTCAATGCGGATTTCGTCAGGATAATAAGAGGGATAGTGACCGAGCGAATGTCCGCCCATGGCACCCGGGACGCCACCGATGGAAAGAACGGCGGCGAGCGCGCCGCAGGCGACGCCGCACCGCAACCCTTGTGCGACACGACCAACGAGCGCACTCCAACCGTGACGCCGGCATGCGACGGTTGGCCCTATATGGCCCTGATCCATTGCTTTTCGGCCCGCCGGGAAATGGGGCGGCCTCGCTGCTGCAGGGCCGCCCCTTCCAACTGGAAATCAGGTGGGCGTCGTCTTCGGCCAGGTCTTTTTCAGCCAGTCGGCCGCCGCCGTGGACTCGTTATGCGACGTCCCCGGCTTCGGCCAGGCCGGCGGCGCCGTGATGTCCCTGATGGGAATCGTCAGGATCGAGTTCGGATCCCAAACCGGGAAATCATACTTGGGATCGTTCTTGGTCAACCCAATCACGGTGTCCTTGTAGCCTTGGTGATTGTCGGGCCGGATGTAGAGATACCCGGCCGGCGTATCCATCCCCATGCCTTCGAGCTGGCTGATGATGGCGTCGTCTTCCGGCCAGCCACCGACCAGCAAGTTGGCCTTCTCGACCGCGGCCTTGAGCAGATAGAGTGCCGCATACGCGCCGTCGGCCTCGAAGCTCGGGTATTCGTTCCAGCGCTTGTGGTAACGCTGCACGAACCCGTCATTGACCGGCCAGCGGCCCTTGGCCGGGTGAAGGAAGAAGTAGTTGGCGTGCACGCCGGCGAGAACGCCCTCGGGATGGTCCTTGCCGATCGCATGAGGCGCGCCGCCGAAGGCCAGCGTGGTCGCCACCTTCATCTTTTCGAACAGGCCGTACCGGAGCGCCTGCTTGTAGAACGCCACATAGTCGCCGCCCCACAAACCGCAGATCAGGACATCCGGTGCGTCGGACAGAAGCTTGGTGATGTGCGGGGTGAAGTCGGTGGTAAACAGCTTCGGCCACGCCTCGGACACGGATTGCGCCCCGGGCACCAGGCTCTGATAGGCCAGCATGAAATGCTCGTGGACGTTTCGACCGTAGCTGTAGTCCGGCTGGATGGAGCCGACCTTCTTGGCCTCGGGCCATGCCCGGGCCGCACCGACCGCAGACGTGATGCCGTCCGCCGACTGGATGTTGGTCACCCGGAACACGTAATGCGGATTGGGCACCGCCTTGTCGAACAGGAAGTCGGTGCAGCCATCGTTGAACAACGTCAGGATGCCCAGTTCCTCGGCGACCGGGCCGAGGGCCGGGGTGTTGCCGCTGGAGATGACGCCGGTGAACAGGTCGATCTTCTCCGACAGTTTCATCCGCCGGAGCTCCTTCACATTGGCGTCGGTGCCGGCGGCCTCGTCGGCAATGATGGTTTCGATCTTCCGCTTGCCCAGCAGACCGCCCTCGGCGTTGATCTCCTCGGCGGCCAGGATATGCCCTTTCCGGCCGGGCTCGCCGAGCAGGTTGGCCGGGCCCGTCACAAAGGTGATGTGTCCGGTCTTGAACGGCGTGTCAGGAATCTTGCCCTTGAACTTGGTCGCCGCATGCACCGGGCGCGGCCCCGCGAAGTAGGCGGCGCCGCCGGCCATCCCCGCAGCCCCCGCCGCAACGGTCAATCCGTTCAGAAACTCACGACGACTCACAGACTCTTTGACTATTTTCATTAATTCCTCCCTTGCCAAACGGTGAATGAGCGCCCCGACGATCGGAGACGCGACTGCACCATGGAACGACGTTGGCTCGGCGAATTACCCGGTAATCGCCGCTCGCCTCGTCGTGGCCTTGCTTATTTTTGGCTTTTGCATGAGCGTTTATGGCGCGTTCCGCCGCCGAAACTCATGTATGCTCTGACGATTATCATACCTCAACGCATGCCCCTGCGCCAGTCGATGGTGCCGGCCGAGGCATGCAGCGTTGACCTCCCATGCGGTCTGTTGCGCGGCGCCGGATGGCCCAAGAGAGGAGCCCGCGTCATGACCGACCGGTCGGCAACCAAGGAACAAGCGAAGCGGCTCGGCCCATTCGACTACGTCATCGTCGGCGCGGGGTCGGCGGGCTGCGTTCTGGCCAACCGGCTGAGCTGCGACCCTAGGGTCAAGGTGCTGCTGCTCGAAGCCGGCGGCAAGGACAATTACATCTGGGTGCACGTCCCCGTCGGATACCTCTATTGCATGGGCAACCCGCGCACCGACTGGGGATTCCGGACCGAGCCGGTGCCCGGTCTCAACGGACGTGCTTTGGCCTACCCGCGCGGCCGCATCCTCGGCGGGTGTTCATCGATCAACGGCATGATCTACATGCGCGGCCAGGCGCGTGACTACGACCAGTGGCGTCAGCTCGGGAACGCGGGATGGGCGTGGGACGACGTGCTGCCCTATTTCAAGCGCTCCGAAGACCAGGCGGCAGCGCCCGTGGACGACTTCCACGGTTCCGGCGGCGAATGGCGCGTCGAGCGTCAGCGTGTCTCCTGGGAGATCCTCGACGCCTTCCGGGAGGCTGCGGCGCAAGCCGGCATCCGCAAGATCGACGATTTCAATCTCGGCGACAACGAAGGATGCGGCTACTTCTCCGTCAACCAGAAGCGCGGCTGGCGCTGGAACACGCGACGCGCCTTCCTGCGCCCGGCCCAGCATCGACCGAACCTGACGGTGCTGACGGGAGCGCACGCCAGGCGCATTTGCTTCGAGGGCAAGCGCGCCAGCGGGCTCGATTTCTGGCTCAACGACGAGCCGGCCCATGCAGGCATCGCCGGCGAGCTGATCCTGGCCGCCGGCGCTGTCGGCACGCCTCAGCTCCTTCAGCTTTCCGGCGTCGGACCGGCGCCGCTGCTCGCCGCCCATGGAATCCCGGTGCTGCACGAGCTGAAGGGCGTCGGTGAGAATCTTCAGGATCATCTGCAGATTCGCTGCGCCTACAAGGTGCAAGGCGTTTCAACGATGAACGAGCGCGCCAACAGCCTTTGGGGCCGCATCGGCATCGGCTTGGAATACATGATGTTCCGATCGGGACCGATGTCGATGGCCCCGTCCCAGCTCGGCGCCTTTGCAAAATCGGATGCCGCGCGCGATACCGCGAACCTCGAGTATCATGTACAGCCGCTTACGCTCGAGGCCTTCGGCAAGCCGCTCGATCCTTACCCCGCCTTCACCGCCAGCGTCTGCAACCTGCGTCCCGAGGCGCGCGGCTTCGTCCGCATCACGAGTCCCGATCCCCGCGCACACCCGGCGATTCAGCCGAACTACCTGTCGACGCCCGGCGACCGCCAGGTGGCCGTCGACGCGATCCGGCTGACGCGCCGGATCGTGGCGCAGCCAGCCCTGCAGCCTTACCGCCCACAGGAATTCCGCCCCGGTCCGGACATGCAATCGGATGGGGAGCTTGTTACGGCGGCGGGCGACATCGCCACGACCATTTTCCATCCCGTCGGCACCGCCAGGATGGGGCGCGACCCGCTCGCCGTGGTGGATGAGCGCCTGCGCGTGAGCGGGCTGCACGGTTTGCGCGTCGTCGACGCCTCGGTCATGCCGACCATCACCTCCGGCAACACCAATTCGCCGGTGATCATGATCGCCGAGAAGGCCTCGGACATGATCCGCGAGGATCGCAGGGAAAAACGCGTCTCATTGTGACCGATGCCGTCGGGCAGGCTCAATCGGGGCTCCGTGCGGTCGAGCGCCCGATATAGGTCGGCACGATCTCCTCCACCGGCGTCGGCGTGATGCGGAGATCCGACAGCCCCGGCAAAGCGCCGCTGGCCACATTGTCCTTTCTGAGCAAATCGACCTGGCCCGTGGTCAATAGCGGCCATCGCGACAGCTCGAAAATCCGCGCCATGAGATCGGCCGCGGGAAACGGCAGCGCCAGGAGAAGCCGCCGCCGGCCACAAGCGCGGAGAGCCAGCTCCACCACCTCGCGAAACGTATAGATCCGGGGTCCGGCAAGCTCGTAAGTCCGTCCTGCGGTTCCGGGATCGACGACGATGCGGGCGACCGCTTCTGCGACATCCATCACGTACACCGGCTGCAGACGGGTCCTGCCGCCGCCAATCAATGGCAGCACCGGCAGGAAACGGGCAATGTCGGCAATCGCGCCAAACAAGGCATCCCCGGGCCCGAATATGGCGCCAGGCCGAATGACGGTCGCCGGAGGAAACGCCCCCTTTACGAGATCCTCGCCCCGGCCGCGCGAGCGAACGTAGGGCGACGATGCGTCGGCATCCGCACCGATGCCGGAGACCAGGACAAGACGGGCGAGCCCGGCCTTGGCGACTTCCGTTGCCACCCTCTCGGCACCGGCTTCGTGTACGGCCGAGAAGGTCAGGGCTCCCATCTCCACATAAGCCGAGACCGCATTGACCACTGCCGCCGCCCCGGCGACGGCGGCCGCAATGGAGACTTGGTCGCACACATCGGCGAAAACGACCTCGACGCGGTCTACGCCGGCTTCCTTCAGCGCCGCACGCGCCCGCTCCGGGTGCCGGACCGCGACACGCACGACCATACCCCTGTCGACCAGGCGTTGTACGAGCCTGATCCCGAGAAAGCCGGAGCCGCCGAACACGGTGACAGCGACCAACGCATGTCCTCCGCGAGCCAGCTCGAACCCGACCCGCCGCTCGATGTTATTAGCCTCCCCATTGCTATTGCGGGGCAATACCTATCTCAGGCGGACGCCCGCCTTTTTTCGACAGATGCGACCGAAAGCCAGTGTGCGGGCGATGAAGCGTGCCGACATGAGCTCGAATAGAAAATTGATCTGTGTCATAGCGAAAAAACTGGTGAATTATAAAGACTTATGCATCATGCCTATTTCCGGGCGGGTACGCCCCTATGGTCGACGCAACTTAAATAATGCGCTCTTGCCATCGACTATGTGGAGGAAGCGACAATGAAGATAACCATCTCGGCGATCAAAGCAGACGTCGGTTCGATCGGGGGGCACACCAAACCGTCGGCGCAAATGCTCGATTCCGTGCGGCAAGAGGTATCGGCCGCCATCGCATCAGGCCTGCTCATCGACGGCTTCGTATCCCACACGGGCGACGATATTGCGATCCTTATGAGCCATACCCGCGGCGAAAGCGCCGCCGAGGTACACCAGTTCGCCTGGAAGAGCTTTTTAAAAGCAACGAAGATCGCACAGGAATATGGTCTCTATGGCGCCGGCCAGGGCCTGCTGGTGGACGCACGTCCGGCAATCTGCGTGGTGCCGGCCCGGGCGTGGCTGAAATCGAGCTCGATCACACCCTGAGCAGGGTCAGGCCGGCAGAGTCCTTCATGGTGCTTGCAGCCGACAAGTGCGGACCCGGCGCTTACAACCTTCCACTGTTCCTCGGGTTCGCCGATCCCATGTATTGCGCCGGGCTGATGCTGCCCCAGATGATACAAGGTTTTCGGTCCCATATTATCGATATGGACAATACATCGGGCGACAGCATCATCGTGCTGAACGCACCGGAGGATTCCTACTGCATCGCGGCCCTGCTCAGGGACAATGAGCGCTTCGGCATCGACAGCATCTACACGCGCACCCACGATCAGAAGGCGGCCGCCGTATCGGCCCAGAGGTTGCACGCCATTGCCGGC
>Ga0299914_10004464_pt1 | contig 10098 bp, 10 predicted proteins | sample RVTome_10_FD_201361 | JGI IMG/M metagenome (GOLD analysis project Ga0299914, IMG submission 201361) | Soil microbial communities from uranium-contaminated site in the Upper Colorado River Basin, Wyoming, United States - RVT153D57 (version 2) ... | reverse complement strand
TTTCACGACTTCTGGGCCGCTCGCCAGGAACCTGCTGTGCGCTTCGACCAGATCACCGAACGGACATAGCACTTCCACGAGGACTACTCGTAGCCCCGGCATCGACGCAGTGAATCTCGTGTTGACGGCGAACGGGAACGGGTTGGAGCGGTTCGGTCCAAGTCTCCAGGCCAGCGTCGCAGCGACACTCGCGAGCGCTCCCTCGCTCAGGAGGTTATTACACCGCAGGCGACGCGGTCGCCCGCGTTGCCGGTCCTGGCGGTCGCGGCTTCAGCCTCTGCGCCCGCTGTGTACTGCGTGGCGTCGGTGCCGAGTGGGATGTTGGCAAAGTTGTCGGGGTTTGCGTGAAGGATGACGACTTTGTCATTGAGTTCGCCGGGGTTGATGCGGTCGAGCCTGAAGAGCGTCTCGACGCTGCCGTCGGCGTTGACGTATACGACGGGCATGTCTCCGACGTGGTGCGAGTGAGTTTCTTCGCTCGGGTTGTAGTGCCCGTCGGCGGACAAGAACGATGTCGCCGGGTCGGTTGTCGCGATGCAGCCACTGCCATTGCCGGGGGTGGCGGTGTCGTCGTCGTTGGCGTGAATGTGGAATCCGTGGAAGGCGTCGAGCCCTGGCGCGCCTTGGAGACTGACCCGAACTTCGGTGTGGCCGTCTTCGGTCGTGAATTCGACGGTGCCGATCTCGAGTCCGTCGGCGGTGGCGAGGGTTGCTCTCGCCGAATGGTTGTCGGCGTCTGCGATATTGGCTGTGATCACGCCGACGACGACCGTCGACGCGGCAGCGACGCTGAGCAGTGTCTTGTTCATGTAGTTCCTCCGTGGAGTGTCGTTGTTGCTGACAGACGAAGTCCTCGGCAAGACGGGTGACACGAACAGCAGAATTGTTCCGTTGCCCGTATCGGTGAACCGGTGCAGGCAGGCCGCATGTTGCTGTGGCCGTCGCGAGAGCCGGACAGTTCGGTTCGCCGGGGTTTGTGAAGGACGCGGTGGACAGAGGCGAATTCGACGAGCGAAGACCGAATCAGCGACGTGCTGGGCGTCACCTCTCGTTGTCGGTCCGCAGCCAGAGAGACTGTCCTTCCCAGTCCTACGGAACCACCTCGTTCCGAGAAGCATGCGACCGCGTGGCTGGCAAGAGGGACCCACGAACGGCCGGTCGCTGGTGACAGCGATCACGCTCCTCCCGCGAGCCCGATGCCAGACCCGTCGTCGGTGGTCCACGTCATCCGCCATCGGGTCGTGTCACCCGCGACGGGTTGGCGTGCGTCTGTACGTGCATGACCGATGTGATTGAGGTTGAAGGACTGCGCAAGGAGTACCGGCGGTGGCGAAGAGCACCCAATGTCGCTGTGCACGGACTCGACTTGTCCGTGCCCGAAGGGGGCGTGTTCGGATTCCTCGGGCCGAACGGGTCGGGGAAGACGACGACCATCCGCTGCTTGCTCGGCCTCGTCACCGCCACCTCCGGCCGCACCGCCGTGCTCGGACAGCCCACCGCGGGCGGGCTGCCGGTGGTGATGCGGCGGGTCGGCGCGATCGTCGAAACCCCGGCGATGTTCCCGACGATGACGGCTCGCGAGAATCTCAGCCTGCTCGGCGCCATCGACGGCATCGGCCCGCGGCGGGTCGAGGCCAGCTTGACGACCGTCGGCCTGGCCGACCGGGCCGACGAGAAGGTCGCCAAGTACTCCCTCGGCATGCGTCAGCGGCTCGGACTCGCCGGCGCGCTGCTGAAGGACCCGGCGCTACTCGTGCTCGACGAGCCCGTCAATGGACTGGACCCGGCCGGCATCCGCGAGATCCGCGAACTGCTGCGCACGCTCGGCGCCGAGGGGCGCACCGTGTTCCTGTCCAGCCACCTGCTCGGTGAGGTCGAGCAGACGTGTGACCGGGTGGCGATCATCGATCGGGGACGTCTCGTGCTCAGCGGGCGAGTCGACGACGTCCTCGCCAAGGCCGCCAGCCCGTCGCTGCTCGTCGGACTCGACGACACTGTCGCCGCCGCCGACGTCCTGCGGCGGGCCGGCCTCAAGGTCGAAGATGCCGGACCGCTGTTGCGGGTGGCGCTGCCCCCGACCGAGGCGGCTCACGTGACGAAGCTATTGGCCGACATCGGGTTGTACGTGAACGAGTTGCGGCCCGACGCCGTTTCGCTGGAGGAGCTGTTCTTGAGCATCACCGGCCGCACCGCTGACCAGGAGGTCACGTCGTGAAGGCCAGTCTCGTCCACCTGACGTTCGTCGAGATGTGCCGGGCGCTGCACCGGCGGCTCGTGCGCTGGATGATCGTGCTGGCCGTGTCGCTGTCGGCCCTGGCTGGCGTGATCGTCTATCTCACCAGCCGCGACCCCGCGGCGCTGGCCCGCGAGAGCACCCATCCGGCGCACATGGTCTCGTGGTGGGGAGGCGGTGGCGAGGACAGTTTCTTGCTCACCGCGGCGTTGTTCTTGGTCGTCGGAGCTGCGATCTGCGGAGCATCGGTTGCCGGCGCCGAATGGAAGGCCGGCACGATCACGACGGCGCTGACGTGGGAGCCGTCGCGCCGTCGCCTCCACGCCGCCCGCATGGCCTCGGCCGCGATCCTCGCCTTCACCATCGGCTTCGCCCTCCAGGTCGTGTATCTTGCGGCCGCGGTGCCGGCCGTGGCGCTCAACGGCACCACCGCAGGCACCAGCGGACGATGGTGGGCCGGGCTGCTGCTGGCCATGACTCGCCTGGCCCTGATCACATCGCTCGTCGCCGTGATGGCGGCGAGCATCGCCACGATCGGCCGCAACACGAGCGCGGCCCTCATCGCCATGGCGGCCTGGGCGCTCGTCGTTGAGCGCATCGTCGCTGGGCTGCGACCGCAGCTGGCCCGCTTCATGATCGGCGAGAACGTCGCCACCGTCATCCCGTGGACGCAGTTGACGAGCGTCGACTTCGAACGTCCACCGATCGTCGCGATGGCCGCGCTGGTGGGGTACCTGGCCGTGGTCGTCGCACTAGCCGCCGCCTCGTTCACGCGCAGGGATGTCGTCGCCGGGTAGTCGTGTTCCGCGCGAGCATGCAGGTCGTGGAGCCAACTCCCGCCAGGCTCCAGGACGCATTGCGCGCATGGCTGGCCGTCGCCGTGCCAATCCCCGCGTTGGCATGGGCGTCGGGAGATGCGACCGCCGGTGGTCTGCCCTTGACGGGGACGGTCGCCGCGACCCTCGACGTTGATCGGTTCGTCGCCGACATGTTCCGAGCCGAGGGAGTTTCCCTGGTGCGCCTCGCCCGGCTATTCGTTGACGATCGCAACGCGGCCGAAGACCTGGTGCAGGAAGCCTTCATCCGTCTCGCCCGCAGCGCCCGGCGCATCGAGGATCCGGACCGGGCACCGGCCTACCTGCGCTCGATCGTGCTCAACTTGGCCCGGGACCACAACCGTCGCGGCCTCGTATCGCTGCGCCATCGCTCACCGATCATCGACGTGCAGGCGGGCATCGACGACGAGCTCGTCCTGCGCGAGGACCAACTCCAGGTGCTCGACGCCCTGCGAGAACTGCCGGCCCGACAACGCGCCTGTCTGGTGCTGCGCTACTACGACGAGCTCGGCATCGACGACATCGCAGCCACCCTCGGTGTGTCGCGCAACTCGGTCAAGACCCACCTGCAGCGCGGCCTGGCCGCGCTGGAAGCCCGATTGACGGCCCGCGGCGCGGAGGGCGAGGAGGGCCGGTGAGCTCGCTCGAGGAACGCCTCAGCGAGGCCTTGCACGACGGTGCCCTCACCGTGGACGAGAGCCCGGATTTGTTTGCCCGCGTCGAGTTGAGTGTCCACGACGACCAACGCCTGCGGGTGCAGCACCGCGGCACCGTCGCCATCGTCGGATGCATCGTCGGCGCAGTCGCCGCCATCACGTTCGCCGTTACCGAGATCAGACAAGGGAGTGTGCTCATGGACTGGTGGATACTCGAGCTGATCACCCTGGCCGTGCTCGTGGCCATCGCCTTCTGGCTCGGCCCGCTGATCAAGCGCTTCGGGCGCAGCTACGCCGCCGATGTGTTCCGAGCCAACCCGCGCACCGGCAAGAGCTTCCTGATGTTGACCGACGTCGCCTACTACCTGATCTTCTTCGCCTACATCTTGTTCACGGTCAGCTTCGAGCCGAAAGGTTCGTGGGACGACACCGTCAACGCCGCCCAGCTCCAGCACGAGACGGCTCGCCTCGGTGGCATCCTGCTGATCATCGGGCTGCTGCACAGCGCCAACCTCGTGGCGTTACCGGTGATGGGCCGGCTCCTGACGCTCAACCGCCGTCTCGACGAATCGTCGGCGTCGCCACCCGACCAGGACTGAGCGTCGAGCGATGCTCGCCGTCCGAGCAATGTTGGCCGTGCTCGCCGCGATCGGCGGCCCCGGCCCAGCCGGCGGCGACGACGGCGACGAACTCGTCGTCGTGCGGCTGGCGGCGGTGGCGGGCGACGAGCAATCGGTTGTGCCAACCCCGGTGCTCGACCGTCTCGCCGGCGGTGACGTTCTCGACGTCTCGGTGGTCGACGGTATCGACGGCGCCGAAGGCATGGTGCGTCAATGTGTGCGTACGGTCGCTGGCGTCACCGGGTGCACGAACCGGTTCCCGGTTCAGTTCGGTGACCGTGGTGACGCCCGTTTCCAGTATCAGCTCACCGACCCCGGAGACTGTGGGCCGGCAGGATCCTGCGTGCTCGTGGTCGACGACCTCGACAGGGAACGGCGCGCGCTGGCCGTGCTCGTCTTCGGCGGTCCGGCCCCGCCGCCGCCGGTCGTGACGATCTCGCCCGCCGAGCTCGTCGAGGAAGGCGACGAGGTGCGCGTCGACATCAGCGGGCTGCAGCCGGACTCGGCAGTGCAAGTCGCCTACTGCGACCCCGAATGCGCGACCCCGACCCGGGTCGTCGCCGATGAACTCGGACAAGCCACCTCCACCGTCGTCGTTGGCACGCCGTGCGGCAGGTGCGGCGTCGTCGTCATCGGGAGCGCCCACGACACAATGACCCCACTGCCCTTCGCCCCACCCCCGCGGGCCGACTACGACGCCCGCCGGCTCACCCTCGGGCTGCTACTGGCCGCTGCGCTGCTCACTGCGGCCTGGCGCATCACGGCCACGATCGATTGGCGCCCACCGTCCGAGGCCGACACCCCCGACCTCGACGCCGCCGAACTCTGACCCGGCCGCCGAGCTGTCCGCATGAGCCGGCACGCTCCGGCCACCGAGCGTTCCCGACGCAGAAGTAGGCCCGACTGGGGTCACTGTCCGGCCCTATATGGCGACGGCGGTGCCGACGGCCTTGACCCGCGAGCTGCGCACGAACCGGACGCCGGAACACCCACGCACCAACGCGGTCAGGTGTATTGGCAGGCGTTCGCCTGGAACGGAACCGACTTCGTTGCCGACATCTGCACGCAGAGCCGGCCGCTGGCCGTCGCTCGTAGACCACAGGTCGCTCCCTTGTGTTGTTGGCCCTCAAGAGCGCCCGGCCTGGGAGTGAGTCGCTGGTGGTCTCCTTCGATCGGCTCAACCCAACCATAGCCGGTCCCGACCGGTGCCGCCCTGTAGCCGACCGGCGACGACGCCCCGACCAGCGGTTACGCGCCACCCGGGCTATGACTGGGGCTACGAGCCGTGCCGGCGGCCGCGCCCGATCGGGCGAAACCGCAGGCAGACTTGCACAACGGCTCCCGTAGCTCAGGGGATAGAGCGTCGGTTTCCTAAACCGTGCGTCGCAAGTTCGAATCTTGCCGGGAGCGCCGCGGCGGTCCGATCCCCGTGGGCGAGGCACCGATGGCCGCGCACCTCGTCGAGCCGCGTACCACCCGGGGAGGCGCATCACGGTCTCGGCCGGGAACCCCGTTAACCTTCCCGTCGACCATGGCTGCGCACGGTGACCGCAACCCGAACCGCTCGGTTCACGTCGGCGCCGGGCTGCCGATGGCGTTCGACGATCCGGCCGGCGATGCGCAAGCGTTGGCCGGCACGGCCGAGCGGCTCGGCTACGACAGCGTGTGGCTCGCCGACCACGGGCTCGGCTACCGCCGCGGCGAGCAGGCCGGCAGCCTCGATCCGCTCGCCGTGCTCGCCTACCTCGCCGCCGTGACCGAGCGGGTCGCGCTCGGCATCTCGGTGATCCTCCTCCCGTTGCGGATCCCGGTGCAGCTCGCCCAGACGCTGGCGACGGTCGACCAGCTCTCCGGCGGGCGGGTGATCGCCGGCCTCGGCCTCGGCCGCAACGACGCCACCCGCGCCGCCGTCGGCGCACCGCCGACCGGAGTCGTGGCGCGCCACGAGGAGGCGGTCGCCGTCCTGCGCGCCGCCTGGTCGCCCGGCCCGCTCGCCCATCGCGGCGAGTCGTGGACCATCGACGGCGTCGACGTCCAGCCCAAGCCGGTGCGCGGCGGCATCCCGATCTGGTTCGGCGGCAACAGCGACGCGGCGATCGACCGAGCCGCGCGGCTCGGCGACGGCTGGATGGGCGCCGGCTCGGCGCCGTGGGCGGCGATCCCGCAGACGCTCGAGTCGGTGCACGCGGCGCTCGAGCGGCACGGGCGCGACCCCGCCGGCTTCACGATCGGCAAGCGCGTGTACTACGTCGCCGAGACGGATCGGCAGCGGGCGCTGCACCGCATGCGCGACGAGTTCGCCACGGTGTACGGCAGGGCCGAGATGGCCGGGACCGTGGCGATCACCGGTTCGGTGGACCAGCTCCTCGACGAGGTGTCGCGGCTCGTCGAGCTCGGGTGCACGTTCCTGATGCTCCACCCGGTCTACGACGTCGCCGAACAGCTCGCCGTCGCCGCCGAGCACCTCCTGCCCGCGCTGCGGGAGCGGTGACGCCGAGCGATGCGTTGCTGCTCCGGCTGTGCGTGAGCTCTCCTGCCCGGGTCGGCCGGCGAGGGTGCCGGACCCCGGCGGGGAGCGCTCGCTAGGGTCGCCGTGTCGTGACGGCCGCCTTCCGCTCCCCATCCTCGTGAGCATCGATCCGTTGCTCGACGACCGGCGCGCGGCGCCGGGGCGGCCCGCCCGCCGCGGCGGCTCGCGGCCCCAGCCGCGGCGGTCGCCCGACGGGCGGCGCCGTGCGGCCGTCGTCGCCGGCGCGGTCGGTGTGCTCGCCGTCGCCGCGGTCGGAGCGGTGCTGGTCACCGGCGATGGCGGCAGCGGGGCGCGGCCGGCGAGCCCGACGACGGCGGCCGCGCCGGCGGCGGCTCCGACGCCGACCACGACGACGCCGTCGATCGACGCAACGGGCAGTCTGTGGTGGCTGGTCAACCGTGACCGGCCACTCCCGCCCGGCTACGCGCCCGCCGATCTCGTCATCCCGAACGTGCCGCTGAACCCCGACACCGGAGCCACCCAGCTCACCGCCGCGACGGCGGCCGCGTTCGAGGCACTCGTCGCCGACGCCCTCACGGCGGGCTTCGAGCTGCAGCTCAACAGCGGCTACCGCTCCCTCGAGCAGCAGCAGTTGCTCTACGACCGCTTCGTCGAGGACTTCGGCCAGGAGGTCGCCGCCGAACGCGTCGCCGTGCCGGGCACGAGCGAGCACCAGACCGGCCTCTCGGTCGACGTCGGCCTCGTCGGGCTGCCCGACGACGAGGTGTTCGGCGACACCGAGGCGAGTCGCTGGGTCGCCGGCAACGCCCACCGCTTCGGGTTCATCCTGCGCTACCCGCCCGACAAGGCCGACATCACCGGCTACACCAACGAGCCCTGGCACCTGCGCTACGTCGGCGTCGAGCTGGCCACCGAGCTGCACGCCAGCGGCCTGACGATGGAAGAGCACTTCGGCCTCGTCCCTGCAGAACCGCCGGCCGGCGACGGTGAGAGCTAGCAGCTAGCTCACGCGGCCCGCGGAGATGCTGTCGAAACGCCGCGGATTCGCCCACGTGCTGACAGCACCTCATCAGGCGCGGGCTGGTGCGCCGGGGCGGCAGCCGCCGAGCAGGCCCGTGTCGAGCCACAGCCGGGCCAGGGCGACCCACGCCGCGCCGAAGTAGGTCGGGTTGGCCGCATCGAGGAGGGCCGCCTTGCCGAGCAGGTCGTCGGCGCGGGTCCGTGCCCCCGCCGCCGATGCGGCGGCGGCGGCGGCGACGTACATCAGCGGGTGCTCCTCGCTGCTGATCGCCGAGCCGTCGAGCGTGTAGGACATCACCAGCGTGTCGGTGTCGACCTTGCCGCGGAGGAACGGCCACGCCGCCGCGGCCATCTCCTGGCCGGCGGCGCGGCAGTCGACCGCGGTCTGCACGATCACCCGCGCCGCGTCATAGCTGTAGCGCGGCGGCGCGCCCGACGGGCTCGCCACCGGCTCGGGGTTGTCGCCGGCGGCGTCGACCACCGCCCAGTCCGGCGGCAGGTGTGGCTCCGTGTCCATCATCTCGTCGAGCAGGAGTCGCGACGACGACGCCACCCGCCCCCAGCGGTACTCGGGCACGATCTCGTAGAGCAGCGACATCGCCGGCGTGACGAGGTAGCTGGCGTTCACCATCCGCCAGTCGCGCGCCCACGTCCCGGCGACCAGCACCCGCTGCCGGCCGAGTGTCACGGTCTCGTGGTCGAGGATCGCGTCGCCGACCCGCCCGGCGTCGGCCCGTAGCTCGCGGTCACCGAAGCGGCGCGAGCCGAGCGCCAGGGCGGCGGCGATGAGCAGGTCGGCGTCGGTGGCGGGGTGGTAGTCGGCGATGCCACCGTTGGCCCAGTGCCACGCGAAGAGTCCGTCGGCGCGCTGCAGGTTCTCGTCGGTCCAGCCCCAGATCGTCCGGAAGCGGGTCTCGTCACCGACGGCGACGGCGAGCAGCAGGCCGTAGGCCTGGCCCTCGCTCACCGTGTCGCCGCCCTGGTCGTGGCGCACGATGCGCCCGTTCGGCTGCATGTAGCGAGCGAGGAAGTCGTCGGCGGCGGCGAGCGCCGTGCTCCGCCGATCCTCCAGCAGCGATGTCACCTCGAGCGACCCGCCGCGTCCGGCCGCGGCGCTCGGCGGGGCCAGCGAGAGCGCGCCGGTCGCGGCAAGCGCAGCGGCGAGCGCGCGCGCCAGCGGCCGATGACGGCGGCGGGTCGTCATCGCAACGTTGTAGGCGATGGGCGGCGCCCGCGTCACGGCAGGACGGGTGAATGCCGCGTGAAACGTGCAGCGAGCGGGCTAGCTAGGTCGTCTTGACGATGTAGACGTCGCAGGGGGCGTGGTGGGCGATGTCGTTGGCGACGCTGCCGAGCAGCCGCCCGACGCCTTGCATGCGCACATTGCCGACGACGATCAGCGTCGCGTCGCAGGCCCGCGCCTGGTCGAGGATCGCCGCGTCGGGCTTGCCCTGCACGGCCACGCCCTCGGCGTCGACGCCGTGGGCCGCCCGCAGCCGGGCCGCCGCCTGCGTGGCGAAGTCGTCGGCCTGCTGGGCGGTGCCGACGATGAACGTGTCGCTGCCGACGCCGATCACGTCGACCTCGTCGTCGCCGTAGGCGGTCACCACCACCAAGCGGGCATCGAGGGCGCCGGCGAGGACGGCCGCCCGTTCCAGCGCCTTCGCCGCGGTTGGGCTGTCGTTGGCGCCGACGATGATCGTCTCCATGGCGGCGTAACGTACCTTGCCCGTTCCACCGTCGAGCGAAGCGAGCCGTCTAGGCGGATGCCCGCACGACGAGCGTGACCTCGACCGTCTCGGCAGCGGGCTGGCGGTCGGGCTCGGCGCGCATGCGCAGCAGCACGTCGACGGCGCGGCCGCCCATCTCCTCGCGGTCGATGCGCAGCGTCGTGAGGGCGGGGCGCACGAGGGCGCTGACCGCGACGTCGTCGACACCGATCACGGCGACGTCGTCGGGTACACGGCGGCCGAGCTCCTCGAGCTGGCGGATCGCGCCGAGCGCCATCAGGTCGTTGTAGGCGAACACGCCGTCGAGCTCCGGGAAGCGGCCGAGCAGCTCGCGCACTCCGGCTGCTCCTCCGTCGACGGTCTCGTCGGCCCACACGACGCGTCGACGCGCGTCGTGGGGGGACAGCCCGGCGCGCGCCGCGACCGCTTGGCGAAAGCCGCGCTCGCGCGGCTCGTCGACGGTGCGGCCGCTCGGGCTCGACACCATCCCGAGCGTGCGGCAGCCGCGCCGG
>Ga0299914_10004463_pt1 | contig 10098 bp, 10 predicted proteins | sample RVTome_10_FD_201361 | JGI IMG/M metagenome (GOLD analysis project Ga0299914, IMG submission 201361) | Soil microbial communities from uranium-contaminated site in the Upper Colorado River Basin, Wyoming, United States - RVT153D57 (version 2) ... | reverse complement strand
AACGGGGCGCTTGCAGGGCAGACGTTTTTCACTTCCACCTACACGTCATGCCGCGATACGACAATGACGGAGTCCTGCCCGGACGCGTCTGAGGCGTACCGCCGTGGGTGCCACCCGCGAATGACCCGCGGAGCGCGACCGTGTCGCAGACGCCATCCGCGCTGACGTTGACGATCGCTGAGTGATCTAGCTCGCACCGGCGTGTCCCAAGGTAAGCACGATTGTCTGGGCGAAGAAAGGTAACTCCGAGTCGCCGTGCGTACAAGACTGGACGGGCTCCGCCCGGGGGCCGGCATCCGTCCGTTATGCGCAGACGAGGCGGAAGAGATCGTCGTTGGAGGTGGTCGTAGCCCAGGTCTCCTTTCCGACGGCGTAGAGCGTGAAGTTGTCGGCGTCCTCGCTTGTCGGCGGAGGCATCGGCTTCCAGCCCGTTCCCTGGTTCCGCATGAGGTAAGGCGGAAACAGCGTCACCGCGGCGTTGGTGGTCGACCCAGCGAGCCAGAGCGTGTGTGTTCCGGTCGTATAGGCCGTGGCGTCAATCGCGGCGCGGGGAGGACCAGGGACACGCCGCCAGCGCGTGCCGTCCCAGCGGAAGAGCAGCGCGTGGTCGCCATCCGTGCCGGCGAGCCATGCCTCAGTCCGCGAAAAAACCACGATATTCGCCGGGTCGGTGAAGCGGCTAAGGCGAGGTGCAGTTTGGACCCAGCGCGTGCCGTCCCAGCGAGCGATGAGGGGCGGGCGCGTGTGTGCTGGGCCGAAGTGCGTGATCCGCCATAGCTCGCCCGACGAGCGGGACGTCCACAGCGAGTCCCTCTGCGTGACTCGTCCGAGCGCCGAGAGCCGCCGCCATGAACCAGCCTGACGCTCGTAGACGTAGTTGCCGATGAGCCAGGCGCTGCCCCGCGGCCCGTACGCGAGCGTCGCGGACGACTCGTTGGCCGGCGGCGCGGTGACCCGCCACCCGGTTCCGTTCCAGCGGAGCAGGAATGCCCCGTCCCGGTTGCGGAGGGTGGCCCACGCGCCGTTGGTTGCGTGCACGATCGCCTCGACGTACCCCCAGCGAATCGGCGACCGTGTCACCTTCCACGCGCGTCCGTCCCAGTGAGCGAGCAGCGGCCGCGAACGGGTGGTCTGTGTACCGACCTTGGCCTCATCAAGACCGCCCACCCAAACGTCGGCAGTAGACGACGCAGACACAGCCCAAAGCGCACCGTCGACGCCGCGAACAAGCGAATCGAGTTCCAGGACAGCAGTCCACCGGCAGGTCGGCGGCGGAGGAGCGGCTACGGCATTCGAGCTCGCGAGGGCCCTTAAGCTCACGGCGAAGCAAAGAACGACTGCCGCGGCGAGCGCCGTCCGAACGGTGCGGTGGCCGAGCGTCTCCCCCATCGCGATCCCAACAAGAGAACGCTCTAAGCGTGACTCTGTCAAGGGCCTCACGTACGCCTCCCGGTCACGCGAACCGGCCGCAGCAGCCGCTCGCCCGATCTGCTCACCTCCTCTTGCCAAGGTTGCCCTTTGGGGAGCCGCCGCCATGGCCTCGCGACGGGAGGTCCTGTTGACCGTCAGGAAGCCGGCTGCGTGCCGGGTGGCCCCATGAGCACCGTCGGGACGTACTCGAGCAGCTGGAGCCGGCCGTCGAACGTTCGGCTGGCAACCATGTCCAGCGCGACGTCGGGATAGCCGTCGTAGATCCGGTCCCGGCCCGTGCTCCCGGTGATCACGGGGAAGACGACCACGCGGAAACGATCGACCAGGCCCGCCTCGACCTGCACAGGGTGAGGCTGCCGAGCGTGCGCATCGGGCCGGCGCCGTCCCGCTTCATCCCGGCCACGGCCTCGACCGCATCCCCGCCGACCAGCTCGGTGTTGGCCCAGGCCAACGGGGGCTGCAGCGTCGACGAGAACACCACCTTCGGCGTCCTGGCGAGCTCGTCCACGCCGGTAGCTTCGTCCGCTTCGAGCGTCTCGGCTTTGGCGGCGAGCCCGGACATCAGCCGGTACGTGTTCGCGCCCATCAGGATCGTGGAGTCGCGCTCGGGCTGCTCTCCGAGCCAGGCGAGATACTCAGGGCCCTGAAGCCCCCAAAACCCGGGCCAGCCTTCCGCGGCCCCGTAGCCGTCCAACGAGGTGATGAAGTCCACTAGCAGCTCCTGCATTGAATCCTCCTTGGGCGTCGCGGTTGGTCGCTAAGAGCGTGGTTGAGGCACGCCGAACCCGACGTTGGAGGAGTCCGTACGCGCCGGGGGCGGCTCACACGGCACGAGTAAGTGTCACGTGCGTGACCCCGCTGGGCGCCGAGGCGGATTCGATCTCGTAGTCCGTCTCAAGGCCCTCCAGTCCGTCCCAGAGGCGTACGCCGCGGCCGAGCAGGATCGGGACCACGACGACGTGCATGTGGTCGACGAGCCCCGCGGCAACGAAGTCGCGGATCACGGTGGCGCCTCCGCCGATGCGTACGTCCTGTCCGTCCGCAGCCTCGCGGGCGGTCTCGAGCGCCTCGGCGGGCGAAGCGTCGACGAAGTGGAACGTTGTGCCGCCCTCCATCTCGATCGCTGGCCGCGCGTGATGGGTGAGGACGAAGACCGGCATGTGGAACGGCGGATTGGGACCCCACCAGCCCTTCCACTCCGGGTCCTCGTGACATCCCGGCGGGCCGAACTTCCGCGCACCCATGATCTCGGCGCCGACCCCGGGGCCGTGCAGCCGCGCGAAAGCGTCGTCGATGCCGAGGGTGCCGCCGGGCTGGCCAACCATCTCGCGCCACCACCGGGTGGGGAACATCCATTCGTGCAACCGCTCGCCGGCGTGGCCGAACGGTGCCTCGAGGCTCTGAGGCTCGCCGGTGCCGAAACCGTCGAGCGAGATGGAGAAGTTCTGAACGCGGGCGAGTGACATGGCCGGTGCTCCTTCGGATAATCGCCGGTTGACCTTCACACACCAACAGACTCCTCCACGCCGGCTAACTCATCTTCGGGGAAGGCAGAGGCAGCAACCCAGGCGCCCTCGAAAGCCGTAGACGCGCACGCTCTGAACAACGGGGATTGCAAGGGAGCACATGCGTCCGCCCGCCGTCCCTACCGAAGCCCTCTGACGGACTCGAAGAAGTCGCGCATGCGTAGCCGGTAGGAGTCCTCCAACGGAACCGTCCTCGACTTCAACGTTCTCTGCGTGGCATACGAGGAAGTTGGCTTGAAGCGTCACGGTCGTGAGCGCCGATCGCGTCCACGCCAAGGGTAGCCGGCTGCGCGCTGCACTTCGTCTCCGGCCTTGTTTTCGCGCTTGGCTACTGGGCCGTCTTCGCCGTCACCGGCAAGACAGACGTCTTGATCGGCGGTCTGCTCGGCGTCGTCCACGGCCTCTTCGCCGGCACCGCGCTCATCAGCATCCTCCTCCCCGCGGTCCACCCGGGGACGCGCCGGTAGCTTCGGCTGCGGCCCACACCGATGACTTTCGAGATCTCGTCCGGTCTTCCGTGGAGAACGAGCAAAGGATTCAGATGAACGCGCAGGCGCAATTCGCGATCGAGGCCACGGGCCTCGTCAAGTCGTTCGGCGAGACTCGCGCGGTCGACGGTGTCGACCTCGCGGTCCGTAGGGGGTCGGTGTACGGCGTTCTGGGGCCGAACGGCGCCGGCAAGACGACTACGGTGCGGATGCTCGCGACCCTGCTGCGCCCGGACGCGGGTTCCGCGCGGGTGCTCGGACACGACATCGTGGACGACGCCGACGCGGTGCGGGGACTTGTCAGCCTTACGGGCCAGCTCGCCTCGGTCGACGAGGACCTCACGGGGCGGGAGAACTTGATCCTCCTCGGCCGCCTGCTGGGGCTGAGGCGCGCCGCCGCCAAGTCACGCGCGGCGGAGCTCCTCGAGGCGTTCGGCATCGCGGACGCGGCCGGTCGGCTCGTCAAGCACTACTCGGGCGGGATGCGGCGACGGCTCGACATCGCCGCGAGCATCGTCGTCACACCGGAGTTGATGTTCCTCGACGAGCCGACGACCGGACTCGATCCGCGTTCGCGCAACCAGGTGTGGGACATCGTCCGCGCGCTCGTCGAGGGCGGCACGACGATCCTGCTGTGCACGCAGTATCTCGACGAAGCCGACCAGCTCGCCGACGGGATCGCCGTCATCGATCGCGGCAAGGTGATCGCCGAGGGAACGCCTGCGCAGCTCAAGGCCTCGGTCGGGTCGGGCGCGCTCCACGTGCGCCTTCTCGAGCCCGACCAGCGCGCCGAGGCCGAGCGCGTGCTCACGGAGGAGCTCGGCGCAGTCCACCTCGAGCCCGATCCGGCTGCGCTGTCGGCCTCGTGTGCCGATGCGGATCGTGCCGCAGAGGCGGTCGCTGCGCTTGCTCGGTCGGGCGTTGCGATCGCCAATTTCTCGCTCGGTCAGCCGAGCCTCGACGAGGTCTTCCTCGCGTTGACCGGGCATCCGGCCGAGGAGCAGGTACCGGAGGATGAAATCGCCACCGAGGAGCAAGCCGCATGAGCGCTACCCCCACGTCGCGACCCGTGTCCGCACCCGCAGCCGAAGCGGCACTTCGCAAGGCTCTCGCCTCTACCCCGCGACCGCCGCGGGCGAGCGCGCTCTCGGCGGCTCTCACCTTCGGCTGGCGCGGGATGCTGAAGGTGAAGCACGTCCCCGAACAGCTCCTGGACGTGACGATTACGCCGGTGATGTTCGTGCTGATGTTCACGTACCTGTTCGGCGGGGCGATCGCCGGTTCGACGGGCGAGTACCTCGACTACATCCTCCCGGGTGTCTTGGTCATGTCGGTCCTTTTCACGACCGTGTACTCGGGAGTCGCGCTCAACACCGACGTGACCAAGGGCGTCGTCGACCGCTTCCGCTCGCTCCCCACCTGGCGGCCGGCACCGCTCGTCGGCGCTCTCTTGGGCGACAGCGTCCGCTACCTGGTCGCCGGAACGGTGATCACCGTCCTGGGGCTTGCGCTCGGCTTCCGGCCGGGTGCCGGGGCGCTGGGCGTGGTTGCAGCTATGGCGCTGGTGATCGTCTTCGCCTTCAGCCTTTCCTGGGTGTTCACGACCCTCGGGCTGCTGATGCGCGCGCCCAACGCGGTCATGAACGCCGGCTTCATGGGCATCTTTCCCCTCACCTTCCTCTCGAACGTCTTCGTCGAGCCGACGACGCTTCCCGGGCCACTCGAGGCGTTCGTGAACGTCAACCCGATCTCGATCCTCACGGATGCCTCGCGCGGGCTGATGGAAGGGAACGCCGCTGGGACGGACGTCGCGATCGTGTTGGCGACCGCCGCTGCTCTCACAGCGGTGTTCGCACCCCTAACAACGCACCTCTACCGCACCAGGAGCTGAGCGAAGAGGAACGTGCATTGCAGCAATCGTCGGGGGCGAGGCGGCGAGCTCTCACTCGTCGGCGACCCGCGGTGCGCGCCGACGCGAGCGGGTCCGTGCGCAAGCTGCAGCACCTGGGTCAGCGAAGATCCGAATGCCGCGACCAGCCTCCGTTTCCGCACCACCTCCGGCATTGATGTCCGACTGGCGGAATGAGCACCAGCCATGTCGACGGACTGGAGGGCCTCGAGACGGACTATCAAGTCGGGGCCGCCTCCTTACCCAGCGGAGTCACGCATGTGACGTTCACCAGTCGGGCGTGAACCGCCTTGGTCGAGCACCGGGCGGGCAGGGGTTAGCTCGAGACGGAAACATGAGCCTGACCGGGGCTCGTCGGCCGTGCCTCGTCGGCGAGTTTGGGTCGACGGTACCGAGTCGTTCAATCGAGGTAGCGCAACGGCCGTCCGCGTCCGTCTACGCTGAACGAGGATGACTGCGGCGCTTCTCGACCGTGCCGTCTCGATCGGAGCCGATCCCCGCGACACGACTGACGAGCGGTTCCGGAAGCGCCTGCTCGTCGGCGTCGCGCTGATCATCCTCCCAATCGCGTTCGTCTGGGGCTGCCTGTACTGGATCGTCGGCGAGCGCGAGGTCGCGCTGACGCCGTGGGGTTACGTCACGGGATCGGCGATCAGCCTCGCCGTCTTCGCGCGGACGAAGAACTTCGCGTTCTTGCGGATGGCGCAGCTGCTTCTGATTCTCCTCGCGCCCGCGCTTGGGACCGTGACGGTCGGCAGCCTCGACGAGTCGAGCTCCGTCGTCGTGTGGTCGCTGCTCGCGCCGCTCGGGGCCGTCGCCTTCGACCGACCCGGGCGCGCCTGGCCGTGGTTCGCCGCCTTCGTCGTCTCCGTCGTAGCCGCGATGGCGCTCGCCGAAATCGTCAGGCCGAATGCGGCCGACTTGCCCGAAGCGTTCGTGCGGACGTTCGACGTGCTCAACATCGTGGTCGTCTCGGCCGTAGCGATGCTCTTGCTTGTGACGTTCGCGCGAGGACGCGAGGCGGCGCAGGCCCGCGTCGAGTCACTGCTGCTCAATGTTCTCCCGGCCGAGGTCGCGCAGCGGCTGCAGACCGACCCAAACTCGATCGCCGACCACTTCGAAAACGTCAGCGTCCTATTCGCGGACGTCGTCGACTTCACGCCGCTCTCGAGTAGCCTCGACGCTCGCGAGGTGGTGGGCGTCCTTGATCGCCTCTTCACGAGCTTCGACGAGCTCGTCGATCGCTACGGCGTCGAAAAGATCAAGACGATCGGGGACTGCTACATGGTCGCGGCGGGCGTCCCGAGGCAGCGGGGGGACCACGCGCATGCGCTGGCGAGGCTAGCGCTCGAGATGGGCGGGTGCGCGAAGAGCTGCATTCCCGAGGGCGCCGGGCACGACCTCCGCCTCCGCATCGGCATCAGCTCGGGGCCGGTCGTCGCGGGCGTGATCGGGCGCCGCCGGTTCCTCTACGACCTCTGGGGCGACACGGTCAACATGGCGAGCAGAATGGAAACCCACGGCGCGGCCGACTGCATCCAGATCACCCGCTCGACCTGGGAGATCCTGCGCGACGACTTCCTGACCGAGCCGCTCGGGATCGTCGACGTGAAAGGCAAAGGGCCAGTCGAGACCTGGCGGCTCGTCGGCGGACGCGTGGCAACTAGCGCGCGATCCGCGTTCGACTCGTAGAACTTTCCGGAGCCTGATCGCGTTGTAGCCTCATTTTGGATTCGTGACCGCGCTCGACGTCAGACGGGCGCGGAGTCCCGTGGCTCCCAGCCGAGCAACTCGCGGGCGTGGCGCAGATCCCAGAATCTGCGCGGGTTCCCCGAGACGCCATAGACGACCGCCCACGACACGTCCTCGGCGTCGAGGCACGCGGCGATCAGCTCGGCGCAATCGCGCCGGCTCAGCCAGACGGCGCGCAGGCGGTTACGTCTCCCTTCCGCGTCGAGGTCGATCAGCGGATTGGCGGTCGGGGTCGTCGGGTCGTCGTGCGCGCGAACTGCGCCAATCCGCAGGCAGAAGACGCGCAAGCCGTGGCGCTCCATGTACATGCGGCCGAGCGCCTCGCCGTAGACCTTCGAGACGCCGTACAGCGAATCGGGCCGGAGTTCCGCCGTGTGATCGTAACAGCGCTCGTCGTCGGGGTCGTAGAGCGCCGGCGCGCCGTCCAGCTCGTACATGCCGATCGCGTGGTTCGAGGACGCGAACACGACGCGTGAGGCCCCCGAGGCCCGCGAGGCCTCAAAGACGTTGTACGTACCCACGATGTTGTTGTGCAGAACCTCGTCCCACGGGGCTTCGAGATCCGCCGACGCGGCGAGGTGCACGACCGCATCGACCTTCTCGAAGGCTGGGCGGATCGCGCCGAGGTCGGCGATGTCGGCGACGTGGCTGGGGAAGTCCTGCGGCGTCAGCGTCAGGGACGTCAGCTCGTAGCGCCCGGCGAGGTGCTCCCTCAGCGCCCTGCCGATCGTCCCCTCGGCGCCCGTGACGAGAACGCGCATCAACGGTCGGTGACCGCGCGCCTGCCAGCGAGCGCGAGGAACGCGCCGCCGAAGGAGCGCCTTATCCAGTTCAGCACCCGGGGCCGGGAGGTGCTCACTGCCGCCGTCCCTTCCATTGGTGCCAGTCTACGGCGAGCCTCTAGGCGACCGGGAGCAACAAGCACCACCAGCCGCGGTCGAGCTTCCGCCCAACGATCACGCTCGACGGCGTCTAAGACACGCGACCTAGCCGAGTAGACCACCGTCGTCGATCCGCAGCGACTCCGCCGATCCGCCGGGCGCCTCGACGCGAATGAGCTTCGCACCGTCGACGAAGCCCTGATGCTCGTCCTCGGCCTCTGACGACCTCATCCGCAACAACCATCCCCTTGATCGGCCTCATCCACCGCGTCGCCGCCACCCGACCACTCCTCCTGATCGCGAGCCCCGCCTTCGAAGCCGATTGGAACCGCGCCTACGCCGAAGGAACGAAGGCACAACTGTGGGAGCTCCGCGACACGATGCACACGCGCGCCGCGTCAGCGCGCTCCTCACCCCTGCGCTCCGCTGAGCCTCGCCACCCACCTCGCCGCGCCCGAGCTTCCAGCCGGGTCCTCTAGGCCGGAGGGCGAGAAGATCAATGAGATCGTCGCCGCGTGCGGGCCGGAAAGCGTCGAGGCGCAGCGCCTGTCACCTCGGACCAGAACGCCGCGCCGACGTCCGACCATGTCCCTGGCTTCGCGTCCTCCAGTTGGTCGCGCCCAGCGCAACGGCGGTTTGCGGAGCGTCGCTGTGGTGCAAAAGCCTTGCGATGTTCCGTCTGCGCAACGTTGTGCTCTTGTGGCTCGGCCGCAAGCTGTGGTCGATGGCCTGACCTGCGGTGCAAAAAACAACTGCGAAGACTAAGCAGGCCCAGTCCTTTTTAGCGTCAGTCGTCCGCGGCGACGACAACTGATCGCATCCGAGCGAAGGGATCATCTTGTCCGAACATGAGAACGAGCCGGGCGGTCCGCATTACGGCGGCGATCGAGGCGGGGAGTCCGCCGGCAGCTCTGGCGGCCAGGGCGGCCAAGGCGAGGCTGAGGGCGAGTCGGGCGAGAAGCCGGCCGAGGCGCAGAGCGGTCAACCGGGCGGCGGCGGCGGTCGAGGCCCGACTGAACGGGATGGAGAGCCGACAGCCGAGCGCGAGGACTCAGAGGCGTCGCCGACAAAGTCATCTGCGGATCGCGCCGAGGAGAAACAGCGTGAGATGGAAAAAAGCGGAGAAGAGTCACCCGGCTAGCAGCTCAGCCATGACTGCCCTTTTTTCGCAACCTCCCGCGTCACGTATTGCGCGCGACTCGTCCGCGCGAGCCCCCTCGCCTTTCCACCGTCCCGAGCGGCTCCAGCTATCAACCATCAGCGCACCGTGATCGTGGTGTTGAAGTAGCGACGCAACCCCCGGAGTCGCAGCGGCGGCGATGCGGCGTTCGTTCACCGAGGAGAACTTGGCTGATCCCTGCCGACGACCAGTTGCACTATCGAGATTCCCCTGGTCGTGGCCTTCGGGGGCTGCTACGCCGCCCGGGCACCGAGAACCTCGAGTTCGCGGCGCGTCCGCTCCACCATACGCTCCAAATCCGCGACGAGATCCTCGTCGAGCACGTTGTCGGCGGCCGCGAACAGGTGCAGCGTCCGCTCGCACGTCGCGAGCAGGATCGCGAGCATTGCAACTTCTCTACTCTGCGAAGCCATGCGCCACGATTCCGCGCGCCTCCATCTTCAGCGGCCGAGGAACCCGACCGCGGCAAACGCTATTGAGCGCTAGTCGACCGCGACCTCGCCGTCTTGGGCAAGCCGCGCCGCCCGATCCGGTGCGGAGATTGCTCGCTGTTGTTGCGGAATCCATTTGATCTGTCCGCTCGTCACCTCGCTCGAGGAGCGTGGTGCGGTTCCGTGGTTGGGGGTCGCCAAGATTCGTGGTCGCGTCCTCAAGCTCGCCGGGCAGGTGGCGCAGCAGCTTGAGGTCCAAATGCGAGCCACAACTGCGGCGACACGCGGTAACGGCGGTCTTCCAGGTCGTGCGCGTCGACGCGCGGTTGTCAGCCGTTCGACCCCACGGCCTCCCGGTCACGGGTGATACGGCTGCGTACGGCTCGGCTATTCGACCCGGTGGCTGGCCGTCGACTCGGCTAGCGCGTCAGGCCTAGTAAGCGCGCGGGGTGATCGGGCGGCGCCAGAGGCATCGAGGCGGCTCAGCACGTCGCTTGGCG
>Ga0299914_10004462_pt1 | contig 10098 bp, 11 predicted proteins | sample RVTome_10_FD_201361 | JGI IMG/M metagenome (GOLD analysis project Ga0299914, IMG submission 201361) | Soil microbial communities from uranium-contaminated site in the Upper Colorado River Basin, Wyoming, United States - RVT153D57 (version 2) ... | reverse complement strand
GTTGTACCGCCGCATCACCTCAGCGGTGGCCTCCTCGTCGATGTCGATGTTGGTGCGCGCCATACACCAACAATACACCTCGTCAGTGCTCGTGAAGGGTCTGCCGCAGCGCGGCGTTGGCCTTGCGGGCCATGTCGGCGACGGCCTCCCGGCGCGCCCGGTCGGCCTCGTAGGCGGCCTGCCGGTCCCGCACGACCGTGGCCGGGATGCCCGCCGCGATGGCGTAGTCCGGAACGTCGCCCTTGACCACGGCGTGCGCGCCGAGCACGCAGCCGCGCCCGACCCTGGTGCCCTTGGTGACGGTGACCTTGGTACAGATCCAGGTGTCCGGGCCGATGCGCACCGGCGCCTTGGCGATGCCCTGATCCTTGATCGGTAGGTTGATGTCGGTGGTGACGTGGTCGAAGTCGCAGATGTAGACCCAGTCGGCCACCAGCGTCGCCGAGCCCAGCTCGATGTCGAGGTAGCAGTTGATGACGTTCTGCCGCCCGAACACCGCCTTGTCGCCGATCCGCAGCGAGCCCTCGTGACACCGGATGGCGTTGCCGTCGCCGATGTGGACCCAGCGGCCGATCTCCAGCCGTCCGTACCCGGCGCGAGCGTGCAGCTCGACGTCCTTGCCGAGGAACACCATGCCGCGCAGGATCACGTGCGGGTTGGCGACGCGGAACTTCAGCAGCCGCCAGTACCGCACCAGGTACCAGGGCGTGTAGGCGCGGTTGCGCAGCACCCAGCGCAGCGAGTCCCTGGTCAGGAACTTCGCCTGGCGCGGTTCGTCGCGGTTGCGCCGCCACGCCCGCACCCGGTCAGTGACCGGCGAACCCCACATCGATGTCACGGCAGCACCGTAACCCAGGTGGTCAGGAGCCCGGCCACCAGTCGGTGACCGCCGCGACGATCTCGTCCGGCGCGTCCTCCTGGATGTAGTGCGACGCGCCGCGCAGGATCTGCGTGGTGTGGTTCGGGAACGCCTGCTCCCAGCGCTGCCGGTGGCGCTCCTGGAACGCCGGGTCCTTGTCCGCCCACACCAGCAGCGCCGGTTTGTCGCGCAGCGAGGCGAGCCCGCGCTCGGTCTCGGCGAGCAGGTCGGTCGCGCCGAGGATCTCGCGCGGCATGACGTGCAGCGGCTGCCGCGACTCGGCGGTGGGATGCGGCGCCCGGTACATCGCATGCTCGTCGGCGGTGAGCCGCTTCCGTCTGATGCCTGCCCGCATGAAGAGGTTCGTGAAGACGTCCGCGTGCTTGACCAACAGCCCGCCGGGGAAGTCGCTGCCGAGGAGTTTGGAGAACACCGCCACGGCGCGGTCGTCGCCCGCGGGCCATGCCCAGGTGTTGCCGATGACGAACGCCCGGAACCGGTCCGGCTCGTGCGTGGCGACCCAGAACCCGATCGGGCCGCCCCAGTCCTGCACCATCAGCGTCACGTCGCGCAGGTCGAGGTGCTCGATGAACGCCCGCACCACCCGGGCGTGCTCGGCGATGGTGTAGCGGTAGCCGTCCGGCGCGGTCGAGAGCCCGAAGCCGGGGTAGTCGAGCGCGATACAGCGGAACCCGTCCTTGAGCCCGGCGACGATGTGGCGGTACAGGAACGACCAGGTCGGGTTGCCGTGCAGGCAGAGGAACACCGGCCCGTCGCCCTCGTCGATGTAGTGCACCCGCGCGCCCGCCACCTCGGCGAAGTGGCTCTCGTACGGGAAGAGGTCGTCGTCGACCCAGCTCGGGCGTTCAGTCATGACGTGCATTCTGCCGCGTTGCGGCCGGGCAGGCAGGGCGATGGCAGGATCGGGGCATGGCCCGGCTGATCATCGACACCGACCCCGGCGTGGACGATGCCATCGCGATCGCCATCGCCGCGCTCAGCCCCGGAACCGACCTGCTCGGCGTGACCACGGTGTTCGGCAACGTCGAACTGGCGAAGACCACCCGCAACGCGCTGCGGCTGCTGGAGTTGTGCGGGCGTGCCGACGTCCCGGTCGCGGTCGGCGCGGACCGGCCGCTGGTGCACCCGCACGCGCGCCGCGACAGTGCCGCGCACGGCGACGACGGCCTATCCGGGCACGCCGACGTGCTGCCGGAGCCGGCCCGGGACGTCGTCGCCGGTGGCGCGGTGGCACTGCTGGCCTCGCTGCTCGAACGGGCCGATGAGCCGGTGACGATCGCCCCGATCGGCCCGCTGACCAACATCGCGCTGCTGCTGGCGGCGTACCCGCATCTCAAGCCGAAGATCGAACGACTCGTCGTGATGGGTGGCGCGATCGAGGGCGGCAACGTCTCCGCCCGCGCCGAGTTCAACGTCTGGAGCGACCCGGAGGCCGCGCGCCGGGTGCTGGTCGCGGACGACGTGCCGTGTGTGCTGGTGCCATTGGATCTGACGCACCGCTGCGCCGTCGACCGGGCGTGGCTGGAGGACCTGGCGGGGTGCGGGCGCATCGGCGAGGCGTTGCACGCGCTCACCCCGGAGTACGTCCGGCACTACACCGCCGCGCTCGGCGTGCCGGGGATGGTGGTGCACGACGCGGTCGCCATCGTCGAGGCCATCACGCCGGGCACGCTGACGACGGAGTCAATGCCGCTGGACATCGAGTGCTCGTTCGGGCCGTCCCGAGGGGCGGTGGTCGCCGATCGCCGCAGGCTCGCGCGGGCTGGCGACGGCGCGAGCGGGCCGGCCGACGTCGCCGTCGACACCGACATCGACCGGCTGCGGGCGCTGCTGCTCGACGGCCTCAGGGAAAGGAAGTGAGCATGACGGACCGGCGACTGGTGATCCTGCGGCACGCGAAGTCGGCGTGGCCGGAGGACGTGCCCGACCACGAGCGGCCGCTGGCCGAGCGCGGTGAGCGCGACGCCCCCGTCGCCGGGCGCTGGCTCGCCGAGCACATCGGCGTCATCGACGTCGCGCTGTGCTCCCCTGCCACGCGCGCCAGGCAGACCTGGACACTGGCGGCCGGGGAGCTGGCGAGCACGCCGGACACCCGCTACGACGAGCGCATCTACGGCGCGTCCCCCGGTGACCTGCTGGACGTGGTGCAGGGTATCGAGGACGATGTGGCCACGGCGGTGCTGATCGGGCACAACCCCGGGCTGTCGCACCTCGTGACGGCGCTCGCCGGGGAGCGGCACGAGCTGAAGACGTCGAGCATCGCGGTGCTCACCTGGCCGGGCGAATGGACCGACGCGGGCAGCGCGCCGGCAACACTGGCGGACGTCGCCAAACCACGAGGGTGAGTGAGTGGTCTCGGATGGCAGGTCACAAGATCGAGCTCGAGCGCACGGTGCGGGCGCCGATTGAGCGCGTGTGGAGTGTGCTGACCGATGTCGCGCACGCCGACCAGACGTTGCGCGGTGTGACGCGGATCGAGTTGACCACGGACGGCCCGTACGGAGTCGGCACCCAGTGGCGCGAAACCCGCCGCATGTTCGGCAGGGAGACCACCGAGCAGCTGCGTGTCACCGTGGCCGACGAGCCAACCCGCACGGTGATCGAGGCGGACTCCGCTGGCGTGCACTATGTCACCGAGTTCACGCTGGCCCCGCACACCGAGAACGCCACCCGGCTCATGATGCGATTCACCGCCGTACAGGCGAAGGCCAACCCGGTACAGCAGGTGCTGTGGACGCTGTTCGGCCGGATTGGCGCCAAGGCCACCGAGAAGGTGATGAGGCAGGACCTCCGGGACATCGCTGTCCGCGCCGAGCTGAGGACGCAACTGTGACAGCGACCGCGTCACAACAGCAGCACGGTCGGCACCGCGACCAGCGCCACCGCCGCCAGCCGCACGGCGAGCCGCGCCGGGCGAGGTAGCGGCAGCGGCGGGGAGTCGAGCCGGGCGAGCCGCCGGGTGATAGCCGCCGAGAACTGCGTCAGCGCGGCGGCCTCCGCCCCACCGGCCACCGCGCGCAGCGCTGCGCTCAGTTCCGCCGGGCCGGCCTCGGCCGCCGCGACGTCGTCGGCGCGCATCTCGATCAGCGTCGCGACGGCGCGTTGCGCTGCGGCCATGCCGGGCACCCGGCGCGCCGTCGCACCCCAAGCGACGAAGGGCAGCACCACGAGGTCGTGCCGTTCGGCCAGGTGCGCCCGCTCGTGCGCGAGCACGGCGTCCAGCTCGGTCCGTGCCAACGTCGTTACCGCGCCCGCACTGACGACCAGCCGCGAGCGCGGTCCGGGCAGGCAGTAGGCCACCGGCACCGGGTGGTCGAGCACGTGCGCGCCGGACGCCGTCGGCCACGGCGTGGCGAGCAGGTCGAGCAGGTCACGGTGCTTGCGGCGCGCCCGCAGCGTGCGGGCGGTGATCAACGCGAGCACGCCGAGCAGCCATCCGGCGACCAGCATCGTGACCGCCAGGACGACGTAGTGGAACGGCCCGAGGACGCTCACCCGCCCGTCGAGCAGCGCACCGGCGGCGTCGAGCAGGCCGTTACCCAGCGGCGCGAGCGCGAACGTGACCCCGGCGCCGAGCAGTGACAGCCCGCCCGCGAGACCGATCGCCTGCCACAGGACGAGCGCGCCGACGGGGTCACGCTCGGTCCACGACGCCGCGGCGAGCCAGCGACTGATCGGTTCGGCCAGCGCGATCCCGAGCACGAGCAGGATCGGCCACGCGGCGCTCATGTCGCCTCACTTCAGCAGATCGCGCAGTGTCGAGCGGTCGCCGGGCGGCACCGAGCCGAGGAAGCTGGCCAGTGCCGCACCGCGATCGGGGGCGGCGTCGAGGACATCGCGCATCAGCTCGGCGATGTGGTCCTCACGGCTGGCCGTCGGCCGGTAGCGGTGCGCGCGGCCCTCCTTGGCGCGAGCCGCGATGCCCTTGCGTTCCAGCCTGCCGAGCACGGTCAGCACCGTCGTCGTGGCCAGCGCCCGCTCGGCGAGCGCGTCCTGCACCTCGCGGGCGGTCATCGGCTCGGGCGCGGCCCACAGCGCGTCCATGACGGCGCGTTCCAGGTCTCCCAGTGGCGGCATGCGACTTATTCTACATCACGTAGAAATTCTACGGCGTGTAGAAGTATGGTGTCGGCATGTTGGATGATCTGACCGCCGCCAGGGAGCAGATGGCGTTCTCGCTGAGCTTTCACATCATCTTCGCGGTGCTCGGCGTCGGGATGCCGTGGCTGATGCTGTGGGCCGAGTGGCGCGGCCTGCGCACCGGGGACACCCACTGGACGGCGCTGGCGCGGCGCTGGTCCAAGGCGGTCGCGGTGCTGTTCGCGGTCGGCGCGGTGTCCGGCACCGTGCTGTCCGTCGAGTTCGGACTGCTGTGGCCGGAGTTCATGGCGCGGTTCGGCTCGGCGTTCGGTATCTCGTTCACCCTGGAGTCGTTCGCGTTCTTCCTCGAAGCGATCTTCCTCGCGCTCTACCTCTACGGCTGGGACCGGCTCAGCCCCCGAGCGCATCTGCTCTGCGGCGTCCCGGTCGCGGTGTCCGGTGTGGCCTCCGCAGGGTTCGTGACCACGGCGAACGCCTGGATGAACGGCCCCGTCGGGCTTGTGCGCGGACCAGACGGCGAGCTGATCTCCACCGAACCGCTCGGCCCGTTCCTCGCGCCGACCACCGGGCCGCAGGTGACGCACATGGTGCTCGCGGCGTTCCTGTGCACCGGCCTGGCGGTGGCGGCGGTGTACGCCGTGGCGATGCTGCGCGATCCGGCCAAGCGGGACGGCTACCACCGCCGGGGCTTCGCGGCGGGCGCTGTCATGGGGCTGAGTCTTGCCGTGCCGCAGGCGCTGGTCGGCGACTGGGCGACGCGGGCGGTCGCCGAGTACCAGCCGGCGAAGTTCGCCGCGATGGAAGGGGTGGAGCACACCGAGGACGGCGTGCCGTTTTCGTTGGGACCGTGGGAGATCCCGAACCTGCTGTCGCTGCTGCTGAAGTTCGACCCGGACGCCCGCATCTCCGGTCTCGACGTCGTCCCGGCCGCCGACCGGCCGCCGGTAGCCATCACCCACCTGTCGTTTCAGGTCATGATCAGCATCGGTGTCGGGCTGATCGGGCTGGCGGCCTATGCGGCATGGGCGTGGTACCGCGACCGGCGGCGCGGTGCGCACCCAGCCGACCGACGCGGGCTGCTCCTCGCGATGGCCCTGGCAGGGCCGGCGCCGTTCGTCGCGCTGATCGCGGGGTGGATCGTCACCGAGGTCGGCAGGCAGCCGTGGATCGTCTACCGGGTCATGCGCACGCCGGAGGCCTTGACCAGCCAGACCGGCCTGGCGACCTACCTCTACGTCACGATCGCGGTCTATCTCGCACTGGCGGTGGCGCTGGTGGCAATCCTGCGCCGGATCGCGGCCGGGCCGCGCCCAACGGTAGAGCGCACGTTGGAAGGGAGTGCGGCATGACGGCCTCGGATGTTCTCGCGCTGCTGGTGCTATCAGGGCTCACCGCGTACACCGTGCTCGGCGGGGCGGACTTCGGCGCCGGGCTGTGGGACCTGACCCGGAACCGGCGGCAGCGCGAGCTGGTCGTCCGCGCGATGGGGCCGGTGTGGGAGGCCAACCACGTGTGGCTGATCTTCGTGCTGATCGCGCTGTTCTCCGGATTTCCCGGCGGGTTCGCGGTGCTGTCGCGGTCGCTGACCGGGCCGCTGTCGATCGCGCTGCTCGGCATCGTGCTGCGCGGCGCGGCGTTCGCGTTCCGGCAGTACGGCGCGCCGCACGGCGGTCCGCCGGTGCGCGGCACGGCCCTGTGGGGCCGGGTGTTCGCGGTGTCGTCGCTGATCACGCCGTTCGCGTTCGGTGCGGCGGCCGGCGGCATCACCTCCGGCGCGCTGCGCGCCGACGGTTCCGCCGGGCTGCTGCGGCCGTTCCTGGCGCCGCTGCCGCTGGTGAGCGGGCTGTTGGCGGTCGCGGCCTGTGGGTTCATCGCGGCGGTGTACCTCACGACCGACGCCTACCGCAGCGGCGAGTCGGAACTAGTCGCGCGGCTGCGCGCACGGGCGCTCGCGAGCGGCGCCGTCGCCGGGGCGCTGGCGCTGCTCGCGTTGCCGCTGCTGCCGGACGCGTTCGCCGATCGGCTGGCGTGGCCCGCTGTGGCGGTGAGCATCGTCAGCGGCGCGCTCGCGTTTGAGCTGATGCGGCGCGGGCGGTTCGCGCTGGCACGGGTGGCGGCGGCCGGGGCGCCCGCCGGGCTGCTGTCCGGCTGGGCGCTGGCTCTGTACCCGTGGGCGCTGCCCGGCGAGGCTGTGCTCTCCCCCGCGCCACCGGCCACCGCAGGGCTGATCGTCGGCGTGCTGACGGCCGGGCTGCTGCTGGTGGTTCCGAGCTACGTGTTCATGATCCGGGTGCTGCGCGCAGACGCTTGAAAGTGCTGCACTTTGTGCTGCATAATGTGAGGCATGGCCCCAGCACGACGTGTCTCCGTCACGCTTGATGCCCCTGACCAGGCTGCTATCGAAGCGTTCGCCGATCCCACGAAGCCGGAACACGCGGCGCTTGAAGCGTGGGCGAGCCAGCATGGGCTCAGCCTGCGAGACGACTCGGATGCCGCCGTGTTGCGCACGCTTGTCAGGGCGGGCGCCGAGGCGTTGCGCGAGAAGGCACTGGCCGAAGGGTACGAGCGGCTCGCCGCTGCACACCGGGGCGACCAGGCCGAGCGGCGAGCAACACGAGACCGCGCGATCCGGAAGGCCGAGACCAGGTTCGCTGAATGAATGCCTCGCCGACGCGCGGCCACGTGTATCGGGTGGCGCTGGGTAACCTCGATCCGAAACCGTACGTGATTGTGAGCAACAATCACCGCAACCGTGTATTGGACTCAGTGCTGGCGGTGCGGATCACCACAACGGACAAGGCGCACATCCCGACGGCCGTGGAGCTCAACTCCGCCGATCCTCTGGTCGGGTACGCCATGGCCGACGACATCGTTGAGATATTCGAAGACGAGCTGGCGGAAGCGACCTATATGGGCACGTTGTCGTCCAACACGATCCTGAATCTGAACCGGGCACTCATGCAGGCCCTCGGGATTCCCTGACGCGAAGCGGCTGACGGCTCCCCCTCACGGGATCCGCCTGGCCTCGCAGAGGAACGCCATGGGGCTGCGGCCGATCCTGGTCAGCACCACGCTCAATTCGGCGCGGCCGCGCAGCTTCAGCCGGGGACGCAACGCGTTCGGGTCGACGTCGAGACCACGCACCAGGATCTCCACCCTGCCGACGTCCAGCTCCCGCAGTCGCGACCGCAGCGTCTTCTCCCGGTACGGCCCGAACTCCCGCACGTGGAACGCCCTGATGCCGGGTGGGGGCTCGTCGCCGGTCAGGTACGCGATGCGCTCGTCGAGCTGCCACAACCCGTGCCGCGCCGCGTAGTGCCGCACCAGCCCCGCGCGCACGACCGCACCGTCCGGATCGATCAGCCACTCCCCCGGCTCGCCGACCTCGCAGTCGTCCGGCTCGGCGTCGGTGATGCTCCAGCCCTCCCCCGCCCCGCGCAGCACGGTCGCCCGTCGCCTCACCGTGGCCACCGAGTCCGCCCACAGACACGCCTCCCGCACCTGGCCGTCCAGCGAGATCACCTCGACTTCCTTCGCCCACGGTGCCGCGTCGGGGTCGATGCCGGGCGCACACTTCACCGCGAGGTCCCGTCCCCGGTACGCCTCGGCCAGCGCGTCGAGCGGCGGCTGGAAGTCCTCCGGCCGCCAGCGCCGACGACCCCGCGCGTCCCGGCGCGCCGGATCGGCGACCACGACCGCGTCGCGGGTTATCGGGCGCAGCGCGTCGGCCCGCACCAGCGCCGGATCGACCCGCGCCCGCCCGCAGTTGTGCCGCGCCATCGCGAGCCGGACCTCGTCCAGATCGGACCCGACGCACCGGCGCGCGGTCGCCGCGATGGGCACCAGGTCTGCCCCGATGGAGCAGGTGACGTCGTGCACGTCGCGACCGGCGAGCCGCTGTGCCCGATGCCGCGCGACCGCGGTAGGACTGGCCTGCTGCAACGCGTCCTCGGTGAACAGCCAGTCTGTCGCCGCGTCCAGTTTGGACGCGGCCTTGCGCCGGAGCAGCACCGTCTCCAGCACGGCCGCGGCCCGGTCCTCGCCGACGAGCTCACGGGCACGGCGCACGTCGCGCAGCCGCGTCGCGTCGGTCAGCTCGAGATCGGCACAGGCCGCGACGGCGTCCGCACCCTGGGCCGAGCGCAGGAACGCAACGTCCGCCAGCGTGAACGCGTATCCCACGCTGGCGAACGTTACCGGGTGTCGCTATCGCTGCGAGGCGACGGCGGGCTCGGCGGTCTTCTGGGTTCCCGCCGCACCGGTGTAGTCGAACGTGGTGATGTCACGCTGGCTGGTCTCCGGCAGGAAGTGCGCCGCGACCAGACTCGCCACCGCCGCCAGCACGGTGTACCCGGCGAACAGCCAGGGCTCCCCGCCGTTCACCTCCACCAGCAGCGCGGCGATCAGCGGCGTGAGCCCGCTCGCGAAGATGCCGGAGATCTGATACACGGAGCCGACGCCGGTGTAGCGGATGCGGGTGTCGAACAGCTCGGCCCAGAACGCGGCGAGCGGGGCGTAGATCGCGGCGTACACGAACCCGAGGCTGACGATGATGCTGAGCCAGATCAACGCCGTGACACCGGTCTGGATGAGCCAGAACGACGGGAACACGAACACCGCGATGCCGATCACGCCGACCCGATAGACCGGCTTCCTGCCGAAGCGATCCGACAACGCGCCGCACACCGGGATCAGCAGCACGCCGACCGCGGCCGCGATGATCACACCGCCGAGCGCCGCACCGCTCTCGAGGCCGAGGTTGTTGGCGACGTAGGAGACCACGAACACGCCGTACGCGTTGAACGTCAGGCCCTCGATCCACCGGGTGCCCATGCCGAGGATGAGCTCCTTCGGCTGCGTGCGCAGCAGCGTCACCATGGGCACCTTGACCTCTTCCTGCTCCTGGCGCACCCGGGCGAAGGCCGGGGTCTCCAGCACGCTGAGCCGGATGTACATCCCCACGACCAGCAGCAACGCGCTGGCCAAGAAGGGCAGCCGCCAGCCCCAGGCGAGGAAGGCGTCCTCGGGCAGCAGGCTCACCAGGCCGAACGCCCCGGATGCCATCAGCAGCCCGGCCGGCACTCCCACCTGCGGCCAGCTGCCGTAGAACCCGCGAC
>Ga0299914_10004461_pt1 | contig 10100 bp, 4 predicted proteins | sample RVTome_10_FD_201361 | JGI IMG/M metagenome (GOLD analysis project Ga0299914, IMG submission 201361) | Soil microbial communities from uranium-contaminated site in the Upper Colorado River Basin, Wyoming, United States - RVT153D57 (version 2) ... | reverse complement strand
CATGAACAACGCCGGCACGATCCGGCGCCATCCCGCCGTCGAGTTTCCGGTGGAGGACTGGGATCTGGTGCTTGAGACGAATCTGGACGCTGTTTTCCTGTTGTGTCGCCATTTCGGCGCCGGCAAGATCGAGCAGCGCAGCGGAAAGATCATCGACATCGCTTCGTTGCTTTCATTCACCGGCGGCATTACGGTGCCTGCCTATGCGGCGGGCAAACATGCCGTGGCAGGACTCACGAAGGGGCTCGCGAACGAAGGGGCCGAGCACAACGTGCAGGTTAATGCCATCGCGCCGGGCTTTTTCCGCACCGAGAATACACAGACGCTTCAGGATCATCCGGAACGCTCAAAATCCATCACCGACCGCATTCCAGCCTGAAGATGGGGAGAACCTTCAGACCTCGGTGGAGCCTTTGCCATGAAATACCTTCCGGATGCAGAAGATGTGCCCCTCACGCCGGCTTTGTGCGGATCATCGATGCACAACCGCGAGACGCAACCTCGGCTGAGGCAAAAACACCGGGAGTGCCTTGACATTCTAGTGGGGCTTCCATTACTTCATAAGTAAGCGGTAACTTTACCGATAAAGACAGGGCGTGATGTCACATGTGGGGCGGATTTTCTCGGCAGCAACACTCTGGCAGCGTATGTGGCCGCCGAATACGGTGACTCTCTGTCAAATTGAGGAAGGCGCCCGGACTGCGGCAAGCGCCTCAGACTCCCCACTGATCCACGGCATCAGCCGCCCGTCCCAGATGAAAGCCGGATTTTGCGCGGACATCATCATGAATGGCTAGAGAAATGCTCCTTCGCCGATCACCACCTGAGATTCTGGTAAGTTCGCTCTTTCTCGGCGCGTGTCTTTCGGTGTTTCCACTGAGCACAGCGCTCGCTCAGAACGTCGGCAGAATAGCCGGCACGATTACGGATTCTGAAACGGGTGAGCCACTGCCGGGGGCGAACGTAGTCATCACAGGAACGACGCGCGGTGCGGCAGCGGATGCAGAGGGCTCATATTACATCTTAAACGTTCCTCCCGGACGCTATGAACTGCGCGCGAGTATGATCGGATATGAGCCGACCGTCGTCGTCGATGTCGTTGTAAACGCTGCTCGGACCACCAATATAGATTTCGAACTCGCCGACGAGGCGCTCGGAGTGGGTGAGGTCATCGTAACCGCCGAACGCCCTGACGTCGAACGCGACAAAACCTCTACCAGCTATATCGTTCGCTTCGAAGAAGTCCAGGCGATGCCCGGCATCAGAGATATCGGTGACGTTTTGAGTTTGCAACCCGATGTCATCGACGGCCACTTTCGCGGGGGCAGACTGGGTGAGGAATACTACACGCTTCAGGGTATGGGCATCGTCAACCCGCTCGACAACTCCTCCGCCTTCATGCCTATTATGAGTGCCGTTGAAGAAGTCGAAGTAATCACGAGTGGATTCGGTGCCCAGTACGGGAACGCACAGTCCGGAGTAGTAAAGATCTCTATGAAGGAGGGGACCCGGACCGACTGGGAGACAAGGTTCGAGGCGCGCGCGCGCCCGCCGGGACAAAAGCACTTCGGCACCAATGTCTTTGACCCGCAGAATCAGGAATACCTTCGGCTGCTTTTACTCGACGGGGATATCTGGTTGAGTGGCGATCCCGGCGCTGATGACGCACAGCCGTTCTACGGGTCGATGGCATCGGGACTCACGAGCTATTTCGCAGGTGATACGTTGGCGCAGCTTGCAATGGCCAAGGCGCTCTATGGGCAGACGCGAAGGGATCTCAATCGAACGTATGGCAACGAGATCGACTACTCGGTCGAAGCTGCAGCAGGTGGGCCGATCAGCGAGCGTCTAAGAATGTTCCTGGCCTTGCGTACGCTCGAACAATATCCCTTCCTTCCAACGGAACGCCCCAATACGGAATATCAGGCGATGGGGAATATCGTCGTCGACATGGGGGAGGGATCGGCGCTGCGCGTCAGCGGAGGTCTTTCTAACGAAAGGAACCACGTTTTCCCGAGTTCCAACAGCGTCAGCGGCTATCAGCAATGGCTATGGGATCGCATCGTCGGACTTCGGTACCAGAAGCGAATCAATGCTCAGATCGGAGCCCGCTTCACGCATGCCTTGAATCCGAGTACCTATTATGAGCTGCAGCTGAATAGCCTCCACACGAATAATTTCGTGGGCTCCACGCCCGTGCCGCAGATGCTTCCGGACACCGTGGACATAAACTGGGTGGTGGGAACGCTTTCATTCCCCAACAACAACTCGCCAGACCGAATCGATTATCAGCTGGGGAATCACACCTTCACGGATGAAAAAAGTCGCACGATCTCCTTTGAAGGCTCGATTACGAGCCAGATAACGGATGCGCACCTGATCAATGGAGGCGTTCAGGTCAACTCGTATTCTGTCGATGTCTCCAATTTTCTGAACGTCCGGACAACGAGGCTTCTCGAAGACTATACGGCAAGACCTTTCGAAGGCGCAGTTTACCTGCAGGACAAAATGGAATTCGAAGGGCTTATCGCGAATGTCGGATTGCGATTCGATTCGTGGTACTCAGGAGTGGAGAATTACACGGATCTGTACACTCCTTTCGGAGATCCGGATTCTGTGGGGGTATTCGATCCGTCAAATGCAGCCCGCGAAAGGCCGCCCGTCCACGTGCGTCTACAGCCGCGGCTTGGAATATCGTTTCCTATCTCGGCTAATACGGTATTTCACCTCAATTACGGGTCCTTCATGCAGCGCCCGTCCTTCCAGTATATCGTCTCACAGCGCGTCGGCCAACAACACAATGATCCGGTCATCCTGGGGAATTCCACGCTTGAACCGGAGACCACCAACAGTTACGATGTCGGCTTTATTCAGGCGCTCGGGGCGGGCTTTACGCTAGATGTAAGCGGATACTACAAGGATGTCAAAAACCTGATTCAGCAAGCGCAATTTATTGACGATAGAGCCGGCTATCAGGTCAATTCGTACTTCAATCTCGACTATGCTGATGTTCGAGGATTTCGAATAGCGATCAATAAGCGACGGGGTGTCCTCCGCGGCTCATTAAATTATCAATACAGCTATGCCACCGGGAAGAGTCCGAATGCCACGGCTGCCACACCAATTTTCAGCCGAGATACATTGGGCGTCGTCACCAACGATCTGACGAACGTTCCCACCCGGGATATTGTACTGGATTTTGACAGAAAGCATAATCTTATATTTACAACGACCTATTTGACGGGAAGCGACTGGGGGCCGAGCATATCCAATGCCCATCCGTTCGCGGGCATCACATTGTCGATCTACTCCACCATTCGCAGCGGCAGGCCTTATACCTCTCCGTCGGATATCAGGCTCATCAATACCGAACGGACTCCAACCGAGTTTAATACTGATCTAAGGCTGAGTAAAACGTTTAGCAATGTCTTTGGAGTTCCAGCGGGTGTGTATTTCGAGATATTCAATCTATTTAACAATAAGATTTTAAACTACAACTACCTATTTCAAAGGCCTACTGCTACAAATCCGAATTTGCCACTGCAGTACTACCAGCAGTTCGGCGTCGAGGACCCGAGTAATGGCGTTAGGTATTGGTGGGATAAAGGAAGGCAAGGCCCTTTTGCATTGGATCAGTCGTTTCTCATCTACAGCAATCAGCCAAGGTCGTTTAGCTTCGGTATAAGTGTGGAGTTATGAGAACAAGCAACATCGTGAACGTATTGATGAAATCGTTCGGATTGATTCTGCTGCTTCTGATTCAATCAGCCGGAGATGCTGCGTCGCAACAGCGCGACTGGCAAGTACATACTCGCGGCCTGTTGCATCAGACCGTGTTCAACACCGGCGAGCTGGGTAGACCTTTTAGCGCCGGGGGAACGGTCTCTGAGGGCAGACCATCGATGGAGTGGCCTCCGCATTCTCGGATTATACTGGATCGCAGGAACTATGCAGGACAACACAACTCCTTCGGCAGCGGCATCTGGATTGCCGGTACCCGATCGGATGGGCGAAGATATGCGCTATGTGGTGCGGTTTCGAACACGAACGGCGAACCGGTATCGGTCGTCGGTGTGCACAGCAGTCCGATTGAGATAAGGAGAAGGGAGAATTATCCCGTTCTGGAGGATGGCTCTTTGAACTCCGCGTTCGATCCGGACGAGGCTGAGGAGATTATCGTATCGAGGTGGGATACTCCTGTAGGAATCAGGGTGACGCGAACAAGTCGAGCATGGAGTTATCCTGGCTATGACAGCTTCATTATCTACGAGTATGAATTCGAGAACGTGACTAATGAGACCATCACAGATGTGTTTATCACGTTTGCCAACACGTTCGCACCTTCTATGTTTGGATATCAGAGGATCCACGGTGACTGGTCGGAGGGTGCATTGCGAGGCCAGCCGCCGGCGGGACTCGGCGATCATTTCGCACGTTTCGACCTGAAGCGTTGGATGACGTACAATCACGAGCGGGAAGGCTTACCTGAGACCGATTTTTTCGATGCATGGTCGCAGCCGGGTGGTCGTGGAGGTCTGAATTCACCACAGGCGGCAGGCCTGATGGTGCTTCACTACGAGTACGACAACCTTGCGACGAGGGACCAGACGGATCAGGTATTTCTCGTGCCTGCCGACAGTGCCGGCATGTGGGATCCGAACAATAGGGCAAAGCAGCCTTTTCTGTTGCGGTATGAGAATGGCAATCTCTACGAGGGGAAGATCACTACCTGGATGGACCCGCAGCTGCGACGCAAGACCGGAATCTGGCAGAGTCCGTTGGATTCAACACGCTTTAGCGAGCAGTTTGAGCCGGATCTCTGGAGCTACTGGAAAGGCAGAACAAGCACGTCTACCAACCTGTCGTGGTGGCAGCCCGTCGCCCGTGGCTACGGGTTTTATCCGTACATCATGGCGCCGGGCGGTAAGCTTCGTTTCACAGTAGCGGAAGTCGTCGGATACGGCCCGGGCGTGGAGGGGGATGAGATCTATAGCGATCTCGGAGGCAGCGTTCGCGCCGGCGTCGACGCCGGCTCGCTCTTCAATCCTGTTCCGAGCTGGTACGACAGGATCGAGTATCCTCATCTGGGAGGAGAGAACCATATGGGGAGCACGTATCTGCAGGACAACCCGCTCCCCTGGTATGTGACTCCGCCGGTAGTGTCGATACGTGACGTGGCGGATCGTGCGATCGAGACGTACACGGGCGATACGCTTATAAAGTACGATTCCCTGCAGTATGAGCCTCTGGATGCACCACCGGCCGGAAGGTACAACACCGTGCCCATCCCCGTACCAGCGCCGGGTCTACAGGTTGAAAACACACAATCTGCGGCCAATCGGATCACGTGGGGACCTCAGGTTGAAAATTTCGACACTCCACGTCTTCGTGCGCCCCTGAGCCACTATGAAGTGCTTCGCGCTCCACATCCATTGGGGCCCTGGACCGTAATCGACGAAGTCATGCCGGGCGACGTGCGATATTTCGAAGACGGCGAATACGGCATTCTTGATGTTGATAGTAATCTTGGAGATGAAGTAGCGTACGCCGTTGTATCAGTAGATGAACTCGGCGGAAGGAGTGGTAGAACTAACTTGACGATTCATGAAACGCAAGCTCCTCCTTCAGAGACGCTGGGAAAAGTGTATGTGGTTCCGAATCCACTATTTGTGACCAGTGGGCTTTCGGGCACGGATAGCGGCGGCGATATCTCGGATAGGATTCAGTTTATGGGTCTGACCAGTCGCTGTACAATACGCATATTTTCGTACACAGGTCAGTTAGTTCAGACTGTCGAACATGAACGAGATTCCTACGGCGACCCCTGGTATCAACTAACGATTAATAACCAGATAATAGCTTCCGGCGTCTACTATTTCGTCGTAGAGGATCATGTCACGGGTGAGCGGGCAAACGGAAAGTTTGTCGTCATCCATTGATTGTATGGCCAGATTGGTGATTCGCACGCTTCTAAATATAGCTCTCTTGCTTTTCGTGCTCTTTACGGGATGTGCACAAAAGGTAGAAGCCCAGAAAGTGGGCAGCACCTCGATGCAATTCCTGAAGGTATTGCCTTCGGCGCGCGCGGCTGCAGTGGGCGAAGCATACACCGTCTGGGCGTCAGGAGCAGAAGCCATCTTCTGGAATCCGGCCGGGCTCGCCACCCTCGAAAATCAAGAATTCTCCTTGACCTATACGGACTGGCTATTTGATTCCAGGCAAGGCGCGTTCTCGTACGCACTCGCGCTCAGGAGGCTGGGAGCCGTCGGTCTCCAGGTGCAGTACGTCGATTTCGGTGAGTTCGAAGAGACGACAAACGAACGCCCTTTCATCAGCGATCCCGATCGTCCGGGGCTGACGGGAAGAACTTTTCGGCCATTCAGTTACGTGATCGGGGCAACCTATGCACGCCACCTCACAGATCGGTTTTCCCTCGGTCTCGGTGTGAAATACGCTCACGAATCGCTGTTCAGTGAGAGCTCTGTAACCGCTCAAGTCAGGCAGGGGATATTTGACGAAATCGGCACGCGTGCATCCGGGATGTTGTTCGACTTCGGGATCCGGTATGAAACGGGCTACCGTTCAATTCAGATAGCCTCGGCAGTGCAAAACTTTGGAGCCGACGTGCGCTACGGGGTCGAATCGTACCCGGTCCCGCTCCTGTTCCGCGTCGGTATCGCGGCCGATCTCGTTGGACAGAATGGACTCCTCCTCACCGGTCACGACGATAACCAGGTACGAGCCGCGTTCGACATCTTTCATCCCAATGATTATGCGCAGCAAGTGCATGTCGGGATGGAGTATGAATTTGCACGTCTACTCTCCTTGCGGGCTGGATACAAGCTTAACTACGATAATGATGGATTGACCCTGGGTGGGGGATTACAACAGTCGATAGGTGACATCGGATTAGCGGTTGATTACAGCTTTGGTTCTATGGGCACGTATCTGGGCAATGTGCAGCGTATCAGCCTGGGGGTCGTGCTACGATGAAGCAATACGTGCACACCTGGATGTTGAACGCTCTGATCGTGATTGCCCTCACTACGATCCCCTTCTCTGCGCGACAGACGATCGCGCAGGGATTCGGCGGACGCCTTACGGTAGAGGGTCTTCACCAACTGAACAATCATTCCGCTGCAGCCAGGGCCTTCGGCGGTGTGACGATCGGGGCCGAAAGCGAACTGGGACTGATGTTCGTCAATCCGACAGCCATGCAGTCGCTAAACGGTCCTGCGGCCTCAATCGGTGGATTTCGGCGGTACCGGGATATGCGCCAGGAGCAGCAGTTCGCGCCTGTTCGATACTACCCTAACCTGAGCCTTCTTCTGGAAGGTCTCACCGATGATATTCCCGATCCCGATCCCGATCTGGTTGGATTCACACCAGCCGATTCGGTACAACGGCCTTTTGACGATATCGTACCGCACTGGTCGAGATCAAAGACGGCCAACTTCCCGCTCCATGCGCTTCTCGCTGTTCCTATCTCTCTGGGTGACGTCACGATTACCGCTGGTGTGGGTGCCGTCCAATATGCAAATTTGCATCACTTTCACCAGAACAACAACGTGCTCGATCCAGCGGTTCTTTCGCAGCGGCCGCTCCCAGTTCCGCGGCCTACCGATGATAACCCTGTGACTGTCGATTGGTACCAGTCGATTCGCTCACGCGAAGGATCTATACAGGGGTACGGGGCGGCGTTTGCCGGTGAAATCGAACGCTACAATCTCACCATTGGCATTAGCGGGCTGCTGTTGAAGGGCAGCAGCGATGACTTCGAACAGCAGGTTCAAAGGGGCGAGCTCATTTTCTATGCGAATGAGTTCCGCGCGGACTCAAGTCAGGGACATCTGACGATGTCCGGTACTTCAGAGTTTACCGGAATGGAATTCACGCTAGGTAGCGTGCTGAACGGCCGCTTCGCGAGCGTGGGATTTGTCCTCAAGCCGCCGATGAAGTTCACGAGAACGTATCAGATCGAGGTCGCGGGAGACACAAGCGGTACTCCATTCGCTTCAACATTTAACGACGAGGATCGCTTTCAACTACCATGGCGCGGATCTGTCGGGTTGTTGCTGAAACCACGTGAGAAGCTGAAAATTGGCCTTGAGTATGAGCTTCGACCCTACGCTTCAGCAACGTTCACCAGCTCCACACAGGGTGAAACATCGCCCTGGGAGTCTTCCTCTCTATTCCGCATAGGTACTGAGTACCAGATTTCATCGTGGCTGGTGCTCCGTGGGGGAATACGTGGAGAGGCGGACGTCTTCATTCCGGAAGGAAGCCCGATTACCGATGAGCCGGTCAGCTACAGCGTCTACTCTGCGGGATTTGGCGTCAACTTCTACGGGTTTCGGTGGAATATAGCGTATGAGAATGCGCACATGAAGTACAATGAGATATGGGGAAGTGCGTTAAGTCGAAATTGGGACAGAAGGCATGTAATGGTAACTGATATATCATTCACTATTCCTATATGATAATGTGATGCACATGTTTTCATATGGCGAGCAAATAAGGCGTATTACATCAATAAATAAGCGAGGTGCACCATGAGAACACTTGCTAAAACACTTCTCAGTTTCGCGATTGTCGTTTTCATCTCCACACCTCTCTATGCTCAGGAGGAAGGAGATTACCGAACGCGCGATAGCGGAGATTGGAGTGATGCACAGATATGGGAGAGCTACAATGGCTCCGCCTGGGCCGCGATCGGATCACCACCAGACGGATCTGAAACCGTAACCGTTCTAAGTACGGATGAACGCACCGACTCTGTCTTTGTAGACGTCGACCTGACGGTTTCCGGCCATCTGATAAACCAGGGGATCGTCGCAACAGACGATTCGCTCACCATAGCAGACGGAGGAATCTACCAGCACGACCAAGATGAGGGCCAGATTACGAGCTCGCGGTGGGCGGAAGGGTCCACCCTCTTGATAACCGGAACGGAGACGACGGCACCCGAGAACAGAAATCAGGCCTACCATAACGTCATCTTCGATACCCCTGGCCTGCTTTCAAATCTAAACATGAACCTCAATGACGTCACGATAAGTGGAGACGTCAGGGTCGTCGATACAGGTTTGGCGCGGTGGTATTTGACTTCGGCAGCAGCCAATGAAGGATCTACGGTGACCATCCTGGGCGACGTGATCGTTGAGGGAGGTGCATTCTCAGTTCAGGGTACCAGTAATGCAAATACGACTTTCGTCGTCGATCATTTTGGGAACGTCGAGGTCACAGGCGGCAACTTCTCGATCAGTCGCGGTTCACAGGGCCAGGGCACGACGACCTGGAATCTCCACGAAGGCGACTTCTCGATGTCGAACGCCACGACGCAGAGTTCTACGGTAACGCCCGGAGGGGCACGATTCGTCTTCGCAAGCGGAGAAACACAGACGCTCACACTCGGGGAGGGCATCGAATTTTCCGCCCTGCCAATTGAAGTCAGCAGCGGAACGACCCTGGAGATGGGCTCAAGTACGCTGGCGGGAGGCGGCATTTTCGTGCTCAACGAAGGCGGCGCTATCGCGACGGAACTGGCCGGTGGAGTGGCGGAGATTTTTGTAGACGTCGTCGCGGAAGTCACACTGGAGGATAATGCGAGTTTTGAATTCAACGGTTCGACGGCGCAGGTTACGAGTGAAATGATGCCGATAGTGATCTCGGATTTGACTATCGATAATCCAGAGGGTGTGGCCCTGTCTCAGGAGACGATGATAAACGGGGTGCTGAGGCTGCAAGCCGGCGTCTTTGATAATACGGTTCCATTCACGCTGGGGAACGAAGCGACTATTTCTCTAGAGGGCGGTAGCCTCCTTGTGGATGTGTCGAGCGAGGACGCAGATGAGCTCCCCCGAACCTTATTTGTCGATCAAAACTTTCCGAATCCTTTCAATCCCACCACAATGATCCGTTACGGCTTGCCGACGGCTTCCGAGGTGGCGGTGAGGATCTACAACGTTCTCGGGCAGGAAGTTAAGACGCTGTTCGAAGGTCACATGAGTGCCGGAGTGCACGAGTACACCTTTGACGCCGGCGACCTCACCTCCGGTATGTATATCTACCGAGTCGAGGCGGGAGATCAGTTTGTCTCG
>Ga0299914_10004460_pt1 | contig 10103 bp, 8 predicted proteins | sample RVTome_10_FD_201361 | JGI IMG/M metagenome (GOLD analysis project Ga0299914, IMG submission 201361) | Soil microbial communities from uranium-contaminated site in the Upper Colorado River Basin, Wyoming, United States - RVT153D57 (version 2) ... | reverse complement strand
TCTAATCTTCCTCCGGCGGATTGGCATCATTCGGCCGAACGTCCCAGGCGAGCATGGATTCGATGTCGGCAAAGTCCTCCTCGTCGCTCTCGTCCACGAAGCGATAATCACCGAGCTGGTCCCGCTGAGACGCGGGCACGCGAAACCACTTGACACCCTCACGATCGACGAATTCGTCGGGGAATGGGCTCTCGATGCGATACGATGGATGGTACGACCGGTAGGTCTTCTCTGCTTCATACAGAGCCGCGCGCCGAGCACCGGCTTTCGTGCGGCTCTCGCCCGCCACCCGAAATGGCGCAACAATAATGGTCGCACGGTAATATTCGTTTTCCAACTCAGTATATTCAGGCCGCATCACCTTGAACTCTTCCGGGTGCGGATAGGCGCTTCGTTCGACGGTCTCCTGCAACATGTCCAGATTGGCTGATCAAATGTATGGTAGGACCGCTCGTTCGCGGCCACACTCTCCCGATGCGCGCACATTAACTACAAAGTCTTGCTCGGGTTCGTAGATGACGAGAATTACCGCTGCTGAATTGTTAATTTTTTGAACAACGCCTCTCGAGGCCCTTGATTTTGGTTCGGGCGGATTCCTTATTTCATCGCGTGGCACGAGGCACCCACCACTAACATCCAAAGCTATGATATCGCTTTTTCCGTCCGACGTTGACGACCTGGAGCTCCTCGATGTGCCGGTCGGCCTCGAAGACGAAGATTTCGACGTGGACGACGACCCGGATTTCGTGGAAGACGACGATCTTGAAGATGACGATTTCGAAGACGATGATTTTGACGAGGATGAAGACGACTTCGACTTCGAGGAAGATGATGAAATCGACGAAGCAGATTTAGATTTCGAGGAGGATGACTTTGAGGATGACATCCTGTAATGCAACTTTACATACCGAATTCCTTTTCAGCCTCGTGCCCGCCGGCCGGGGCTTTTTTTTAATCCAGACTGATTCTCCTCGAGTTGCGCGAGAATGATACTTCTAAACTCCGTTATTGCTAACCAAACTTACCCGTTATTGCAAGTTAGTGAACATTCTTGTGGAAAAGCAGTGCATATGTTGATCAATACGTGCACGAGCGGGTACAATAACGGAGCTAGCATGGACCAACCCCGCAAATCTGTCCAGAAACCGCCTTGCTGCAGTATCGTTCGCGTCGATTTCGGCGTCATTGTAAACTTTACATTTGTGGATAAAAACGACTTGCATAACGGTTCCATCAGCGATTAATTACGAAACACACTTGCCGCCAGCCCTCAATGGCCTGTAGCCACCCGTAGCGATAAGCCGTTATTGCAGCTGGCCTGCTCGTTTGATGCATGGCTCGTTTTGATGGCGGCACCATCCTCCTCGGATGTCTGCGACTGCGCGGGGCTTAACCCCGCGCGATTGCATCCCTCGCCGCCCTGGCTGCGTACCTACTGTAACCTTTGAGATTCGGAGGCGTCATGTCCGACAAGCAACCTTTCCCACATCCGTCCGACGAGAACCGAGCTGACGTGAAGATCCCTGAACACCTGGGACGTGGCCTCACAATCGACCGCGTGTTCGCCCGAGAAGGTGAACATCCGTTCGATTCAGTCGCCTGGCAACGTCGCGATGCGGCGATCAAGAACCATAAAGGCGACGCCATTTTCGAGCAGAAAGACGTCGAATTCCCGACGCCGTGGAGCTTGCTGGCGACCAATGTCGTGGCGAGCAAGTATTTCTACGGAGATCTTGAAAAGTCCGGCGCCGACCCCGCAAAGGGAGGCCGCGAATCGTCCCTCAAACAGCTCATCCACCGCGTCACGCGGACGATCTCCGACTGGGGCATCGAACAGAATTACTTCGCCTCCCGGGAGGATGGCGAACGCTTCTACGACGACCTGACGTGGCTCTGCGTCAACCAGTACGGCTCCTTCAACAGCCCCGTGTGGTTCAACGTCGGTCTCCATCACCAGTACGGCGTACGTGACTCAGGCGGGAAAACGATTTACGCGTGGGACGAAAAGAAGAAAAAGGTCCGTCCCGTGGATCCCTACGAGCGGCCCCAGGCATCGGCCTGCTTCATCATCTCGGTCGAAGACTCGATCGATGATATCTGGAAGCTGATGGGCGAAAGCGCCCGCCTCTTCAAGTTCGGCTCCGGCGTTGGCGCCGACTGGTCGAAATTGCGGTCGTCGCGGGAGAGACTCTCGGGTGGCGGACAGCCGAGCGGCCCGGTCAGCTTTATGCGAGTGCAGGATGCCACCGGCGGCACCATCAAGAGCGGCGGCAAGACGCGCCGTGCTGCGATCATGCAGACGCTCAAGATCCACCATCCGGATATCCTCGAATTCGTCGAAGCTAAACAGCAAGAGGAGAGGAAAGCCTGGGCCCTCATCGAACAGGGTTACGACGGCTCATTCAACGGCCCCGCCTACGGAAGCGTGGCGTTCCAGAATGTGAACCAGTCCGTTCGCGTGACGGACGAATTCATGACGGCCGCGCAAACCGGCACCGAGTTCAACCTGCGCGGCGTTCTCGAGAGTGACGTCGTCGAAACAATCGACGCCTCCGAACTTCTCCGCAAGATCGCCGAAGGCACACACGTGTGCGGCGATCCGGGCATGCAATACGAGGATACCATCCAGAAATGGCACACCTGCAAAAACACCGCGCCGATCCACTCGAGCAATCCATGCTCCGAGTACATGTTTCTGGATGACTCGGCGTGCAACCTGGCGTCCCTCAATCTGCGGAAGTTTCAGAAAGAGGACGGCTCCTTCGACGTCGAGCGCTTCCGGGCTGCCAGTCGGATCTTTATCACGGCGCAAGAAATCCTCGTCGACAACGCCGGCTATCCTTCCGAATCGATTGCGAAAAACAGCCACGATTACCGGCCGCTTGGCCTCGGCTTCGCAAACCTCGGCGCCCTGCTGATGGCAATGGGCCTGGCCTACGACAGCAACGCGGGCCGCGCCGTCGCCGGAGCAATCATGGCGATCCAGCACGGCGAGGCCTACGCCCGCAGCGCTGAAATTGCGGCCAACGAGAAAATCGGGCCTTTCGCCGGCTTCAAAAAGAACCGCAAGCCGATGCTCGAGGTCATGAGGATGCATGCCGCAGCCGTGGACACGATCGATCCGAGCTGCCCCGACTATCTCGTCGATGCTGCGAACGAAACGTGGTCGTACTGCCTGGCCGTCGGCGAAACGCACGGCTACCGGAACGCACAGGCGACCGTGCTCGCACCTACCGGCACCATCAGCTTCATGATGGATTGCGATACGACCGGGATCGAGCCCGATATCGCTCTCGTCAAATACAAGCTGCTCGCCGGGCGCGGCGACGGGATGATGAAAATCGTCAACCAGAGCGTGCCTGAGGCACTTCGTCGCCTCGGTTACTCTACCGCCGAGCAGGAGGCGATCGTCGATTACATCGATCAGAACGACACGATCGAGGGCTCGCCTCACCTGAAAGCGGAGCACCTCGACGTGTTCGACTGTGCGTTCAAACCGTTCAAGGGCGAACGCTCCATACACCACGACGGACACATCAAAATGATGGCCGCCGCACAACCCTTTATCTCGGGCGCGATCTCGAAGACGGTGAATATGCCCGAGAGCGCAACCGTCGACCAAATCGCCCGCGCCTACATGCAGGGCTGGACGCTAGGCCTGAAAGCCCTCGCCATCTACAGAGAGAACTCAAAGCGCAGCCAACCGCTGTCGACCTCGAAAGACGGCAACACCAAGAAGAAGGCCGAAGCGTCCGGAGACGGCATCGCAGGCGGCGAGCCGGAAATCGTCGAGAAGATCGTCGAGAAAGTCGTCTATAAACCGGTTCGTAAGCGCCTACCCGACGAGCGCCCGTCCCTCACGCACAAATTCTCGATCGCCGGACACGAAGGCTATTTGCACGTCGGACTTTATCCCGACACCCACATGCCCGGCGAGATCTTCATCACCATGGCCAAGCAGGGCTCAACCATCTCGGGATTGATGGATGCGTTTGCCACCTCGATCTCGATCGCCCTCCAGTACGGCGTCCCCGTCGAAGACCTCTGCCAGAAGTTCAGCCACATGCGCTTCGAACCGAGCGGCTTTACGAACAACCGGCAGATCCCGATCGCCAAGTCCATCATGGACTACATCTTCCGCTACCTATCCATAAAATTCCTCGGACGGGCCAAAGAAGAAGAGCACCAATCCATAAACCCTATTGAGGCCGCTGCGGAAAACGTCGACCGCAGCGGTCCGATAGCAGACGCCGCATCGGAGGACATGGATTTCGACGAAGCCACCGTCCAGACGACCGATCCGCTCATCGGCCAGACGGTCGAAGCCTTCATGAAAAACGTCGAAGCCGAAAACCAGGACACCCTCGCTTCGCCGCAGGCCGATACCACCTTCCGCAATCAGGAAGATGCACCGGCTTGCTCAAATTGCGGCTCCATCACGGTGCGCAGCGGCTCCTGCTACTCCTGCCCCAACTGCGGCTCGACGAGCGGATGCGGGTGATGTCGAGTCGCACCGATTTTTCAGTAGTAATCGCGTACTGTTTTCAATAGGATCGCATCGACTTTTCAGTACGATTGCATCCTGTTTTCAGTAAGAAACCTGAACAAAGCAAGAGGGGACGGGGCGCAAGCTCCCTCCCCTCTTGTGCTTCAGTGAGCTTAGATGCGCATCGCCGCAGCGGCAGCCGACCGGCCCGGCGGCGCGCATACGAAAGAGGTGGGGGCCGACGTGTAACTCATATCGTGGAACCGCCCGCCTACAACTCGTCGGGATCGAGAGGAGTCGTTCGTCCTGCGCGATGATGTGCACGTGTCTCCTTTGGAGTCTGCTGGAACGAGGTGTGGTGTGATTGTTTGTATGGCTTTTACCAGACTTTATAAATCTCCCGGCTGCCAGAGACATACATCTCGTTCATGTTCTTGAACTTCTCGTTCATTGCCCGATTCTCGGGCGTATCGGCCATCATCTCCTTAGAATTTTCTTCGTAAGCGGCAAGGCTGTCGTGAGTACTCGCTACGATGACACGGTGCCATTGCCCCGTCATGTCCGTCATCACATAAGTCCCTTCCTGGTTTTCCGCCCACTCTTTAAAGAGCTCGGCAATCTTGCTTGCATTGCCCGGCTTGCAAACGAATATGTCGTGTACGATGATCATTGTGTTAGTTATTAGCCTTGGTTCTAGTGTTAGTTTATACCATTCACCAAATCACGAGTAAGCCGTTTCCGCTTACGCGCAGGTCCCGACCTGTGATTTCCAGCTACGAATTAGCGACTCAATCTCGTCCGTCGAACAATTCCTGCGTCGGGTCCAGACGACGTACGGCGGACAGCCGCGAAGGAGGAGTATGTCGTTAAAGTCGGAGTCCTTCCTGACGATCGCACGCTCTTCTCTGCCTGACGCAAAATAGCCAAGCACGTCGTGAACTGTGATGCGAAGACCGCGCACGTACGGCTTTCCACTTCGCTTGCCCGGCTCCATGGTGATGCGCTCACGGTAGTCCATGCTTCACGATGACGTTCGGATCAAAGGGGCTCGGGAAATTGAAACGCTGAATCCTGAAGCCGGTTCGGGCTGTCAACTCTTGCGGCGGTGTCTATTCAAGAATCGCTTGGAGGTGACGAACTGATCGCGATCAAGATAGTGATCCAGTACTACGGTCGCTCCGGCGGATGTGAGTAGGTTGCTCTCGGTCCCGCATGTGACAACGACAAAGTCGAAGCCGAGAGCTGCCGCCGCGCGAACATCCACAGACCATCTCCGACATACGCCACGCGGTTAAACTTGAGCCCAGGCTTGAACCAGGATCGTACAGAGCTCAGCATCCGCCTCAACCTTCGGACGATCCGGGGCGGCATCACTGGCGCAGGATCCCTTCAGACCGGGACCGGATGACAGGCTCGTTGGAGCAGACAGGGCAAATTCACGCTTGACTATGTTGTGCCTGGGGTTCCTTCGCGTGGTTCGCGTCAGAGCCGAACAATCTGGTCCACCTATGTGGAGGTGATAAACGAGGGGCGCTACCATTGCGGCTGATAATCGGATCCAGGGACTCTCTATAACCGTTCTGCTCTTGCGGCTTCTCGAAAAGGACTCCACGGCTGGGCGCTGCGCCTATCAGTATTGAAATCCAATCGAAAGGTCAAATAGACGGCCTTCGTCGGAGAAGCCCATGGATCCGGTCACGACCAGGAGGTTGAACGGCGTAAGCCACAAACCGGCTCCATACCCCCTGTGCCAGACGTCCGAGTCTTCGTCATCAGCCCATACGCGCCCCTGATCGAAGAATCCGAATATGCCGAGCTCTCCTCTGGTGAGATAGATGTTGAAATCCATAAGCTTCGCCCGCAATTCCGCATTCCCAAACGCAGCGCTGCGTCCGGCAAATCGAGATTGTCGATGTCCGCGAAGATTTTCACTGCCGCCGAGCGTATTCGCCTGATAGAACATGAACGTGCCGACGTTCGTCGCGCCTCCCGCGCGTAGCGCCACCGTGAGCTCGAGTCATATGTCCCAGTCCGCCAACCTCCGACCTATCCTCAAACCTATCGGCACCGTCGCCGCCGATCATGCGCACGAGGATGCCGTCATCGGCCTCACCTTCCACGATGAACTGGTCGCTCCCATCGAGGCCGTAAAGACGTAGCTCGTTCGTCTCGTCATGCCGGAATACACGGTGATAGAGCTCCCGAACAACGTCACCCTCTTTCTTCGTCTTGCGGACAACCACGCGCGTCTCGTCCGCATTCAGCCGGGTGACCTCGAAGCGCTCGTGCTTGTTCGAGCCTACGACGTCGACTGTCTCAGCCAGTATATCGTAGTATTCCGATGCCACAGACGGAAGCTGGTCCCTACTGGCCTGTAGATTGCGGATTGTCATCGACCCGATCCGGTCGAAGACGGCATCCGGCCACGTTCGGACGGCTTCTTCGATCGCCTCATCCGTAAGAGCGTTCTTTAAGCTGTCCGCGATCGCCACCCAATCGTTCCGAGTGAGACTGGCCGTGAAACGGAGATCAGGCTTTGACCCCTGCCAGTTGAGCCCCAGGACATCCGGGATGCGCTCGTTGAAGTCGACCAGCCTCCGCAGCATGATATCGCCGGTCTTTCGCCCGAGCCTATTTATGAACCCGTCAAACTTGACGAAAGCAAAATCTCGATCCTTGGGCACTGCGACGAAACGTATCCCATCCTCCGTTTCGAACTCAGCCCATCGCCACTGCTCGTCGTGACGGTCCCAGTCGCCGATCAGCATATCAAACAGGCGCACCCGGGCATACGCCCACTCGTCGACGCGATTGTCGTTGTCGTCCCGAAGATCCTCAAGCAATTTGGTCGTTCCGACGATGTTCTCGGAGTACCCGAATCGTTCCGCTTCGGATTGATCCTCATCAGGCTTACGTTCGAATTGGGCGAGCATCCGTGCAAATTCATCGCGGTACTCGCCCAGGCGCGGGCTGTCTGGGATGATGACGAGCGTGGGATGCGTGTGCAGGATACCGGCAGCCTTCGAAAGCGGCGGCACGATCAGAGCGCCGACGGGATTCAGAGAGGACATCTGATCTTGCGTGATGCTGTTGATGAACGTGCCGCGGAAGCCCTCAGGAAGCGAAAGCGCCGCCGATTTGTCTACGGATCGAAGCACATAGAAATGGCCGTCCTCCCCGCGCAGATTCAGCGACGTCGTCTGTAGACCGCCTCCACGGTCGATCGGCGTCAGTCCGCCGGCCGTTTCATCGAGGTCGATGACCGGCACCTCCAGCGGTGTCGTCCAGATGTCCCGGTACTTGTCTCCAAATATGCCCTCCTTAAATGTACCGACCTCATACCGGTCCTGGGGTGCCACGACCAGTGTTCGCTTGCTGCTGAACAGATAGGGCGCCGGCGCTGCGTCGGCTCGGTCTGCAACCGCCGCCGTATCACTCGTCGAACAGGAGCCGGCGATCAGGTCCTCCTCAACGGCACACCCCTCGACCTCGCTCTGAGCACTTGACAGCACGGGAAACGCGATGTCAAGAAACAGAACGACCAGAACGGCCAGGCCACGATATGCAATGATCGGGCGCGTCAATTATGAACCCTACTGAATTCTCTTGTTTTACTGCATTCTTGAGGCAAGCCTGCTCTGTGCCATGCCTGGTCTCCACAATGGACCAAAGCGCAGTTCACACAATGGACCAAAGACACTGGAAGAATTAGAGCTGAGAATCGTTCGGTATGTCCGGCAACGATGCCGTAACGACATCAAATCACGAAGGGAACAGTCAACGAGAGGTGGATGAATTGACTTGGGCCACGCTTCACCTGTCAGATGTGCGGACGCGAGCTTTCGATATTGCGGTCACGGAAATATTCCCATCTCCATGTACGAGACCGCCACCTTGTCGATGGCACTGACGAGCGCCGCCGTCCTCAAGTCCGTCTTGTGTCGATTACGAATTTCGCGAATCTCATTATAGGCGCCGATCATCGTCTCCTCGAGACCCGAATTCACCAGGTCGATCTCATCCGCCCCATGTACGACCTGCTCGATGACTTCGTGCGAAAACCGCTGTCCGGTCATTTCCTCGACGGCGCCCATCAGCCGTTGCTGCGCCGTTTGCTCGAATCGCTTGCTCATCCTCCCGAAACGCACATGTGACAAATTGCGAAGCCACTCGAAATATGACACCGTGACCCCACCCGCGTTCAGGAAAAGGTCCGGGAGGATCATCGTGCCTCGACATACGAGCGTGTTCGCAGCATCGGCCGTAACGGGGCCGTTTGCAGCCTCGGCCACGATTTTCGCCTTGATCCGATCCACATTCTTTTCGGTGATCTGCCCTTCCAGTGCGGCCGGAACGAGGATGTCGCACTCGAGCTCTAATGCCTTCGATGACGGCGCAACGTCTTTTGCACCAGGATAACCAACCAGCGATCCACGGCTGCGTCGATATTCCACCACCGCATCGACATCAAATCCATTCCTGTCGTAAATGGCGCCCTCGATCTCAGCAATTCCGACGATCACCGCACCCCCCTGCTGCAGATACTTTGCCGCGTGATACCCGACGTTGCCGAGTCCCTGAACGATCACCGTCTTGCCTTCAATGCCGGCCTCCAGCCCGAGTCCCTTCATGTCGTCACTGTGGGTACATGCCTCACGAATGCCGAAGAAAACGCCGCGTCCGGTCGCCTCCTTCCGGCCCCGCACGCCTCCCTGTCCGACCGGTTTACCCGTCACACATGCGAGGGCATCCAGCGGATTCGACGTAAGCGTCTGGTATGTATCGAGGATCCATGCCATCTCACGCGCACCAGTACCATAATCCGGCGCCGGGACGTCGATTCCCGGTCCGATGAAATTCTTCCGCACGAGCTCGTATGTATAACGCCGCGTAAGCCGCTCGATCTCCGCGTCGCTGTATTTCCGCGTGTCGATCATGATGCCGCCTTTGGCACCGCCGAAGGGGACGTCGACGACCGCGCACTTGTACGTCATGAGCGCAGAGAGCGCCATCACCTCGTTTTCGTTGACGCTCGGTGCGTAGCGAATCCCTCCCTTCACCGGGAGCTTATGCTGACTATGTTCTGCCCTGAAAGCCTGTATCACCTCGATCGACCCGTCATCTCGCTTTAACGGGAATTCCATCCTGTACACGCAGTTGCACATCTTTATCTGATCGAGAAGACCCGCCGGATGCGACGTGAAGGCTGCCGCCTTCGCAAACATCTTGTTTACCTGTCCGAAGAAGTTCTCGCGCTCCTGCATAGGGTTCTCTTGTCGATGTGATCGGTAGCTGTTCACGAGACGGTCACGTCCGGCTCGACGTAATGTTACGGTGCATCGTGGTGAATAACTTTGACGAGGCGACAACAGATCTTCAGAAAACGAAAACGCCCGCCCCATCAGGGAGCAGGCGTTCGGATTGAGCTTCCGTCATACTTCGTCGTCTGATCTTCCGACGTGGAATGGACGGATGGTCCATTCGCCAAAAGCACGCGGCCGTTCACGCGGACTTAAGACACATTCGCATAGAAGCGGAAGCGGTCAGGCTCCACGTCGCGGTCGAGCTTCACAGGCTGCGCGTTCTGCGCCCATGCCGGCGTGGCTCCGCCGGGCAT
>Ga0299914_10004459_pt1 | contig 10103 bp, 7 predicted proteins | sample RVTome_10_FD_201361 | JGI IMG/M metagenome (GOLD analysis project Ga0299914, IMG submission 201361) | Soil microbial communities from uranium-contaminated site in the Upper Colorado River Basin, Wyoming, United States - RVT153D57 (version 2) ... | reverse complement strand
CCCGCCTCGACGCCGTAGGAACCGTCCGAGGGAACCGACATCGACACCCAGTCGCCCTCCGCCGTGCCGAGGGTCCAATCGCGAACGTGGTCGATCGCCGCGTTCGCCGCCGATGCGGCGCTCGACGCCCCCCGGGCCTCGATGATCGCCGCGCCGCGCTTGGCGACCGTGGGGATGAACTCGTCGGCGATCCAGGCCTCGTCGTCGACGGCGTCCCAGGCCGAGCGACCGCCGACCCGGGCGTTGACGAGGTCGGGGTACTGGGTCGTCGAGTGGTTGCCCCAGATGGTCATGTTCGTGACCTCCTCGACCCCCACCGAGAGCTTGTTCGCTAGCCGGCCGATCGCGCGATTGTGATCGAGCCGTGTCATCGCGTTGAACCGCTCGCGGGGGACATCGGGGGCGTTCGACAGCGCGATCAGGCAGTTCGTGTTCGCCGGGTTGCCGACCACGAGCACGCGGACGTCGTCGGCAGCGTGCGAGTTGATCGCCTCGCCCTGCGGGCGGAAGATCCCACCGTTCGCCTCGAGCAGGTCGGCGCGCTCCATCCCCTTGGTCCGCGGCCGGGCGCCGATCAGCAACGCGACGTTGGTCCCGTCGAAGGCGAAGCCGGCGTCGTCGGTGACGTCGATCTTGCGCAGCAGCGGGAAGGCGCAGTCGTCGAGCTCCATCGCCGTGCCCCCCGCCGCCGTCACCGCGTCCGGGATCTCGAGCAGCCGCAGCTCGATCGGGGTCTCGAGTCCGAGCATCTGGCCGGAGGCGATCCGGAAGAGGATCGCGTAGCCGATCTGTCCGGCGGCGCCGGTCACTGTCACCTTCACGTTGGTCACGAGCACGTCTCCTGGATCGTCGCTGACTCGGTCTCAGGCCATCGCGCGCCGCAGGCCTTCGTCGATCGAGGCGAGGAACTCCTGGGTCGTCTGGAACTCCTGGTCGCCCCCGACCAGCAGCGCGAGGTCCTTGGTCATCTTCCCACCCTCGACCGTCTCGACGCAGACCCGCTCGAGCGTCTCGGCGAAGCCCGAAACCTCGGGCGTGGAGTCCATCCGGCCGCGCGCGGCGAGGGCACGCGTCCAGGCGAAGATCGAGGCGATCGGGTTGGTCGAGGTCGGCTTGCCCTGCTGGTGCTGGCGGAAATGGCGGGTAACGGTCCCGTGCGCCGCCTCGGCCTCGACCGTCTTGCCGTCGGGCGTCATCAGCACGCTGGTCATCAGGCCGAGCGAGCCGAAGCCCTGGGCGACGGTGTCCGACTGGACGTCGCCGTCGTAGTTCTTGCACGCCCACACGTACCCGCCCTCCCACTTCAGCGCCGCGGCGACCATGTCGTCGATCAGGCGGTGCTCGTAGGTGAGTCCCCGCTGTTCGAACTCGTCTTTGAACTCGGAGTCGAAGATCTCCTGGAAGAGGTCCTTGAAGCGCCCGTCGTAGGTCTTCAGGATCGTGTTCTTGGTCGACATGTAGACGGGGTAGCCGCGTTCGAGCCCGTACCGGAACGAGGCGCGGGCGAAGTCGCGGATCGAGGCGTCGAGGTTGTACATCGCCATCGCGACACCGCCGCCCTCGGGGAAGTCGAACACCTCGAGCTCGATCGGCTCCGAGCCGTCGTTGGGGGTGAAGGTGAGCATCAGCCTGCCGTCGCCGGGGATCCGGGTGTCGGTGGCGCGGTACTGGTCGCCGAAGGCGTGACGACCGATGATGATCGGCTTCGTCCACCCGGGTACCAGCCGCGGGATGTTCGAGATCACGATCGGCTCGCGGAAGATCACGCCGCCGAGGATGTTGCGGATCGTGCCGTTCGGCGACCGGTACATGTCCTTGAGGCCGAACTCCTTGACCCGCGCCTCGTCGGGGGTGATCGTCGCGCACTTGACGCCGACCCCGTGCTCGGCGATCGCGTTCGCGGCGTCGACCGTGACCTGGTCGCGGGTCGCGTCCCGACTGGAGATCCCGAGGTCGAAGTAGACGAGCTCGACGTCGAGGTAGGGGAGGATGAGCTGCTCCTTGATGAACGACCAGATGATCCGCGTCATCTCGTCGCCGTCGAGCTCGACGATCGGGTTTTCGACCTTGATCTTCGCCACCGGATGCTCCGCGGCGCGCGATCCTAGCGGCCGAGCGCGGGAACGCGTCGGCGCCCGGCGGTGGGTGTACTAGCCTGGGGTCGATGTCGGTCGCCGAACCTCGCGCCGAGCGGGCGACCCATGAGGTCGCCAACCAGCCGCCGCCGCTCGAGGGCTATAACGTGCTCGAGTCCGACCCGGTGCTGGTCGCCGCGCTCGACCGTGAGGGCGGCGGATGGGCACGCCAGCGTGCCCGCGAGCTCGGCGCGATCTGCGGGCGCCCCGACATGATCAGGCTCGGCGCCGAGGCGAACGAGTACCCGCCTCGCCTCCGCACCCACGATCGCTTCGGCCACCGGATCGACGAGGTCGCCTTCCACCCCGCCTGGCACGAGCTGCTCGCGCTCGGCGTCTCCCACGGACTGCACGCGATGCCCTGGCGCGACCCGCGGCCGGGGGCGCACGTCGCGCGGGCGGCGATGTTCATGCTCCTCGCGCAGGTCGAGGCCGGCGTCGGCTGCCCGCTGTCGATGACCTACTCGGCGATCCCGGCGATCCGCACGCAGCCGGAGGTCGCCGACGAGTGGGAGTCGCGCTTCACCTCGCTCGAGTACGACGGCGAGCGCCTCGTTCCCGCCGCCGACAAGAAGGGCGCGCTGTGCGGCATGGGGATGACCGAGAAGCAGGGCGGCTCGGACGTGCGGGCCAACACCACCGTCGCCCGGCCGCTCGACGGCGGCGGGCCCGCGGGCGCGTACGAGATCACCGGCCACAAGTGGTTCATGTCGGCGCCGATGTGCGACGCCTTCCTCGTCCTCGCCCAGGCCGACGGCGGCCTGTCGTGCTTCCTCGTGCCGCGCTTCGCGCCCGGCGGCGATCGCAACCCGATCCACCTCCAGCGACTGAAGGACAAGCTCGGCAACCGCTCGAACGCGTCGTCCGAGGTCGAGTTCCGCGGCGCCTGGGCACAGCTCGTCGGCGAGGAGGGACGTGGCGTGCCGACGATCATCGAGATGGTCAACCACACGCGGCTCGACTGCTGCCTCGGCGCGGCCGCCGGGATGCGCGCCGGGATGGCCCAGGCGAGCTGGCACGCTGCCCACCGCTCGGCGTTCGGCAAGCGGCTCGCCGAGCAGCCCCTGATGCAGAACGTCCTCGCCGACCTCGCCGTCGAGTCGGAGGCGGCGACGATCGCCGCGCTGCGCCTCGCCCGGGCGTACGACGAGGCAGAATCAGCGCCCGTCGCCTCCTCCGCTTCGCGTCCGGCGACGGGGTCTGAGCAGGGACGTGAGCAGGCGCAGACGTTCAAGCGGCTCGCGACCGCCGTGCTCAAGTACTGGCTCTGCAAGCGGGCGCCGGCGCACGCAGCCGAGGCGCTCGAGTGCCTCGGCGGCAACGGCTACGTCGAGGAGTCGGGGATGCCCCGGCTCTACCGCGAGTCGCCGCTGAACTCGATCTGGGAGGGCTCCGGCAACGTCCAGTGCCTCGACGTGCTGCGGGCGATGGTCAAGAGCCCGGAGTCGGTCGAGGCGTTCTTCGCCGAGGTCGGCGAAGCGAACGGCGCCGACCGCAGGCTCGACGACGCTGTGACCGAGCTGCGCGAGGAGCTCGGCGACATCGAGGCGATCGAGTCGCGGGCGAGGCGGATCGTCGAGTGGATGGCGCTCGTGCTCCAGGGCTCGCTGCTCGTTCGCTTCGGCGACCCGGCCGCCGCCGACGCGTTCTGCGCCTCGCGGCTCGGGGGCGACGCGGGGCGGGCGTTCGGCACCCTGCCGCCGAGCGTCGACTTCGAGCGGATAGTCGCCCGCCACACGCCCGAGCTCTGACGAGGAGGACGAAGGTGAGCACCGACGAGCTCGAGGCGTCGAGCGCCCGAGGTTTCGCGATCGTGTGTCGATGCGACACCCGATCGCGGATCCTCGTCGCCGGCGGGCACCGGCCCGCTCACGACCACCGATCCCAGCGTTGTAGCAGCGGCCCGGGGTCGAGGGGCAGGCCGCGGCCGTGGCCTTCGGGCCAGATCTCGAAGTGCAGGTGGCACGGGGTCGACGCCGCGTTGCCGCTCCTGCCGACCTCGCCGACCCGGTCGCCGGTGCGCACCCGATCGCCGGCTCGCAGCGGCGACGGTCGGGGGAGGTGCGCGTAGAGGTAGTCGTCCCTCGTCCCGCTGCCGCGGATGACGACGAAGTGGCCCTTGAGGCGCGGGTCGTCGGCGACCCTTCGCACCCGGCCCCCCTGCGCCGCGACCAGCTTCGTCCCGCACGGCGCGGTGACGTCGAAGCCCTCGTGGACGCGCCCGCCGACCCGAGCCGCCCCGAACTCGCCGACCGCGCCACGGCGTCCGTGCGGGCCGGCGACGGGGAACGCGTGGCCGCGCAGGTCGACGACGCCCGCCCGGCGCAGGTGCCCGCCCCGGCGGCCGACGCGCCAGCGGTAGCGACCGTCCGGGGCCGCCCGACCCTTGCGCGTGAAGCCCCGCCACCGGACCCGGTGGACGCGCCACGGCGGCGCGCCGCGGAGCGTCCACTTCCGGACGACGCGCCCGGTGGCCACCCGCTCCACCGTCGCTCGCAGGTCGGTCGGCCCCGGACCCTGGAACCGGGCTCGCAGCGCGACCGGGCGGCGCCCGTCGAGGAACGCCCGGCGTGGCGCAACCTCGCGGCGCAGGAGGGCGAATCCGGGTCGCAACGCGATCGCGGTCGCGGCCTCGGTCGAGCCGCCGTCGCCGGCGGCCACGACCGTGACCGTCGCCAGCGCTCGCGTGCCGCGCCGGCCGAGCGCGCGCTTCAGCCGCCGGGTCTGACGGGCGCGGGCTCGCAGCCGCAGGCGCCCCTCCTGCCCAGCCGCAAGCTCGAGCCGGGCCGGTCGCAGCCGGAGCGTGAACGCCGGCCGCCGCCGTCGCCGCACCTCGACCTCGCCCCCGGCCCGCGCGGCGCAGTCGAGGCTGCACGTCGCCGTCACCGTCAACTTCGCTCGCGCGGCGGCGACGGGGACCGGCTGCGGCCCCGGGCCGGCGAGCGTCAACGCCGGCGGTCCCGGTTGGTGCTCGTCGCCTGCCGCCGCGCCCGCCAGAGCCGAGCCGGCGAGGATCGCCCCCGTGCTCGCCAGCGCGAGCGCCCGCCGGCGTGTCCGGCTCCCCTGCGCCACGCTCGCCATCGGCGGAGCGTACGAGAAAGCCACGGCACGGCCGGCGACCCCGTGACGGGCCGCGCGGCAGCTTCGCCCGGTGCCGCACCCCTTTCGCGACCCTTCGGGATGCGGCGGCGGCGACCGGCTTGCCGCGGCGCTCCGACCGGAGCGGGGCTCAGACGATCAGCGTCAGGATCACCACCGCGGCGACGAGCGCTCCGGCGGCGAGGCCGACGAAGTCGGCGAGCGTCAGCAGCAGGCGCGCGCGGTGGTGGTCGCCGACCTGGGTCCGCTCCCGCCGGTGCGGGCCGATCAGGCTCAGGTCCATGGCGTATTAGTAGACACAGACATCGCGCTCAAACATTGCACATAGGACGGACGCCGTGCGGACCGCCCTACAGCCAGCGGTCGTCGAGGCGGCGGACGACCGCCTCGGCGAGCCGGGCGGCATCGGCGACGCTCGCGTAGTCGACGTTCTCGGGCACGTCGGTGCGCCAGTGGTAGTTCGCCGGCTGCTTGAGCTTCGTGCACGAGCAGAGCGCGGCGGCCGGGTACCCGAAGGCGAGCGGGTAGACGCCGTCGGTGGCGTTCCGCAGCCGGAGGTTGGGGAAGAGCTCGATCCCGGCCTCCGCGGCGAGCCCGTCGACGAGGTCGAGGGCCGCACGGGGATAATCCCTCACCCCGAGCATCCCCTCGCCCCGGAGGGCGCAGAGGTGCGGCGACCCGACGGTGTCGAGGACGAGGAAGAAGGTGTCGTCGCGCGGCAGCGAGTCGAAGTGGCGCGCGGCGAAGTGGTGCATGCCCTCGCAGGTCGCCTCCTCCGAGGTCGAGACCAGCATCACCCTCACCGACTCCGGCGGCCGCTCGGCGAGCCCGCGGGCGACGGCGAGCATCGTTGCTACCCCGGTCGCGTTGTCGTTGGCACCGGGGACCGCGTCGCGCGAGCCGATCTCGGCCATCGCGGCGGCGACCCCGGCGCTGATCGCGATCCCAAGCCCGGTCAGCGCCCGGCTGCCGGCGAGGGCCCCGGCGGCGACGACCCCCGGCGCGCCGACGACGGGCCACATCAGCGGCGGGCTGGTGTCATTGCGCTCGATGAAGCCGAGCCTCTCGGCGACCTCGGGCAGGCGGGGGTGGAACACGAGCCCGGAGTGCGCGGCGTCGTGGTGGGCGACGAGGACGACGGTGCGCGCGGCGTCGGCCGGCCCGAGCTCGGCGACGACGTTCCATGCCGACGCCCGCGGCAGCGCCTTCCGCAGTCGCCGGCGGCGCGGCGGCAGGTCGTCGATCGCCGCCGCGCAGGCGGCGGCGCCGAGCGCGGCGCCGAGGATCCGCCGGCCTCGCAGCGCGGCGACGCCGGCGACGACCCCGGTCGCGGCGGCGATTCCCAGCGGCCACCAGTACCCGCCGCTCGACTCCTCCTCCTCGAGCCGGGCGGCGAGCCCGCACGAGCCGAGCTCGGCGGCGACCCACTCGGCCGCCTCGCGCTCGCCCGGCGTCGCCGTCGGCCGGTGGATCGAGGCGAGGGCCGCGACCCGGTCGCGAAGCCAAGCTTCGTCGACGGTCGGCGCTGCGGCGGGGGCGGGGGCGTCGGGCACGAGGGCGAAACCTACCCATCTCCGGCGGGACGACCGGCGATGCCCCCGCACGGGGGTGTGGAACCATGGAGGCATGCCCGCACGCACGGCGCTGACGCTGTTCCACATCCGGGGGATCCGGATCGGGGTCGACTACTCGTGGTTCATCGTCCTCTTCCTGGTCATCATCTGGCTCTCGGGCTTTTACCGCGAGGTGCTGGGGGCGAGCCAGGACGCGGTCGAGCCCTACCTGCTGGCGGTCGTGAGCGCCCTGCTCTTCTTCGGCTCGATCCTGCTCCACGAGCTCGGCCACGCCCTCGTCGCCCTGCGGCGGGGGATCGGCATCTCCGACATCACCCTGTGGCTGTTCGGCGGTGTCGCGCGGATGCGCCGCGACTCGGACTCGCCCGGGACCGAGTTCAAGATCGCCGTCGCCGGCCCGCTCGTCACGCTGGCGATCGCGGTCGCCTGCGTCGCGATCGGGATCGCGGCGGCGGGAACCGACGAGTTCTCGCGGGCGATGGTCGTCGACCGCGACACCGACACCTCCGGGGTGCTCGCCCTGCTCGCGTGGCTGGGAACGATCAACGCCCTGATCCTGCTCTTCAACCTGATCCCAGCGTTCCCGCTCGACGGCGGGCGGATCGCCCGCGCGATCGCCTGGCGGGTGAGCGGCAACCGCAACCGCGCGACGCAGTTCGCCGGCATCCTCGGGCAGGGCTTCGCCTACGTGTTCATCGCCGCCGGCGCCTTCTGGGCGCTCGGCGTCGGCAACGTGATCGGCGGGATCTGGCTGGCGCTGGTCGGCTTCATCCTCGCCCAGTCGGCGCGCGGCCACGTGATCCAGGCGCAGCTCGGTCGCCGGATCGAGGGGATCAGCGTCGCCGACGTCATGGACCCCGACCCGGTCGCGATCCCCGAGAGCGCCAGCGTCGAGCGGGCCCTCGACGAGTACTTCCTTCGCTACCGCTGGCCGTGGTTCCCGGTCGTCGACGCCGGCCAGCGCTTCCTCGGGCTGATCGTCCGTGACGCCGCCGACTCGGTCCCCGAGCCGGTGCGGGCGTCGCGCAGGGTCGCCGAAGTGATCGAGCGCGACGACGCCCAGGGCAACCTCCGCGTCCTCGCCGACGCGCCGCTCGAGAGCCTGCTCGGCAACGACGTCCTTCGCCGCCTCGGAGCGCTCGCGGCAGTCGACCCCGACGGTCGCCTGCGCGGCGTCGTGACGGCCGACGAGGTCGGCCGGGCGCTGCGGGGCGCGTTCGAGGGCGACCGGACCTCTCCGACCCCGTCGCCCTGACGCGCGACTCAATAGGATCGCGCTCGCATGCGCCATGACGTGCTGGTGATAGGAGCGGGGCTAGCCGGGCAACGTGCGGCGCTGGCCGCGGCGGAGACCGGGGTCTCGGTGGCGATCGTCTCCAAGGTCCACCCCGTGCGCTCGCACTCGAACGCCGCCCAGGGCGGGATCAACGCCGCGCTCCAGGAGGACGACAGCTGGGAGTCGCACGCCTTCGACACGGTCAAGGGCTCCGACTACCTCGGCGACCAGCACGCGATCGAGGTGATGACCCGGGAGGCCCCGCAGGAGATCCTCCACCTCGAGCACCTCGGGGTCCCCTTCCACCGCAACGAGGAGGGAAAGCTCGGCACACGCGCCTTCGGCGGCGCCTCGCAGGCGCGCACCTACTACGTCGCCGACATCACCGGCCAGGCGATCATGCACGTGCTGTACGAGCAGCTGATGAAGCACTCCGATCACGTCGACCGCTACGAGGAGTACTTCTGCACCTCGCTCGCGCTCGACGACGACGGCAACTGCGTCGGCGCCGTGATGCGCAACGTCCGCGACGGCTCGATGGAGCTGTTCGAGGCCAAGAACGTGATCGTCGCCACCGGCGGCAACGGGCAGGTGTGGCAGCCGACCACGAACGCGCTGATCTGCACCGGCGACGGGATCGCGATGGCGTACCGCGTCGGCGCTCCGCTGTCGGACATGGAGATGATCCAGTACCACCCGACGACGCTCGCCGGTAAGGGCTTCCTGATCACCGAGGGGGCGCGCGGCGAGGGCGCCCACCTGCTGAACGCGAACGGCGAGCGGTTCATGGAGCGCTACGCGCCGAACAAGATGGAGCTCGCCTCTCGCGACGTCGTCTCGCGTGCCGAGCAGACCGAGATCGACGAGGGCCGAGGCTTCCCCGACGGGACCGTCGCGCTCGACATCACCGTCGTGCCCCGCAAGCGCATCCACGAGGCCCTGCGCGAGATCGTCCTCGTCGGCCGCGACTTCGCCGGCGTCGACATCACCCGCGAGCCGATCCACATCAAGCCCGGCAACCACTACACGATGGGCGGGGTCAAGACCGACGTCGACGGGGCGACCGAGATCCCCGGGCTCTACGCCGCCGGTGAGGTCGCCTGCGTCTCGGTCCACGGGGGAAACCGCCTCGGCGCGAACTCGCTGCTCGACACGCTGATCTTCGGCCGCCGCTCGGGAGAGCACGCCGCGGCGCGGGCGAAGGGGACCGAGCCCGGCCGTCCGTCGCGGGCGGCGCTCGCCGACGAGGAGCGGCTGGTCTCCGAGATCGTCGGCCGCGAGCGCGGGTCGGGGCGCCGGATCTCGGAGATTCGCAGGGAGCTCGGCGAGACGATGGACCGTCACGTCGCCGTGTTCCGCGACGAGCAGGGGATCAAGGCCGCGCTCGAGACGGTCAAGCGCCTCCAGGAGGAGGTCGAGACCGCCTACGTCGACGACCGCGGCAGCGTCTTCAACCAGGACGTCCTCGGCGCGCTCGAGCTCGGGTTCATGCTCGACAACGCCGAGTGCACGTGCGTCGGCGCGCTCCACCGGACCGAGAGCCGCGGAGCCCAGTACCGGACCGACTACCCGGAGCGAAACGACGACGAGTGGCTCAGGCACATCGACCTTCGCCGCGACACCGACGGGCCCGAGATCGACTATTCGGCGGTGACGATCACCCAGTGGCAGCCGCAGGAGCGGACCTACTGATGCCGCCGGGGATCCGGGCGTGCCACCCGCTAGGGTCGGGGGTCGCGGATGGCTGAGTACACGCTCAAGGTCAGGCGCTTCAAGCCCGAAGCCGACGGTGGCGGCTCGACCGGGCCCTACTGGCAGGAGTTCGACGTCGAGCTCGACCCGACCCTCTCCGTCCTCGACGGCCTGCTCCAGGCGAAGGACCGCGACGACGGCTCGCTCGCCGTCCGCTGCTCGTGCCGGGCGGCGATCTGCGGCTCGTGCGGGGTGAAGATCAACGGTCAGTCGACGCTCGCCTGCCTGACCCAGATCGGCGAGGCGCACGAGCGCGCGAACCGGATG
>Ga0299914_10004458_pt1 | contig 10105 bp, 5 predicted proteins | sample RVTome_10_FD_201361 | JGI IMG/M metagenome (GOLD analysis project Ga0299914, IMG submission 201361) | Soil microbial communities from uranium-contaminated site in the Upper Colorado River Basin, Wyoming, United States - RVT153D57 (version 2) ... | reverse complement strand
GGTCCGCACCGGGAGCGCGTCCGCCAGGATCGACTCGAGCAGCCCCAGCTCCCGCAACAGGCGCAACGACTCGGAGTGGAGCGCCAGCGCGTAGCTGTGACCGGCGGTCTTCCACTCCTCGTCGACGATCTCGACGCCGATCCCCCGCGTCGCCAGCTCGAGCGCCATGACCTGACCGACCGGACCGGCTCCGGCAACCAGGACCTCGGCGTGGCTGTGCCTGGCCCTCTCCTTCGCCCTCGTCTTCGTCATGGCAGCCCTCCTTCGTGTCCGCGGCGTCGCAGCAGGTGGCGACCCAGCTCCTGCCTTCTCCTTAGCACATCGGCGGCTGGTCGCGGCATCAGGACGATCCGCTATTGGTCTAGCGGGCTCGTGGTGGTCAAGACTCCCTATCGGGCGGCGGGAAGGACGACGGTCTTGCCACGAGCCCGCTGGCTGACCATCTTTGCGCCCGCAAGCCCGCAAGCCCGCAAGCGGGCGCGGGCTGATCTCGGCAGGGCGCGTTGACGTCCGCTCGAGCTCAGAATCGGGCGAGCGCCACGCGGAAGCCGACGAACGGCCGCCGCGCGCCGGGGTCGATGCCGCCGCGCACAGCCGCCCGGACGTTCCGCTCCGGGTCGCCGAAGTGGCCGCCGCGCATGATCCAGAGGGCATCGGCGGTCGGATCCTGCCGGTCGTCGCTCTCGTCGTAGGGGTACGGCTGGTAGCGGCTGCGGGTCAGCTCCCAGACGTTGCCGCTCATGTCGGAGAGGCCGAAGGGACACTCGGGGCACTCGAAGCTGCCCACCGGCGTGGTCGAGCCGGCGCGGTAGTTGGCGCGATCCCGCCGCGGTCGGTGCCCCCACGGATATATCCGCCCGTCGCCGCCGCGCGCCGCCCGCTCCCACTGCGCCTCGCTCGGCAGCGAGAGGCGCCAGCCCGAGTCGAGCGCGCGCCGCAGTGCCGGCGGCGTTTGCGGCCACTCGCGCAGCGTCGTCTCCAGCCAGCGGCAGTAGGCCAGGGCATCCGGCCACGACACGAAGGCCGCCGGATGATCCGGCGGCGCCTGCAGGGCCCGCGGGTCGATCCAGGCGCCGGTCGCCGCCACGAACGCCCCCAGCTGCGCCACCGTGACCTCGTAGCGACCGATGAAGAAGGCCGGCACCTCGAGGCGCCCCAGGGCGCTCCCGGCGTCCCAGCGCTCGTTGTCGAAGGCCAGCGGGTCGGTGGCGTGATCGCTTCCCATCGGCTGCTCGCCGGCGGGGACCTCGACGAAGCCGAGGAGCTCGTCGTCGGGCAGGAACCAGGCATCGCTGCGGAACCCGGGCAGCTCGGCGGGAGCGGCCGCCGCCGACGGCTCCCTCGGCTCCCTCGGCTCCTCGGCGTCGAGGTCTCCGAGCGTGGCCAGAACGGCGATCAGACCGCCGACCAGCAGGACGAGCAACGTCCCGCGCCACAACGCGCTCCGAGGAGCCGCCATCAGCGCGCTCCCCGGCCGCAGGCGAAGCTCCATCCGTGGCGGCAGGCGCGATCGAGGAGCTCCGGCTCCGGCATCTCGAGCAGGTTCGGCCCCCCCTCGCGCAGCAGCAGCCTCAGGTCGAGAATCCGTGGCGGCGAGCGGCTGGGCTCGCTCGCCTCGGGGGCGTCCGAACGACTCTCACCGGGCTCGCGCCGGCCGAAATCCAGGAGGTTGAAGCAGGCCGGCAGGTAACGCAGCTCGCACCCCTGCGCGAACGCCCGCCAGGCCGCGGCGGCGTCCGGTTCGACCACGGCGTCGGTCGCGAGATGCGCGCCGAGCTCGTTGCACGCCCACCCCGACTGATCCGCGCAGTACGTCGACTCGATCTGGACCAGCCGCTGGCAGGCGTTGCGCCGCCCCTCCGCGCACGCCCCTTGCCAGAAGGGGACGGTCTCGCCGCGGTGCAGGCCGTCGGTCGCGCCCCGAGCCGTCATGCTCCCGAAGAACAGGATCCACAACGTCATGTGGATCGCGTTCGCGCGGCCCGGCGCCCACGCTCCCCAGCGGCCGAGCGCCGGGATCCGCTCCAGCCCGCGCGCCAGCGCGTCGATGCGGCGGACGCCGAGGTTGAGCAGCGGCACGCACAGCAGCTTGTCGTAGAAGGTGGGCGCGCCGATCGCGCCGAGCAGCGCGTACAGGCCGAGCACGCCCAGCCCGTAGAGCGCGCCGAACAGGACCTTGCCGAGCGAGGTGCGCGGCGAGGTCGAGGGATCGGTGACCAGCAGGTGCAGCCCGAGGAAGACCGCCGCCGGGATCTCGGAGTCGACGAAGTAGGGCACCCCGGTCGCCGCCGAGTGGAGCGCGCTGCCCGCGAACAGGACGATCGCCGCGGAGCCGGCGACCAGCGTGATCGAGAAGGCGGCCATCACGACCAGCCCGAGCAGGAACAGGAACAGGTAGATCTGCGGCGCGCGGGTGAGGGTGGTGGCGATCTCCTGCGCCCAGGTGAGCTCGGTGGTTCCGGTCACGATCAGAGCCAGCGAGAACAGGCCGAGCGCGAACGCCGACGGGTTGAAGACGTGGACCAGCCGCCCCTCGCGACGCCAGCGCACCAGCTCCTTGCCGAGGAAGCCGACCGCGATCATCACGAGCTGCAGCGCGAACCACTGGTCCTGGAACCACAGGAAGAGGTTGATGCTGAAGATGATCGGGAACGGCCCGAAGCCGAGGACGTAGCGCTCCCGGCGCGACCACGCGAGCAGCATGTCGAAGGCATAGGCGAACACGAGCTGCCCGACGAGCAGGGGCGCGAAGTCGTACACCGGCCGCCAGTGGTACCCCCAGTACGCGAACACCGCGAGCTGGACGGTCGCCTGCAGGTAGTGCTGGGGCCGCAGGACGAGCTCGAACGAGCGCCCGGCGCGCGCGCGCCGGAGCCGCACGTACAGGACCGCCTGCCAGGCGACCAGCGCCACCGCCGCGCCCCAGTACGAGCGGGCGAGCGCCGGATGAGCCGCGACCCGCGGCCCGAACGAGAGGAGGACCAGCCCCGCGGCGAGCGCCAGCGGCGCCGCCAGCACCCGGAGCGAGGGAGCCGCCGGGGGCGCCGCCGTCGATACCGGCTTCCTCCCGCCGCCGCGCGGGCGGCGCCGATGGCGCGTGGACGACAATCTCGGGCGGGACTCGATCTCGGGCGGACGTTGCGTCGGAGTGAGCCGTCTCGAACGGGCGGCGCGCGGCGGCGGCACGCCGCGCCGCAGGACGCGGGCGACCGATCGGTGAGCGGCTCGGCCGAATCGTGTCACACCCCGCGCGGCTTGGGCCGCGCGGGTCGCCGGTCCGAGTCGATCGGGCCCTCGGGGACTCGGCAGGGCGACGGCGTGGAGCGATCGAGGTCCACGATCCCTCGCGAACTCGGCAGGGCGACGGCGTGGAGCGATCCAGGTCCACGATCCCCTCGCGGACTCCCATCCACCCGGTTGGTTGGCCGCGAACGAGCCCTGCGCCTTCGGCGCGTCGCCAGGGAACGGCCGTAGCGGAGCCCGATCTCCGAGACGGGCCCCACCGATCTCCGAGAGCAAGCACTGTAGCCCCTCGCCGCTACGAAGAATCCTCCGCCGCCGCTCTCCCCGGCTCGTCTCGACGGGCCAGCCGGCGGGAGGGGCGATCGACGTCCCACCCCCCCTCGCGCGTCAGGCTCGGTGACGCGAGCTGGCCGACGAGGAAGGTGACGTCGACCGGCTTCACCAGGTGCCGGTCGAAGCCGGCCTCCTTCGACTTCAGCCGATCCCGGTCGTGCCCCCAACCGGTGAGCGCCATGATCACCATGTCCTGGCCCCACGGTTGCTCGCGAATCCGGCGGCAGGCCTCGTGCCCGCTCAGCCGAGGAAGCCCGACGTCGAGCAGGATGACGTCGGGGCGATGGCGCTCGGCCTGCTCGACCGCCTCGACGCCATCGTAGGCGACGACCGTCTCGTGCCCCTCCAGCTCGAGCAGCGTGGCGAGCGACTGAACACTGTCGCGGTTGTCGTCGACCACCAGCACTCGTCGGCTCACGGCCGAGCGCTCGAGCTTCTTCTCGGGGGTCGCCTCCTCGGCTGCCGGTACCGGCGCCGCCTCGCCCAGCGGCAGCCCGACGACGAACTCGCTGCCGCGATGGGGTCCGGCGCTGTGAGCGGAAACCCGCCCGCCGTGTAGCTCCACCAGACGCTTGACCAGGGTCAGGCCGATGCCCAGCCCGCCGCCGGAGCCGTCCGAGGACTCCTCGACCTGCGAGAACATCTCGAAGATGGTCTCGAGGTCCCCGGGCGGAATGCCGACCCCGCGGTCGGCCACGGTCACTGCCACCTCGCCGTCGCGCACCTCGGCGCGCACTGAGATCGTCTCGCCCTCGGCGCTGAATTTGCTGGCGTTCTGCAGCAGGTTGGCGAACACCTGGGTGAGCCGCACCGGGTCGGCGTCGACGTAGATCGGCTGCTCGGGGAGGCTGAGCCCGATCTGCTGGTGGGCGCCGTCGAGCCGCGGGCGGCAGATCTCGATCGCCTGCAGGATCAGCGGCTCGAGCTCGGTGCGGGTCCGCCGCAGGCGCAGCCTGCCGCGCGTGATGCGACTGACGTCGAGCAGGTCGTCGATCAGACGCACCATGTGGGAGACCTGCCGCTCGATCGTGCGCAGGGCCTCTTCGTCATCGCCGGCGCGGGCGTCCTCGCGCGCGAGGATCTCCAGCGAATGGCGGATGGGCGCGAGCGGGTTGCGCAGCTCGTGGGAGAGGATCGCCAGGAACTCGTCCTTGCGCCGATCGGCTTCGGCGAGCGCCTGCTGCGCCTCCTCGAGCGGCGTGACGTCCAGGAGGGCGGCCACGGCGCCGCGCACGGAGCCGTCGTGCGCACGCAGCGGAGCCGCATTGCCGAAGATGCGCCGGCACGTTCCGTCCTCGAACCTCAGGCTCAGCGCGGCGTCGCGAACCTCGAGTCCGCGGCTGGCGGCGATTCGCAGCGGCAGCTCCTCGGGTGGCACCCGCCGGCCGCTGCGGTCCTCGAAGCAGGGCCCGCGATCCGGCGGGGAGGAAGCCGCCGACAGGTTCTCGCCTGCGGGCAGACGGAGCAGGGCGTGCGCGGCGGGATTGCCGGAGACCACGCGGCACTCGGTGTCGTGGGCGATCATGATCGCGGCCGGGGTCGTGCGCAGGACGGCGTCGAGATCGCGGACGCGCTCGCTCTCCCGTTCGCGGATCGCGCGCAGCTCGGCTTCGGCGCGCTTGCGCTCGGTGATGTCGCGCGCGACCTTGGAGGCCCCGACGATGTTCCCCTCCGAATCCCGGACCGGAGAGACCGTCAGCGAGACGGCGATCCGGCGGCCGTCCTTGGTCACCCGCTCGGTTTCGAAGTGGTCGATCCGCTCTCCCCTGCTCAGGCGCTCGAGAATCGAGCGCTCCTGCTCGCGCAGCTCGGGCGGGATGATCAGGTTGATCGACTGTCCGATCGCCTCGGCGGCGCCGTACCCCAGCAAGCGCTCGGCGCCCTGGTTCCAGCTCTGGACGATGCCGTCCAGGGTCTTGCTGACGATCGCGTCGTCGGAGTCGGCGACGATCGCGGCGAGCCGCGCCTGCGCCTCCTGGAGCCGCTTGGGTCCCGTGACGTCGATGGTCAGGCAACGCGAGTGGACGAACTCGCCGGCCTCGATCAGCGGGCTGGAGTGGATGACGACGTCGCGGATCGACCCGTCCTTGCAGCGCAGCTGTGCCGGCTCGTCGGCCACCGTCTGCCCCGCGTGCAGTGCGTCGAGCACCTGTTCGATGACCGTCGGATCCGCGTAGAAGTCGGCGATCGGCCTGCCGACGTATTCCTCGCGGTCGTATCCGAGGAGCTCGAGCTCGGCGCGGTTGGCGCGCAGGATCCGCCCGTCCGGCCCCACCCAGTGCATGGCGACGTTGGCGTTCTCGAAGAAGTCGGCGAGCTCGCGCTCGTTGCGCGCGACGGCCAGCTGCGCCCGCCGGCGCTCGGTCACGTCGCGAAAGACCAGCACGCACCCTTCGATCTTCCCGCCCTCGCCGCGAATCGGCGCGGCGCTGTCGTCGATCACCAGCTCGGTGCCGTCCCGGGCGATCAGCACGGTGTGGTTGGTGAGGCCCACGGCCCGGCCGGCGCGCAGCGCCTCGAGCGCGGGGTTGGCGATCGGCTGGCGCGTCGTCTCGTCGACGGCGCGGAACACCGTCTCGAGCGGCCTGCCCATGGCCTCGGCCGGGGTCCAGCCGGTGAGCGCCGTCGCCACCGGGTTGAGGCCGGTGATCCGCCCACGGGCGTCGGTGGTGACCACCGCATCGCCGATGCTGTCGAGCGTCACGCGGAGGAGCGGTTCAGGCGCCGCCGAGCGGGAGCGGCGCAGCGCTTCGACCAGGACGATGATGACCGTGCTGGAGAACAGGTAGGCCAGCAACCCGAGCAGGTGCGTGGGGTCCGCTGGGCCGACCATGCCCCGCGGCTCGACGAACAACAGGTCGCAGGCGAGGTAGCCGCCGAAGGCGGCGATGATGGCGGGCCCGCGCCCGCCGAGCCAGGCGGTGGCGGCGATGGCCGCGAACAGGGTGGTCACGGCGAGCCGGTCTCCCAGCCAGGGATCCAGCAACCAGCGCAACCCGACGGCGAGCCCCGTCACCAGCACCGCCGTCAGGTACGCAGGTGCGCGCGCCGAGATTTCAGGACGCAGCCGTCGATCCTCCACGCCTGTCCTCCAGCTCGCCCTGGAGGGTCCTCCCGCCTGCGGAGGGCTTCATAGTGTAGCCCAACGCCCCCGGGCGGTGGCCTGGCGGGAGCCGAGCCGATCGGGCGGAATCGTCCTCGCTCCGAGCACACTCCCAGCGACCGCTGCTAACCTTCGTTGCGCTCCTCATTGCGAAAAAGGAAAGCAAAATCCATGCCCCGAAAGCCTCGGTGTCTCTCGCTCGCTCTGCTCTGTGGCCTCGCGTCGGTCGGCCCTGCCCTGCTCGCCAACGAGTGCGATCAGCTCTCCGCCCTGGAGCTTCCCGACGTCACGGTGACCGCGGTCGCCGAGCTCGGCGACCCCGTGCCGCACTGCAAGCTCGACGGCCGCATCGGCCACACCATCGGCTTCACCGTCTGGCTCCCGCGGGAGTGGAACGGACGCTTCGCGATGGGCGGGCAGGGCGGCTTCGCGGGCACCATCGAGAACCAGGCGCAGGCGTTCGGCCAGGTGCTGCAGAGGGGCTACGCGACCGCCGGCACCGACACCGGTCATCAGGCCACCGCGATCGACGGCAGCTGGGCGCTCCACGACCTCGAGGCGATCGTCAACTATGGCCACCTCGCCATCCACCGGGTGAGCGAAGTGGCCAAGGCGGTGATCGGCGAGCACTATCGGCGACCCATCGAGACCTCCTACTTCCTGGGCTGCTCGAACGGCGGTCGCCAGGCGCTGCAGGAGGCGCAGCGCTACCCCGAGGACTTCGACGTCATCCTGGCCGGAGCGCCCGCCCTCGACTTCGACGGCCTCGCCGCGGCGTTCCTCTACGTGACCCAGCGCATGTATCCCGATATGGACGATCCCAGCAGCCCGCTCCTCACCGGCGCGGATCGCAAACTGCTCCGGCAGGCGATCCTCGAGCAGTGCGACGCACGCGACGGGGTCGAGGACGGCCTGCTGTCGGATCCTCCCTCCTGCGACTTCCAGCCCCAGAGCCTGTCCTGTGCGCGGGACGAGGTCGAGGGCTGTTTCTCGGCCGACGAGCTCGAGGCGGTTCGCGCGATCTACGAGGGTCCGCGGACCACGAGCGGCGACCCGCTGCACGTCGGCTTCCCGTTCGGCGCCGAGGACGTGGACCCCAACGGCTGGGGGCTCTGGCTGGTCGGACGCGAGAACGGCGCCGGTGCGGGCGTCCCGAGCGCCGCCTTCGGCTTCGGCACCGGCCTGGCCCGCTACTTCGTCTACCAGGATCCGGCCTGGAGCTACGAAGGCTACGAATTCTCGACCTGGGACGCCGACTCGCGCGCGGTGCAGGAGACGTTGAACGCCGACGATCCCGATCTCGACTCCTTCCGGGAGCGAGGCGGCAAGCTGCTCATGTTCCACGGCTGGTCCGATGCGGCCCTCAGCGCCAACATGTCGATCGGGTACGTTCGCTCGGTCCTGGCTCGCGACCCCTCCGCCGAGCGCGACGTCCGCCTGTTCATGGTCCCCGAGATGCTGCACTGCTTCGGCGGCCCGGGCCCGACCGTGGTCGACTGGCTGGGCGCGATGGAGGAGTGGCAGCGCACCGGCGAGACCCCCTCCGAGCTCGAGGCGCGCTTCGCGGGCGGCGGCGCCCGCAAGCTCTGCGCCTGGCCGAAGAAGGCGGTGTTCAAGGGCGGCGACGAACGTAGCTTCGACGCCTACGAGTGCCGATAGGTGGTCCCACTCGCGGCCGGCGCCAGGTCGATCACCACGAGCTGGGGCCTGCAGAGGAAACGGAGCCGCGGCGCACGCCCGCGCTCCAGACCGATTCCGCGCGAGACCACCAGGGTCCGACCGGCGCCGAGCTCGGTGGCCCCCGCTGCCCAGGCGCGCGGGATCGCCGAGAGCGTGAGCGGCGGTCCGATCCAGGGCAGGCGGACCTGGCCACCGTGGGTGTGACCGGCGACCAGCAGGTCCGCCTCGACCTCTCCGAGCGCGAAGTCGGGCCCGTGCCCGAAGACGACGTGGAAGCCGGTCGCGGCGCGGCGCAGCCGCAGCGAGGTGTCGAACGAATCGGACAGGCTCAGACCGGTCACGGTCAGCCAATCCGCCACCCTGACGGCGCGGGTCGAAGCGAGGGCCGTCACGGGCGTGCCCGCGAAGAGCTCCGTCCAGTCGTCGGCCTCGACGTTGCCCCGGACCGCGAAGGCGCCCAGTGGCGGATCGAGGTCGCCGAGCAGAGCACGAAGAGCCGGCGCCTCCCGCTCGCGCCGCTGCCGATCGAGCTGCAGGTAGTCGCCCGGCAGCAAGACCAGATCGGGATCGAGGGCGGCGACCTCGGCGAGCACGCGCCGCTCGTAGGATCCGATGCGGTCAGTCTGGAGATCGGCCAGCACGACGATGCGGACCGGCGCCGCGACGCGCGGAGAGCCGAGCTCGATCGAGGTCACCTCGAGCCACCGCGGTTCGATCAGGAAAGCGTCGACGGCGATCCCCCAGAGGGCGAGCGCGAAGGCCGCGAACACCGGAGTGCCCGGCCGCGACGGTCGTGGCAGCAGACCGACCACGAAGAGCTGCGCGGGCAGGTAGAGGAACGCCAACCACGCCCAGAGCCGCGCCAGGTGGAAAACCCCGCTCGCCATCAGCACCGCCGCCAACAGCAGGACGACGTCGGCGGCTGCGCAAGCGATCGCCCAGCGCCATCGCCCGCCTCCGCCTCGTCGTGCGACGAGGGCGCCGGCGACCATCGCCGCGCTGGCCACGAGGTGAAAGGGCAGGTCCAGCGGGGCCCCGCCTCACGCGACCGAGCGGAGGACGGCCTCGACCGAGAAGTCGTAGCGAGCCAGAGCTGGGTTGCGCGCCTTCGAAAAGCGGCCGAAGTCGATCGCCGACCAGCTCTGGCGGTCGAAGAACAGCGCGTAGTCGTCGATGCGGTCGCGGGTCAGCAGAGCCGGCTTCGACCGCGCGTGCTGGATCTGCGCGCCGGCGCCGTGGTGATGGTCGAAAGCCATCACCAGCGCCCAGGCGCCGTCCATGAAGTGGCCGCCGACCGAGGCGGTCAAGACCCCGTCGCGGATCTTGTCCGGCACCAACGGGGCCCAGTCGACTCCGCCGACCAGGAGGTCGCGGCCCGGCCTCCTTCCGGCGGCCTCGATCGCTTCGATCGCGCCCAGGGCCATCTCGTCGCTGGCTGACCAGACGACCGTGATCTCGGGCGTCGCGGTCAGGGCCTGGGCGGTGAGCGTGCGCGCGCGAGAACGCTCCCAGTCGGCGGGCAGGATCGCGGCCAGGTGCAGGTCGTCGTGCCCGGCGACCTCCGCCTGCAATCCGCTGCGCCGGGAGATCGAGGCGAAGGTGAAACCTCCGGTCAAGGCGCAGAGATGGACCCTGCCGTCGGCGGCAGCCATCCCGCGGCCGCGCGCCTCCCCGATCAGGAACCGCGCCAGGAGTCGGCCGTACTCGCGCTCGTCGGGGACCATCTCGCCGGTCCACAGCGGGTAG
>Ga0299914_10004457_pt1 | contig 10105 bp, 10 predicted proteins | sample RVTome_10_FD_201361 | JGI IMG/M metagenome (GOLD analysis project Ga0299914, IMG submission 201361) | Soil microbial communities from uranium-contaminated site in the Upper Colorado River Basin, Wyoming, United States - RVT153D57 (version 2) ... | reverse complement strand
TCGAACACCGGCTCCTTGTCTTCCTGCATATCCTTGGCATAGGCGAGCGGCAGGCCCTTCATCACCATCAGCAGCGCCTGGAAGGCGCCGGCGATGCGTCCGGTCTTGCCCCGCACCAGCTCCGCCGCGTCGGGATTCCGCTTCTGCGGCATGATCGAGGAGCCGGTGGTGAACTTGTCCGACAGCCGCATGAAGCCCCATTGCGGCGAGGTCCAGTTCACGATCTCCTCCGCCAGCCGCGACAGATGCATGGCGGCGATCGATGCTGCCGCCAAAGTCTCGAGCGCGAAGTCCCGGTCGGAGACCGCATCGAGCGAATTGGCCGCGGGGCGCGCGAAGCCGAGCGCCCGCGCCGTCGCTTCCCGGTCGATGGGGAAGGACGTGCCCGCCAGCGCCGCGGCGCCCAACGGACATTCCGACAGACGCTTGGCTGCGTCGGCGAAGCGGCCCCTGTCGCGCCCCAGCATTTCGACATAGGCCAACAGATGATGGCCGAACGTGATCGGCTGCGCAGTCTGGAGATGGGTGAAGCCCGGCATCACCGCGCTTGCATAGGCGAGCGCCTTGTTGGCGAGCGCGACCTGGAGCCCGCGCAAGCCAGCCTCCAGGGCGGCGGTCTCGTCCCGGACATAAAGCCTGAAATCGGTCGCTACCTGATCGTTGCGCGACCGCGCGGTGTGCAGCTTGCCGGCCACCGGCCCGATCAGCTCGGTGAGGCGGCTCTCGACATTGAGATGAATGTCCTCGAGCGCGCGCGAGAATTCGAATTTGCCGCTCTCGATCTCGGCGAGCACCTGGTCGAGCCCGCGCGCGATCTCCTCGGCCTCCTTGGCTTTCAGGATGCCGGTGGCGCCGAGCATGGCGACATGCACCTTGGAGGCTTGAATGTCGTGACGCCACAGCCGCTTGTCGAAGCCGATGGAGGCATTTATCTCCTCCATGATCTCGGCTGGACTTGCGGCAAAGCGGCCGCCCCACATGGTGTTGGTCATAGCTTCTAGCCTGGACGAAAGAGCGGGAAGATTTGAGCAAACGCAAACAACGCGACCGCGCTGCGCCGCCGGCCATCTATCTCGTCGCGGCAATCCTTGCCGCGATCGCCGGATTCGGCACGGTATATGTGAGTTTCGCCCCTTCTGACAATGGCCGCACTGACCAAAGTCCGGGGCCGCAGGGAACCAACCCGGCACAGGGAGCCGCTGCCAGTCCCCTTCAGGGTCTCAACCAGGGGGCCATGGCGGCGCTGCTGATCCGGCCGAAACCGTTGGATTTGCCTGATTTCACCTTCGCCGATGCCGAGGGCAAGCCCAAATCCCTGGCCGATTTCAGCGGCAAGGTCGTGCTGCTCAATATCTGGGCGACCTGGTGCGTCCCCTGCCGGGAGGAGATGCCGACCTTCGACGCGCTGGAAACCAAGCTCGGCGGCAAGGATTTCAAGGTGGCGGCGGTCAATATCGACAAGGGCGAACCCGACAAGGCGGCCGCCTTCCTGAAGGAGACCGGCGCCACCCATCTGACGCTCTATACCGACCCCTCCGGGCGGTTGTTCTCGACCCTGAAGGCCATCGGCATGCCGACCACGCTCCTGATCGACCGCAACGGCAAGGAGATCGCCCGGCTGGTCGGCCCCGCCGATTGGGCGTCGCCCGAGGCGGTCGCGGTGATGCAGGCGGCCATCGCCGCGGGATCGGCCAATGCATCCTAGCCGTCAACCTTTCGATTGCCTCGTCACCCCCGGCCGAAGCGCCGGGCATCCAGGAATTTCGTTTGGGAGACTAAGACGTGGATGGCCGGGACAAGCCCGGCCATGACGAGTTGGTCAGGCCAATCTAAGACGCGAGGCACCGTGAGCGTTGCCGACATCGAGGAGATCGTCCGGTTCTGGTTCGCGGAGCTTGCGCCCGAGGACTGGTTCAAGGCGGACGAGGCGCGCGACGCCCTGATCGGCACCCGCTTCGGCGACGTCTACGCGCAGCTGAAGGTGGTGTGCCTGAGAGCTGGCGGGCCGAGGCGAGAGGTTGGCTCGCCGCGATCCTGGTGTTGGATCAATTTCCCCGCAATCTGTTCCGCGGCGACGCGCGTGCCTTCGCCACCGACGAAGCCGCGCTCGACCTCGCCAAGCGCGCCATCGCCGAAGGCATCGACCTCAAGCTTCCGCCCGAGCAGCGGGCTTTCGTCTACATGCCGTTCCAGCATTCGGAGCAAAAGGCCGATCAGGCGCGCTCGATCGAGCTCTTCTCCGCGCTCGGCAATCCGCTCAATCTCGACTTCGCGATCCGGCACAAAGCGATCATCGACCGCTTCGGACGCTTCCCGCATCGGAACGAAATTTTTGGACGAACCTCGACCGACGAGGAGGTCGTGTTTCTGCAACAGCCGGGCTCGTCCCTTTGACGGTCACTGTTTCGCCGGAACCTCCCGAACGGGACGTTGTCGATATCGATGAACAGATTCGACTTGCCGAAATGCTGCGCCAGCCGGTCGAAGATGCGCCCGGCCATGGCGGAGTCGGACCGCCGATAGGAGACGACAATCTTCGGATTCTGTCCTTCCGCCACCATGTCTTCCCCGGTCCCCAAATGACAACGAAAGATAGATCAGTTTTGCTGAAGGAGCGAGACCGGTTGCTGCGCGGCTACTTGACCGGAACGACGGCGTCTTTCTCAAGACGATAGGTATATTGACACGTTTCGTCGATCGGCTTGTTGCAGGGGAGCCCCGAGGTTGTGACGTAGAACATGCGCTTGCCCTTGCTCTTGCCGAATTTGTAGCTCTTCACGAAGTCTTCGAACAGCACGTCCCAAGAGGCCTCGCCGTCCCAGAAATAAAGCTGCAGCGTGCAGCCGGCGCTGCTGCATAGAGGATTGGTGCCGCCCTCGCATTTGAGCTTGGCGTAATCGGCGAGCCAGTCCTCGCCGCCGTCACCGTTCAGATCCTCGACCTTGAGGATCGCCTCGGTATTGGGAATACCGTTCATGTGCCTGCAAACCTGCGCCGCCTCGGCGATGGCCTCGGCCACATTGTCGGGCGGCTCGGCTCCATGCGCAGGCGCGAGCGCGAGCGACATGGCGACGGCCAAGACTGCTGTGAGGCGGTTGGTGTTCCGGCGCAAGGAAATCAATTCTTGCGAGAGGAGGTCGTGGTGCGCCGCTTCTTCTTGCGGGTGGCCGGCTTCACGCCCACGGCCTTGGCCCTGCCACAGATGGTTTCGCGCAGATGCACCGGGCTGTCGCGCAACGAGGCTTGCATGGCAAGCCCGTCGAGGCTTGTGCCGAACAGCGACTTCCAGAAATAGCGCTTGAAGCCGTTATCGAGCAGGTCCTGCGCTCGCTCGCGCCGCGTGGCGCTGGAGGCCTCGCCGAGCACGACGGCGACCAGCTTGCGGCCCTCGCGCGTGGCGCTGGCCACGACGTTGAAGCCGGAGTCGCAGATGAAGCCGGTCTTCATGCCGTCGGCGCCCGGGTAATTCACCAGCAGCGCATTATGCGTGCGCAGAAGTTGCTTGCCGACCTGGACTTGCCTCACGGTGAACAGATCGGCATGCTCGGGGAACTCGATGATGATGGCGCGGGCGAGCTTGGCCAGGTCGCGGGCGGAGCTGACTTGACGATCGTTCGGCAGCCCGTGCGGATTGGCGAAGTTGGTGCGGGTCATGTTCAGCCGCTTCGCCGCGTCGTTCATGCGGAGGATGAAGGCCTCTTCGCTGCCGGCGACCGCCTCGGCGACCATCACGGCGACGTCGTTGGCGGACTTGACGATGAGGACCTTGAGCGCGGTCTCCAGCGTGATCGAATCGCCTTCTTTCAACCAGAGTTTGCTCGGGGCTTGCTCCGTCGCCTTCTTGGAGCAGACGACATTGGTCTCGGGCTTGACGGTGCCTTCCTTCATGGCTTGGAAGGCGACATAGGCCGTCATCAGCTTGGTGAGAGACGCCGGGAACCACGGCACGTCCGGATCCTCGGCGTAGAACACCGTGCCGTTATACGGCTCGAAGACGAGGGCCGGGCCTGCCGAAGCGCTGGTCGGGGCAAGCAACACTGCTCCGACGAGGAGGCCAAGACCGGCGCGCCGCAGCTTCATCGATTACCCTCATTCGGTTCGGCGCTCGCTGCGCCTTAATTGCTCTGCGGGGCGCCCCGGCAAATCTGCCGGCGCTAAAAAGCGCGAAAATACCAGCCCCCAGAAAGACTCAAACGCCTATGATCAGTTGAATTTCGACTGTTCCGTGGCGGTGAGCCGAATCGCAGGATCGGTGCGCCCGCATCCGCCGCCGGAGAGTAGCGCGCTCCCCCCAATTCGCAACTGCGAAATTATGGCTCATCCTCGTCACTGCCGCCCTCCGAGCCGACTGTTCCGCTTTCGCAAGCCTTCGCTGGAACCAGGCGCCCTGGTCGCTCGTTTGAGCAGGGCGTGAACCACGTCAGCGGGGGACAATCAATGCGCGATATCCGTGACGACCTGCGTGAGCGGGCCAATTTGCTGGACGAGCAGATCAACTCTGCGGAAGCCCAATTCGAGAAATATCTCGATCAATTGAGAAACGACCAGGAAAACCGACTCAAGGATCTCAAGTCCGAGCTGGAGGCGGTGAAGGCGCTGCTGACCATCGAGCAGCGGCGGCTTGGCGGCGCGCCCGCCGCGCCACAGGCGCAAGCTCAGCCGCAGGCGCGCAAGCCTCAGCAGCCGCTTGCCGACTTTCTCATCCAGAAGCTGGTCGAGCTAGGCCCCATGCCGAAGGACGCCATCCAGCGCCTGGCGGTGCAGGAGGGCTATTTCGCCGACGGCGACGCCGATCGCGGCGTGCACGCGGTGCTGATGCATGTGGTGAAGGGCGGCAGCGTCAGGCAGTTGCCGAACGGCGATTTCGCCGAGGTGATCAGGCTGCGGCGCGCGATTTAAGGCCTGAAAGGCGGAGAAGGGTGGAGGCTCAGTCTCGTGCCCCGCCCCCTCCAACTCCCGATGGGGCTTCTGGCGGCGCAACCTTGAAGCGGGCCTTGCGAAAGGGAAACAGCATCTGCCCGATCAGGCCCGCCGGCACGGGTGTCTCCGTGCCAACGCTGCGCGGCCGTTGCTGCTTCGGCATGTAATAAGTGCCGAACAGGATGTCCCAGAGCGGCAGGAGACCGGCGAAGTTCTTATCGCGCGCCTGGGTTTCATCGGTGTGGTGCCAGCGGTGGAAGCGCGGCGAGGCGATCGCCGCGCGAAGCGGTCCCCAATCCCAATCGACTTGGCATGCACAAGAATCGCCATGAGCGTCAGTACCGGCACGACTCCGGCGACCGCCGCGAAACCAAGCACGAGCACGGGAAGCGTTCCCGACACCCGCATGATCGCGTTGTTGACCGGGTGAAGCCTGACCGCGCCGAAGCGACGGACAAAAGAATACCACTTTGCTGCAATAGAATTCCGCAAGGCAGGGACACCAACAACCTGTTCGCGAATTGGAGTAGCTTCAATGTGTGATTACAGCCTGCAACTCGTCGCATCCCGCCCCGCCAAGCTCGGCGACAAGCTGGTATCGACGAGGTTTCCCAGCTCGGCTACGCGTGGTTTCGCTGCGGTCGAAGACCGGAACGTGGCCGTATGCTTGCTTCCCGGTACGGAGCTCGGTTTCGAGACGGAGGTTCTGTGCGAGTCCGGCCGTGTCTTTCGCCCATGTCGCCAACTCGGGCACAAGGTGGCTCAGTTCAGGCAGGTCAACCTGGACCAGCCTAACACCCATCATGATGCGCTCGAGTTGCCCGACGGGAAGATCGTTCTGCTGACGGAGTTGATCGAAGGTCAGCGCGCGACCGTGCTGCAAATGCCGGCCGGCCCGCGGCTCGCCGCAGAACAAGCAGAAAGGCACGAGGCGCTCGCCGTCTAACCGGCCATTGGCGTTCCAAGAGTCGTCCGCAAGAGCGACCGGGCAAACGGTCCTTGTTCACAGGCCGCGGCCGAGGCAACAGCTTGAGCGTTCACCTTGGGTGACTGAATCCTTGTTTGGCCCTAGGCGCTTTGGCGGGATAGGCTCTTTTGCGAGTGAAGGAGATGACCCAGACGGAACCTCGATCCCCGCGGATCGCTCGACTGTCATGGGGACACATCGAGGTCGACGGCCATCCGCCCTTCAAGGATGCCAAGATTTTTCCAGGCGGCGCGCGCGAGTGGGACTGGCGCGAGACGGGCACGCGCCATGTGCCTGGCATTCAGACTGCCGATGTTCAAGAGCTGATCGATCGCGGTGCAAAGGCCGTCGTGCTTTCCCGAGGTGTATGGGAACGGCTGCGAGTCTGTCCGGAAACCCTTGACGCTTTGGCCAAGTCCGGCATCGAGGTCGAGGTTTTGCAGACCGAGGCTGCCGTCGAGCGCTTCAACGAACTCCGCGAAAGCGTGCCGGTCGGCGGGTTATTCCATTCGACCTGTTGACGGACCGTCGGCTTCATGCCTCGCCGGGCGTCCGGTTTAGATAGGCCACCGCAATCCCCATGAGCACAACGGCGATGCTGTCGAATACGATCTGTTTCGCCGCGAGCGCGCCGGGCGTTGGCTGCACTGCGTAATAGATGAGGTAGGTTGGGATCGTCATGAGCACGGCGACGGCGAGCCCGAACCGCACGCCCTGGCCGAGGGTCGAAGCGCCGGCCGTCTTGCCCTGGCGGTAGATCCACGTGACGGCGAAGCCGAACAGAATATGCGCGAGCACCATATAGGGGAGATAGCCATGGGCGTCCTCGGGTGTCCGATAGACGCTGCCCGCGAGCGGCGTGTAGTCGCCGCCCAAGAGCAAGCCGTGAACCACTAAGCCGAGCGCGAACGCCAGCACCGACATCACGACGCCAGAGATCCAGAATTTCGTGTCCATGAGGCCCTCGCAGTAGAACTTTCGCGTGTCCCCAGAGACTACCCGAATTTCAACCAGTTCTCACGCCTCAACGCTTCTCCACCAGCACGGCGCGGAAGTCGTTGACATTGGTCAGCGTCGGCCCGGTCACCAAAAGATCGCCGATCGCGTTGAAGAAGGTCCACGGGTCGTTGTCGGCGAGCATGGCCTTGGCGTTGATCCCGGCCTTCTCGGCGCGCGCGAGCGTGTCGGGATAGATCAAAGCGCCGGCATTGTCCTCCGACCCGTCGACCCCGTCGGTGTCACCCGCTAGCGCATAGATGCCGTCCATGCCGTCGAGCGCGATGGCGAGCGCGAGCAGGAACTCGGTGTTACGTCCGCCTTTGCCGTTGCCCTTGAGCGTGATGGTGGTTTCGCCGCCGGAGATCAGCACGCAAGGCGGCTTTTCGGGCTGGCCGCGCATGGCGCATTGCCGGGCGATGCCGGCATGCACCAGGGCCACGTCGCGCGACTCGCCTTCGATCGAGTCGCCGAGGATCACGGGCGTCACCCCTTCCTCGCGCGCGACCTCGGCCGCGGCTTCGAGCGAGGCCTGCGGCGTCGCGATCATGATGTTCTCCACGCCGGCAAGGCGCGGATCGCCGGGCTTCGGCGTCTCGTCGGCCTTCTCGAGCCGTTCGCGCACCGCTTTCGGCACGTCGATCCCATATTTGTCGATGATGGCGAGCGCATGCTCGTTGCTTGACGGGTCCGGCACGGTCGGACCCGAGGCGATGATCGAGGGATCGTCCCCAGGCACGTCGGAGATCATCAGCGCGACCACGCGTGCCGGGGCTGCCGCCGCGGCGAGCCTGCCGCCTTTGATGGAAGAGAGATGCTTCCGCACCGTGTTCATCTCGGAAATGGTGGCGCCCGACTTGAGCAGCGCCTTGTTGACCGCCTGCTTGTGCTCGAGGGTCAGGCCGTCGGCGGGAAGGGCGAGCAGCGCCGAGCCCCCACCCGAGATGAGACAGAGCACGAGATCGTCCGCGGTGAGGCCCTGCACCAGCGCGTGGATGCGCCGCGCGGCGTCGAGACCGGCCGCATCGGGCACCGGATGGGCGGCCTCGATCACTTCGAGACGTTCCGTCGGCACGCGGTAGCCGTAGCGCGTCACCACCAGCCCTTCGATCGGCCCCTCCCAGGCATCTTCGAGCGCCTTGGCCATGGCGCCGCTCGCCTTGCCCGCGCCGATCACCACGGTGCGCCCCTTCGGCCGCGTGGGCAGATGGGCGGGGACACAGAGCGACGGCAGCGCGGCATCGACCGCGGCCGTGAACATGGCCTTGAGCAGCTGTTCAGGCGTCATGTTTGGGTCGTTCCTCCCGGCTCCCGGGCGTTGACTCGCACAGACGATTGCAAGAAGGCAAGCGAATGAATACCCTTGCTCATTCCTTTTGCACTCAGCCGCAAGCCCCGGGGAGCCAAGGCGTTATGTCAGTTCAATCGCGTGAAACTGCCGAAAAACCGGGCAGGCGTTCCGACGAGCAACACAAGAACCCCAGATCCGATATCGAGATCAGCCAGGCCGCCGAGATGCGGCCGATTCTCAACGTGGCCAAGGACAAGCTCGGGATCGAGGCCGACGACCTGATCCCTTACGGGCATTACAAGGCCAAGGTATCGCTCGACTATATCGCCTCGTTGCAGGATCGGCCCGACGGCAAGCTGATCCTCGTCACCGCCATCACTCCGACGCCTGCGGGCGAGGGCAAGACCACGACGACGGTGGGCTTAGGCGACGCGCTCAACGACATCGGCAAGAAGGCTATGATCTGCATCCGCGAGCCTTCGCTCGGCCCCTGTTTCGGGGTCAAGGGCGGGGCCGCCGGCGGCGGCTATGCGCAAGTCGTGCCGATGGAGGATATCAACCTCCACTTCACCGGCGATTTCCACGCCATCGGCGCCGCCAACAATCTGCTCGCGGCGATGATCGACAACCACGTTTATTGGGGCAACAAGCTCGATATCGACACCCGCCGGGTGACCTGGCGGCGCGCCGTCGACATGAACGACCGCGCGCTCCGCTCCATCGTGTCCTCGCTCGGCGGCGCCGCCAACGGCTTCCCGCGCGAGGCGGGCTTCGACATTACCGTGGCTTCCGAGGTCATGGCCATTTTCTGCTTGGCCACCGACCTTGCCGACCTGCAAAGGCGGCTCGGGCAGATTCAAATCGGCCAGACGCGCGACAAGAAGGCGGTCACTGCCAAGGACCTGTCTGCTGCGGGCTCGATGGCGGCGCTGCTCAAGGACGCGCTCGCGCCCAATCTGGTGCAGACCTTGGAGAACAACCCGGCCTTCATCCATGGCGGTCCGTTCGCCAATATCGCCCATGGTTGCAACTCGGTGATTTCCACCAAGGCGGCGCTCAAGCTCGCCGACTATGTTGTCACCGAGGCCGGCTTCGGCGCCGATCTCGGCGCCGAGAAATTCTTCGACATCAAGTGCCGCAAGGCCGGGCTCAAGCCCGACTGCGTGGTGATCGTCGCCACCATCCGCGCGCTCAAGATGCATGGCGGCGTGGCCAAGGACGATCTCAAGAAGGAGAATCTCGAAGCGCTGGAGAGGGGCTTCGGCAATCTCGAGCGCCATATTGAGAATGTGCGCAAATATCACGTGCCGGTTGTGGTGGCGGCGAACCGCTTCTCCAGCGATACCGAGGATGAGATCGCTCTGCTCAACCGCCTGTGCCTGACCATCGGCACGGACTGCGTGATGGCCGATCATTGGGCCTTGGGCGGCGCCGGCGCCGTCGAGCTCGCCGAGACCGTGGTGCGCACCATCGACAAGAAGCCGAGCGACTTCCAGCCGCTCTATCCCGACAACATGCCGTTATGGGACAAGGCGCGGACCATCGCCCAGGAGATCTATGGCGCCGACGACATCACCGCCGACAAGGCCGTGCGGGACCGGTTCGCCGAGCTGGAAAAGGAAGGTTTCGGCAAGCTGCCGATTTGCGTGGCCAAGACTCAATACAGCTTCACCACCAATCCAGACACCAAGGGCGCGCCTTCCGGCCACGTCATTCCGATCCGCGAGGTCAGGCTTTCCGCCGGGGCCGAGTTCGTGGTGGTGATCTGCGGCGACATCATGACCATGCCGGGGCTGCCGAAGGTCCCGGCCGCCAACAATATCGAGCTTGGGCGGGACGGCCGCATCGCCGGTTTATTCTAGCTGCTGAAAGAGGTTGCAAGCCGGCAACGCGGACGCTAACACCCTTTTCCGCGAGATGAGGCCAAATCC